>Ga0105242_10001363_pt1 | contig 19278 bp, 21 predicted proteins | sample KBSM24metaG_FD_81521 | JGI IMG/M metagenome (GOLD analysis project Ga0105242, IMG submission 81521) | Miscanthus rhizosphere microbial communities from Kellogg Biological Station, Michigan, USA - KBS M2-4 metaG | ecosystem: Host-associated > Plants > Roots > Rhizosphere > Soil | place... | reverse complement strand
TCCTCGCGAAGGCCGTGTTCGCGGATCCGGAACTCACCCTGGACCTCCCGCCGGCCGTCACCGCCGCGACCGGCATGGATGCGCTCACCCACAACGTGGAGAGCTACCTCTCGCCCGCGTACCACCCGCTCTCCGACGGCATCGCGCTCGAGGGCGCGCGCATCGCGGCGAAGGCGCTCGACATCGCGGTGGCGGAGCCGAAGGACCTGCAGGCGCGCTCCGACATGATGATGTCGTCGATGATGGGCGCCATCGCGTTCCAGAAGGATTTGGGCGCGGTGCATTCCTGCGCGCACGCGCTGGGCACCGTGGTCGACATGCACCACGGGCTCGCCAACGGGATCATGATCGACCACGTGATGCGCTTCAACCTCGATGCAGCCGATGCGAAGATGGCCGAGCTCGCGCGCGTCTGCCGCGCGGGCACGACGGCGATGGATTTCGTCGAATGGCTGGTGGCGCTCAAGGCCCGCATCCACATTCCGGCAAAGCTGGGAGAGAAGGGCGTGAAGCGCGAGCACATTCCGAAGCTCGTCGACATCGCGGTGAACGACGTCTGCCACCAGACGAATCCCAAGCCCTGCACCGCGAAGGACTTCGAGAAGATCTTCTCCGCGGCGATCTAGCCGGCCGCTACGGCACGACGGTGGTGAAGAGGTAGACGGCGAAGATCACGAGGTGCACCACGCCCTGAAGCACCGTGGTGCGGCCCGTGCTGAGCGATAGCGCGGCGATGAACAGCGACAGGACCAGCAGCGCCGTCCCCATGCTGTCCAGGCCCAGGGCGAGCGTGGTCCCCGTGACCATCGAAAGCACCGCGACCGAGGGGATGGTGAGCCCGATGCTCGCGATGGCGGAGCCGAGCGCGAGGTTGAGGCTCGTCTGCAGCCGGTTGGCGCGCGCGGCGCGCAGCGCCGAATAGCCTTCGGGTCCGAGCACCAGCATCGCGATCAGCACGCCCACCCCGGCCTGCGGCGCGCCCACCGCGAGCACCAGCTTCTCCAGCGTGGGTGCCAGCGCCTTCGCATCGAGCACCACCGCGCCCAGCGCGATCACCAGCATCACCCCGCTCGCGATGGCCGCCCCGTCGGTCGGCGGCGCGAGATGAGGCTCCTCCGCGTCGGCCTGCAGGAAGTCCCGGCGGTGGCGCACCGTCTGGACGACGACGAACGTCCCATAGAGGACCAGCGAGACCACGGCGATGAACGCGAGCTGCGAAGCGCTGTAGTACGGTCCCGGCGTGGTGGAGGTGTAGTTGGGCAGGATCAGGGTGAGCACGGCGATCGCCGCCACCGTCGTGAGCGACGCGGTGGTGCCCTGCTGGGTGAACTCCTGTTCGTGGTAGCGCATGCCGCCCGCCAGGAGGCACAGGCCGACGATGCCGTTCAGGATGATCATCACCGCCGCGAAGACCGTGTCGCGCGCGACGGTCTTGGCGTCGTCGCCACCGGCCGCCATCAGCACCAGGATCAGCGCCACCTCGATCACCGTGATCGCGACCGCGAGGATCAGCGTGCCGAACGGCTCTCCCACGCGATGCGCGACGACCTCCGCGTGGTACACGCCTGCCATGATGCAGGCGCCCAGTCCGACCGCCACCGCGGCGAGGTAGGCCCCGCCAAGGTCGAGGTAAGTGCCCCCGAGGAGCAGCCAACCGGCGACCGGCGCGACCAGGGTCCATGCGGGCGCGAGCATCATGCACCGATCATCGCACAGGCCCGTGGCGGCACCCGGCGGTATCGCGATGTCGAATGCTAGCCGCCGCGCGCCATGCAGCGCCGGTGGCGGTCAGCCACGCGGTTCGCGAACCACTCCGTGGTGAGCGCCCGTGTGATCTTCACGCTGTGAAGCTCGATCTGCGGGATGGCGGCACGCGGCAGCGTTCCGCCCGGCCGCGCGGCGAGCTCGAACACCCGGTTGTAGAGCTCGGTATCCTCGAAGTCGCGTGAGCGCCCGAGCTCGAGGCTCGCCCGGATGCGCTCGGGCGTGAGGCCCAGCCGCGGCGCGATGCTCCGCGCCGCCTGCTCCGTGTCGCCGGGCTGCGCCACGGCGACCCCCTTCTCGTAGCGCAAGAGCGCGCCGTCGAACACGAGCTTCGCCCCCGTGAGCGCCGCCAGCGCCCGCTGGAAGGCGGTGTTGCGGCTCGAGTAGCGGCCGGCGTTGAAATCGGCGAAACGATAGACGTAGCGGTCGTACGGTGCCTCGTACGCCAGCAGGTGCGCCACGCCGAAGTACATGCCGCCGCGGCGCGTGAAGAGCTCGTCGCGGATCGTCCCGCTCATGGGATACGGGTAGCGATGCTCGGTGGCGTAGTCCTTCGCGAACGCAACCGACACCTGCATCGGCCCCGCGGTGCGGATCGGGTTGCGGTCCTCGAGGAAGCGCTTGCCGAGCGGCACGCGCCCGATGAAGTCCTCGAAGACGTCGGAGAGGTCGCGCTCGGTGCGCGCGGCGTCGATGCGCTCGCGGTAGCTGCGTCCCGTGGTCGAGGGCAGCGCCAGCGCCGCCGTGAGCGCGAGGCTGGGAATTCCGGCGCGCTCGCGCTGCGTCTCGATCTCCTTCCAAGCCGCGGCGGCGAGGTTCGGCACCACGGGATCGACCTGGAAACCCGACTCCTGCTCGGTCACCGCGACGACCGCGCAGATGTTCCCGTCGGAAAGCTCCACGCGCAGCGCCTCCATGGCGGCGTGGATGTCGGCCGCCCAGCCAGCGCGGTCGGTGACCTTCTCCGGCAGCTTCGCGGCGACCTTGGCGCGCGCCTGCTCGATGGTGAGCCCCGGGGTGCTCGGCGCAGCGCAGCCGGCGATCACGAGTGCCAGCACCGCCAATACGACGAGCGCGCTACGCATTCCGCTTCGCGTGGGCGACGATGCTGTCGGCGATGCGAGGGATCAACGACGCCGGGAAGTCGTGTCCCATGCCGCGCACCAGCTCGAAGGTCGCGTGGCCCCCGCCCGCCTCGATGGCGCGCGCCGTCGCCTCGCCGCAACCCGGAGGGAGGAGCGGGTCCTCGTCGCCGTGCAGCACGAGCGTGGGCGCCCGGATCTTGCGCACGACCGGGGTGCGGTCGCCGCTCGCGGCCACGGCGATGAGCTGGCGCATCCCGCCCGCGGGATGGTGCGACCGGTGCACCTGCATCTCGCAATACGCGCGCAGCTCGTCCTCGGGCATGGGATTCGTGCGGCTGCCGATGGCGCGAAGGACCTTCATCAGCCGTTGGACGGCGCCGGGAAGGTCGCCGGATGCGGCCGGTGGCGCCATCAGGGCCTTGCGCGCCTGCGCCGTGGGCTGCGGGAGCTTGCGGCTTCCGGTCGTGGACATGATCGACGTGAGGCTCGCCACGCGCTCGGGCGCCAGCACCGCGAGGTTCTGCGCGATCATGCCGCCCATCGAGGCGCCGACCAGGTGCGCGCGCGAGATGCCGAGCGCATCCATGAACGCCTTCGAGTCCCGCGCCATGTCGTCGATGGAGTAGGGCGCCCGCAATTTCAGGTGCAGCGCGTACTTGATCGCCTCGAGCGCGATCTTCGGCGTCCCCAGGTGGTCGAGCTTGGTGGACAGGCCCACGTCGCGGTTGTCGAACCGGATCACCCGGAACCCGGCGCCCGCCAGGAGGTCGCACAACCGTTCGGGCCAGAAGACCGACTGCACCCCGAGCCCCATGATCATCAGCATCGCGGGAGCGCCGGGGTCGCCGCGTTCGTCGTACGCGAGCTCCAGGCCGTTGGCGGAAACCTTCATCGGCTATCATATTGATCGATATGGACCCCCTTCGCATAGGCGTTTCCGCCCGGCTCCTCTACCCCGACGCGTCGCGCAGCTTCCTGCCCGCGAAGTCGGTGCAGTACCTCGAGCAGTCGGTGGCCAACTGGATCATGTCGGGCGACGTGCTCGCGTTCATGATCCCGGAGATGAGCCTCGCCAGCCCGCACACGCCGCGCGCGCTCAAGGCGAAGCATTATGTGGACGCGCTGGACGGCCTGCTGCTCCAGGGCGGCGCCGACATGTCCCCGAAGAGCTACGGCGAGACGCCCATCAACCCGCTGTGGTCCGGCGACGAGGTCCGCGACGCCTACGAGATCGAGCTCTTCCACGAGTTCGTGACCCAGGGCAAACCCGTCTTCGGCATCTGCCGCGGCCACCAGGTCATCAACGTGGCGCTCGGCGGCTCGCTCTACCAGGACATCGCGACGCAGGCGCCCGACATGGGCTCGCACCGCGACGAGTCGAAGTACGACAACCATTTCCACGACCTGCGCATCCTGCCCAATACGTGGCTCTCGCGGCTCTATCCGCAGGTGCAGGTCGCGCGCATCAACACCATCCACCACCAGGCGGTGAAGCGCCTGGGCGAGGGCCTCGTGGTCGAGGCCATGAGCGAGCCCGACGGCATCGTCGAGGCGCTGCGGTGGGAAGGCCACAGCTTCGTGGTCGGCGTGCAGTGGCACCCCGAGTTCATGGATCCCAAGGACCCGGCGCTGCTCGATACGAAGCCGCTGCTGCGCGAGTTCCTCGCCGCCTGCGAGCACCGCAAGAAGACGGGAAAGGCGGCCCCGGTGCTGGCCGCGCGCGCGGCTTGATCGCGGGCCGTCCCCGAGCCGTCGGGGATCCAGTCCGATGAAGACGCTCAAGGTCGTCAATCCCGCGAACGGCAAGCTCGAGGCCACCCTCCCCGCCGACGACGCGAAGAGCGTTCGCGCCAAGTACGAGCGCGCCCGCGCGGCGCAACCCAGGTGGGCGAAGACGCGCCTCAAGCAGCGCCTGGACGCGATCCGCAAGTTTCGCGAGCTGGTGGTCGCCCAGACCGAGACGCTCGCACGGGTGCTCACCGCGGAGGTCGGCAAGCCGATCTCCCAATCGCGCAACGAGCTGAAGGGTCTCTTGCCGCGCATCGACTTCTTCCTCGAGGAGACCGCGCACACCCTGCGCCCCTCGCGCGTGGGACCGAAGGGCGCGATGGAAGAGCGCATCTCCCACGAACCGCTCGGCGTCGTCGCGAACATCTCCGCGTGGAACTACCCTTGGTTCGTGGGCGGCAACGTGTTCATCCCGGCGCTGCTCGCGGGAAATGCGGTGCTCTACAAGCCCTCCGAGTTCGCGAGCCTCACGGGTGCGGAGATCGCGCGGCTCCTCTACGAGGCGGGCATCCCGAAGGACGTGTTCATCCCGGTGATCGGCGGCGGCCCGGTCGGTGCGGCGCTCCTCGAGCAACCGGTGGACGGCGTCTTCTTCACCGGCTCCGTCGGCACCGGCAAGAAGATCGCCGAGGCGGTGCGCGGGCGCCTGGTGAAGCTGCAGCTCGAGCTGGGCGGCAAGGACCCCATCTACGTCTGCGAGGACGTCGACGTCGCGAAGGCCGCGGCCGGCGTCGCGGACGGCGCCTTCTACAACACCGGCCAGAGCTGCTGCTCGGTCGAGCGCATCTACGTGAACGACAAGATCTTCGACCCGTTCGTCGAGGCTTTCCTCGCCGAGGTGCGCAAGTTCCGCCGCGGCGATCCCTCGGACGATTCGACCTACATCGGCCCCCTCACCCGCGCGCCGCAGCTCAAGGTGCTCGAGGACCAGGTGAAGGACGCGGTGAAGAAGGGCGCGAAGGTCCTCGCGGGTGGCAAGCGGCCGAAGGGCAAGGGCAACTGGTTCGAGCCCACCGTCCTCGTCGACGTGGACCACTCCATGGCGGTGATGCGCGACGAGAGCTTCGGCCCGATCATCGGCATCATGCCGGCGCGCAACGACGCGGAGGCGGTGCGCCTCATGAACGACACGCGCTACGGCCTCACCGCCGGCGTCTACACCGCCAACCGTTCGCGTGCCGAGCGCATCCTCTCGCAGCTCAATGCGGGCTCGGTCTACTGGAACTGCTGCGACCGCGTGAGCCCACGGCTGCCCTGGTCTGGCGTCGGCGACTCCGGCATCGGGCTCACGCTCTCCACCTACGGCATCGAGACGTTCACTCGTCCGAAGGCGTGGCACCTGCGGAGCGCGTAAGGCTGCGCTGCACCTCGGGCATGAAGTCGTTCGGCTCCTCGTAGAAGCACGGCATAATTCCGGCTTACCGCAGCGAAACGCGAACCGGAGACCGCGAATGGCATCGCCCCGCATCGGCTTCATCGGCATCGGCATGATGGGACACGGCATGGCGAAGAACCTCCTCGCCAGGGGATACCCGCTCTCGTTCCTCGTGCACCGCGACCGCTCGCGGCTCGCGGACCTCGCCGCCGCCGGCGCGAAGGAGCTCAAGACCCCCGCCGAGCTCGCCAACGCGAGCGACATCGTGATCCTGTGCGTGAGCGGCTCGCCCCAGGTCGAGCAGAACGTCTTCGGCGACGAGGGCCTGCTCGCGGCCGCGCGCTCCGGGCTCACGGTGATCGACACGTCCACCTCGGAGCCGGGATCGACCGCGAAGATCCGCGAGGCCTTCGCCGCGAAGGGCGCCACGTTCGTGGACGCGCCGCTCGCGCGCACGCCGAAGGAGGCCGAGGAAGGGCGGCTGAACACGATGGTGGGCGCCGACGACGCGACCTTCGAGAGGCTCAAGCCCGTGTTCGCCGCCTACTGCGAGAACATCTTCCACGTGGGGCCGCCCGGCGCGGGCCACACGCTCAAGCTCGTGAACAACTTCATGGCGATGACGATCATCGCCTCCATCGGCGAGGCATTCGCCGTGGCCGCGAAGTCGGGCGTGAAGCTCGACAAGCTCTTCGAGGTCGTCTCCCAGGGCGCCCTCAACTCCAACATCTTCCAGATGATGGCGGGCGGGGCGATCAAGGGCGACTTCACGCGCATGAAGTTCTCCATCGCCAACGCCGCGAAGGACATGCGCTACTACACGCACCTTGCCGAGTCGCTGCCGATCCCCTCCTTCGTGGGCGAGGCGGTGCACCAGTCGTTCGCGCAGGCCGTGGCGCTGGGGTTGGGCGACAAGCTAGTGCCGTCGATGATCGAGGCGCAGGAGAAGCTGAACGGCATGAGGATCGTCGAGCGGTGAGCACCCGATGACGGTGCTCGCGGGGAAGACGGCGGTCGTCACGGGTGCCGCGGGCACCCTGGGGCTCGCCGTCGTGCGCGCCCTCCTCGAGGACGGCGCACAGGTGGCGCTGGTCGACGTCGACGCCATGCGGCTGGACGGCATGGCCCGGTTCCTTCGCGGCGCGACCGTGGCCGTGCCCTGCGACGTGAGCGACGCGGAGGCCGTCAAGCGCGCTCTCCAGCAGGTCGAGAAGGCTTTGGGCCCGGTCGACGTCCTCGTCAACGGCGCCGGCGTCTCCTCGGGCGAGAAGGCCGAGTCCACCAGCGATGCGGAATGGCGCCGCGTGCTCGCGGTGAACGTCGACGGCGCGTTCTACTGGGCGCGCGCCGTGCTCCCGGGAATGAAGCAACGCAAGTGGGGCCGCATCATCAACGTGGGCTCGCTGGCCGCCAAGGGCGGCGGCTCGTCCGCGGGCAGCGCCTACGCGGCTTCCAAGGGCGCGATCGCATCCCTCACCTACTCCCTCGCGCGCGAGGCCGCCGCGCACGGCGTCACCGTGAACGCCGTGGCTCCCGCCTACGTGAAGACGCCGACGCTCACCGAGCAGATGAACGAGCAGCAGCGCCGCATGCTGCTCGCGCAGATCCCCGTGGGCCGCTTCTGCGAGCCCGAGGAGTTCGCGCACGCCGTCCGCTTCCTCGCCGCCCCGCTGGCGGGGTTCATCACCGGCGAGGTGATCGACGTGAACGGCGGATTGCACATGGACTGAACTCCTTTCCGGCTCGACTCCTACAGTCGAATCGGAAGGGCCGCGATGGCGCGCGGCGCACGCATCCGGAAGATGGAGTGCATCCATTCATCCGGAGACAAGCATGAAAAAGATGCTGCCGAAGTTCCGCAGCTGGCGCACGCAGCAGGAAGGAAAGGCCGGATACATCCTCCTGTGGCTGCTCGGCGTCCCGCTGCCCATCCTCCTCGTCATCTTCCTTTTGCGCGGCTGCAACTGATTCCTGCGCGACTGTAGGCGGCCTCCGACGCCGGTATCAGCCGCGTCGGGGCCGCCCTTTCATCCGGGCTTACAGACCCGTCGTTCCCTCCTGACGATCATGACCCTCGACGATTTGCGCGGATGGCTCGCGCATCCGAACGGCGATCCCGGAGGGAACATGAACAGGGCGATCTTCGTGGCACTGGGCACCGGCGCGATCATCACCAGCGCGGCGGCTTTCACCGCGGGTGGCGACGGCGCGGGGGGTTCGGCGGCGACGCAGAACCAATACCGTCGCGCGGAGCTCGAGGCGCGCGCCGCGCAACGCGCCCGCATCGAGGCGAGGTACCAGGTGGATCGAGCGAAGTGCGATGACCTGGGCGGATTCAAGCGCGACAAATGCCTGGTCCAGGTCCACGCCACCCGCGGCCGCGCGATGCTCGCCGCCGCCCAGCCCTACGAGGTCCGTTTCTAGGTCGCGGAGAACGCCGGGCGCAGTCCCGGCATGCCGCGGCCCGCGCGCTCGTCGGCAAGGAAGCGCATCAGCTCCTCCTCCTCGAGCGGGGGCTGGCAGAAGAAGCCCTGGAACTCGTCGCAGCCCTCGGCCCGCAGCAGGTCGAACTGCTGCTGGTGCTCGACACCTTCCGCGACCACGCTCATCTTGAGGCTGTGCGCCATGGCGATCACCGCGCGCGTGATGGCCACGTCGTCGCCGTTGTGCGGCAGGTCGCGCACGAACGTGCGGTCCACCTTCAGCTGGTTGATGGGAAAGCGCTTGAGGTAGCCGAGCGACGAGTGGCCGGTGCCGAAGTCGTCGATGGACAGGCGCACGCCCATGCGGCGCAGCGCTTCCATGATCTTCACCGCGCGCTCCGGATCCTTCATCACCATGCTCTCGGTGATCTCGAGCTCCAGCGAGTTCGGTGCGATGCCGGTGGACCTGATGATGGCGCCCAGCTCGCCCACCAGCTCGTGCTGGTGGAACTGGCTCGCCGAGAGGTTCACCGCGACCGAGAGGTGCATGCCCTGCTCGTGCCAGCGGCGCGCGCGCTCGCACACGCGGCGCAGCGTCCAGTAGCCGATCGGGATGATGACCCCGATCTCCTCGGCGAGCGAGATGAACCTGTCCGGCATGAGCAGGCCGAGGGTCGGATGCTTCCAGCGGATGAGCGCCTCCACGCCGGTCACGCGACCGTTGCGGAAATCGATCTTGGGCTGGTAGTAGACCTCGATCTCGCCGCGCTCGAGCGCGTGTCGCAGGCTCGCCTCGAGCGCGAGGCGCTCCTCGGAGAGCTGGTTCAGCTCCGCCGCGTAGAAGCAGAAGCGGTTGCGGCCCTGCTCCTTCGCGCGGTACATGGCGATGTCGGCGTTGGACAGCAGCGCCTGGCCGTCGAGGCCATCCTCGGGATAGGTGCAGATGCCGAGGCTCGCCGAGAGGCCGAGCTCGTGGCCGTCCACGGTCACGGTCTCCTGGAAGCACTTGATCACCTTGCCGGCGATGTCGGCGAGGTCGGTGGTGTCGGCGAATTCCTCCACCAGCAGCACGAACTCGTCTCCGCCCAGGCGCGCGATGAGGTCGCTCGCGCGCACCGCCCCGGCGAGCCGCCGCGAAGCTTCCTGCAGCACGCGGTCGCCCACGCCGTGGCCCAGCGTGTCGTTGATGTTCTTGAAGCGGTCGAGGTCGAGGAAGAAGATCGCCAGCCGGCGCGAATGGCGCTCGGCCCGTGCGATCGCGTGCGCGAGCGATTCATTGAAGAGCGCGCGGTTCGGCAGCGCCGTCAGCGTGTCGTGCGTGGCCATGCGCTGGATCATCGCCAGCGCCGAGGACAGCTCGTCGTTGGTCCGGCGCACGCGCTGGCGCAGGTCGCTGATGCGCCCGCCCACGACCGCGAAGCAGGGCAGCACGAATGCGAGCGTGAGCCAGCGGAAAGCCTCGAGCCAGACGTTGAGGCCGTCCGGCTTGAGCCACATGAGCAGGTTGATCACCAGCGCATAGCCGGCGAGCACCACGCCGGCGGCGATGAAGAACTCGCGGGTGCTGAAGCGGAAGGTGCCGAAGGCGAGGACGACCAGGCACATCATGAGCGCGAGCCCCCGCTCCTGGTCGAACTGGAACACCGCGTACATGAGCACGGCCGTGGCCGAGAGCACCTGCAGCCAGGTGAGGCTGGGATCGCGGAAACGCTCGTTGAGCCCGGTGTGGAACAGCGAATAGAGCGCCACGTTGGTGACGAGCATCGCCGCGGCGATCTCGAGCACCGTCTTGAGCGGAACGAGTCCCAGCAGGTGGGCGATCGCGAGCAGCGGCAGGCAGCAGCCATAGGCGCTGGCCGCGAGCAGGAACCGCCGGACCCGGACCCCGTGCTTGGAAGAATGGTGGACGAACGCGGGCGCTTGCGGCATGGCGCGAATTATCCGGGAGATGCCGCACTCCAAATGTGAGCTACGTCACATTTCCGGGGCGCCCGGGACTTACATCTGAAACTGCTTTTGCTCCCGCAGGGTGTGGCGGAACATCACCGCGATGGAGAAGAGAACCAGGGCGCCCATCTGGTGCAGCGCGGCGAGGTTCACGGGCACTCGCAGCAGCAGCGTGCCGATGCCCAGGCCCACCTGCACGAACGCCATCGCGAGGAGGATCGTGCTCCAGAAGCGCGGCCGGGGATTCGGCGGCTCGCGGCGCACGTCGAACCACAGGCCCACCGCCATCAGCGCGATGATGAGCGCGAGGCAGCGGTGGATGAACTGCACCGTCGCCATGTTGTAGGCGATGTTGGCGTACCACGGCTCGATCAGCATGATCTCGTCGGGCACGATCTTGCCGTTCATGAGCGGCCAGGTGTTGTACGCGTAGCCCGCCTTGATGCCGGCGACCAGCGCCCCCGACAGCACCATGAGCCAGATGATCGCCAGCATGCCGCTCGCTCGGCCGCGCATCGTGTCCGAGGCGAGCCCGCGCTCGCGGAAGAGCAGGTCCAGCGCGACCCAGAGCATGAAGCCGTAGATCAGGAACGCGAGGCCGAGGTGGGTTGCAAGCCGGATCGAGCTCACGCGCGGCTCGTCCACCAGGCCGCTCGCCACCATGAGCCATCCGACGACACCCTGGAGCGCGCCCAGCACGAAGATCCCGCCCAGCATCCACGCGACCTCGGGATCGAGCCGCCGGGTGAAGAGGAAGAAGAGGAAGGGGATCAGGAACACGAGCCCGATCACGCGGCCCAGCAGCCGGTGGCCGTACTCCCACCAGAAGATGCCCTTGAACTGTTCCACGGTCATGTCGTGGTTGCGTTGCTTGAACTCGGGCGTCTGCCGGTATTTCTCGAAAGTCTCGGCCCACTGCTGCTCGTTGAGCGGCGGGACCGCGCCCATGACGGGCTGCCATTCGACGATGGAGAGGCCGGAGTGCGTGAGGCGCGTGACGCCGCCCACGACGACCATGATGAAGACGAGCGCGCAGCACACCAGCAGCCAGAGGGCTACGATGCGGCGGCTTTGGATGACGGGAGTGGGCACGGCGGTAGATTCTACCGCCGGTTGGGGACGGACCCCATTTCACGTTTGCAAGAACCGGTTTCGTTCTTGCAGGCGGGAAAAGGGGTCTGTCCCCGGTTTTACGCCGCTTTTCGCTGCCCCGAGCTCCCCTTCTGGAGCTGCTGGCCCGCCCAATCCCAGTTCAGGAGCTTCGAGATCACCGTCTTCACGAACTCCGGCCGGCGGTTCTCGTAGTCGAGGTAGTACGCGTGCTCCCAGACGTCGATGGTGAGGAGCGGCGTGGCGCCGGTCGCGATCGGCGTGCCCGCGTTGGACGTGGAAACGATCTGCAGCTTGCCGTCCTTGAGGACCAGCCATGCCCAGCCGCCACCGAAGGTCTCGATGGCGGCCTTCTCGAAGTCCTTGCGGAAGGTCTCGATGCCGCCCAGGTCGCGGTCGATGCGCCCGGCGAGGTCGCCCGAGGGATCGCCGCCGCCACCCGGCTTGAGGCAGTTCCAGAAGAACGAGTGGTTCCAGTGCTGGCCCGCGTTGTTGAAGATCTTCTTGTCCTTCTCTTCCCTGGAGCTCTGCTGCACGACCTGCTCGAGCGGAAGGTCGGCGTACTTCGTGCCGGCGACCAGCTCGTTCAGCTTGTCGACGTAAGTCTTGTGGTGCTTGCCGTAGTGCAGGCCGATGGTGCGCGCCGAGATCGCGGGGTCGAGGGCGCCCTGGTCCCAGGGAAGCGGCGGAAGCTGGAACGGGCCGGTAGCTTTTGCGTTCATCGCGGGGTCTCCTGTGCTGAAGGCGTTGGACGCCACCCGCGCGCAAGCGTTCTGTAGGCGGGGTCCCACACGGCTATCAGCATCCAGCCGCGGGGCGGCACTCGCCTTCGCCGACAGATCGTGTTCCTGCATCGACGGATGATGGGTTTGCCGGAGGCGTCCTTGCCTCCGCAACAACGCATTCCCCCCAACCTATTCGATCACCACGGATCGGGACCGCATCGAGGGCAACTGGAAGTCGTGAGGTTGCAGCAGTGGGTCCAGTGACTGGAATCGCAAAGAGGAGCCAATGATGAAAATGAACACTCTTTACGCCGCCGTTTCCGGAGCCTTCCTCCTCGGCGCGGCGACCCTTGCCCCGGCGCAGACGACGAGCAACCCGCCGCCCGCCGGCAGCACCGCTACCAACCCCGTCAAGAACGCCAAGGTGGCGATGTCCGCGGACTATCGCGCCGACAAGGACCGCATCGAGGCCGACGCGAAGGCCGCCAAGGAAAAGTGCAAGACGATGAGCGGCAACGCCAAGGACGTCTGCATGGCCGAGGCCAAGGGCAACGAGAAAGTCGCCAAGGCCGAGCTGGAGAGCAAGCGCAAGGGAACCCCGCACTCGGCGTACGAAGTCGAGAAGGCCAAGGCCGACGCGGCGTACGACGTCGCCAAGGAAAAGTGCGAGGACCAGAAGGGCGCCGAAGAGAGCGCGTGCAAGAAGCAGGCGAAGGCCGACCACAAGAAGGCCCTCGCGGACGCCAAGGCGAGCCAGAAGACGGTCGCCAGCAACAACTCGACGGCTCCGGCCCCGAGCACCCCGAAGTCCGACACGACGAAGACCGGCAAGTAACCTCCCGCCGCAACCGGGAGCCGGGATGACGTCCTGGGTCGTTCAAGGGCCGGTCGCGAGACCGGCCCTTGGTTTTTCTCCGACGTGCGTTTCGGATGCCGCCGCGGGGCGGATCGGCATGCGCCGACAGATCGGCTGCGGCGTGCGCCCGATCATCTTCACAAGCCCGTCGCGCCTGATCGCGCGGCGCATCGTCCAACCGCCAGCCCGGAAGCGCACCGCCGTGAAGAAAACGACCTTCGTCCTCGCCGCATTCCTCGCCGTGTTCCTGAGCGTGGGCGCGTTCGGCCTGAGCGCCGCCGTCGACTCGCCGCGCACGCTCATGTCCCGCACCGACTACAACGCCGGCCGCAAGGCGATCGAAGCCGAGACGCGCGTCGCCTTCGGGCGCTGCCGCGCGTTGACCGGCATCGACCGCGACGTGTGCAAGGCCGAGACCCGCGCCACCGAGCGGGTCAAGGTCGCCGATCTGCAGGCGCGTTACTACGGCACCGTCGCCGCCGCCGAGGAGGCGCGCATGACCCACGCCCGGGCGAGCTTCGACGTGGCGAAGGCGCGTTGCGACGGCCAAACGGGGAATTCCCGGGCGGATTGCATGAAGGCCGCGCGCGACGACCGCGCGCGGGCGCTCGCCCAGGCTCGCCAGGCGACTACTTGAAGCTGTACTTGAAGACGACCTTGTCGTGGCGGAGCGACACGCTCTCCGCGCGCAGGCCGTCGAACTTCGGCATGTACTGGCGCGCCTGCCGGTAGACGATGCGGCGGTCGGCCAGGTCGTAGCAAAGCGAGGTCGCGGTGCTTTCGCACGAAGCGGCCGGACCCCGGCGCTCCTGCTCCTCGCGCAGCATCAGCTCAGGCATCGGATCGCGGCCGCCGCGGGTGAACGGCGCCTCGGCCTGCTTCGCGGGCGGGACCGCGTTGGCGATGGCGAGGCTCTTGGTCTTCGCCGACAATTCCACGCCCTCGTTGGCTCCCGCCGGCAGGCCGGCGAGCGAGGCAACCAGAGTGACGATCAGAATCGAGCGACGCATTTTCCGACTCCGTTCCGGCGAGGCCCGGGTAGGCCCATTCGCCGCATGTCCATATTGCTCCGTACAACGCCCACAGCATAGACCCCCCGACCGCCGGTACGCTATGACGGACGACCGGTTCCCGCCTCGAATAGAGGACGGGGAAATGTGACGTGGATCACAGGCCGCTCAGTTCATCGTGCAGGACAAGTCCGGCAGGTGATTCAGCGAGCCGGGGACAGATCGTAGCCTCGCCACGCGGGATGATCGTCATCACAAGCCACAGGCATACAACGGAAATCCCGCGCATGGACATCCACAGCTTCGCCCACGCCCGCGCGTTGTCGCGGCAGTTCTTCCCCACCTGGTCGCGCCGCGCCCGCGCGCGCTGGGTCCTCGCCAAGATGCGGGCGAAGGCACCGAAGGTGCCGATCTCGTCGGGCTGGAGCCACGACCTGCGCGCGTACTGGTACCAGCGCACCTCGCGCGCCTGACCCTTGCATTTCCGCGCCGGCGCGCGCGGCTCTTGAATCACCCCGGCTTCCGGGCGTAGGGTGTTTGCCCCACCCAACAAAATCAGGGAGAGGGGCAGATGAAGACCATCGCATGGGCCGCGGCCTGCGTCGCCGGCCTCGCTTCCGTTTCCGTCCACGCAGACCTCGTCACCGACTGGTGCGAAAAGGCGACCACCGTCGCATACCAGCCCGCTCCGGGCACCCCCAACACGCCGGCGACCACGGGCTCGCGCCACCTCACCATGACCCACATCGCGATGTTCGAGGCCGCCAACTCGATCGATCGGCGCTACACGCCGTACCGGCAGCTCATCCCCGCCGAGCCGAATGCATCGCGCGAGGCGGCGATCTCGGCCGCGGCCTACGGCGTGCTGGCGAAGGTCTCGCTCCACCCCGAGAAGACGAAGGAGTACGAGGCCTTCTACCAGGCGATGCTCGCGAAGATCCCCGATGGCCCCGCGAAGGCTGCGGGAATCGCGGTGGGCGAACGTGCGGCGCAGGCGATCCTCTCCGAGCGTGCCGATGACGGCTCGGTTACCGTGAACGACTATCGGCCCGCGACCACGCCCGGCGTGTACGTGCCCACGCAGATGCCCGCCGCGATCAACTGGTTCAAGGTGAAGCCGTTCGCCATGACTCGCCCCGACCAATTCCGCGCGCCACCGCCGTACGCCCTCACGTCCGCCGAATGGGCGCGCGACTACAACGAGGTGAAGCGCATGGGCGCCAAGGTAGGCTCGGCGCGCAACGAGGAGCAGACGCGCATCGCCAAGTTCTGGGAGTTCACGGGGCCGGGGACGTACATGCCGCTCGGGACCGGGATCGTGAAGCAGAAGAGCACCGACCTCACCGACAGCGCCCGCGCGCTCGCCCTCCTCTCGATGGCGAGCCACGACGCCGCCATCGCGGTGTTCGATTCGAAGTACGCCTACAACTTCTGGCGCCCGGTGACCGCGATCCGCAACGGCGACCGCGACGGCAACGACGCCACCGAACGCGACGACCGCTGGGAGCCGTTCATCCCGACGCCGATGCATCCGGAGTACCCGTGCGCGCATTGCACCATGCAGGGCGCGGCGGCCGCGGCGTTGCGCGGCGTCTACGGAAACGACATCCCCGAGGTGAAGCTCGCGAGCACGACGGCGCCCGGCGTGGAGCGGCGCTTCACCAGGCTCAGCGACTACGTGGACGAGGTCGTCAACGCACGCATCTACGACGGCGTGCACTACCGCACCTCGGGCGAGGCCGGCGCGACGCTGGGCCGCCAGGTCGGCGAGTACACCTTCGCGAACTACTTCAAGCCCGTCCGCTGACAACAAGGGGCGCGGCGGACGCCGCGCCCCCGCCGCCTCAACCCCTCAGGCAGCTGCTCATGAAGGCGCGGCGCTCGTCGCCGTGCAGGTCGCGCTCGCGCGCGTCCTGGTTGCAGGTCTTCATCTTCTCCTGCTGGCTGTGCGCGCCGTGCGCGTGCCCCTTCTCGCACGCGGCGATGACGCGCTCGCGCTCCTCGCCCTTCAGTCCCTTCGCCTCCTGCACGCAGGCCGCGCGGTGATCCTCCGTGCGCTTGTCCTGCGCGAGCGCCGCCGTCACCGACAGCGCCCACACCACCGCGAACCCGACCAGCAACAGCGTCTTCGATCTCACTTCGTTCCTCCGCAAGGTTGGTTGACACGCGAGGAGCATGAGACCGCAACGCATGGGCCGCGGCGAGCGAAAATCACCGATGAAATTTTCGCGCTTACGAGATCCGTTCGTCCCCTACGCGCGACCGCCCGTCCCGGTTGACCGGATTCTTCGCGCGCGAATCTGCGGAATTCCGCATATCGGCCGCCGCGGGATCGGCGGAGACTGGCTCCATGTCCAGGCAACCGAATGCCTGGAAGGAGAAGCACCATGACGCTGATGACGAACCTCGGATTTCGGCCCGCGTTCCTCGATTTCGCGACGATGACCATCTATCCCTCGGAGGTCGCCGCGGAAATGGACGGCACGAGAGCCACGCTGATCGCGGGGTTCGAGCGCAACGGCTTCTTCTACACCCGCACCGCGGCCGCCCGCGCCGCGATGGAATGGGCCTCGGTCCGCGTGCTCGCCGCGCGCATCTCCAAGGCTTAGCACAAGGGTCTAGCACCAAGGTCCCATATCCCCCGCCACGGCCCTACGGAAACAATCGGCGGGCCGTGGTCCTCCGCGCCGTACCCCTCTACGCGTGCCTCGCCGCCGCCCTCGTGGCCGCGGTGCCCGCCTTCGCCCAGCCCGCGCGACGCCCCGTAGTCGGCCTGGTGCTGGGCGGCGGTGGCGCGCGTGGCGGCGCGCACCTGGGCGTGCTCGAGGTGCTGGAAGACCTCCGCATCCCCGTCGACTGCATCTCCGGCACCAGCATGGGCGCGCTCGTGGGAGGCGCGTACGCCGCGGGCATCTCGCCGAAGGAGATGCGCGAGAAGATCGAGAAGACCGACTGGGACGCGATGTTCGACGACAGCGCGAGCCGCGACCTGCAGAACCTGCGCCGCCGGACGTTCGACGACCGCTTCTTCTCCGGCCTCGAGTTCGGCGTCACCGACGACGGCCTCAAGTACCGCGAGGGCGCCATCGCCGGCGAGAAGATCAAGCTCTTCTTCTCCGACCTGGTGCGCGCGGACCTTGGCGAGAAGAACATCGAGCAGCTGCACCTGCCGCTCACGCTCATCGCGAGCGACATCGTGACCGGCGAGCGCGTCGCGATGCGAAGCGGCAGCCTCACGTCTGCCATGCGCGCGAGCATGTCGGTCCCCGGCGCGATCGCGCCGGTCCAGCGCGAGGGCCACAAGCTGGTGGACGGCGGCCTCGTGGACAACGTTCCCATCCAGGAGGTGCGCGACCGCTGCAAGGCCGAGGTGGTGATCGCCATCAACGTGGGCTCGCCGATGCTGAAGGGCGACCAGGTCGCCGGCGCCGTGAGCGTGGTGGCGCAAATGGTGAACCTCCTCACCGAGCAGAACGTGCAGAAGTCGCTCTCGCTCCTCACGCCGCGCGACATCTACATGCGCCCGGAGCTGGGCACGATTTCCGCGATGGACTTCGGCCGCCAGCTCGAGGCGGCGGAAATCGGCAAGCAGGCCGCGCTCGCGCAGGCCGACAAGCTCCGGGTGCTCTCCGTGCCGCCGGACCAGTACGCCGCCTGGCGCTCGCAGCTGCAGAAGGAGCCGCCGGCCACCCGGCCCGTCATCGACGAGATCCAGGTCGCCGACACGCGCTTCGTCAACAAGGAGGAGCTGCGCGCCAACGTGAGCCAGAAGGAGGGCGGGGAGCTCGACACCAAGAAGCTCGCCGACGAGCTGGTGCTCATCTACAGCCGCGGCGACCTCTCCGGCCTCGACTACACGGTGCTCACCGAGCGCGAGAAGACCATCCTCAAGCTGGTGCCGGTGGAGAAGCCCTGGGGGCCGGACTACGTGCGCTTCGGCTTCAACGCCGCCACCGACTTCCGCATCGACTCATCCTTCAACCTGCGCGCGGCCTATCGCAAGACATGGCTCAACGCGTTCGGCGCGGAGTTCGTGGCGACCGGCCAGCTCGGCACCACGCAGGGCATCGCCGCGGAGTTCTACCAGCCGATGGACTATCGCCAGGTGTCCTTCGTGCGGCCGTATGCGTCCGGCGCCAGCCGCATCGAGACGCTCTACTACAACGGCGAGCGCCTGGCCGAATATCGCGTGCCCGAATATCGCTTCGGGATCGACGTGGGCGCCAACCTGGGCATCTACGGACAGGCCAAGGTCGGCTGGCTGGAGAAGAAATCCGAGGCGCACCTGGAGACGGGAACGCCGTTCCTCCCCGACCTCGCTAGCCGCGTGGGCGGGATCACCGCGTCGCTCGCGATCGACCAGTACAACTTCGCGTTCTTCCCGACGAAGGGCTACAAGGTGGACGTCGATTACTTCGACGTGCGCCACGCCAGCTCGGGACCGTCCTATTCGCGCCTCGAGGCGAGCGCATCGGCCGCGATCCCGATCACGGACCGGCTCTCCTTCCTGCCGACGCTCGCCGGCGGCAACACGCCGCGCGGCGCGCTGTCGAGCGATTCGCTGTTCGCGCTCGGAGGCCTGCATCGCCTCTCCGCCTTCGCGCCCGGGCAGATCCTCACCGACGAGTACACGTACGGCAGCGCGCGCCTGGAGTACCGGTTGCTGCGTCCGATCCCGGTGTTGGGACTGTCCGTGCTCGCGGGCCTCGCCTACGAGCGCGCGCACGTGAAGAACCCGATCAACGAGCCCAGCCTCCGGGGCAACATCGATTCGTACGGCGGCTACCTGGGTGCGACCACGCCGATCGGGCCGATCTACTTCGGATGGTCGGGAACGCAGGACCGGCGCGGCCGGGTGTACTTCTTCATCGGCACGCCCTGACGGCGCGCCGGCTCAGGCCTTCGGCTTCTGGACGGCGGTGTCGTCGATGAGGTCCATGATGACGTGGCCGCGGGCGCGCAGCTTCTTGCCCACCTCCAGCACCAGCTCGTCGCGGATCGACTCGGCCTCGGCCATCGTCTTGGCCTCGGCCGTGCTCACGCCGCCCGTGCGCTCCTGGGTGCGCTCTTCCTTCGGCACGGCGGAAACGGTCACGAAATAGCGGTCGTCCGCGATTTTCGTGATGTCCGCCCAGATCTGGTAGGTCGCCATTGCGCTAGCATATACCTAAAAATCAGCTACTTGCAGTATCAAC
>Ga0105242_10001361_pt1 | contig 19282 bp, 18 predicted proteins | sample KBSM24metaG_FD_81521 | JGI IMG/M metagenome (GOLD analysis project Ga0105242, IMG submission 81521) | Miscanthus rhizosphere microbial communities from Kellogg Biological Station, Michigan, USA - KBS M2-4 metaG | ecosystem: Host-associated > Plants > Roots > Rhizosphere > Soil | place... | reverse complement strand
GAGCGTGCGAACGCGCTCGCGGTAAGTCCGCCGGCGTTCCTGCGAATGGAACGCCGGGCCATGATCGAGAGCGTTGCCCAGAACAACGGTCATCTCGAAGTCACGCTCTCCGGTGGTGGCACCATCCAAACGGACTGGATCGCCGCGTTCACCGGTTACCGCCCGAACGGTGCCTACCTGTCGGAATTGGCGATCGAAGTCTCGCCGGTCACCGAAGGCGGCGCGCGGCTTTACCGGGCCATCGCGAACATCACCGACTGCCTCAGCGTCCCGAAGGTGGAGCGGAGAGATCTGGAGAGCGGAGAGGAGAACTTCTACTTCGTCGGCTCGCGCGCGTACGGACGCTCGCGCACGTTTTTGCTCCAGACCGGACTGGCCCAACTGGAGGTCCTGCTCGATGCACTCTGAAAGGCCGGCGGGCGTCCCGCCCGCCCAGGGCGGGCAAGATGCCCGCCCCCCACATCCCGACGTCTACCTCCGCGCGCTCGATACGCTTTGGTTCCAGGTCGCGGGGACGGTCTGCAACATCGAGTGCACGCATTGCTTCATCTCCTCGTCGCCGCGCAACCACTCGCACGAGATGATGTCGCTCGCGGACATCGAGGGCCGTCTTGCCGAAGCGCGCGAGCTCGGCGTGCGCGAGTACTATTTCACCGGCGGCGAGCCATTCATGAATCGCGACATGCTGGCCATCCTCGAGGCGACGCTGAAACAAGGACCGGCGACCGTGCTCACGAACGGAATGCTCCTCCGCTCGGACGTCTGCCGACGCCTGCGCGAGCTGTTCGACGCGAGCGAGTACTCGCTCGACATCCGCGTGAGCCTCGACGGATTCGATGACCAGTCGCACGATGCCATCCGCGGGAAAGGCGTGTGGGATCGGGTGATGATCGGCCTTCGCAATCTGGCCGCGGCGGGCATCAACCCGGTCATCACCGTCACCACGGCCGCGGAAGGCGTCGCCAGCGAAGAAGGACGGACGCGCTTTCTCGACTGCATCCGCGGCTTCGGGTTCGATCGCCCGCGCCTCAAAGTTCTTCCGCTGTTTCGCATCGGCGCGGAAGAGAAGCGCACCCGCGCGTATGAGGATTGGGAACGGCTCACGCGCGAGTCGCTGACTGACGAAGAAGCGTCCGTGCTGCAGTGCTCGAGCTGCCGGATGGTGACCAGCAAAGGCGTGTACGTCTGTCCGATCCTGATCGAGGAACCGGAGGCCCGAATGGGCGATACACTGGCCGCAACACTCCGTCCTTTTCCCCTTCGCTACGGCGCGTGCCACACCTGCTGGGTGGACGGAGTCACGTGCACGACATGAATGGAGGAAGCATGAAGCGGATCATCGTCGGAGCCCTGGTCGGCGGCATCGTGTTTTTCATCTGGAGCGCCATCATCCATATGTCTCCTCTCGGAATGATGGGCATCACCTCTCTGCCGGACGGCGTGTACGACTCACTCAAAGCGAATCTTCCGAATTCCGGTTTCTACTTCTTTCCCGGCGTGGTCTCGAATCCGACGCCCGAACAGCAGAAGGCGTGGGAGGAGAAACTGAAAGCGGGTCCTTACGGGATCCTGGTCTACACGGCCGGCCCCGGCGCAGCGATGGCGCCGAAGCAGCTCATCGGCGAGTTGCTCTCCGACATCGTCGCCGCGTTCATCGCCTCGTGCATCATCGCCATGATCGCGGCGCCCTACGCGAAGCGCGCGGCGGTCGTCGCGCTCCTCGGCGTCTTCGGCTGGGTCAGCCTCCTGCTCAGTTACTGGCTTTGGTACAACTTCCCGACCACCTACATCCTCTGCGAAGGGTTCACGGAAATCGTCGGATGGATGATCGCCGGCCTGGTCATCGCGAAACTCGTCCCACCGCGTCCGCTGGCCGCGTCGTGACGATCCGGCGCGCGGAAACCGGCGATGCCGCGGCGCTCGCGCGTCTCGCGGGAGAGCTGGGGTATCCGTCGACGCCCGAGGAGATTTGCGCGCGGCTGGCGATGCTGACGAGCAACGACGAAGTCCTCGTCGCCGAGCATGACGGCGAAGTCGAGGCGTGGATTCACGTCGCGGCCGTGCATTCGCTGGAGACCGGAGTCACGGCGCAGATTTGCGGACTGGTCGTGACCGAGTCGCGCCGCGGCTCCGGAATCGGCGCGGAGCTCGTGCGCGCGGCGGAAGAGTGGGCGCACCGCCGCGGGATCGCCCGGTTGCGCGTGCGGACGAACGTCAACCGCACGCGCACGCACGCGTTCTATGAACGCTGCGGGTTCACCCACGCGAAGACGTCCCGCGTCTACGACAAGAATCTATGAGACTGGCGTTCCTGGGCGGCATCTACTCCAACTACCACGCGCTCGTCGCCGCGCTCGACGACATCGAGAAACGCGGCGCCGACGCGATCTACTTTCTGGGCGACCTCGGCGCGTTCGGCCCGTACCCGGATCGCGTTCCCGAGCTGCTCATCGAGCGCGGCATCGCCGGCATCCAGGGCAACTACGAGGAGTCGCTGGCGACGCGCGCCGGCGACTGCCACTGCGGCTACACCGATCCGCGCGACAACCATTACGCGCAGATCTCCTACGACTACACGTTCGCGAACACGCGCGATGAATACAAGGACTGGATGGCCACGCTGCCGCGCGAGATCCGTTTCACCGCAGGCGATCTCCGGTTCCTGCTCGTGCACGGATCGCCGCGCACGATCAACGAGTTCCTCTGGCGCTCGACTTCACCCGATGCGTTTCTCGAGAAACTCTGCCGCGATCACGATGCCGACGTGATCGTCTGCACGCACACCGGCCTGCACTGGCACAAGCCGCTCAGCGGCGGCCGTCATGTCATCAACGCCGGCGTCATCGGACGGCCCGCGAACGACGGCCGCACCAACGTCTGGTACACGATCGTCGACGCCGGCGCGCGCCGCGTTGCCGTCGAGTTCGTGCCGCTCCCGTACGATCACCTCCTCCTAGCCGCGGAAATGCGCGCCGAGAACCTGCCCGAGCAATTCGTGGAGACGATCCTCACCGGGTGGTGGACGACATGCCTGGAGGTCCTTCCGCCGAAGGAACGGGCGATGGGGAGGTGGTGACGCCTCCTCCTCCTCGTGTGGTGCGCGCCTCCGGCGCGCCTTTGTCCTTCCCGAGGCGCGCCAGAGGCGCGCACCACACCGAGGCGGAAAGCGGCGACTGGCGTCGCCGCAGTCCATACGCCGCCACGTCGTGCTTCTTCGCGCGCGAGGTGGTTTGAGGGCGCTCCATGGGCGGGAGCGTCCAGGCTTCGAGCCAGTTGCCTTCGACGGACGGGACGAGCAGGCGGTTGCGTTTGCGATCGAAGCCGATGGCGGCGGGGGAGGGTTTGCGGGTGAAGAGCGGGCGCAGCTCGCCGCTGCCGAATCCGACGTGCAGCGCTTCGTCGAACTCGCTCGACACGATCACCGAGCCGTTCGGCAGCACCACGATCCCGTCGTACGAGCCGGGGCCGCGCATCACCGCCTTCGTTCCGCCGCCGGGACTCCAGGCCAGCACGTCGTGCCCATATCCTTGTGCAACGAGAAAGCGCATGCCGTCCCACGCGATCGCGCTCGGCGAATGCAGCTCCTCGCCGGCGATGGCGATTTCGATCGCGTCGCCGGTCACGCGGAAGATCCTCCCGTCGCCGGCGCGCACGCGCTCGTGCGTCTCCCGGGTGCGAACGTCGGTATCGGTGACGTAGATCGCGTCGTCGCCGCCGGCCGCAACGCCGCTCAGCGACACCGCGCCGCGCGCGGCGAGGTCGATCGTCCGCACGTCCGCGCCGGACACGCGATCGACCACGCGCAGCTTCGCGCCGTCGGCGATCCAGAGCTGCGTGCCGAGGATCGCCATGCCCTTCGGCGTGCGAAGGCCGTCGACGAACTTCGGATCCGCGATCGTCCCGTCCGGTGTCACGCGCGAAATGAAACCGGAGGCGCTCGCGACGAAGTAGACGTCCTGCTCTTCGTCGTGAACGACGGAGACCGGACGCTGCAGGCCGTCGAGGTGAAACGCCTTCGACAGGATCGACGAGCGCAGATCGGACGGAGCATTCGATGTCATCGGCGGCGGCAGCTTCGAAACGCGATACACGATTCCGCTTTCGTCGTCGCTGAAGAGCAGCGTCCCGTCGCGCGCGACCGCGAGGCCGGACGCGTGAACGCCGCTGATGAAGTCCTCGGCGCGCCGCGGCTTTCCGTCCTCGAACTCGACGTGCACGATCGCGTCCCGCGACGCCGCGAACGCGCTGTTGTCGTGAAACGCGAGTGCGATCGATTCCTCCGGAACCTGCAGTGCCGCCGGCTCGCGAACGCCGTCGCCGATTCGATGCAGGCCGCCCGTTTCTTCCGTGCCCCACAGCTCGCGCGTCTTCGGGTCCCACGCGAACGCGCTCACGTTGCCGGCGCCCCGCGCGAAGACGCGGCGGTTCGCGCCGTCGTCGTCGAGCTGCATCAGCATTGCATCGCGGGAGACGTAGAGCTTTCCGTCCGGACCGGCGCCGATCGCGGCGGCGCCGTACAGATCATCGGCGACGTCGATCGGCTCGCCGAAGCTGCCGTCGGAGTGGCGCTCGGCGGACACGATGCTTTTAGCGCCGGCGACGTAGAGCGTGGTCCCGTGCATCGCCAGGCCGCGCGCGCCTTCGACCGACGACACGGCCGTGCGGATCTCGTCCGCGCGTCCGTCGCCGTCGCGGTCGCGTAGCGCGAGCACGTCGTTCAGCATCGGCCGGCTGACGAGCAGCGTGCCGTCGTCGAGCACGAGCAGCGTGCGCGGCTGCTCGAGATCGCGCGCGAACACGCTCACGTGGAGCCCGTTCGGCACGTGGATCGCGAACAGCAATGCGGCGAGGAGCGTCATGGGCAGAAGTCAGGGGGCAGAAGGCAGAAGGCAGAAGGCAGAAGGCAGAAGTAGAAGCGGCCGTCCGTCGTCGCTTCTATTTCTGCCCTCTGCCCTCTGCCTTCTGCCCTCCTAAGGCTTCCTCAGCGGATCGCGGCGGCGGTCGACGGGGTCGTCATCTTCGTCGAATCCGACGGGGATCTCGTCGTCGTCCGAGCGGTAGGCGGTGGGCGGGCGCTCGTCGGGGCTTTCACCGCTATCGACCGTGTCGCGCTCGCCTTGCTGTTTGCTGGTTTGCTTCATGGCGAGATGCATTGCAAGGATGATGACGACTTGTCGCCGGCTCACCGTGAGCTCGGGCGGCGGCGCAGGCGCCGGTGCACGATCTCGAGCTCCTGGCGCAGAAACTCGACCTGGGCGAGCAGCTCTTCGACGTGCTGGCTGAGCTGGCGGATCTCGAGGCGGCGCGAGGCTTTCGGCCGTACCGTGCGCCGTGCCGCGGCGAGCTCGCGCCACAGGCGCGTCCTCTCGCCGGGCTCGAACGCGGCGATCTTCCTCACCAGCGGATCGAGTGCAGCTCCGTCTCCGGACTCTTCGTCGTCCTCGCCGAGCAGATCCTTCGGTGAGCAGTCGAGCAGTTTGGCCAGCGTGAGAAACAGTCCGAGCTCGAGAGTCTGCTTCTCGTTTTCAATGCGCGACAAGGTGGCGATGCTGATCTTCGCTCGCTTCGCGACATCTGCCAGAGAACGCTGCTGGGCCAGCCGCGCCTCGCGAAGGTTCTCCCCGATCATGACCAGGAGTTTTAGCAAATGCCGTGCAGGCTTGCGTCCTACGGAAAGGCGTGCACAGGATTTGCAGCCGGCGCAAACGGCCGCCGCTCCCGTTGTCACGGAGGCATCCGGGCCGCCTGACCGTAACAAGAGGCGGCGGCCTCTTGCTGGTCCCGGTGACCGGGCGCACAACGTCCGCGCGTGTTCGGTCACCGGGTTTTGTTGATTGTGGCGACCGCTGCCCTCAGCGGTCGCGGTGCCGCTGAGGGCAGCGGCACCCACATGGTACAAATCAGAGCTGCAGCCGCGGGGCGACGGGCGAAGTAGACCGATGCACGACGCAGTCGAGAACGTTTCCCATCAGCTCACTGATGTCGGCCGGCTTTCGCATCGCGCACCAGATCGGATAGCGGCTGCGGGTCTCGTGCAGCAGCGACTCCGGAGCGGCCGAGAGGACGATCACGCGCGGCAGGAGCTCCTCGCGTTCGCGCGTGAGCCGCTCCAGAAGATCGCGTCCGTTGAGGCGGGGCATGAAGAGATCCATCACGATGGCGTCGACTTCACAGCTCGCGAGAACGGCCAGCGCTTCCTCTCCGTCGGAAGCCATCTGGACCGTCAGGCCGGCGCGGTCGAGAAGCGTTTCGAGGAGGATGCGGGTGGCCGCATCATCATCGACGACGAGGACATCGCGATGGGCCGAGGTGGAAAGCAAAGGGTGCCTCTTTGCGTTAGACGGAACGTTACGCTCGATTGTGTTGCGTTACAAGCAAAGAGGACAAAAAAAAGACCGGGCGCCGGATGAAGGTGAGTGTCGTTCGAAGGAGATTCCAACGAGCTCCATCCGGCGCCCGGCACCCTCTCCCACCTCTGAGAGGGCATCCTTGCGCGACTGCTGTTTTCTAACCGCCCGGAATGTGTAAACGGCCGTACGCCACGACCATGGTCAGAAGCAACAAGACTTCTTCCACGTAAACCCCTCCTTCCGCCGCTCACGAGCGGCGTGATGGAGGGCCCTCTTCTAAGGAGTGTCGTAAGGAGGGAAAACCTTAGGTCCCGAGCGGAGGAATGAAGGGATTTCCTTCCTGGTCGGGACGCGTCTCGATGTACTGACGGATGTGCCGAACGAGATCGGGCGTGGCCTGTCCGGTCTCGAAGGCCTGGCGCAGGAAGGCGAGGGCGGTCAGGGCGTTGCCGGTCATGCCGACGGCCGCAAAACTCTCCGCGAGGCCGGAACAGAGCTCCGCCGCCTCGCGCGCGTCGCGCCGCTCGCCGGTGGAGAGCAGGGCCTCGACGATGTCGAGCGTGATCAGCGCGGCGTCGGTGTGCGCGCCGATCTGCTCGAACTCGCGCCGCGCCTCGCGGAGGCGCATCAGACCTTCTTCGACGTCGCCCGCGGCGATGCGCAGCGATCCGATGTTCCAGCGCGTGCGGATCTTTCCGGTCTCCAGTCCGATCGCTTCGTACAACGACAGCGCGCGCGCGAAATATCCCTCCGCGGCGTCGAAGTCGCGGAGGCGCAGCTCGCAGTTCGCGATGTTCGCGAACAGGCGCGCCAGCGTCTCCGGCTTGCCGAGGTTCTTGGCCTCGCCGAGAAGGGCGACGAAGAGCTCGCGAGACTCGCGGAAGCGATCCTGGTGAAACATGACGCTGGCCTCGACGATCTTGGCGTGCAGGTATCGCTCGCTCTCGCCGAACTGGCGGAACACGCGCGCGCTCTTGCGCGCCAGCCGCCGCGCGTCGTCGGAGCGATCGAGCTCGACGAAGATGACGCTGCGCAGGTAGTCGACGATCGCGCCCGAAAACACCGCGACGGGAGAACGTCCGAAGGCCCGCGCCGAGATGTCGAGCGCGTCGAGCGCCTCGGGATAGCGTCCGAGGTAGCGGAGAACGTTCGCGCGCTCGTACCAGGCGTCGCCGCGCAGCTCGTCGAGCAGCGGCGCCGGATAACGCGCCATCGAAAGCTGGTCGGCGATGGCGATGGCGGCGTCGGCGACGATGAGCGCGTGCATCGGCTGCCGCTCGCGCAGCGTGCGCGATTCGACGCAGAGTCTGCGCACGACGCCCGCGGTGTGCATGGCCGGCGTCGCGGTGATGTTCGCGCGCCGGAACGTGACCGGGCTGCCGACCAGCGGCCGGATCATCCGCTCCGCGTCGGCGTCCTCCGCCGCCAGGAGCTCGGCGAGCAGACGAATGGCTTCGGGCGTCTCCGCGCGCGCGGCGCCTTCGGACACGTGCCACGTGGCATCGGTGGTGAGCGTGAGGTCGAACGCGCGCAGCTCGTCGAGCATCCCGCGGCAGGCGTTGCAGGCGGCGACGTGCCGCTCGAGCGCGTCCCGTTCGGGAAAGGCATCTGGATCGTCGAGATACTCCTGAAGCGCGGTCTCGTCGTAGTGAGAGCTCACGCCTTGTCCTTCCGTTTCGCCTTCAACGCGTCATACGCCTTGCGCACGCGCTTGCGACAACTGTGGAGGAGTTGCATCACGTACCCGCTGGTTGTGCCGAGGCGACTGGCGATCTCCGCGGCCGAATACCCCTCGGCGTAATACATGCGCAGCGTCTCACGGCATTTCGGACCGACTTCCGTGAGCGCGCGCGCCATCGTAACGCGGTCGACGATGCGACCTTCAAGCCCGGGCGAGGACGGATCGACGTAGTCGGCGACGTTCTCGGGAAACGGGCTCGTTCGCGCGGCGTCGCGCCAGTACGCGCGGCTGGCGTGACAGACCGCGCCGATCAGCCACTGGCGCGCGTTGCGCACCGAGTCGCGGCGCAGCAGGTAGGCGGTGAAGACCTCATTGACGACCCCTTCCGCTTCCTCGGGAGGGAGATTGAACTTCGTCTCCGCGATGTGCCGCAGCAGGTCCCCGTGCTTCTTATACGCGTCTTCAACGCCCGCGCCGGCCCCAGGCGGCTTCGACGTTGGCCCACCCCCGTCTCCTGGCGGCTCCATTCGCGCAGTATAGTTCCCGCGTATGGCGATCATTGATTCCATCCTGGCGGAGATCGACTACGAGTTGCCGACGACGCTGCGCGTGCTCGAGCGCGTGCCGCAGCACAATCTCGACTGGACGCCGCACCCGAAGTCGATGCCGATCGGAAAGCTGGCCTGGCACATCGCGGTGATCCCGGCGCGCGTACAGATGATGCTGCGCGAGGGCGAGTTCGACCTGTCGACCGCGGGGCCCACGGAAATGCCGGCGCAAATGGGCGCGATCGCGGCAGGGCTGCGCAGACACATGGACGATCTGCGCGCGTATCTCACGTCGATCGGCGACGCCGCGCTGAAAGAGCCGTTCACGATGCGCGTCGGCCCGAAGGTGGTCAACAAGGTGCCGAAGATGGCCATGGTCCGCGGCATCCTGCTGAATCACACCTACCATCACCGCGGACAGCTCGCCCTCTACCTCCGCCTGCTCGACATCCCGGTACCGGCGATCTACGGCACGAGCGCGGACGAGAATCCGTTCGCATGAACGCGAAGCGTCTCGGAGTGCGGCGACGCGAGTCGCCGCTCTGGAAGACGGCAGCGCAAGCTGCCGTCCTCTCGCCGGGCGGAGGCTTGCGCCTCCGCTTCCAGAGCGGTGACTCGCGTCACCGCACTCCGAGACCGGAGACTTCATAACATCATGCGCTTGCTCGCGGGCGATGTCGGCGGAACGAAGACGCTGCTTCGGTGCGTCGAGGAGAACGGCGAGATCTCGGCCGAACAGCGTTACGAGAGCACGGCGTATCCGACGTTCGACACCGTGCTCGCCGACCTGATCGCGCGCGTTCCCGGTCCGATCGACTCGGCTTGCTTCGCGGTTGCCGGGCCGGTGTTCGAAGGGCGCGCGGAGGTGACGAACGTCGGCTGGAAGATGGAGGAGGCGGCGCTCGCGCGCGCGTTCTCGATCGGCCGCGTATCGCTGATCAACGACTTCTACGCGGTCGCCCTCGGCGTGCCGCTGCTCGGCGAGAGCGATCTTCTCTCGCTGCATGCCGGCCAGCGCGATCGCCGCGCGCCGATGGCAATCCTCGGCGCGGGCACCGGCCTCGGCGAGGCGATCGTCGTGAACGCGCACGACGTCATTCCCACCGAAGGCGGCCACGCCGACTTCGCGCCGCAGGATGAAGAACAAAGCCGCCTGTTTCTCTACCTGCACGAGCAACTCGGCGGACACGTGAGCTGGGAGCGGGTTTGCTCCGGCATGGGCATCGCCAACATTTATGCGTTCCTCGGTGGAGCGGCGGGCTCTCAGCCCGCCGAGGTCGCGGAGCTCGCGGATCGCGGCGACGCCCGCGCCTCGCGCGCGCTCGACATCTTCGTCGATATCTACGGTTCGGAAGCCGGCAACATGGCGTTGCGCGTCCTCGCGAAGGGCGGCGTCTACCTCGCCGGCGGCATCGCCGCGAAAAACATCGAGCGCTTCACCGACGGCCGCTTCGTGGAAGCATTTCTCCGCAAAGGACGTTTCCGCCCGCTCCTGGAGACCATTCCCGTCGACCTGATCATGAATGAGAAAGTCGGGCTGACGGGAGCGGTCGAGGGAGCGCGCCGCGAGGCGGAATTGAAAATTGAAAATTGAAAATTGAAAGAGGCCTTCCGGGTTTTTCAATTTTCAATTTTCAATTTTCAATTCATCAACACGAAACTCGAGGTCAATCAGAATGGGTCTATCAGTCGGCATCGTAGGGCTGCCGAATGTCGGGAAATCCACCATCTTCAATGCACTGACGGCCGCGGGAGCACAGAGCGCGAACTATCCGTTTTGCACGATCGAGCCGAATGTCGGGATCGTGCCGGTCATCGATCCGCGGCTGGTGGCGATCGCGGAGCTCGCGGAGAGCAAGCAGGTCGTCTTCACCGATCTGAAAGTCGTCGATATCGCGGGACTCGTGCGCGGCGCGAGCAAGGGTGAAGGGCTGGGCAACCAGTTCCTCGCGAACATCCGCGAGACCGAGGCGATCCTGCACGTGGTCCGCTGCTTCGAAGACGAGAACGTGGTGCATGTCGAAGGCAGCGTCGATCCGGAGCGCGACATCGAGGTGATCGAGACCGAGCTGCTGCTCGCGGATCTCGACGCGCTCTCCAAGCGCAACGATCGCGTCGGACGCCTCACGCGCGTCGGACAGAAAGAATACGCGGCCCAGGCCGGGGCGCTCACGCGCGCGATCGACGCCGTCGAGCGCGGCATTCCGCTGCGCGCGGCGCAACTGAGCGACGAAGACCAGGCCGCACTCGCGGAGCTGAGCCTCATCACCATGAAGCCGGTGCTCTACGTCGCGAACGTCGCCGAGAACGATCTCGGCAAGGAGACGCCGCTGCTGCAGAAAGTCCGCGGGATCGCCGCGGAGAAGCGCGGCGAGGTCGTCGTCATCTGCGGCGAGCTCGAAGCGCAGATCGCGCAGCTCCCCGCCGCGGAGCGCGACGGCTTCCTCAAGGAGATGGGGCTCGAGGAGCCGGGCCTGAACGCGCTCGTGCGCGCGGCCTACAAGCTTCTCGATCTCGAGACCTTCTTCACCGCGGGACCGAAAGAGGCGCGGGCCTGGACGATTCATCGCGGCGCGCGCGCACCCGTGGCGGCCGGGAAAATCCACAGCGACTTCGAGCGCGGCTTCATCCGCGCCGAGACCATCGCCTTCGACGACTACGTCGCCCTGCGCGGCGAACAGGGCGCGAAGGCCTCCGGAAAGATGCGCAGCGAGGGAAAGGAATACGAAGTTCAGGATGGGGATGTGATTCTGTTTCGGTTTAATGTGTAATCCCGGGTTGCCCGGTCACCCGGTTTCCCGGTCACCCAGCACCGGGCAACCAAGCAACCAGGTAACCGGGCAACCATTCATGCACTTCACCATCGACTCCGACGAAGCCCTCCCCATCCGCGGAGATCTCGACGCCCCCGACAATCCGCGTGCGCTGATCGTGATCGTGCATGGGTTCAAGGGGTTCAAGGACTGGGGATTCTTTCCCTGGCTGGCGCGGCATCTCAGCCAGCATCGCTTCGCGGTCTGCCGTTTCAACATGTCGCGCTCGGGCATCGGCGACGATCCGGAGGCGTTCGGGCGGCTTGATCTCTTCGCCGGCGACACCTACTCGATTCAACTCGCCGATCTGCGGGCCGCGGTTCGCCACGCGCAACACCAGTTCCCCGCGCTTCCCACGTTTCTCCTCGGCCATTCGCGCGGCGGCGGGGTCGCGCTCCTCGGCGCCGCGGACGTGCCGCGCCTCAACGGCGTCGTGGTGTGGAGTCCGATCGCCACCGCCGATCGGTGGGACGACGCGACGAAGCGCGAGTGGCGCGCGAGCGGATCGCTGGACGTCGTCAATCAGCGCACGAAGCAAGTCATGCGCATGTCGCCGTCGATCGTCGACGACTACGAGTCGCACCGCGAGCAGCTCGACATCCTCGCCGCCGCGGCGCGGCTCAAAGTCCCCATGCTCGTCGTCCACGGCGGCAAGGACGACAGCGTGCCGCCGGAAGAAGGACGTCTCGTCGCCAGGCGCGCCGCCGATTCGTCGCTGGTCCTCATCCAGAACGCGAGCCACACCTACAACGCCATCCATCCGCTCGTGAACGTCCCGTTCGAGCTGCTCCTCGCGGCCGAGGTGAGCGCGCACTTCATCGGCGCGCACGCATAAAAACGGAAAGCAGTAGGAACTGCTCTCCGGCATTGCTACAATTTCTGCGTCCACCTCAGCAAACGGGTCCGAACAATGGAATTCATCGGCCGGCGGTTCGGTCACATCCGCATTACTGACGTTGTCGGTCAAGGCGGGATGGGGGACGTCTACGTCGGCTACGACGAGAAGCTGGACCGCAAAGTCGCGCTGAAGGTCTTGCACGCGGAGAACCGGCTCGACGCCGAGTCGCGCGAGCGTTTGCTGCGGGAAGCGCGCGCGCTTTCGAAGCTCGATCATCCGAACATCTGCCGGATCCACGACTACATCGAGAGCAGCGACGTCGACGTGCTCGTGCTCGAGTACATCGACGGCGAGACGCTGCAAGACGTCGTGCTCGACCGCCAGCTCTCGCGCGGCGAGAAGCTGCGCATCGCCCTGGCCGTGACGGACGTCCTCGTGGCGGTGCACCGCGTCGGAATCATTCATCGCGATCTCAAGCCGGAGAACGTGATGATCACGAAGCGCGGCGACGTGAAGGTGCTCGACTTCGGCCTCGCGCGCTGGCTGAACGTGATCGCCTCGAGCCGGCGCCTCCGCGCGGTCACTTCCGCGGAAGCCGCCGCCGGCGCGCCGGTGGCCGACGAGTCGCACAATCTCTGGTTCTCCGTCGACGACAGCAGCGCGACCGCGCTGCAGGGGCGCGATGGGCAGCGATTCCATGGCACGGCCATGGGGATGACGATGGGCACGCCGCTGTACATGAGCCCCGAACAGGCGCGTGGCGACGAGCTGACCACGGCCAGCGACATGTACGCGCTCGGCCTGGTGCTGCAATTCCTCTTCACCGGCCTCGATCCGCATCCGCCGGGTCTCACGGCGCGCGAAGTGATTCTGCGCGCCGCACGCGGCGAGAAGGTGGCCGCGGCCGGAGTGCCGGGCGACGTCGCTGCGCTCATCGGGCGGCTCGATCAATTCGCGCCCGCGGATCGTCCGACCGCGAACGAGACCGTGGCGCGGTTGAAGTTCCTCGGCGACAAGCCGCGCCGTCTGGCCCGCCGCGGCGCGATCGCGCTGGCGGTGCTCGTGGTGATCGTCACGTCATGGCGCTATGCGTCCGATCTCTCGCGCGAGCGGACGATCGCCGTCGCCGCGCGCGCGGAGGCGGAGACGCGTCGCGCGCAGGCCGAGAACCTGATCGAGTTCATGCTCGGCGACCTGCGCAAGAAGCTCGTGCCGGTCGGACGTCTCGACATCCTCGATGACGTCGGCGAGCGCGCCCTGCAATACGTGGGGTCGTTGCAGCCGGAAGCGATGTCCGCCGGCGAGCTCACGCGCAATTCGAAAGCGCTCAACCAGCTCGGCGAGGTGCGCGTGGGGCAGGGGAAGTTGAGCGAGGCCCTCGACGTCTTCCGCCGCTCGCTGACGCTCGCCGAACTGGCCGCGAAAAAGGAGCCCGGCTCCGCCCCCGCGCAGCTCGCGGTGGCGACGAGTCATTTCTGGATCGGGAATGTCCACCAGCAGCAGGGAACGCAGCAGGAAGCACTGCGTCATTACACGAGGTACATGACCATCGCGGAGCAGCTGGCGAAGAGCGATCCGATGAATGACGAGTATCAGCTCGAGCGCGCGTACGGGCACGGCAACGTCGGCACAATCCTGGAGACGCAGGGCGACCTGCGAGGCGCGCTGGAGCATTACCGGACGAGCTTCGAGATCAAGAACGCGCAATTGCAGCGCAATCCCGGCGATGCGAATGCGCGTGTCGAAGTCGCGCGCGCGGTCAATAAGGTCGGGCGCGTGCAGCAACGCCTCGGCGATTTCGCCGGTGCGCGCGCGCAATTCGAGAACGAGGTGGACACGTACCGGCATTTGCTGCGCTCCGATCCAAAGCAGAGCTACTGGAAGCAAAGGCTGGCAGCGAGTCTCGGTTTTCTGGGGACGGTCCGCGGCTACCTCGGTGACCCCGCGGGCGCGCTCGAATGTGCCGAGGAAGAACTGGCGCTCGATACCGAGCTCGCGGCGCTCGATCCGGAGAATGTCGAGTGGCAGCGCAATCTCGCAGTGGCATCGTGGCGAATGGCCGATCTCGTTCGTGTGAACGGCGACGTGCCGCGCGCGCTTGATCTCTGCGCTCGCGCGGGCACGGTCATGCGCCACGCGGTGGCGAAGGTGCCGAGCCGCCGCGAGTGGCTCAACGAGCTCGCCGGCATCGACACGAGCTATGCCCGCGCGCTCTCCACGGCCGGACAGGGCTCGCGGGCGATGACCACGCTCCTCGGCGTGATTCGCTCGCTCGAAACCAGCGGCGCGTCCGCCGACCCCTTCCGGCTCGCCGACGCCTGGTTCGACGCGGGCGAAATCTATCGCGCGCGCGGCGATCGGGCCGCCGCGATCAAGGCATGGTCGAACGCGAACGAGCAGTTGCGCGACGTCTCGCTGACATCGACTGACGCGCGCCGTATTTCCCTCTGGATCCGTACCCTCGCGCGCCTCGGACGCGTGGACGAAGGCCGCTTCGCGCGCGCGAGACTCCGCGAGATCGGATACCGCAGCGTGGACCTCGAACAGGTCTGCAAAGACGAAGGATGTTGAAAGGAGAAGACATGCTGACACCAATCGGACCGACGGACTACAACGTGTTCATCAAAGTGATCCACCCTCCGGATCAACCGGAGGTCTACTACGTGATTGTGGAGCCCGAACGCATCCTGCTCGACGGAAAGACGGAGGGGAACACGATCATCTGGACGATGCAGGGGGACTCCCCCAACGAGCCCAGCCTGGCAACATTCCAGGCGACGACCGATATCGAATTCAAAACCGCCGAAGGGAGGGCGCGATTCACAGACTTCACCTTCAGCTCGACCGTCGAGAACGGACAGATTACAGCGAAGGTGGTGGGCCCGGAGGTCAACGAGACGATCTTCGTCTACTACATCAACACGCATATCACGGGCACGGAGTTTGTGATCCGCGTCGATCCGGAAGTCGATAATCCGCCGCCTCCTCCGGGCGGCCCATAGTCCTCATTGATCTTGTCCGCCGGCAGCGGCGCTCTCGCCGCTGCCGGCATTTTCGCGCGAGACTTCAGTGTCGCCCGAACTGCTACAATCGCGGCCATCCACCGGGTAACGCAGTCCGAGGGTTCGAGGCGCGCAATACATGGAGCTCCTGGGGCGGAGATTCGGTCATATCCGCATCACGGATGTCGTCGGTCAGGGCGGCATGGGCGATGTCTATGCCGGCTACGACGAGAAGCTCGATCGCAAGGTCGCGCTGAAAGTTCTCCACGCCGAACAGCGCCTCGACACCGAGGCGCGCGAGCGGTTGCTGCGGGAAGCGCGCGCTCTCTCGAAGCTCGATCACCCGAACATCTGCCGCATTCACGACTACATCGAGAGCCACGAGGTCGACCTGCTCGTCCTCGAGTACATCGACGGCCAGACGCTGCAGGACGTTCTCGTCGATCAGCAGCTCTCGCGCGCGGAGAAGCTGCGCATCTCGATCTCTGTCGCCGAGGTCCTCGTCGCCGCGCACCGCCTCGGAATCATCCACCGCGATCTCAAGCCGGAAAACGTCATGCTCACGAAGCACGGCGAAGTGAAGGTCCTCGACTTCGGCCTCGCGCGTTGGTTGAACCTCGTGTCGACCAGCAAGCGGCTGCATGTCGCGGCGTCGAAGGAAGCGATCGCCGCGGCGCCGTCGGTCGCCGTGCCGCTGCCGGCCGAGTCGGATCACGAATGGTTCGCCTACACCCAGGCGCACGGGCGCGAGACCGCGGTCATGCCGCGCTATGACTCCGCGCCGCCCGAGATCAAGGCGAAGTTTCTCCGCACCGCCGCCGGCGTGACGATGGGAACGCCGCTGTACATGAGCCCCGAGCAGGCCCGCGGCGAAGAACTGACCACGGCCAGCGACATGTATGCGTACGGCCTGCTGCTGCAGGCGATCTTCACCGGCACCGAGCCGCATCCGCCCGGACTGACCGCGCGCGAAGTGATCCTGCGCGCTGCGCGCGGCGAGACGATCGCGGTCTCCGGCGTGTCGGGCGACATCGCGGCGCTGATCAATCGCCTCAAGCAATTCGCGCCCGCGGATCGTCCGACCGCGATCGAAGCGGTCGCGCGACTCCGATTCCTCTCCGACAAGACGCGGCGGATCATTCGCCGCTCCGCGATCGCGACCGCGATCCTCATCGTGATCCTCGGCGCGTGGCGATACACGGTCGACCTCTCGCACGAGCGGACCATCGCCGTGGGCGCGCGTGCCGAGGCGGAAAAACGGCGCGCCCAGGCGGAAAACCTGATCGAGTTCATGCTCGGTGATCTGCGCAGGAAGCTCGAGCCGGTCGGCCGCCTCGACATTCTCGACGACGTCGGCGAGCGCGCCCTCGGATATGTCGAATCGCTGCGACCCGAGACCATGACCGCCGACGAGCTGGCGCGCAACGCGAAGGCGCTCAACCAGCTCGGCGAAGTGCGGGTCGGCCAGGGGAAGACACCCGAAGCCCTCGATCTCTTCGGACGCTCACTGCGTCTCGCGAATGAAGCGGTGAAACGCGAGCCGAAGAATCCCCAGGCGTTGATGGTCTTCGGCAACACCCACTTCTGGATCGGCAACGGACTGCGCCTGCAGGGCAAGACCGACGAGGCCCTGCAGCACATGCGCGAGTACATGAAAGCCGGCGACGCACTGGCGGCGCTCGATCCGAAGAAGAAGGAGTATCAGCTCGAGCGCGCGTACGGGCACAGCGGCGTCGGCGCGATTCTCGAGACGCAGGGCGACCTGCCGGAGGCGCTGCAACACTACAAAGTCAGTCTGGCGGTGAAGGAAGATCTGGCGCGGCGCGATCGGGGGGATGCCGATGCACAAGCCGAGGTTGCGCGCGCGTACAACAAAGTCGGCGTGACCCTCTACAAACAGGGAGACCTGCGCGCATCGCTCGACTATTCGCGCCGGGAGGTCGAGATCTATCGGCGTCTTGTCGCCGCCGAGCCGCAGCAGATTCTGTGGAAGAAGCGGCTCGAGGTCAGTCTGGCGTATCTCGGTCGCGCACTGGAGGACACGGGAGACGCCGGCGCTGCATCTGCGCTCTGGAATGAAGCGCTCGTGATCGCGCAGGATCTCGCCGCGCGCGATCCGTCGAATGTCGAATGGCAACGCGATATCGCGTTGACCACGCGCTGGATTGCACGAGCGGCACAGGAGCGCGGCGACCGCGCTCGCGCGATCGCGCTCTATGAGGATGCACGCCGCAAGATGGACCAGGTCCTGCGGCAGGCTCCCACGCACGCGACCCTTCCGCTCGACGCGCTCAATATCGACAATGACTACGGATTTCTGCTCGCTTCTGGCGGCGACCGGCGGGGAATCGAGATTCTGCGCACCGTGGTCCAACGCGCCAGCGCGCGCCCCGGCGACCGCTACGCGCGGCATCAACTCGCACGCGCCAACTTCAATCTCGGCGAGGTCCTGGCGAAGGAGAACCCGCGCGCTGCCGAACAGGCATGGCAGGATGCGGAACGCGATTTCGAACCGCTGCTCTCCTCGAGCATGGACCCGAACGAGCAGGCGCTCTGGTTTCAGATTCTCGTTCGGCGGCATCGAGCCGGCGACGCACGGGCGACTCTGGCCCGCCTGGAGCTGAGCGGATATCGGACGACCGAGCTCAAACAACTCTGCGCCGAAAACGGCTGCTAGAGGGAGAAAAGGAGGAACTATGTCCAACGGAAATCCGGCGCCCTTCCCCGTCAGCGTCAATTGCGTCAACGGACAAACTCAAGCGAACCCGCCGGTCTTGCCTGTGCAGTACGCCGGCACAGGAAAAACCATCACCGTCGTCTGGAACGCAGTCGGCAGCAACACGTTCCCGAGCACGGGTGCATTCAGCTGGAAGAACTCCACGAACCCCGGCATCAACCCCACGGTCACGTCAAGCCAGCTCACGCTGACCTATCCCGCTCCCGCTTCGCCCGTCATCTGGGCGTACAACATCAAGCTGAACAACTGTACGCAACAGGATCCCGAGATCGACAACGGCACGCCTCCGGGAGATGAGGACGACGACAAAGACAAAGGCAAGGACAAGAATCGCTGATACGACAGAACGCCGCCGCAAGGCGGCGTTCCTGTTTTACGGCTACAATCGCCGCGGTCCATTCGAGAGAGAGTCGCATGGAGCTGATCGGCCGGAGGTTTGGTCACATCCGTCTCGTCGACATCGCCGGCGAGGGTGGGATGGGCGAGGTCTACGCCGGCTACGACGAGAAGCTCGATCGCAAGGTCGCCGTCAAGGTCCTGCACTCCGAACAGCGGCTCGACGTCGAGGCCCGCGAGCGTCTCCTTCGTGAAGCGCGCGCGCTGTCGAAGCTCGATCATCAGCACATCTGCCGCATCTTCGACTACATCGAGAGCGAGGACGTCGATCTGCTCGTCCTCGAGTTCATCCAGGGTCGCACGCTGCAGGAGGCGCTCTCCGATCACCTGTCGCGCGGCGAGAAACTGCGCATCGGCATCGCCATCGCCGAGGTGCTCGTCGCCGCGCACCGCGTCGGGATCATTCATCGCGATCTGAAGCCGGAGAACGTGATGCTCACGGAGGCCGGCGAGATCAAGGTGCTCGACTTCGGACTCGCGCGCTGGCTCAACGCGGTCTCGAGCTCGCGCATCCGCGCCGTCACCGCGGCCGAGGCAACGCGGCAATGGGCCGCGGCCGGGGCGGCGGAAGGCACGCTGGAGATGCCGCCGTACGAGTCGCTGCCGGCGAACAATCTTTTTCTCGCGACCGCGGTCGGCGTGACGATGGGAACGCCGCTGTACATGAGTCCCGAGCAGGCGCGCGGCGAGGATTTGACGACCGCGAGCGACATGTACGCCCTCGGTCTCGTGCTGCAGACCGTCTTCACCGGAAGAGATCCGTATCCGCACCGCTTGACCGCGCGCGAGGTGCTGCTGCGCGCGTCGCGCGGCGAGACGCTGCCGCCCGACGGCGCCGCGGGCGACATGGCCAACCTGATCAACCGCCTCAAACAGTTTGCGCCCGCCGATCGTCCGACCGCGGTCGAGGCCGTGCG
>Ga0105242_10001360_pt1 | contig 19285 bp, 18 predicted proteins | sample KBSM24metaG_FD_81521 | JGI IMG/M metagenome (GOLD analysis project Ga0105242, IMG submission 81521) | Miscanthus rhizosphere microbial communities from Kellogg Biological Station, Michigan, USA - KBS M2-4 metaG | ecosystem: Host-associated > Plants > Roots > Rhizosphere > Soil | place... | reverse complement strand
GTTTGGGATGCGTGTACTCAGTTGCAGGAGCGGCTGCGCAACGTGGCGGCCGGACTGCTCCAGTGCGAATCGGGCTCGGTACGTTTCTCCAGTGGACAAGTGTATGCGCAAGGGGCGGTGGAGGAGCCGATCACTTTCCGCCAGGTTTGTGACGCGGCGTATCGTCAGCGAGTCTCTCTGTTCGCGGAAGGCTATTACCGCACGCCGGAGATTCATTACGACGCGGCCACTTTGCGCGGGCGGCCGTTCCACTATTTCGTGTATGGCGCGGCGGTGTCCGAAGTCGAAGTGGATGCGTTTACCGGAGACACGTGGCTCCTGCGCACCGACATTCTGGAAGACGCCGGGACATCCGTTTCGCCGATTGTCGACCGCGGCCAGATCGAAGGCGGTTTCATCCAGGGCGCCGGGTGGATGACTATCGAAGAGCTTTTGTGGGACGCACAGGGGCGCGTGGCGACGGTCGGGGCATCGACGTACAAACTGCCCTCGTGGTCTGAAGTTCCACCGGTCTTTCACGTCAACTTTCTGGAACGCGCCGCTGAGCCGGGCGTGGTCTTCGGCAGCAAAGCGGTGGGCGAGCCGCCGTTGATGTTGGCGATTTCCGTGCGCCATGCGATCCTCGATGCGGTGGCGGCTTTCGGCAAGGGCGGGCACGTGCAACTCTCGGTCCCGGCCACGCCCGAGCGGGTGTTCTTCGCGGTGCGGCGGGCGCGTCAGGAGAGTGCCGCAGGCGTGGGTAAGGAAGACGGAGTTCTGCGTCCATGAGTTCTCCTGACCGTGGGGAACTCCTGCGGGCTCACCTGTTTCATACGCCGCGCAATCCGTTCCGAGACGAAAAGGGTTTGGAGTCTTACTCCGACGGCGGGCTGCTGATTCGCGCCGGTAGGGTGGTTGCTTGCGGCGAGTACAGCGTGGTTCATGCGGCTTATCCTGACGTCGCCACCACTGATCTGCGCGGCGGATTTCTGCTGCCGGGGTTCGTCGACACGCACATTCATTTTCCGCAGCTCCGCGTGTTGGGCGGGCTGGGGCGGCAGTTGCTGGATTGGCTGGAGCAAGTCGCGCTTCCCGAAGAAGCGCGCATGGCTGAGCATACCTATGCGTGTCAAACAGCGCGCGCATTCGTGAGCATGCTGGCCGCGTATGGAACCACCACGGCGCTGGTATTCGGGGCGCATTTCGGAGGCGCGACGGCATTGTTGTTTGAAGCCGCTGAAAAATCCGGCTTGCGAATCGTCAGCGGGATGGTGCTATCAGACCGCCGGCTGCGCCCGGAGCTGCATCAGGTCCCCGAGGTCGCTTACCGCGAGTCTACAGACTTGATCCGGCGCTTCCATGGGAAGGGGCGGCTGTTCTACGCGGTGACTCCGCGCTTCGCTTTGTCGGCTTCCGAAGCCATGCTCGAAGTGTGCCAGACATTGCTGCGGGAGAATCCGGGCGTTCGTTTTCAAACTCACTTAAATGAAAATCGGCAGGAGATCGCGGAAGTCGCGCGGCTGTTTCCCTGGGCGTCCGATTACCTGAATGTCTATGAGCGATTTCAACTGGGCGGGCGCGGCGCGGTGATGGCGCATAACGTTCATCCGAGCGATTCCGAAGTGGAGCGGCTGGCCGCCAGCGGCACGGCGATTTCACATTGCCCTTGCAGTAATGCGGCTCTCGGCAGCGGTCTGTTTCCACTGCGGCGGCACATGGACGCAGGAGTGAAGTGCGCGCTCGGCACCGACGTTGGAGGCGGCACTGGATTCGGAATGCTCAAGGAAGGGCTGCAAGCGTACTTACTGCAGAGGCTCGCGCCGGATGGTGTTCTGCTAAGTCCCGGTCACCTTCTTTATCTGGCGACGCGCGCGGGGGCGGAGGCGCTGGGTATGGAGGATGAGATCGGCGACTTCGGCTTAGGGAAAGCCGCGGATTTTGTGTACCTCAGGCCGCCGGACGGCAGTCCGTTGGCGGCGGTGGTCGACCAGGCCACCGATATGGATCGAATCCTGGCGGCGCTGTTCACGCTGGGCGGCGCGGAGAGTGTCCGCGAAGTTCGCGTCGAAGGGGCTGCGGTGTACCGTTCGCCAGCATGACCATCGAAGCTCTCAACTCTTTGGATCGTGAAGTCTTTGTTGCGACGATTGGCTGGGTCTTCGAGCACTCGCCGTGGGTGGCCGAACGTGCTTGGGCTTTGCGTCCTTTCGCGAGTGTCGACGCGCTGCATCGCGCTTTGGTAGATCAGGTGGAGCACGCTTCCGCGGAAGAACAGTTGGCACTACTACAAGCGCATCCCGATCTAGGGACTCGGGCGCATGTCAGTGACGCATCGGCCGCGGAACAGGCGGGCGCGGGGCTCGATCAGCTCACGCGAGAAGAATTCGAGCGTCTCCGGGGATTGAACCAGGCTTATCGTGATAAGTTTGGATTTCCGTTCTTGTTCGCCGTCAAGGGTAGTAGCAAGCACGATATTCTTGACGCGCTGGAACGCCGCGTGGCGTCTTCACGCGAACAGGAGTACCCGGTGGCGCTGGCGCAGGTTTACCGGATCGCCAGGTTCCGGATGGAAAGTGTCTTGAGTTAGGAGAGCAGGGTGGAGCAATTTGCCAGCGGCTGGAAGCGGAATTATTACGGGAAGGGCGACGTCATTGCCTACCGCTTGAACCGCAATGGCGTCACGACGGATTACCAGGCTGCAGTATTCGGCGCGTCGGTGAAGATGCTATTGTATGGCGACGCTTTCTGGGCGACCTATACCACTGGCGACAACACCGGACTGATCGCCACCGACTCGATGAAGAATTTCATCCAGCGCGAGACGTTGAATTATAAAGGTCCGGATCTGGAACAGTATTGCCATTTTTTGGCGACCAAGTTTCTGGGTATTTATCCGCAAGTGGAGGGCTTGCAGATTTGCGCCACGGAGATCCCGCACGCCGCCTTGCAGCCCGGCAGCGCCGCGTTCGCTCCCGCGGGGCCGGAATGCCTCATCAGTCGCTTGGAAATGAACCGTACCGGAACCGTGGAACTCACGTCCGGCATCCAGGGATTCCGGCTGCTGCGTCTGGGCGGCAGCGCCTTTCACGGATTTGTCCGCGACGAATACACAACTTTGCCGGACATCAAGAACCGGCCTCTGCGCATGGGGCTGGATCTCGAATGGAACTACACCGGCGCCGTCGCCGCGTTCAGCGGAGGTAAAATTCCCGCGAGTGTGCGCGCCATAGTGCATCAGGTTTTTGAAGGCTTCGAATCCGGCAGTATTCAGGAGGTCATCTATCAGATCGGCAGCAAAATGCTGGCGGAAATTCCAGCCATCGCCGAAGTACATCTAGAAGCGGAAAACCGCACCTGGGATACGGTGGTCGAGCGCGGCGAGGAATTGGGGATCTACACCGATGCGCGCCCTCCGTATGGCTGCCTGGGGCTGCGTTTGCGAAGATAGCAACACAGGAATCAATGGCTCACTTGTCTACGCACGTTCTCGACACGGCCCGCGGCCTCCCGGCGAAGGGTGTGAAGATCGAGCTGCACCGCATCGAGAACGGCGCGCGCCAGCATATCGCCACCGGCGTGACCAACGCCGACGGAAGAATTGGCACGCCGCTGCTGACGGCGTACGTTGTCGAAACCGGGGTCTACGAACTGACGTTTCACGCCGGAGACTATCTGCGCAGCGCGGGGACGCCGCTAAGCGATCCTCCTTTTCTGGATCAGGTCGTGGTGCGCTTCGGAGTGGCTGAGCTGGATCGCAACTATCATGTGCCGCTGCTGTTGTCGCCGTTCGGTTACAGCACCTACCGGGGATCGTGAGACCAGCCTTTCAGATCATCGAGCGGTGCCGCAAACTCGCGGGGCACACCGAAGAGCCGGGCTTCATCACGCGCACCTTTCTTTCCGACGCGATGCGCGGCGTCCATGCCGAGGTGGGCACCTGGATGCAGCACGCAGGCATGACGGTGCGTATCGACGCGGTGGGGAATATCCGCGGATACTACGCGGGCGCGAAGCCGGATGCACCGCGGTTGATTATTGGATCTCATCTCGACACTGTGCCGCATGCGGGAGCTTACGATGGAATCCTCGGCGTAGTTCTGGGCGTGGAACTGGTGGAGTTGCTCGTGGGGCGGCGTCTGAACTTCGCGATTGAGGTGGTGGGTTTCTCCGAAGAAGAGGGTGTGCGCTTCGGCGTGCCTTTCATCGGAAGCCGCGCGCTCATTGGCGATATCGACGAGTCGCTTAGTGCCTTAGCCGCCGATGCGATCCGCGCTTATGGACTGGATCCATCGAAGATCGCGGATGCGCGTGTGAGCGGGCCGACCGTCGGCTATCTTGAATTTCACATTGAGCAAGGCCCGGTTCTGGAGAGTTTGAATCTTTCTCTGGGCGTGGTTACGGCGATCGCGGGACAGAGCCGTTTAGATGTTCGTTTCGAAGGACACGCCAATCACGCGGGTACGACACCCATGCATCTCCGCCACGACGCTCTCGCGGGAGCGTCCGAGTGGATCGGTGCGGTCGAGCGGGAAGCTTTGGCTGGACGCGATCTGGTGGCGACTGTGGGCAAGATCGACGCGCGTCCGGGCGCCGGCAACGTCATCGCCGGTTCCGCCGCCCTGAGCTTGGACGTTCGTCACGTCGATGACGGCATTCGCAAGCAGGCAGTAGCGCGCTTACTCGATTCGGCGAAGCAGATTGCCGCACGGCGCGGACTTACTGTGACGTCCGAACTCCGCCTCGACCAGCCCGCGGCGCCGATGGACGCAGGGCTCACCGAAGTTCTCGCGCAGGCCGTTCGCGCGGGCGGCCATTCCGATCACCGGATGCCGAGCGGCGCGGGTCATGACGCGATGATCATGGCTAAGCACATGCCCGCCGCCATGTTATTTCTCAGAAGTCCCGGGGGAATCAGCCATCATCCGGACGAGTCCGTGTTGGCGCAAGACGTCGCGGCCGCGCTCGAAACGGGCGCGCATTTTCTCGATCAATTGGAGCGAACGTATGGCTGACCTGATCGTTCGTGGCGGTACCGTCGTCACGCCCGGCGGACTGGCGCGCGCTGACATTGCGATCGAACGCGGCGCAATACAGGCTATCGGCCCCGAACTTCCGGGGTCAACCGATGAGATTGACGCGCGCGGGCTCCATGTGTTCCCCGCGCTGATCGACGTTCATCTGCATTTCAATGAGCCGGGGCGCACTGAATGGGAAGGTGCGGCCACGGGGAGCCGTGCGCTGGCTGCGGGCGGCGGCGCGATGTTCTTCGACATGCCGCTGAACTCGACGCCGTGCACCGTCAACGCGCGCGAGTTCGATCGTAAGCGTGCCGCGCTAGAAGCTTCTTCGATCACCGACTTCGGACTGTGGGGCGGGTTGGTGCCCGGCAACGTGGGCGAAATGGCGGAGCTCGCGGGTCGCGGAGTGGTGGGGTTCAAAGCGTTCCTGTGCGACTCGGGCTTGCCGGAGTTTCCGCGCGCTGACGATTTCACCCTATGGAAAGGGCTCGGGGAGGCGGCGCGTTTGAACTTGCCGGTGTCGGTACACGCTGAGAATCAAGAGATCACACAAGCGTTATCGCGAGCCATGGCGGAAGAGGGGCGCTCCAGTGCCCGTGATTTTCTCGAATCGCGCCCCGTGATTGCCGAGGTGGAAGCGATCCAGCGGGCGACGCTCTTCGCGGGGGAAACGGGCGCGAAACTCCACATCGTGCACATCAGCTCAGGCCGCGGCGTGGTCGCGGCCGCCGAAGCGAAGGCTCGCGGAGTGGATGTTTCGATTGAGACCTGTGCCCACTACCTGTTCTTCACCGAAGAGGATCTGGAGCGGTTGGGAGCGGTTGCCAAGTGCGCTCCACCCCTCCGCGACGCGGCGCAGCAGCGGGCCTTGTGGGAAACACTGCGCAACGGCACGATCGATATTGTCGCGTCCGATCACTCTCCAGCCCCGCCGGAAATGAAGACCGGCGCGATGATGAAAGCGTGGGGAGGCATCGCGGGAGTGCAATCCACCCTGGCGGTGCTGCTCGAGCGCGGACACTTCGAGCGTGGACTGCCGCTTGAGCGGATCGCCGCATTGACTGCAGCCACACCCGCCCGGCGGTTCCGAATTCCTGGCAAGGGACAACTTGCGCCCGGCTACGATGCCGATTTAACGCTCGTCGACTTGAGCGGATCGTATACGCTCACCGGGCGCGACCTGCATCAACGGCACGGCTTGAGCCCCTATGTGGGATCGGCATTCCGCGGCGTGGTGCGCAGGACCCTGCGGCGCGGAGAAACTATTTTCAGGGACGGAGCCATTGCGGCCGATAGCAACGGCCGCTTGCTTCGGCCCTCCTAAAGGACACCATGCACGATCTCGGACATACACGCAGCGCTTATCGTCACGATCATCTTTTGCAAACGCCGGACGCGTTTGTGCGCGCACCCTTGCCGGGCATGGACAAGGCTACGGCCGCGGTTCACATCGCACCAGCGGCCGGAGCCGGGTTCACGCAATATACGGCGGAGTTCGAAGCGCAGGGCACTCTGGAACCGGGTTCGGGCCAACGCTTCGTGTATGTACTCGAAGGCGAGATCGAGACTCCGGGGGCAAGCCTTAGTGCGGATGGTTTCGCTTATTTTCCTCCTGGCCAGGGTCAAAGGCTGCAGGCTTCGCGGCCGTCGCGTGCCGTTGTCATTGAGAAAGCTTACGTGCCAATGCAGGGTGCAGCGGCTCCCAAGCTTTTCACGGGGTGTGAGAGTCAAGTCGAGCCGCAGCCCTTGCTGGGCGACTCGGCTGTGCAGGTGCAGTCCTTGGTTCCCGCCGACGCCAGCTTCGATTTCGCCGTCAATCTGATGACCTTCCAACCTGGCGCCACGCTGCCCCTGGTGGAAATTCATTGCATGGAACACGGACTCCTGATGCTGGCGGGCGGCGGCATTTACCGGCTCGGCGAACAATGGTACCCGGTGACTGCCGGAGATTTCATTTGGATGGCGCCCTACTGCCCCCAATGGTTCGGCGCGCTGGGGAAGACGCCCGCGAAATATCTGATCTACAAAGATTGGAACCGGCAACCGTGAATTTCGAGATCGATCAACAGCGGCTCACTCGCGAGTTGCAGGCGCTCAGCGCCATCTCTGCGGCGCCGGCACCGGTGGTCACGCGCGTGGTATTTACCGAAGCCGATCTGCGCGCGCGCGCTGTGATGAAGCAATTGTGCAGCGACGCGGGGCTCGCTGTGCGCGAAGATCCCGTGGGCAACACTTTCGCGCGCTGGGTGGGCGCGGAACCGGACCTCGCGCCAGTCGGCACGGGCTCCCACATCGACGCCATTCCCAACGCCGGTATGTACGATGGGACCGTCGGCGTGCTGGGAGGCCTGGAGGCGATCAGAGCTCTGGCGCGCAGCGGGTATCGGCCGCGGCGCTCCGTCGAACTTGTGATCTTCACGTCCGAGGAGCCAACGCGCTTCGGCATTGGATGCCTGGGAAGCCGTCTGCTCGCAGGTGTGCTGGACGCGTCAGCAGGCGAATCGCTCAAAGATAAAGAGGGCCTGTCGCTCAACCAAGCCAGAGCGGAGGCGCACTTCACGGGACCGCTCTCGGCCGTGAAGCTGCCCCCTGGCTACTATTCCGCGTTCGTTGAACTGCACATCGAGCAAGGTCCGATCCTCGAAAAGAAGCAGCTTGAAATTGGAATCGTCACGGCGATTGCGGCGCCGGCGAGCTTGCGCATCTGGATCGATGGCGAGGGCGGTCACGCCGGCGCGGTTCTCATGCCGGATCGCCACGACGCGTTTCTCGCCGGCGCCGAAATCGCGTTGGCCATTGAATCCGCCGCGCGCGCGAGTGGCAGCGCCGATACTGTGGCCACTACCGGTGTGTGCGATGTTTTCCCAGGCGCGGTAAACAGTATCGCCAGCCGCGTGCGCCTGGAAGTAGACGTACGCGACATCGACCGGGCGCGCCGCGACACGGTGCTGCGCGAAATCGCGGACGCCACCGAGGCGACCGCCGTGAGCAGGGGAGTCACCGTTCGTACGGAAACCATGAATGCCGACGCGCCTGCGCAGTGCGCCGCCAAGGTCGTCGACGCGCTCGAGCAGGCTTGCCAGAAGCGCCACGCTTCCTATCAGCGCATGATCAGCCGCGCGTATCACGACTCGCTGTTCATGTCGTCGGTGGCGCCGGCGGCCATGCTCTTCATCCCATCGCGCGGAGGCTTCAGCCATCGCCCCGACGAGTATTCGTCGCCCGAAGCGATCGCGCAGGGCGCGCTCATCCTGGCGGAGACGTTGGCATCCTTGGCGTCCACCTAAAGGTCAATCTGCGCTGGCGCCGTTCGAGCGCCGTTATTGAAAAGACCCCGCGGAAGTGAACTGACCGGCTGCCGTGAACTCCAATCCCATTACCGTCAAGAACCGCGAACATTCGTAAGTTTTCCCAGGCAGGAAGCTGTTATATATCGTGACATTTTGTGCGGCTTCTGAAATGGCCGTAAAATGATTCGCTTCCGCTGGTCCACTTTCCAAGTAGCGTATACCGAACACTACGTTTAGCGGTCGGGTAATTGACGGCGTCTGAGCGGCACGAGCGCATCCCGCGGCAGCTATGGGTGGGCCGTCAGTCGTAATAATCTCAAACTGGTCCCAGCATCGGTTTCGATGCCTGAAGAAAGTGCGGAATGGAAAGGAGCAAGGTAATAATTGCAGACTGGGCACGACGGCTATGGCCTTGAATTCCGTGCTTTTAGGGCTTTGGCAATAGATCGGCTCACAGTTATCCGAAGGAGAAAACCAGCGTTGTCGACTGCCATCCCTGGGACGCTTGCAAATAGACGCACTCGCGCTCCTACCGTCAAGTCCGTTTTCATAGAGGGGTTTGAGTGGTTTGGGGAGTTCGGTATCTTCTGCGCGAGAGTATTTCGCGCGGCGGTGGCGCCTCCTTATGAATTTGGAGAACTGATCCGCCAGTGCGACATCATTGGAGCGAAATCACTGCCTTTGGTCGCGCTGGCCGGAGCGGCAACTGGCGTGGTGCTGTCCCTGCAGACTCATGATGCCTTGACCCGCTTCGGAGCCAAGTCCTTGCTTCCCGCAGTGATCGTATTCTCCATCATCAAGGAGAGTGGTCCGGTGATCACTGGCTTGGTCGTCGCCGGGCGTGTCGGAGCCGGTATTGGAGCGGAGCTTGGCTCGATGAAAGTTACTGAGCAGATCGACGCCATGGAGGCCTCTGCGGTCGATCCCTATAATTTTTTGGCTTCGACCCGCGTGCTGGCCTGCGTCCTAATGCTACCTCTGCTGACGCTGGCGGCGGATTTCTCGGGCCTCATCATGGGGTGGATCGCAAACGCCCTGGCCGATCCCATCTCATTCAGGCTGTTTCTCGAGAACGGCTTCAAGAACGTGCTGTTCAGCGATTTCATCCCGCCGACGTTCAAAACGGCCATTTTTGGCCTTATTATCGGCGTCGTTGCATGCTTTCAGGGAATGCGAACTACGGGAGGCACGGAAGGCGTCGGTAAATCCGCTACCAGTTCGGTGGTGCTGTCGTCTTTGTTTGTAATTCTCGCGGACGTCGTGCTGGTACGACTAATACTGATGCTGTGGGGGTAGACTCATGGACCACGAACCCAATGCGACGCCGATCGCGATCGACAATCTGCACAAGAAATTTGGCGATCAAACGGTCTTGAACGGAATCACTTTGCACGTGAACCGCGGCGAGACCGTAGCGGTCCTGGGACGGAGCGGAACTGGCAAGAGCGTACTCTTGAAACTGATCATCGGCCTTCAGCCCTCTGACTCAGGCACGGTGAAAATCGATGGCCAGCAGATCACGGGTCTCGATGTAAATCACTTGAACCAAGTTCGGAAAAGCGTGGGCTTCTTGTTTCAACAGGCGGCTCTATATGACTCGCTGACGGTCGAGGAAAACGTGGGTTTTCCTCTGAGCAGGCACACCAGGATTTCCGACGCAGACCGAAAAAAGCGGGTCCAAGAATTGCTCGAAAGTGTCGGAATGGAGCAAGACCTGGAGAAGATGCCTTCCGAGATCTCCGGCGGCATGCAAAAGCGGGTAGGTCTGGCGCGCGCTCTTGCACTGGATCCGGACATTCTGCTCTTCGACGAGCCTACCGCCGGACTGGATCCGATTACCGGCGCGGAAATCGGCAAGCTGATCCTGGAGCTGAAGCAGAAACGCAAGATGACGGCCATAGTCGTTACACACGACATCCGCGGCGCCAAGGTGTTCTCGGATCGTATGGTTCTGATCCACGAGGGAAACATTTTGGCCGAAGGGCCTCTTGCCGAGTTGCAGAAGAGCAAGCATCCATTTGTCATCCAATTCCTAAAGGATAGTTCCTAAGGCGGTGAATTATGTCCAGAACTTTTCGACTGGGCGCCTTTATCGTTGCGGCGCTTCTCATTTTTGCCGCGGGCGTATTTTGGATCGGCGGCAAGCAGTTCATGTTCAGCTCGACCTATCGTCTCAATGCGGACTTCCAGACCGTGGCCGGGTTGCCCAACGGCGCCGACGTACGGGTGGGAGGAATTCACGAAGGCACAATCGCGCGCATCCAACTGCCGCGCGGGCCTAACGACAGAGTGCGGGTGGTGATGGATCTGAGGAACGCGACCCGAAACGTGATCAAGAAAGATTCCGTGGCGGCGATCCGATCCGAGGGGCTGGTGGGGGATAAATACGTGGAAATCACATTCGGATCGGAGGGCGCTCCGCAGGTGAGCAATGGCGATCTGATCCAAGGCGAGCCGCCGCTCGAATTCTCGGATTTGATGAAGAAGACCAATGGACTTTTGGACTCGGCCAGCGGCGCGATGCAAAATGTCGTGAGTACGTCCGAAGATCTTAAGTCCATCAGCGGTAAAATCAATCAGGGTACTGGAACCATGGGAGCCTTGGTCAACGACAAAGGGCTCTATCAGCGCATCAACGCCGGGGCAGCCGCCATGCAAGAAGATATGGAGGCACTGAAGCACAATTTCCTTCTACGCGGTTTTTTCAACCGGCGAGGATACGAAGATTCGGCCGATCTTATGAAGCATGAAATTCCCCAACTGCCCGCCGCACCAGTCAGCAAAAACTACACATACGAGGCGGCGAAGCTATTCGATAAGCCGGATAGTGCCAAGCTCAAAAGCGCGAAGGCGGTAAATGAAGCGGGAAAATTCCTGGAGACCAACGCGTTCGGACTCGCGGTTGTGACCGCGTACACGGACATGAAGGGCGACACCGAAAAGAATCGTCTGCTCACAGAGGCGAGGGCGATGGTGGTTCGCGATTACCTGGTGCAAAACTTCAAGTTAGACGACACCCGAATCAAGACCATCGGCCAGGGAAAGTCGTCGGACGCCAATGCAATCGGGGGAGGCGTGGAGATTCTGGTCTATCCGGCCGGAACGAAGCCTCCGGACGTGCAGCGGGGTCTATCATCGAAACGTTAGAGGGAGCAAGGAACCAATGTCTAAAACCAATAATCGTCTAATCCTGGTAACTGGAGCTACTGGAAAGCAAGGCGGCGCTGTTCTTCGGCACTTGCGTGATAAGGGATTTCCCGTACGTGCATTGACACGCCATCCTGACAAGCCGGAGGCGCGGGCTTTGGTCGGTCACGGCACAGAAGTCGTCGGGGGCGATCTTGACGACCGGCCCTCCGTGGCGCGGGCTCTCGACGGTGTCTATGGCGTGTACTCCGTCCAAAGCCGCCCGGAAGAGGGCGTGGAAGCCGAGATTCGCCAGGGAATCGCGCTGGCGGATGCGGCGCGCCGCGAAAACGTCAGCCATCTCGTGTATAGCTCGGTCGGCAGCGCGGACCAGCATACGGGCGTGCCACACTTCGACAGCAAATTTCAGATCGAAGAGCATATTCGGAAATTAGGGCTTCCGTACACTATTATTCGCCCAGTTTTCTTCATGGATAATTGGCTCGGCATGAGGACCGGAATGGAGCAGGGGACGCTGACGTTGCCGCTGAAACCAGATACCCGGCTGCAGATGATTGCTGTAGAGGACATCGGCGCATTCGCGACGATGGCGTTCGAATTCCCTGGGCGCTGGCAGGGCCATACCCTGGACATTGCGGGAGATGAATTATCGATGAACCAAATTGCTCAAGCCCTGGGCCGGGTGTTGGGCGAAGACTTGAAGTACGTTCAGGCGCCCTGGGATAAGTTCGAACAGCAAGCGGGACACGAGATGGCGTTGATGTTCAAATGGTTTGAGAATGTTGGTTATCACGCCGATATTCCTGCACTACGACAACAGCACCCGTCCCTTATGAGTTTCGAGCGATGGATGCAATCGAAGCTGCGACCGGCGTTATCGGCTTCCCGGCCCTAAGGGCTCCTCCGAAATGCTCACTCGACTATAAATTTACCTTCGATGCCTCTGGCCGAGTCGGGAGCTATCCAAAAATGAAAAGTGCCTGGTTCAGTCAGTAATTGCATCCGCTGGTTGTAAAAAGCCAAGTCCTTAGTAGTTACTAGGAATTGCACGTTCACTGTTTCACCCGGTTTCAAGTGCACGCGGCGAGCACCCTTCAATTGCCTGACGGGCCGACTCACGCTGGCAACGTCTTGGTGCACGTAAAGTTGCACAATTTCATCCGCAGCGACTGCGCCAGTGTTTGTGATATCGGCCGCCAGCGTCAGAAGACCGCCCATGCGCAGCTTCGGTGCAGACACCCGCAGGTTCGAGTATTTAAAGTCGGAGTACGACAACCCGTAACCGAAAGGAAATTCCGGCGTGAAATCGACATCTACGTATTTTGAGACATAGCCTACGGGATTTACCGGGTTTCCTAGTGGGATTCCGAGGTCGCTACTTGAGGCAGGCCGGCCTGTAGGGAGCTGCGCGTAGTAGATCGGTACCTGGCCGACGGTGCGCGGGAATGTGATCGTCAGTTTCCCCGATGGAACCGCATCTCCAAATAGTAGATCGGCGATGGCGGGCCCGCCCATGGTTCCAGGATGCCAGCCATATAAGATTGCCTTCGACTTTGCCGCCGTTTCATGAAAGGTCAGAGGACGCCCAGCCAAGACGACAGTCACGATCGGCCGGCCTAATTTCGCGATTTCATTCACCAATGCCTCTTGAGCCCCAGGAAGATCGAGAAAAGCGCGGGAATGAGCTTCTCCCGACAGTATCTGCTCTTCTCCCAAAAAGAGAAGAACCACGTCAGCCATTCGTGCCTTCTGCAGTGCGTCCTCGAAACCATCCCGGGCTAGGTCGCGGCTGTTCTTCAAGCCAGGCGAATACAACACGCGAGCGTCGCCCAGCTTCTCCCGAAGCGCTGCCAGCGGTGTTTGTACGTCACTTGCGCGGCCGTCCATGGTCCAGGTACCCATCTGATCTACCGGACTATCCGCCAGCGGTCCGATGACAGCTATTTTTTCATTTGATTTTGAGAGCGGCAGGATGTGTGTGTCGTTTTTCAACAGAACGATACTCTCGGTTGCCAGACGCTTGGCGATCTCCAATGCTTCGGCCGCAGGCGGTTCGACAGGTACCGGCGGACTCTGGTCGAAGAGTCCGAGTTGGAACTTGAGTCGCAAAATATTGCGTACCGCGGCGTCAATCGCTCTTCGATCGACCAGTCCCTTCTCAACCAAGGTTTTCAGATGGTCAAAATAGGTTGTGCTGACCATCTCCATGTCCACGCCAGCAAGCAAGGCTTTCCTGGCGGCATCCGCGGTATTGGCGGCGTAGCCGTGCTGGATCATCTCAGGAATTGCGGTATAGTCGCTTACCACCATTCCCTTGAAATTCCATTCCCCGCGAAGAATCTTCTGCAGTGTAAATAGGTTTCCCGTAGCAGGTACACCGTTCAGAGCGTTGAAGCCCGGCATGAACGTCGCTACGCCAGCATCACTAGCCGCTTGAAAGGGCGGCAGGTATACTTCGCGAAGCTGGCCTTCAGGAACCCAGGTACTGTTATACTCCCTGCCCGCCTCCGCCGCCCCATAACCAACATAGTGTTTGGCGCTAGCAGCGATCGCGCCGGTTGAACTCAACGAGTCTGATTGGAAGCCGTGAATCATGGCGACAGCGAGTCTGCTGGCCAAGTAGGGATCTTCACCCAAACCTTCCGCAACTCTGCCCCATCTGGGGTCCCGCGTGATATCAACCATGGGGGCGAAGGTCCAGCGGATTCCGTCGGCAAACGCCTCGTGTGCCGCGATGCGCGCCGCCTGCTCGATTAGATCGGGATCCCAGCTTGCGGACTGTCCGAGTGGAATTGGGAAAATAGTCCGGTATCCGTGAATCACGTCGCGCCCGAAAAGTAGCGGAATCCCCAGGCGGCTTTCCTTCAGCGCGATCCTTTGCGCCTCGGCGCGATCCTGAGGGCTGCCCGCATTGAGAAATGAGCCCCAGCGCCCTCTGCGAATTTCCTCCTTTATTTGCCCGGAGAGTGGCGTCGTCATCGATGTCGACTGGGACATTTGCCCGATCTTTTCGTCGAGAGTCATACGAGTCAACAGGGACGTGATGCGGACTTCAATGTCCGCGGACGGCGCTGCCTGGAGTACCATCACGGTAGTCAGCACAGCCGCCAACCGACAGTAACTGTTTCGCCTTTGTAGCCGCATTTTCAGGAGTATTTCTGAAACCCCGCTCGTTGCAAGCCGCGCCGGGCTTCTCTACTTTTCATGAAGGTATTCCATACGAAGCCGGTGCGCAGATTTTCCGCCATGAGCATTGTGATACCGGTGTCGATTCCAACTACGTCAGTGTCATACCAATTCTTTAACGGATTGAACGCGTTTACGAAGCCATAGCGGCTCCAGATGCGCTCCCCATAGCTATTCTTGATGTTTTTCAAAACCCGCAAGGTCGCTTCAGGCAGGAACGGCAGCGAACCTCCGGTTGCGCTCGGGACCACGGTTCCATCAATCGGGCCGATCTCCGGAGGGCCGCCCCACACGACATATCCGTGCTGAGAATCCGAGGCACTAATGCCCCACAGATCATCGCTGTAATTACGGAAGCGACCGGCGAGATCCAGACAGAATCGACGATGGACTTCCGTGCAGATTTGGGAGTTCTTGAAGTAATCCGCGTACCGATCGCGCTTCCCGCGCAAGTCGAACCAAGCCTGCGGGTATTGATGCACGAACAGCGGGGCGTAGGAACCAATGTAACGTAGCCCTGCATACTCGAATGTCGTACGTTTCCAAGCGCTCCACGCTGTCTGGTCCAGCGGGTGGCTGGAGGACCCCATGCCAAGCAGATACATGATGATCAATTCGCTGTAGTAATCCCAGCGGTAGGGCAAGAACCCAATCTCGGGAGTCCATCCGTGCGAAAGCAGGGAAGTGTCTTCAGCGACCCAGGTCCAGTCCACACGCTCGAAGACCAGGTTGGCCAGCCGCGTGATCTCTGGATGGCCGAAGTATTCACGGCAGGTGAGAACACCGCACAACAAAATTGCCGTGTCTATCGAAGACACTTCGGCATCCCAGACTCTTTCGCCAGTGCTGATATTGGCCCAGTGATAAAAAAATCCGCGATGCGTCGGCATCTTTTTGGAAAGGAATTCCAGGGTGGTCAAGACGCGCGCGCCGACGCTCGAGAGCGGGACATAACCGCGCTTATGTCCAATGCAAAGGGCTGTGAGACCGAAACCAGTAGCGGCAATGCTCGCCACGATCTCTTTCGAGGCGAGCTCTTTGCCGGCGGCGTTAACCCTATTGCGGTCTTTAACCAGGCCAGTACGCGGATCCGCCTGTTCCCAAAAAAAGAGAAAATTTGCCTTCTCCAAATCTTCCAGGAACTGGTCATCAGCCGGCGAGAGAGCTATTTGATTGCTGCGCGGGTCAGCCTCCGCTGCCTGCAAGTCGTTGGGGTAGTTGGGGTTAAAAAGGAGGGCGGCACTCGTTCCTCCACAGCAACACTGTATTAATTTCCGACGCGACAACATTTGGCAGTCCGAGGATCCGTGTAGCGCACGCTAGGTGCTCATTTTAGAGATGCGAGAGACTGCGGGATGCTACAATCCTCCACAAATTGCACGAGGCGCGAAATGGTTTTCCTCCTGATTCATCGAATAGAATGTGACAGTCCCCAGGACACTGATTAGGCGGAAGTCGGCCGTCTGGCCTATTACGGGCGCCGTCGCCGTAGTCCTTGCCCTGACCCTCTACTTCGCTTCTAAACCCAAAGATTTGAAGTCGATAACGGGCGCCGTTCTTCGACAGGACACCGAACTAGGTAAGCAACTTCCGATCGCTAACGCGCAAATCTCGCTGGTAGGTGATCTAGCGGACGGTGTGGCAACCTCCGACTCTTCAGGTAGATTCGAGGTCAGATTGCGGCCGGGCGTCCGCGTCGGCCAAATGGCCAGGCTTCGTATCAGCCATCCCGGCTACCGGCCGATGGATCTTCCCGAATATCTACTGGATCGCCTGTATATAATTCGCATGGTGCCGAGCGACCAGACAGCCGATGCAAGTCATGCTGCGCCCATAGTTTTGTCGGATATTCGCGTGCGCTCCACCACCAGGAGTGAGATCTCCGTCAATGCGGGCAGCGCGTTAAAGACTTTTGAGGTGGTGAACACGGGCGACGTACCTTGCGATCGCCGTGGTCCCTGCTCTCCCGATGGTAAATGGAAAGCGACCGTAGGGGGCGCTTCGCTCGACGCCGGGGAAAACAATTCATTCCACAACGTGCGCGTTTCCTGTATTGCCGGCCCGTGTCCCTTCACCAAGATCGAAAAGGATTCTTTCTCTGCTGGCGGCAGCCACATAAGTGTGACCATTCGAAACTGGTCCGATACCACCACGTTTCTGCTGGAAGCCGAGGTGACCCATATCTCGAGTGGTGATATGATCCTTCAGTCTTTTCCCGCGATCTTCGACCGCAGTATGAGCTTTACTTTGCCTGCGTCGGCGCAAGGGCCCAGCATAGAGGCGACCATTGATGGGAAGGAAATTGTTTACCCGCTCGGCCCGACTTTAGATTTGTCGTGGGCCGCCTGCACCGTCAAGGCTTCAGGGGACGGCACGAAACTGTACCGCTGTGTGCTCAAATCTGGATACCGGTTTCGGTGATGGAGCAGGTCTCCAATATCCTCGAGTGTCCGGCCCTTGGTTTCGGGCACCAGCGCGAGTGGGGCCGGAGCGTTGGCAAAAACATCATTTTTATGGGTGTTTATTGGTGCGCCCAGAGGGACTCGAACCCCCGGCCTACTCGGAGTCAAAGCTATGTTCGGCCAGTGGAATTCGAAGATCCGGCCACCGCTGTGGATTTTGAGATTGAGGGTATACTGACTCCTAGCCGGGAAGCTAAATGAAAGCTCATAGGGGTTTTCCCCCACATAGATCCCGCGGCTTTCACTTGTGCGTTCTGCTGTTGGTGGTGAGTGCTTCCTGGGGGTGCAAGCCCACTCCCCCTGCGTCAGCAACGACTCGCCAGATCGGTTGGCGGCCGATTGAGTCATGGATGGGCCGTGGCGACACGCAAACCGATTCCTTCAATATCGAAAGCACGCAGTGGCGGATTAAATGGGCGACCAAGGGCGCGGCCTCGCCCGGCGCCGGGTTGTTTCACGTCGTGGTGCACAGCGCGGTGAGCGGGCGGCCGATCGCCGACGCCGTGGATCACCAGGGAAACGGTAAAGGCGTCGCGTATGTCACCGAAGATCCCCGCCTCTATCATCTGGTCATCGACTCCAGCGGCGTCGATTGGTCGCTCGCGGTGGAAGAAGCGGTTGCCGGCGACGTAAAACGACAATGACCCCCTTGTTTCAAACGCCCAGAAGTGTATAATTTTGTTCGGCCTTTCGCTGGAGGTACGTAGAATGCCGGACAACACAATGAAGACGGACGACGCTCCGCGCGGGGTGTCCCGCCGGGAAATGATCAAGGGTGTGATTGCGGCGGGCGCGGTGTCCTCGTCAGCCTATCTGTTCCGTACCGCCATCGTGCGCGCCCAGCAGCCGGCCGCTGGAGCAGTGGAGCGGCTGGTGACTCTCACTGTCAACGGCCAGCAGCGGCGCGTGGATGTCATGAAGCAGGAGACGCTGGCCACGACGCTGCGCTACAAACTGGGGCTCACCGGCACTAAGCTGGGCTGCGACCGCTCGGAGTGCGGCGCCTGCACCGTATTGATCGACGACGTTCCGCATTATTCGTGTTCCGTCTTGACGCACAGCGTGCGCGGAAAGCAGGTCGCGACCATCGAAGGACTGGCTGCCGCCGACGGCAAGCTGCATCCGGTCCAGCAAGGCGTGATCGATGAACAGGGATTCCAGTGCGCCTTCTGCATGTCCGGCTTCATTATGGCGACGGTGGGATTCCTGAAAGTGAATCCGAACCCCACGCGCGCCGAACTGGCCCATGGCATCTCCGGCAATTTGTGCCGCTGCCAGGATTACGACAAGATCCTCACCGCCATGATGCGCGGCGCGGAGAATCTGAGAAAGGTGAGCTAACATGCCTGCCAAAACGTCTCCCGGCCAACCCGCTTATAAATTGATTGGACAGAACTACGCCACCCCCGACCTGGTGGCGAAGGTCACGGGGCGCGCGAAATACGCCGAGGACTATCGCGCCGAGGGCATGCTGTTCGCGAAGCTCCTGCTCAGCCCCATGCCGCACGCCCATGTGCGCAACATCGACGCCAGCGAAGCGCTCGCGATGCCCGGCGTGAAGGCGATCCTCACGGTGGACGATCTTCCGGCGCCCGCCGACGCCATGACGGATCTGGGTCAGGTGATCCCGGCGAACAAGTTAGCCGAGCGCGGGCTCACTAACGATCCGGTGTATCAGGGCGAACCCATTCTGGCGGTCTGCGCGGTCGATGAATACACCTGCGCCGAAGCCATCGAAAGAATTCGCATCGATTACGAGCGCTTGCCGCATGCCGTCGATCCGCTGGTCACGCTGCGTCCCGGAACGGCCAATGCGAGAGTCGAAGGCAACGTGTGGGTGCGACCGGTGGCAGCAGCGCCGGGTCCTGGACAGCCGCCTCCGCCTCCGCCCGCGCCGGCGGTGCAAGAGCTCAAGTGGACCGACGCGGACTTCGCGGAAGCCAAAGACGGCCAGCTTCCCATGGGCAAAGCTACCGATGAGTGGACTTACGGCGATTGGCAGGCGGGGCTCAAGAACGCCGACCTGGTTCTCGACGAAACCTTCGTGACGCCCAACACCAGCCATCAGACGCTCGAAACCCGCACCGCGATGGCGTACTGGCAGAACGGCAAAGTTTTCGTGCACTGCTCGACGCAGAGCACTTCGCAGACGGTTCCGGCGCTGGCGCGCTGGCTGCATATGGATGCGAGCGACGTCGTGGTG
>Ga0105242_10001356_pt1 | contig 19311 bp, 21 predicted proteins | sample KBSM24metaG_FD_81521 | JGI IMG/M metagenome (GOLD analysis project Ga0105242, IMG submission 81521) | Miscanthus rhizosphere microbial communities from Kellogg Biological Station, Michigan, USA - KBS M2-4 metaG | ecosystem: Host-associated > Plants > Roots > Rhizosphere > Soil | place... | reverse complement strand
GCTTCGGCGACCACGATCCGGTCACGCCGGCGCGGCTGGCCGACTGGAAGGACAAGCGCGCGAAGCTGGGGGACGGCGAAGGCCGCGGCCTCAAGATGCGCCGCTTCCTCAAGGACCATCCCGAGTACGCCGGCGGCACCGTGGGCGCGGTCGCGGTGGATCGCGCGGGCGTGCTGGCCGCGGCGACTTCCACCGGCGGCGTCACCATGAAGCTAGTGGGACGCGTGGGCGACTCGCCGCTCATCGGCGCGGGCAACTACGCCACGGCGCATGCGGCGGTGTCGGCGACCGGCACCGGCGAGTTCGTGATGCGCTCGCTCGCGGGCCGCGACGTCGCCGAGCGCGTGGCGCGCGGCGAGCCGCTCGATCGCGCGGTCGAGGCGGTGCTCGCAAGCCTGGGGCGCGACTACGACGCCGACGTGGGGCTCATCGCCATCGACCGCGACGGGACGCCGGTGGCGAGGCACCGCACGCGCGACATGCCGCACGCGTTCTATTCCGGGGAGGGCGGCATCACCGCCCGGATGCGCGCCGCGTGAGCGAAGGGGCGTTCAAGGTCCCGGTCTCGACGCTCGTCGTCATCCACACCCCGGCGCTCGAAGTCCTCCTGCTCGAGCGCGCCGATCGCCCCGGCTACTGGCAGTCGGTCACCGGCAGCCAGGACGCCGGCGAGACCCTCGAGCAAACCGCCGTCCGCGAGGTGGCCGAGGAAACCGGCATCGACGCCTCCCGCTACCGCCTCGAAGCGTGGAACTTGCAGAACGTCTACGAAATCTATCCGATATGGCGGCACCGGTATGCCCCGGGAGTGACCCACAATACGGAGCACGTCTTCGGCCTCACGGTGCCGCGCGATGTCGAGGTGCGAGTGGCACCCCGCGAGCACCTGCAGGCGAAATGGGTCGGCTGGCGCGAGGCCGCCGAACAGGTGTTCTCCTGGAGCAACCGCAAGGCGATACTGAGGCTGGGCGAAAGGACTCCGCACTGAAATGGCGCGCAAGAGCCTCACGGTCGTCACGTACAACATCCACAAGGGGTTGAGCCAGTTCAACCGCCGGCTGGTGCTGCACGACATCCGCGAGGGGTTGAGGAACCTCGACGCCGACGTGGCCTTCCTGCAGGAGGTCCAGGGCAAGCACGACAAGAACGCCAAGCGCCACGTGACCTGGCCCGGCGTCTCCCAGCATGAATTCCTGACCCACGACGGCTGCCACGCGGTGTACGGCATGAACGCGGTGTACCAGCACGGCCACCACGGCAACGCCGTCGTGAGCCGCCACCCGATCCCGGTGTGGGAGAACATCGACATCTCGCACCATCCGATCGAGAGCCGGGGCCTGCTCCACTGCGAGGTGGCGATCGACGGCTGGCGCGAGACGCTCCACTGCATCAACGTGCACCTGGGGCTATGGGCGCGCAGCCGCCGTTTCCAGCTCGAGTGGATGGCCGAGCGCATCAAGGCCGCGGTGCCCAAGGGCGCGCCGCTCATCGTTGCCGGCGACTTCAACGACTGGCAGAAGAAGGCGAGCGACTACCTCGCCGAGCAGCTGCAGCTCTACGAGGTGTTCGAGCGCCACGAGGGACGCCTCGCGCGGAGCTACCCCGCGCAGATGCCGATCTTCACGCTCGACCGCATCTACGTTCGCGGCCTCGAGGTGGACGGCGTGCAGCGCCAGACCGGGGCGCCGTGGTCGCGGCTCTCGGACCACGTAGCCCTCGCCGCGACGCTTCGCCGCTGATCGCTCTGCTTAGAAAACCAAAGCCGTCAACACGGAGGACACGGAGAAGCACAGAGGACACAGAGAAAGGCGAAAAACTGTTTGTGTTTCGTGCCGATGGATGCGCCGTGCACGACAACGACAAGTTTGCTTTTCCTCCGTGTCCTCTGTGCTTCTCGGTGTCCTCTGTGTCAACGGCTTTAGTGTTTTAAAGCAAGATCTCAGCGGTGATTGGCGCGGTTCGCGGAGGCGCCGCGGATCAGCGTGCCGACGCCGGAGCTCGTCAGCACTTCCAGCAGCAGCGCGTGGGACACGCGACCGTCGATGATGTGCGCGGTCTTGACGCCATTCCTCACCGCGTCGAGGGCGCAGTCCACCTTGGGGAGCATCCCGCCCGAGATGGTGCCGTCGTCGATCATCTCCTTCACCTTCTTCGAGTCGAGGCCCGTCACCACCTTGCCCTCCTTGTCGAGGACGCCGGTGGTGTTGGTGAGCAGGATCAGCTTCTCCGCCTGCAGCGTGATCGCGAGCTTGCCGGCCGCGATGTCGGCGTTGATGTTGTAGGCGCGCCCCTTCTCATCGGAGCCGATGGGCGCGATGACCGGGATGAAGTCGCGCGAGTCGAGCAGCTGGATGATCTCGGGGTCGATGCGCACCACCTCGCCCACCAGGCCCACGTCGATCTTCTTCTTCTTGTCTTCCTTGCTGGTGACCTTGAGCTTGCGCGCGTGGATGAAGTGGCCGTCCTTGCCGGTGAGGCCCACGGCCTTGCCGCCCGCCTTGTTGATGAGCGTCACGATGTCCTGGTTGATGAGGCCGCCCATCACCATCTCCACGACGTCGAGCGTCTCCTCGTCGGTCACGCGCATGCCCTGGATGAACTCGCTCTGCTTGCCGAGCTTCTGCAGCAGCGACCCGATCTGCGGGCCGGCGCCGTGCACCACGACGGGGTTCATGCCGATGAGCTTCAGCAGCACCACGTCCTCGGCGAAGTCCTCCTGCAGGGCCACGTCGGTCATCGCGTTGCCGCCGTACTTGATGACGATGGTGCGGTCGTAGAAGCGCTGGATGTACGGCAGGGCCTCGACGAGGACCTCGGCCTTCTGGCTGGACGTGAGTCGGGATGGCATTCGGCGGGCGGGGGAGGGGGACGGAACGGGAATTCTAGCGGCAAACGAAAAGGCCCCGGAGGACCTTTTGGGGTCCCCGGGGCCTTCGATTGCTACGGATTGCTACGGCGTCGCTTTCGCGAGGCTTACTGGATGGCGACCTTGCGGCCGGTGACGGCGGCTTTCTTGGGCAGCTTGAGCTCCAGCACGCCGTCGGCGAACTTGGCCTCGGCCTTCGATTCGTCCAGGTCCTGGGGGAGTGCAAAGCGCCGCGCCGTCTTGCCGTAGGCGCGCTCCACGCGCAGGTACTTCTCGCCTTCCTTCTGGTCCTCGCGGCGCGTCTCGGCCGAGATGGTGACCTCGTTGCCCTCGATCTCCACGTGGATCTCGTCCTTCTTCACGCCGGGTAGTTCTGCGGCGACGGTGTAGGCGTCCGCGGTCTCCTTCACGTCGACGCGGATCGGCAACGGTTGCCGGGCGGCGCCGTCCTCCCACACGAAGGCGGGACGGAAGAATTCGTCGAACAGGCCGTCGAGGCGGCCCACGAGCGGTTCATAGCGGGTGAGCGGATTCATGGTTTCTCCTTGTACGGGTTGGAACCGGGTTTTCCCCCGGAGTCGTTACAAACATAGGGGCCCGCAGGGGCCTTTCAAGGGGGGGAGGGGCGGGGGGCGGATGGTAAGATTCCCCTCGAAAACGCCAACGCCGGAGACACCGCCATGGATGCCACCACCCGCCGCAAGCTCCTCCAGGGCGCCCTCGCGAGCCTCGTCGCGATGGGCACCGCGTACGGCCACGACGCCGTCGCGCAGACCAAGGACCAGGAGAAGTGCTACGGCATCGCCAAGGCGGGCCAGAACGACTGCGGCACCGCCAGGCATACCTGCGCCGGCCAGGCGAAGAAGGACAACGCCCCCGACGAGTGGAAGTATGTCGCCAAGGGCACGTGCGAGAAGGTCGGCGGCAAGAAGACGCCCCCGAAGTAACGTGGCCGGCATCGGGCTGCGCGCACCGCATCACGCGGAGCTCGCGCGCCGCCGCCCCGCGCTCGATTTCCTCGAGGTCCACAGCGAGAACTACTTCGCCGCGGGCGGCCCCGCGCTCGCCTGGCTCGAGCGCTTCCGTGGCGACTATGCGCTGAGCCTGCACGGCGTGGGCCTGTCGCTGGGCTCCATCGACCCGCTGGACGAAACGCACCTCTCGAGTCTTGCGGCGCTGGTGCGGCGCTTCGATCCGCTTCTCGTCTCCGAGCACCTCTGCTGGTCCTCGGCGGGCGGCCGCCACGCCAACGACCTGCTGCCGTTGCCGTACACGCGCGAGGCACTCGATCACGTCGTCGCGCGCATCGGCCGCGTGCAGGAGGCGCTCGGCCGCGAGATCCTGGTGGAGAACGTCTCCAGCTACCTCGCCTTCCCGGGCGCGGACATGCCCGAGTGGGAGTTCGTCGCCGAGGCCGCGCGCCGCTCGGGGTGCCGCGTGCTCCTCGACGTGAACAACGTGTACGTGAATGCCGCGAATCACGGCTTCGACGCGCGCCGTTATCTCGACGCCGTCCCGGCAGGTCTCGTGGGGGAGCTCCACCTCGCCGGCCACGAGGCGCGCGATGGGCTGCTCGTGGACACGCACGGGGCGCGTGTGTGCGACGCGGTGTGGGACCTCTACGAACGCGTCGTCGCGCGCTGCGGCGCACGGCCCACGCTGGTCGAGTGGGACACCGACATTCCCGCGCTCGACGTGCTGCTCGACGAGGCCGCGCGGGCCGACGCCATCGTCGCCCGCACCATCGCGGAGCGGGCCGCATGAGCGTGCTCGGCGCTTTGCAGCGCGAGTTCGTCGCGCAACTGTTCGCGCCGGCAGAGCCCGCGGATCCTCGCGTGGCCGTGTATCGCCGCAACGTGCTCGCCAACCTCGCGGGGGCGCTCGCCGCGACCCATCCCGTGGTGCGGCGCCTGGTGGGCGACGCGTTCTTCGGCGAGGCGGCGCGCCGGTACGCCCTCGCGGTGCCGTCGAAGAGCGGCGACCTCAACCACTACGGCGCGACCTTCGATGCGTTCCTCGCGAGCTACGGTCCCGCGCGCGAGCTCGAATACCTTGCCGACGTCGCGCGCCTCGAGTGGGCGCTGCACGAAAGCGAGCAGGCCGCCGACGCGCCGTCTTTCGACCTCGCGGCACTCGCCGGCGTGGCGCCGGGCCACGAGGACGGCGTGCGGCTCGCATTGCATCCGGCCGTACGCCTCGTCGCGTCGCGACATCCGGTGCTCGCCATCTGGGAAGCGAACCAGGCGGGCCGCGACGGAACGCCCGACCGTGAGCCGGCACCCGAGCGGGTGCTGGTGCGACGCGAGGGGCAGCGCACCGTGGCCGGGCTCGTCGACTCCGCCGAATGGAATCTCCTCGTTGCGCTGCGAGGCGGCGCTTCGATGGGCTCCGCGCTCGACGCGCTGGGTGACGACGCCCATCGCCTTCCGGAGCTCCTCTCCCGCCTCGCCGCGGCGAGCGTGCTTCGCGCCGGCCACGCGGCGTCTCGCGCGTGAGGCTTGCGCGCGCGGCCTTCGCCGCGCTGCTCGCGTGCGCCGCCACCGCGTGGGCGCAGGAGCCGGCGCTGCGCCTCGAGTCGCTCGCCGAGCGCATCGCGAAGCTGCAGGCCCAGGTGGGACAGGGCGTGCTCGCCGATCGCAGCAAGCGCGCGTTGCCCGAGGCGCTACGCGAATTCGACTCGACGCTGAAGAATGCGACGGCGCGTGCGACGACCGCCGACGCGCGCGAGAACTACCTGCTCCTGAAGCTCCTGTGGCAGGACCTGCGGCCGTGGATCCTCAAGCCCGCGACGCGCGACAACGCCAAGCGCATCTCCGACCGGGTGGAGGAAATCACCTGGACCGCCTCGAAAGGCGCGCGCATGGCGGTCGAGCCCGGACGCAAGGGCAGCGCCTTGCTCGCCCTCGACGCCTCGAACGTCGCCACGCTCGCGCAGCGCGCGGCACGCCTGCACCTGCTCCGCCACTGGGGCATCAGGGACGCGTCGCTCAAGGCGAACATCGACAAGAGCACCGAGGACCTGCGCGCCACGCTCGAGCGCCTGCGCAAGTCGCCGGTGAATACGCCCGAGATCGAGACCGAGCTCGAGATCGCGACGGGGCAGTTGCAGTTCCTGCTGCAGGCCGCGCAGGAGCTCGAGGGCGGCCGCGGCAGCGTGCGGCAGATGGAATTCATCGCCAAGTCCGGCGACCACATCCTCGAGTCGATGGAGCGCGCCGCGCGCCTCTACGACGGCTTGCCGCCCTGAGGCTTCGCTAGCCCTCGGCGGGGTTGGTGACGTCCATCACGACGCGCCAGCCCGAGGCCTCGCGGCGCCAGACGCGCAGGTACCAGCCCGCCGGCTTGCCGGCAGCGGCCGCGGTCGCGTAGTGCCCCCGCGCGTAACCGAAGTCGCCCGAACGCGCCGTCTCCGTGCGCTCCACGGTCCACGCGAGCCGGTCGTCGACCATCGAGGGCGAGGAGAGCGCTGCCTCGCGACCCTTCACCGGTGCGTGTCCCTGGCGATAGAAGCGCACGTCCTCGGCGCTCGCGGACCGGTAGGCTGCCCGCGCGCCGTGGGCGAGCGATTCGGAGGAGAAGCGGGCTTCCGCCTCGGCGAGGCTGCCGCCCGAAGCCCCAGCCACCGGCGAGGTGCGCGCCTCCAGCGGCGCGCTCCACAGCGCCTGCTGCGGATGGCCGATGCCGAGGTCCACCGCGACCTTCCACGGCCCCTGGCCCTCGCGCTTCCACACCGACACGTACTGCCCGTGCGTCGGCGCGGCCGCCGGGTCCTTCTTGCTGGTGAGGGTCCAGGGGCCGGTGGACAGTCCCATCTCGCCGGAAGGCGCGGTCTCCACGTATTGCGGATGCCAGTCGAGCACGATGGGCGGCGCGGGGCGATCGCGGAGGAAGTCGTTGCTCACCTTCCAGCCGCCGCGCACGAACATGCCGTCGTCGGCGAAGTTGGCGAGGAAGGCGACGCGCATGTCCTCGCGCACGGAATGGCGGCCGAACTCGGTCTCGGCGGCGGCGAGCGATGCGGGCGCTTCGGGCGTCAGGGGCGTGTGGGCGCAGGCGGCGAGTGCCAGCGCGAGGAGGAGCGGGGAGCGTTTCATGCACCGCATCGTACTAGCGGGCAAATGGGGTCAGGTTACATTTCGTGCCCGGTTTGCCGAAATGTAACCTGGCCCCTCGCTACAGCACGTAGCGGGCGAGATCCTCGCTCTGCGCGAGGGCGCCGAGGCGCGAATCCACGTAGGCCGCGTCGATGACCACGCGCTGCTGGTTGCGGCCCGAGTCGAACGAGACCTCCTCGAGCAGCTTCTCCATCACCGTGTGCAGCCGGCGCGCGCCGATGTTCTCCGTGCGCTCGTTCACCGAGAACGCGATCTCGGCCAGGCGCCGCACGCCCTCCGGCGTGTACTCGAGCCCGATCCCTTCGGTCTGCATCAGCGCCTGGTACTGGCGCGTGAGGCAGGCGTCGGTGGCGGTGAGGATGCGCTCGAAGTCCTGCACCGAGAGGCTCGCGAGCTCCACGCGGATCGGCAGGCGCCCCTGCAGCTCCGGGATGAGGTCCGAAGGCTTGGAGAGGTGGAACGCGCCGCTCGCGATGAAGAGGATGTGGTCGGTGCGGATCATCCCGTACTTGGTGGTGATCGCGGTGCCCTCGACCAGCGGCAGCAGGTCGCGCTGCACGCCCTGGCGCGAGACGTCGGCGCCCTGCAGCTCGCCGCGGCTGGCGATCTTGTCGATCTCGTCGATGAAGACGATGCCGTCCTGCTCGACGGCGGCCAGCGCCTTGAAGCGGATCTCCTCCTCGTTCACGAGCTTCGCGGCTTCCTCGTCGATGAGCAGGCGCAGCGCCTCGCGGATGCGAAGCGTGCGGCGCTTGCGCCGTCCGCCGCCGAGATTCGCGAACATGCCCTGGATCTGCTGCGTGAGCTCTTCCATGCCGGGTGGGGCCAGGATCTCCATCGAACCGCCCTGCGCCAAATCGATCTCGATCTCCTTGTCGTCGAGCTTGCCCTCGCGCAGCATCTTGCGGAATCTCTGTCGCGTCGAGTTCGCGTCGTTGCCCTCGACCGCCGGCACGCCGGGCAGCAGCGCGTCGAGCACGCGCTCCTCGCCCGCGTCCTGCGCGCGCGCGCGCACCTTGTGCATCGCCTGCTCGCGCGTGTTCTTCACCGCGATCTCCACCAGGTCGCGGATGATCGAGTCCACGTCGCGGCCGACGTAGCCCACTTCGGTGAATTTGGTGGCCTCGACCTTGATGAACGGCGCGTTGGCCAGCCGCGCCAGCCGCCGCGCGATCTCGGTCTTGCCCACGCCGGTGGGCCCGATCATGAGGATGTTCTTCGGCGTGATCTCGGTGCGCAGGGGCTCGGCCACGCGCGAGCGGCGCCAGCGGTTGCGCAGCGCGATCGCCACGGCCCGCTTGGCGTCGGCCTGCCCCACGATGTACTTGTCGAGCTCGTGCACGATCTCCTGCGGCGTCATCATGCCCGCGGGTTCGGCGTCGGCGGGAAGCATCGGTTGGGTCTCGGCCATCAGAGCGACTCGATCACGTGGTTCTGGTTGGTGTAGATGCAAAGGTCCCCGGCGATGGTGAGCGATTTCTTCACGATCGCCGCGGGATCGAGCTGCGAGTCCTGCAGCAGCGCCAGCGCCGCGGCCTGCGCGTAGCCGCCGCCGCTGCCGATGGCGAGCAGCCCGTGCTCGGGCTCGAGCACGTCGCCGTTGCCGGTGATGATGAGCGAGGAGGTCTTGTCCGCGATCGCCAGCATGGCCTCCAGCCGGCGCAGCATGCGGTCGGTGCGCCAGTCCTTGGCGAGCTCGACCGCCGAGCGCATGAGGTTGCCCTGGTGCTTCTCGAGCTTCGACTCGAAGCGCTCGAACAGCGTGAAGGCGTCGGCGGTGGCGCCGGCGAACCCGGCGAGGATGCGGTCCTGGTAGAGGCGGCGCACCTTGCGGGCGGACGCCTTCACGACCACGTTGCCGAGCGTCACTTGGCCGTCGCCGCCCATGGCGACCTTGTCGCCGCGGCGCACGGAAAGGATGGTGGTGGCGTGGAATTGCGGGAGTTCTTGGGTCATCGGAAGGGCTTTAGCACGGGCTGGGACTACCTGCAGCCGAAATCCCCGATTTTCAACGGGGGATTTTCAGGTGGACTTGCGGCGCACGAGGATGGCGTAGCGGTTGACGCCCAGGGCCTCGAGCAGCGCCGCGTTCACCTCGTTGATGTTGGCGAGGATCACGCGCTTGCCCGCGAGCTGGATCGCCTTCACGGCGTCGAAGAAGGCCGGGGTGTAGGCGAACTCGATGCGCAGGACGCCGCTCATGTCCACCACGACTTCCTGGCGGCTGGAGGCATGGCCGTTCAGCTCGCCGATCTGGTTGGCGCTGGCGCTCGAGACGACCCCCTTCAGCTCGAAGCCGGCGATCGGCCCGATCGGCGCCGATGCGCCCGCCGCCGGTGCCGCGGTCTGGGCGGCCGACACCGTGTTCACGTACACCTCCCAGTTCGGCGGCGAGATCTCGAACGCCACCGCGTACTCGAGGCCGAGCTCCTCGAACTCCGACGACTTGCCTTGCAGGATCATGAGCTCGAAGAGGAGCAGCCAGTAGGGCCGCTGGTCCTCGGTGGCGCGCTCGTTGAACGCGGCGCGCAGCAGCTTCTCGAGGCCCTCGAGGTTGTTGAACCACAGGGGCGTGCGCTTGCGGCGAAGCCGCGCGAGCGCGGCGGCGAGCAGCGTCGCATCGCCCGCGCTGATCGCGGTGATCTTCGCCACGTCGAGGCGGGCGGAACCCTGCTGGTCGGCGAACGCGCCGAACTTGGCGATCTCGCCGGCGAGATCGCCGTCGGGGCCGGGCTTGAGCGCGAAGAAATCCTTGCGCTCGCGCGAGGCGCCGCGGCGCGGGTCCGCGCCCTGGTCGCCGCTCTCGGTCCAGGCCGGCGGCGATTGCTCGAACTTCACCGTGAAGAGCATCGAGATCGCCTCGTACTCTTCCTTGTTCTGCGCCAGCTGGTAGAGGTCGAAGAGCATCAGCCACGCCTGCTTGTTGTTGCGGCCGGTGGCGTCCTTGATCTCGCTCGCGAGGAGGGCTACCGCGGCATTCGTGTGGCCGGCGGAATAAAGGATCGCGGCCTCCTGCGCGATGGGCAGGGGGGCGGAATGGTATTCCTCGGAGCCGAGGCGGCCCGCGGTGCGGGCCGGCCTCACGCCCCCGGCGGAGCTGCCGACTGCGGGAGTGGCCATCGATCCAGTATAGCCCCGGGCAACCTCAGGCTATGCAGTACGCGAGCCCTTCCTCGAAGAGGCGGCGGGGGATCTTGCGGCCGATGAAGACCATCACGCTCTCGCGCGCCTCGCCCGGGGCCCACGGGGCGCCCGGCGACCCGCCCATCAGCATGTGCACGCCCTGGAAGATCATGCGGCGCGGCTCGCCCTGGATGTTGAGGACCCCCTTGTAGCGCAGCAGGTCCTCGCCGTAGTTCTGCACCATGAGGGAGAGGAACGTCTCGATCTTCTCCATCTGCATCGGCCGCGCGTCCTTCCACACGAACGAGGTGACGTCGTCGTCGTGGGAATGCTCGGTGCTCTCGAGGAACTTCGGGTCGACTTCCAGCGCCGCGTTGAGGTTGAAGCCGCGGATGTCGAGCAGGTCCTTGATCTCGGTCTCGCCCATGTGCACGCGCTTCTGCTGCGCGCGCGGGTTCATCTGGCGCAGGCGCGACATGAGCGCGTCCACCTTGGCGTCGTCGTCCACGAGGTCGGTCTTCGACAGCAGGATGCGGTCGGCGAAGCCGATCTGGCGTCGCGCCTCGTCGTGCTCGTCGAGCTGCTTGCCGGCGTGTACGGCGTCGACCACGGTCACGACCGCGTCGAGCACGTACTGGTCGTGGATCGCCTCGTCCATGAAGAACGTCTGCGCCACGGGGCCGGGATTCGCGAGGCCGGTCGTCTCGATGATCACGCGGTCGAACTTGACCTCGCCGCGGCGTCGCTTCTTGCCGAGGTCGCCCAGGATGCGCACCAGGTCGCCGCGAACGGTGCAGCAGAGGCACCCGTTGTTCATCTCGACGATCTGTTCCTGCTTGTCCTTCACCAGGATCTCGTTGTCGACGCCGGTCTCGCCGAACTCGTTCTCGATGACGGCGATCTTCTCGCCGTGCTGCTCGTGGAGGATGCGGTTGAGCAGCGTCGTCTTTCCCGCGCCGAGGAAGCCGGTGAGGATGGTGACGGGAATGAGGTCCTGCGGTTTCTGCTGTGTCTGCGTGGCCATGGGGAAGGGACTTGCGAGGGTATTCCGGGTCTAGATGCGGGCGGTGCCGGGAAGTTTCAAGGCTTCCGGTTGCGGCGCGCACGGGGGTGGGCCGCATCGTACACCTTCGCAAGGTGCTGGAAATCCAGGTGGGTATAGACCTGCGTGGAGGCGATGCTCGCGTGGCCCAGCATCTCCTGGACGGCGCGCAGGTCGCCGGAGGACTGCAGCACGTGCGAGGCGAAGGAATGCCGCAGCATGTGCGGATGGACGTCCACGGCGAGGCCCGCGGCTGCCGCCCAGCGCTTGATCCGGCGCTGGACCTCGCGCGGCGCGAGGCGACGGCCCGCAGCGCCCACGAAGAGCGCCTTCTCGCCGGGCTTCGCCATGCGGGCCCGGACCGGAAGCCACGCGGCGAGTGCCGCGAGGGCGTGCGCGCCCACCGGCACGATCCGGGTCTTCGATCCCTTGCCGGTGACGCGCGCCTCCGCGGTGGCCGCGTCGATGCAACCCACGTCGAGGCCGGTGAGCTCGGAGACGCGCAGGCCGCAGGAATACGCCAGCTCGAACAGCGCCCGGTCGCGCAGGCCCAGGTCCGAGGGATCCTCGAGCGAGACCAGGCGCACCGCGTCGTCGGGCGACAACGCCTCGGGCAGCCTCTTCGGTGCGCGCGGCGCCTTCACGCCCGCGCACGGGTTCGCCTTCACGAGGTGCTCGCGGGCGAGCCAGTCGTAGAGGCCGCGCCAGCAGGAGAGCACGCGCGCGAGCGACCGCGGCGACTGGCCGCGGCCGTGCAGCGTCGCCACGAAGCGGCGGATGTCGGCAGTGCCGAGCTCGTCGAGCGCGCGGTCGCCGGCGAGCTCCGTCAGCAGGCGCGCGTCGCGGGCGTAGGCTTCGAGGGTGTTGCCGGCGAGGCGGCGCTCGCCGCGCAGGTGGCCGAGGTAGCGCTCGAGGGCGCTAGGCCGCGGGCTCACGAACGGGGGTCACGAAGCGCCACAACGCATGGCTCATGAGGTCGCCGATGCGCGCGAGGTGCAGCGTGCCCATCTCGGGATAGAAGCGCTTCGGATCCTCGGAGGCGAGGGCCACCACGCCGAAGGTCGCGTCGTCGCGCCGCAGCGGCACGAGCGAGAACGATTTGAGGTGCGGGGCCGCCTCGCCGAACCACGCCTGGCTTTCGTACACCGCGTGGTTGCCGCAATACGGCGCGGCCATCTTCTCCACGAACTCGCGCATCTCGCCGGCGACCGGCGCGAATTCCTTGGTGTCGGGATTCTCCTCGGCGACGCGCCACAGGCGCACCGCGACGTGCGGCACCGCGAAGTGGTCGAGGAGGTCGAGATAGAGCGTGTCGAGCGAGGCGTCGAGGCTGGGCGCGTCCATGAGCCGGCAGGCCAGGCGGTGCACCTTGTCGCCCACCGCGTCGTTCTCCTCGCCGAACTGGATGAGCTCGCGCAGCTTCTCCTCGAGGAGCTTCGCCTTCTCGCGCACCGCCACCAGCTGGCGCTCGCCGATGGAGACGGCGCGGCCGCCGTGGGGATGCGGGATCTGCAGGTTCATCAGGATGTCCACGTGGTTCTCGAAGAACCCGGGGTTCTGGCGCAGGAACTCGGCCACCTGGTCGGTCGTGAGCAACTATTCTTCTCCCTCGATCTCGATCTCGCCGTCGAAGACTCGCACGGCATCGCCCGTCATCATAACGGCCGACTCCCCTCCGGGCCAGCGAATCACGAGGTCGCCGCCGCGTGTCGTCACGCGAACCTCGTCGCCCAGCAGGCCCAGGCGGATGCCCGCCACCACCGCGGCGCACGCGCCGGTGCCGCACGCGAGCGTCTCGCCCGCGCCCCGCTCCCACACTCGCAGGCGCACGTGGTCGCGCGAGAGCGGCTGCATGTAGCCGGCGTTCACTCGGTTGGGGAACGACGGATGGCGCTCGATGAGCGGGCCCTGGGTGGTGACCGGCGCTCGATCCACCTCCTCGACCACCTGGACGGCGTGGGGGTTGCCCATCGAGAGCACCGAGACCTCGACCGGAAGCCCCGCCACGTGGATCTCGTAGGTGAGCTGCGGCGCAGGCGCGAGGAACGGCACGACGCGCGGGTCGAAGCGAGGCGCGCCCATGTCCACGGTGACGCGCCCGGAGGCATCGACGCGCGGCGTGATCACGCCCGAGGCGGTCTCCACGCGGATTTCGCGCTTGTCGGTGAGGCCCTCGTCGAGCACGAAGCGCGCGAAGCAGCGCGCGCCGTTGCCGCATTGCTCGACCTCGCCGCCGTCGGCATTGAAGATGCGGTAGCGGAAGTCGTTGCCTGCCGACGCGGCCCGCTCCACGATGAGCAGTTGGTCGCAGCCCACGCCGAGGTGGCGATCGGCGATCGCGCGCACTTGCGTGGGATTCAGGGACACGCGCTGCCGGATTCCGTCCAGCACCACGAAATCGTTGCCCTGCCCGTGCATCTTGGCGAACCGGAGCTTCACCGCGTCATTTTCGCTTATAGGGATTGGGATCGCCCGGCGGCCGCGTCTTGAAGCGCTTGTGCGCCCAGAAGTACTGCTCGGGCATCTCGCGGACCCGCTCCTCGATGAAGGCGTTCATGCGGCCGACGTCGGCCTCGACGTCGCCGGTGGGATAGTTTTCCCAGGCGGGGTAGAAGCGCGCCACGTAACCGTCGCCCACCTGGTAGGTGATGATCGGCACCACGCGCGCGCCGGTGATCTGCGCGAGGCGCGGCAGCGCCGTGATGGTCGCCGTGGGCACGCCGAAGAAGGGCGAGAAGATCGCGTCGCGGATGCCGAAGTCCATGTCGGGCAGGAAGTAGAAGGGCTTCCCGGACTTGATGGCGCGGATCACCGAGCGCAGTCCTTCCTGGCGGCTCACGAGGTGCGGGTTGCCGAAGCGCGTGCGCGCCTTGAGGAAGATCCTGTCCAGCACCGGGTTCTTCTGCCGGCTGTAGATGCTCGACGTGCCCGGGTATTCGTGGGCGACGCGGATGCCGCCCATGTTGAGGCCGATGAAGTGGGGCGCCAGCGCGATCACGGGATGGCCGCCGCCGGCCGCGGCCTTGAGGTGCTCCAGGCCCTCGACGTGGATGAGCTCCAGCAGCTCGCGCTCCGAGCCCCACACCATGATCGAGAGCTCGACGGCGTTGCGCCCCAGCATCTTGAAGTGCCTGAGGCCCAGGGCATCGCGGTCGGCCTCGGGCATCTCCGGGAAGCACAGCCCCAGGTTCACGCGCGTCACGTGGCCGCGCCCGAACTGGTACAGCAGCCACCCGAGGCCCGCGCCGATCGCGCCGATCCAGCTCATGGGCAGGAAATGGATGAGCCACAGGACGAAGACGCCGAGCTCCGAGCCCAGGCGGCGCAGGACTTTCATGGCGCGGATTCTACGGGGGCGGAGGTGCCCCCGCGGGGCGCTTGTAGCGGTTGTACCCCCACAGGTACTGCGTGGGGCAGGAACGGATGAGGTGCTCCACGGCGGCGTTCACCCGGCGCGCGGCCGCGTGGCGATCCTGCGGCAGCGGCTCGTCGAGCGCCTCGAGATGCAGGCGGTAGCCCTGGGCGTGGGGCAGGCGCTCGGCGAAGCAGAATACGATCGCGGCACCCGAGGCCTCCTGCAGCCGGCCGAGGAGCGTCATCGTGTACGCGGGCTTGCCGAAGAACTCGGCCCACTCGCCCTCGCCGATGCCGGGAACCTGGTCGGGCAGCACCACGCTGCAGCCGCCGCGCCGCAGGTGTTTCAGCACCATGCGCACGCCCGCCAGGGTCGCGGGTGCCACGTTGGTGCCGTCGGGCGCGGCGCCCTGGTTGCGCCCCTCGCGCAGCAGCTGGTCGATCCAGAAGATCTTGTGCGGCCGGTACATGGCGAGGATCGGCACGTGCGTCCACAGGTAGCGGCCCGCCACGTCGTAGGCGCCGAGGTGGGGCGTGACGAAGATGATCGGGCGGTTGGCGGCGCGCAGCTTTTCCACGGCCTCCCAGCCGACGCGCTCGCGGACCAGCCCCACGACCTCCTGCGAGCGGAACAGGGCCCAGGCGAGCTCGGTGGCGCCCTTGCCGATCTCCTCGGCGTTCTCGTGTGCGAATCGTCTGACATCCTCGGGACCCTTCGCCAGTCCACTATTGACGAGGTTGTCCAGCAGCCGCGCGCGGTACCGCGGCGAGAGGGCGTAGACCAGGCGGCCGGCGAACGCGCCGAGGGCGTGGTTGGCCGATAGCGGCAGGCGGGCGAGGAGTCGGAAGAGGAGCTTCAGTCTGCTAAAATGTCGCGCTGTCGCGACTGAGGGAACACCCGCATGAAAAACGAGTTTCTGTTCACGTCCGAGTCGGTCTCCGAAGGCCACCCGGACAAGGTCTCGGACCAGATTTCCGACGCCGTTCTCGACGCCATTCTAGCCCAGGACCCCAAGTCCCGAGTCGCGGCCGAGACGCTCTGCTCGACCGGCCTCGTGGTGCTCGCCGGCGAGATCACCACGCACGCCAACGTGGAATACATCCAGGTCGCGCGCGAGACCATCAAGCGCATCGGCTACGACAACACCGACTACGGCATCGACTACAAGGGCTGCTCGGTCCTCGTGGCCTACGGCAAGCAGAGCCCCGACATCGCCCAGGGCGTGGACCACGCGCAGGACGATCCCCTGAACCAGGGCGCCGGCGACCAGGGCCTCATGTTCGGCTATGCCTGCGACGAGACGCCGGTGCTGATGCCGGCCCCGATCTACTACGCCCACCGCCTCGTCGAGCGCCAGGCGATGCTGCGCAAGGACGGGCGCCTGCCGTGGCTGCGCCCGGACGCCAAGAGCCAGGTCACGTTCAAGTACGTGGACGGCAAGCCCTCCGAGATCGACACCGTGGTGCTCTCGACGCAGCACGCGCCGGAAATGAGCGACGGCGCCAAGATGAAGAAGGAAGCGATCGACGCCGTCATCGAGATGGTGATCAAGCCGTCGCTGCCGAAGGAATTCCTCAAGAACACGAAGTACCTCGTGAACCCGACCGGGCGCTTCGTCGTCGGCGGCCCGCAGGGCGACTGCGGACTCACCGGCCGCAAGATCATCGTCGACACCTACGGCGGCGCGTGCGCGCACGGCGGTGGCGCTTTCTCCGGCAAGGATCCCTCGAAGGTGGACCGCTCGGCCGCGTATGCCGCGCGCTACGTCGCCAAGAACGTGGTGGCCGCGGGCCTCGCGCGCCAGTGCCAGATCCAGGTGAGCTACGCCATCGGGGTCGCCAAGCCCATCAACGTGACCGTCTACACCGAGGGCACGGGCGTGGTCCCCGACGAGAAGATCGCGAAGCTCGTGCAGGAGCATTTCGACCTTCGCCCGCGCGGCATCGTGAAGATGCTGGACCTCCTGCGCCCGATCTACCAGAAGACCGCCGCCTACGGCCACTTCGGCCGCGAGGAGCCCGAGTTCACCTGGGAAGCCACGGACAAGGCGGCGCTCCTGCGCGACGCCGCGGGACTCAAGGGCGAGGCGCGCGCGGTGGCCGCGGCCGACTGAGCGTTAGCCGAAGTTGCGCTTGATCACGTCGGCCACCTTCGCGGTGGCCGATGTCCTTTGGGCGATCGCATTGAGCTTCGGCGCGTTCTTCGCGAACCACGCGGCACCCGGGCGCCAGCGCGCCATGTTCGCCACGTAGAGGTCGAGCGCGGTCATGCGCTCGCCGAGGAAGTACGGCGCGCCCACGATCTCCTCCACCTGCAGCCACAGCTTCTTGCGGTGCTCGTCGGTGCTCTCGCGCAGCTGCTTCGCGCCATGCGTGTCCTCGACCCACTTCGCCGGCTCGTCGCCGTAGGTCCACGTGGGATAGAGGGCCGCGACGATGAACGTCGACCAGCGCAGGAAGGGCACGCGCAACGCATCGCCCTTCGGCGGCACCAGGCCCGCCTTGGGGGCGAGGTCGTTCACGTAGTGGATGGCGGCGAGGCTCTCGGTCATCACCGTGCCGTCGGGCAGCACCAGCGCAGGGACCTGGCCGAGCGGGTTCACCGCCAGCAGCCGCTCGCGCGTAGGGCTTCCCGCGGAGTAGTCGACCTCTTCGTAATCGAGCGGGATCCCGGCGATCGCGAAGGCGCATTCGACGATCGCGGACCCGCATCCCTTGCAGCCCAGCAGGCGATGGTTGGCGGACATTTGGGCTACAATATCGGCAGTCCGAGGAGCGTTGCAACGGGATGCAAGATCCCGCCAGGCTCGGACCTTCTTCAACGGCGCTCGTTAATCCGTGACCCCACGGGAAACGAGCTCGCGAACCCCGTCCTCGTATCCCCCCGGTCGCCTTGACGAAAGGACCGATATGAACGCGCGTACCAAACCCGAGAACTTCACCGACTTCCGCGTCGCCGACCTGGCGCTCGCCGCCTGGGGCCGCAAGGAGATCCAGATCGCCGAGACCGAGATGCCCGGCCTCATGGCGATCCGCGAGGAGTACTCGAAGTCGAAGCCGCTCGCCGGCGCCCGCGTCACCGGGTCGCTGCACATGACCATCCAGACCGCGGTGCTGATCGAGACCCTCGAGGAGCTGGGCGCGGAGATCCGCTGGGCCTCGTGCAACATCTTCTCGACCCAGGACCACGCCGCCGCGGCGATCGCCGCCACGGGCGTCCCGGTGTTCGCGTTCAAGGGCGAATCGCTCGCCGAGTATTGGGACTTCACCCACCGCATCTTCGACTGGGGCAAGGACGCCGACGGCAAGCCCAAGTACGCCAACATGATCCTCGACGACGGCGGCGACGCGACGCTGCTGCTGCACCTGGGCGCCCGGGCCGAGAAGGATGCCTCCGTGATCTCGAAGCCCGGCAGCGAGGAGGAGACCGAGCTCTTCGCCTCGATCAAGGCGAAGCTCGCGCAGGACAAGAGCTGGTACTCGACGCGGCTCGCGCACATCAAGGGCGTGACCGAGGAGACCACCACGGGCGTCAAGCGCCTCTACCAGATGGCGAAGGACGGCTCCCTCAGGTTCCCCGCGATCAACGTGAACGACTCCGTCACCAAGAGCAAGTTCGACAACCTCTACGGCTGCCGCGAGTCGCTGGTGGACGGCATCAAGCGCGCGACCGACGTGATGGTCGCCGGCAAGGTGGCGCTCGTCTGCGGCTACGGCGACGTGGGCAAGGGCAGCGCCCAGGCGCTGCGGGCCCTGTCGGCGCAAGTGTGGGTCACCGAGATCGATCCCATCTGCGCGCTGCAGGCTGCGATGGAGGGCTACCGCGTGGTCACGATGGACGAGGCCTGCGGCCAGGCCGACATCTTCGTCACCGCCACCGGCAACTTCCACGTCATCACGCACGACCACATGAAGCGCATGAAGAACAACGCGATCGTGTGCAACATCGGCCACTTCGACAACGAGATCGACATGGCCTCGCTCGAGCAGTACGAGTGGGAGAACATCAAGCCGCAGGTCGACCACGTGATCTTCCCCGACGGCAAGAGGATCATCGTGCTCGCCGAAGGCCGCCTGGTGAACCTGGGCTGCGGCACGGGCCACCCGTCGTACGTGATGAGCTCTTCTTTTGCGAACCAGACGATTGCGCAGATCGAGCTCTTCACGAACACGGCGAAGTACCCGGTGGGCGTCTACACGCTGCCCAAGCACCTGGATGAAAAGGTCGCGCGGCTGCAGCTGAAGAAGCTGAACGCGCAGCTGACCGAGCTCACCGACGCGCAGGCGACGTACATCGGCGTAGCCAAGACTGGTCCCTATAAAGCGGATCACTACCGGTACTGAGGAGGAACAGGGGAACCTTACGGCAGGTTCCCCCGTTACCCCCTTTCGCCAAGAGAGATCGCTAGATGGAATCCCAGCGTAAGCATCCGCGGGCGTTCAGTTTCGAGTTCTTCCCGCCGAAGACGCCGGAAGGCAAGGCCAAGCTGCGCACGACCTGGCAACAGCTCGCGCAGCTGAAGCCGCGCTTCTTTTCGTGCACCTTCGGCGCGGGCGGCTCGACCCAGCAGGGAACGCTCGATACGGTGCTCGAAATCCGCGCGGCCGGCCACGAGGCCGCGCCGCACCTTTCGTGCGTCGCCTCGTCCAAGGCCGAGATCAGGGCGATCCTCGGCCGCTACAAGGAAAACGGCATCCGCCATATCGTTGCGCTGCGCGGCGACCTGCCCTCGGGCGTCGCGATGGCCGGGGAGCTTCGATACGCCAACGAACTCGTCGCGTACATCCGCGAGACCACCGGCGACTGGTTC
>Ga0105242_10001354_pt1 | contig 19329 bp, 37 predicted proteins | sample KBSM24metaG_FD_81521 | JGI IMG/M metagenome (GOLD analysis project Ga0105242, IMG submission 81521) | Miscanthus rhizosphere microbial communities from Kellogg Biological Station, Michigan, USA - KBS M2-4 metaG | ecosystem: Host-associated > Plants > Roots > Rhizosphere > Soil | place... | reverse complement strand
GCCATGCTGCAAGCTGGTCGAAGAATGGGTAGACTTGCCAGCGCAACGGGTGCTCAAGAAAGTAGTCAAGTGCCCCGAACCGCTGCGCGAATCGGAACCTGAACTCGCAGCTATTCCAGAATCGCAAGACGAGACTCAACCCGCATTCTAATATGAACGAACCAAAAACAATCGACGTGCCAAGCGATCACGCTCCGTCAAGAGCTGTAACCGTGCGGGACGCGGTCGGAGAATTGGAACGGGCGCCGCAGCTCAATGAACCGATGGACTTGCTTCGGATGGCCGTCGAGAAAGGCAACGTCGATGTGGCCACGCTGGAGCGGCTCATGGTCGTGCGGAAGGAGATACTTGGCGAAACTGCCCGCCGCGACTTTTTCGATGCCCTGGCGGCGTTTCAAGCTGAATGTCCGATCATCCTTCGCAGCCGTGCAGGCCACGAGAACCGTTACAACTACGCGCCCCTGGAGCGGATCGTTAAGGATGTTACGCCTTACCTGACCAAGCACGGTTTCAGCCATCAGGAGGACGGGGTTGTGACAGAGGGGTGGGTCGAAGCTATCGTCACCGTCACGCATCGCGGGGGGCACAAGGAAGAGAAACGATTCAAAGTCCCTTCCGAGTCCAAGGCGGGCATGAGTCCACAGCAGAAGTACGGCGCGGCGATGACCTACGCAACGCGCTACGCTTTCTGCGCGGCGTTCGGCATCAGGACAGCAGATAAGGACACCGATTGCGTCGACGGCAATGAGAACGTCACAGCGTTGCGAAAGACGCTTTGGACCGCGCTAAAGCCGGTTCGCGGGACCGAGAATAAATGGGACGTAGCTCGATCTTGGCTCGTAAAGATGTGCGACATGGAACCTGCTAAGTCCATCAACGACCTGACAGCGGACGAAATTCGTTCGCTGACCGATAAGGCCACAATCGCCTTGGAGGAACGGCAATGATACAGAACGCTCAAATCATCGGACACAACATCACGCCAGAACGATATGAAGTGGAAGATCAGGAACGAGGTTCGCCTGGACTGCATGTTCGGGCGCACATTCTGAGCGAGATTCTCCGCAACGCGCAACGCTGGGTGAAGGGTTATCAATCGCCTGCCAGCAAGTCGAAGGAGTTCGGAACGCTGTTCGATTGTCTGCTGCTGACGCCAAAACAATGGCCGCAGCAGTTCGCGGTGCTCCCGGCTGACGCCCCTAAAAAGCCGACTAAATCCCAGCTCAACGCCGCCAAGCCGTCTCCAAAGACCGTTGAGGACATCAAATGGTGGGATGCGTGGACACGAGATAATCCTGGGCAGATCGTTGATCAAAAGACGAACGCCAGCGTTCATGCCGCGCTCCAAAGGCTGCGCGAGGACAAGTTGATTGTCGATCTTATCGAGCACTCGGCACACGCGGTTATGATCGTGGCCGAATGGCACGACAAGCAAACCGGGTTCAAGATTCCTCTCAAGGCGTTGATCGACATTTGCCCGGAGCCGGATCATCCGGTGTTCGGCAATTCGTTATGGGATCTCAAGACAACGCAGAACGCTTCCCCGCGTTCATTCCGCGCCGATGCCCAGCGATACGGTTACGCCATTCAAGCCGCGCTCTACCGGGATTTGTGGAATGCCGCTACCCGCGAGCAACGGACAGACTTCGGGCATGTCGTTATCGAGAATTATTCTCCCTACGAGTTCCGCACGCCGCCGCCGCTAATGACGCAACGCTTCCTAGGGCACGGCCGACTACTCTATCAGAAGGCACTAGGCATTTATTGCCAGGGGCTAGAAACGGGGACTTGGCCGTCTTACGACAAGCGCAACGGCGATTGGCCGCTAACAGATTGTGACGATTGGTTTCTTGCTATGGATACCCTCTACGATGAGATCGAGGAACCGGAAGAAGAGTCCGAATCAGCAACCGAAACAGAACCTTTAGACATTATCCCATGAATACTCTGACACGCGAAGAATGGGAGGATCTCGAAAAACACCTTGCATCGGCCAAGTCCGAACTTAATTCAGCTTGCGAGATCATCTCTAAGAATCACATCGACACGCCTTTAGGGTTGCAATTTGAAGAAGCAACCGGGGAGTCGCACACCCAATGCAGTAACGCACTCTACGCCGCCCAGGAAGAGAAGAAACGGCTGATGAAGGAGGCGCAGGAGGATAAGGCATGAGCAACCGGGTTCAACTCACGCCGGAACAGGCCGAGGCAATGCTGCCTGATGGCAATTACATCCACACGTTCATTTCGTCGCGTCCAGGCATGATGCTGGGCGCGGATTGGGAGCGTGCGGAGATACTCAAGCGGTTTGCCGACAAGGAACAACAACCGCCAGAGCTGGCCGGTCCGATGGCGCAAGCCCTGGATCATGGCATCTGCGTTTGGCAAAGCGATCACTGGCTATTCGTTCAGACCAAGTCGAAAAATGACACCGGAACAGCTCAAGGCTAAGTTTCCGAATGCCTCCAGTTCCTTCCTCAAAGCGAACTCTGCTGCTTTGGGTGCCATGGAAAGTCCCGAGCATCCCAAACTTGCGCCAGCACTGGTCCGTGACACACCAGCAAAACAAAGCCGCAAAGGTGGCGTGGGAGTGTGCGTTGAGATTATCGGGCTTCGGCGACGCATCCTTGACAGCGACAACTTCACTGCCGGGGCCAAGCCGCTCCGCGACGCCATCGCCTACAGCCTCGCCATTGATGACGGATCAAACAGAATCCGCTTTGAGTGCGGACAAGTGCAAACCTTTGGGCCAGAAGGCACAATCGTCCGCATCTCTTGGCTATGACATACACCCTATATTCGTCAGCAGCGCCGATAACTGCACGCCAGATTTGGGAGGAACCACCAAGAAAGGAGCGCACCATGCCGGGGAGTCTTAAAGCCCCGTAACACCACGAATCGCTGATACATGACCACGCCCTGTTCCCTGGAATGGGGCGTTGCCTTTGGCTATGGCCGTAAATCCCATCCGAATACTCCGGAACCACCATTCGGACAGGCCACGCAATCAAAACGCTAAAAAACGGCCTTTACGCGATTCCATTATTGGGTGAATACGCCCAAACAACAGAAAACCCGCCTGGATTTCTCCAAGCGGGTCGGGTTGGACGGGGTCGGTCAGTGCAGGAAAGCTGCCCAAGCGCCAGCAAGCAGGCCAAGCAGCGTGGGCAAGATTAGGACAGCGCACGAGAATGCAGTCTGGTCCCAGCGTTTGGGGGCGTCGTTGTCGTTCATATTGCCTCCAGTTTTCCGCCAACGGCGTCGATGCCATCGTGGCGAGCCAGGGTAATGGCGTGCGCCACGTTTTCTGCCGTGTAAGCCCAGCGCTGGCCATGGCGGTCGATGACCACGACCCGGACGCCGATTTGCACCGGGAGCACCGGCTTGCGCTTTGCCTCACGGATCTTGGCCAAGCCTCGCGCCCAATCTCGGCGCCGCTGCCGGTCGGCTGCCGTGATCGTCTTGGGCGCTTTGCCGCCACGGCTGCCGAGGGTGCGCGCTGCCTCATGGATTTTGTCGTTCATCATTTGCCTTTCTCGCGCCATTCGACGCGGTAAAAACTGCATTGCCCGCCCGCCTTGTCCTGCGCCACGACATGCGCGGCGCCGGATACGTAACCGCTGGCCAGGACGCGCCAGTTGTGCAGGTCCGCGCTGCATTGCACCGAATAAGACCCCGCGCCCGGTGTGACGCACCGGATAACGGCGTTTGTCGGCGTGACCGACAAGCTAAGGGCGAGCAATAGCGGGTTCATTTTCGGTTCTCGTTTGCGGTTTGCCGACATGCCTGCTGCCACACGGCGATTACTTCCATGATGCCGCCGCGATTGCCGCGCAGCCGTTCAACGGCTACGACGCGGATCTTGCCATCCGGCCATTCTATGGTAGCGAGCCGGTCGCGGCTGTCGCCTGCCAGGATTTTGATTGGTTCGCTGTTGTAGGTGATCATAAATCCCTTTCCTCAATGCTAACTAATCCACCATTGCGCGGCGCTGAATTGCACGGTTTGCCGGGTTCGTTAGCGTCTCCTGCCACTTGCCCGAGGTGATTGAATCATCCAATTCGATTTTCGAGTTTCACTTGCGCGGTCCAACGGTCATGATAAAACCGAGTGCGGATAGTTCATTGTGTTTGCCTTTGTGTTCACCGAAGCCGCGCCCCGATAGGAGCGCGAACTCGGGGAACTCAGAGCTTTCCTTCTTGAGTCAACTGGACAAGTGTCTTTGGCTTGGCGCACTCCCAGCATTGCACTTTTGATTTGCCGACTACGTATTTTGATTCCCGGCAACCATAAGCTGCCCAGCGATTAAAGATGTAGTGGCCGCACTCAAGTGCGATGCACCGGTTAGGATTACCCCGATAGCCATGGATTACAGAATTGCCGATCACAAGGCGTCGTGGTGCTTTGGGTTTAGACATTATCGGTTCCAAGTTGCCGTCCAAAGGTTGGACGTGGTTTTGTAATTACCATTGCCACGACGCACACAAACGGCCCATGTTCGGGCGTCTTTGACGGTGCTAAATTTGGCGGTCAGAATGTTGTTGAATGAGCCGACAACGACGATGTATCGCAATGGTTTATCGTGCCAATCACCACATTGTTCGGGGTGCAATAGCTGGGCTATTCCAGGAGAGGGTTGTTTTACGTTCATACTCAAACATAAAGCAGTGCATATACCAATCGTTGAACACCAATGTTTAACGTTAACTGTGTTCGCGAACGGTGGGGAATAGGTACCAATGTGGGAACCAGACCCCAGCGTGTTTGGGGCAATTCACCCAGAGTTGACTAAGCGACTGGCAACGTGCAATCGTTTGGCGTGTCTAATCCTAATCCGTCACCCGCAACTCGCCTTTCCGAGTCTCAGGACCATTGTGACCCTGACGACAAACTCTCGCCTCTTGCACAACTCCGTCGTATGCAACGCTCTCTGTATGCGATGACCCAGGAACCTACCGTCGATAAACGCGAAGCAGCTCAGTGCGCGTGTGCTTGGGAACGCCTCGAAGCTCGCAAGGCTGCACTCACCATGCGACCGGCTCCAAAGCCGATTGATGTTGCCGACCTGGAACGTGCCAAGGAACGGCGCCGAGCGGCCAGGAGCGCGTCGGTCGAGCCGACCTGGCGCAAGCGTGTGGTCGTCAATGCCGACGCCCAAGCGGTGCAGCGCGATCCGGCGAGTGCGGCTCAATCAGCACCTGTGACGCCTGAGCAAACATCGCCAAAGCAGTCTAACTGATGTTGTGCGCAACTCCGTTATCGTTAACGTGTTACGTCGGTAACTGGGTGGGGTGGGGGTGACAAGCATGCTTTTTTGCCCGTGGACCGTGGGGGCACGGTGGCGGGGGAGGGGGCGCTCGGCGGGTGAGCGTGGCTCGTGGAACCCCTCTCCCTAGAGAAATTCTGATTTGCCTATGATTTTTCAGAAGGAAGGAGGTGATGTGAACATGGACCTTACGATCACATGCCTATTTACGGGCCTACTAACGGTTTTTGGCAACTGATACCGGGGGAAGGCGCATCCGGTAGAAACACGCCTTCGGTTGGGTTTCTTTGACGAGTTTTGGTGAGGCTACGGAAGACTCTATCTGCATCTGCATCTGCATGTCTAAACAGGTCTTACAAGTAATTACTTTGTTGACAGCGTTGACAGTGTAATTACGCTTGAGGGATGGAACCTGGATTTACGAAGGTCTTTGAGAGTTTGCTGGACTCGACGGTGTGGCAGGAGAGCAAGGAGACGAGGTTGGTCTGGATCACGATGTTGCTGATGAAGAACCGGCTGCATGTGGTGGAGGCGAGCGTGCCTGGGCTGGCGAAACGGGCTGGAGTGACGATAGAGGAATGCGAGGTGGCGCTGGAACGGTTCAGAGCTCCGGACCCGTATTCAAGGACCAAGGAGCATGATGGAAGGAGGATTGAGGATGTTGATGGGGGCTGGAAGGTGTTGAACGGGGAGGCGTATAAGCAAAGGATGGGGCCTGAACAGAGAAGGGAATATCAGGCGGCGTGGATGAAGGAATACCGGAAGAGACGTAAGGAAGTGAAGCACGAAGGCGGGTGTGATGGGGCGAAGCAAGCGATCACGGACGGATTGAAAGGGGTTTAGAATGCAGTCAGCGTCTGAAAGATATGATAGCGAGCCACACAGCAAGGGAATATCTGGCGATCCAGGAGAGGGAATACTTGATCGTCCGGAGCGAGATGTCTGGGTGGAATTTGAGGGAAGCAGCAAAGTCATCAGGTTATTCCCTGGCAACATTTTACAGAAGGCTGAAACGGCTGGGGTTGAATCCCAAGAGGATGTCGGAACAGCAAAACGATCTTGCGATTCAAGAACACGCTCGGGGCGATGGGAAGCTGACTAAATTCGTCCGGGTAGAATTCCTGTTGCGGTTTTTCGGGGTGGAAATCAATCCGGATAGGAACTCGGTATCATTTTGGGGCAGGCCAAGGACGGAGCTTGGAGTGCTGCTTTACGATGCGAAGAGAGGGTATCTGGAGATGGCCAAGCGTTACCATCCAGACGCCGGAAACGGGGAAGGATCAGGGAAAATGGCGAAGATCAATGACGCATGGAAGCGGCTTGAAACCGCATTTCAAAAGCACGGAATCCATCCGTGATGACGTCACGGACCCCACCGGATCAACGGAACAAGGTCATTTGTACCAAGTGGCCAGGAGCGCAACGCAGACCAGGAGGACGGCCACTTGCAGGAGAGGCCACGCCGGTTTTATCATGCTTACGATGGTCAGTAGCAGGGCGATGACGATCAGGATGGATTGGACGCTCATGTTCATGGGCTAAGGTAGCACAAGGATGCGTTGGAAGCAGATTCCAAGTGCTGGCCATGTTTGGGAAGTCGGCCCACGTTTTCATTCAAATCAAAATGTGGATCAGCTTGGAAGCTGCACACCTCTTGCAAATCTTGAACGCAACCACGATATCCATGCCTGAATGAGATGTGATCACCACTTGATGCGATTCCCAGTTGTGTTTGAAAAAGCATCTCACACGTTGCTTCATTAGGTCACTGTCCCAAGTGTAGCTGATTTCAAATTTCATGGTGTCGTCACGAACTTGTAAAACTGAACGGGTTCCGATGTTCCCGTTTCTTCCATCCCAACCGGCCACGTCTGGGCGTGAATCGAGTAGCGCACCATGCCATTGCGAATGCCTGTGACGCGATAAATGACTGGCGTTCCGTCGATGACCTGAGTCCATGTCCAGCCATTGATGGCAGCGATGGACAGGATGACAAGCACCAGTTCTCTCACTTTTTAGACTTATCTTCGTTGTACAATTCTCTGGCGACACCGCAAAATAACAATCCAAGCATGGCCAATGATGCTCCCAATGCAAAAAGGAAAGCTTCTCCACCGAAATGGACATAAACGAATATCAGCATGCATGCAATGCCTAAGATTGCCGAAATAAGACCTATCCATGCGAACTTATCACCTTCTTTCATTTTCTTGCCTTCCGTTTTATCCGTAGCCTAAGCACCATGGATTTCCATTTAAGGTTCCTAATCGTGTGCTTGAGCATGGCCACCTCGGCTCGAAGCTTGCGCACCTTGGCGCTGGCGCTCGACTTAGGTATGTGATGGCAGCGCATGAAATGCATGGCGACGCTGGCGAACTCATACGACCCATAATCGCAATCAGGGCACTTGTGATGGATTTTCATTGGATTCAAATTTTGGTATCAATCCAAGTGTTCGGGCGTGGATGACGGCATTGTCGATGCATTCCTCCAGGTCGAGCCAATCGACTACGCCATCCATTACCTCTTGGTGCGCCCTTACAAGCGCATCCACCAGCGGCTTCACGCTCTCCCGGCTGATGTAGTCGTGGCCAGCGTTGGAAGAGAGCGATGGCTCCAACTCCCGGAAACTCGCGTCGCACTCAACAGTGTCCCGGAAGTCACCCATTCCCGCAACGTGGTTGTGCTTTACGTTGTGCACAAAGTCCCCGATGGCCTGACGCATCGCCGCCGCCTGCTTCTTCACCACTTCCAATTCCTCAGACAGCTTATCGATGTGCTCCATCTCGCGCTTCGCTCTTTCGGCAAATACTTTCTCGATTGATTCTTTGCTTATCATTAGCGTTTCACGACATGACGATGGGATGAATGGCTGGCATCAGGAACGACAGCCAGGACGCCACGCCTTGTTCGTTATGCCGGATGAGCGCCTGCCGCCCTTCGCTGGCCGCAACAGGATCGTTGAGCAATGCGACGCCTTTGTTGGCGATGTCCAAGGCGTTGTCGGGACTGGCTTGCCAGTATTCCGGCACCCATTCGATGGCTTCGGACACGACGGAAGGAACGCCTTCGGCAATGCCGTCAGCCGTGACCATGTTGAACGATTCCGTGAACGACGGTTGCAGCAGCAGGTTCATGTTCCGGATCAGGTTGCGAAAGGCTGCCCAGGTCGTCCAATCCGCTTGCCGGAACGTGGCATTATGAACGCCCTTGAACATCTCCGTCACCGTCTCTGGAATGGCGTTGGCATGGCTGCCGCCTTCGACCCGGCCAGCGTTCATCCAAAATTCCGTGTCCACACCCATCCGGCTGGAAATTTCAAGGGCAGCCGCCGCCGCCGTGACGTGGTTCTTGAGCGTCCGGACAGCGCCGAACGACCCAATGCGCAGGATGCCGCCGCGATACGACGGGCGAACGCCTTTGGAATCGCGCAAGGAATACAGGTTGGGCAGGTAAACCAGGGTCATGCCGTAAGCGCGTTGAATCCAGCTCGTGAACCGGCGCGAGTTCGCTCCCACATCGAAGTTCTGGAACTGGCGCTGCACATCCATGTAATCTCGAAGGGTCTTCATCGAACGCGGGTCTGCCCCGAGGAACCCGACGTTGGAGTGGCTGATGCTTGCGAAATGCACGTCAGAAAACTTGGACGCCAGCATGGCGATGAACGGGGCGAAGATCCACGGCGCCGATATGACGACGTGGCTGACGGGCACTTTGCCGGTGGCGTTGGCATCGGCCTGGGCGGCTTTGAGCCTGATTTCCAGGTCGGACTCGTCCTTGACTGGCCACACGTCGCACCAGATGCCCCGGCTTTTAAGCACCTGCGACGTGTTTAACGCCGACACGCCAAGGCCAATGTGGCTGACGTTTTTGTTGGCGATGTAGGACTTGTAAGCGAGGACGACGCGGATCGTTTCGAGTTTTGGATCAATGGCGTGGAATCGTGTTTGCATCAAAGTTTTAGGTGAGGTTTCAGTCTTCTGGGCGTGCATTCCAACAGTTTTCGATCTCTTCTGAGATGTCGTAGGACGGGTAAGCCTTTTGCTTGAAGTCCTCTTGGATGTAATCGTCCGCGAGCTTCATTGCCTCATCAAGAGTTTCACAATCGTGAATATCCTAAATTGGAATTTCAACTTGCTGCGGCCGTGCTCCGCCTGCGTAGCCGTCTTCGATTTCGTAAGTCAGTGCTAGGTAATCCTTTTTTGGCATATCATTTTGACCAGATGACCAAGTTTGTGAGTGTGTGGTGAGGGAACAACCGGCGCAGTTCAGCAACGTGTTGCTGGTGCGCGAACAAAATCGGACCTAACGGCGTTTGAACAAGCACAGCTTCGGGGATGACGTAGAGCGGAGAAGCCATGTTCGTTACCGTCATGCTGCCGGTGGTCACGATGGGCGCGGCGTTGGTGTGGCCGAACTGCACCATGCGTTCGTTGCGCGGCTTGATTGGTTGAACGGCTGCCGTGCAGGAATCAAGTAACGAGGCAACCAATACAATACCCAACGCTGATCCTATAGCTGAAAGGATCGCAACCACAATGTCCCTTATGGTTAGTTTCATTGCGGTGCGAGTTCAGGTTGCGTTGGAGTTTCGGTCTTGGGTTTGCGCGGTTTCTTCACGCCTCGCGCCACCGGGCGAGCGTCCATCGTGAGTTCGAGGATCTCCATTATCTCATCTTTGTGAGCTACGAAAATGTAACCTAATCCCACGGCGTCCGATTCCGCAGCAACCAGTTTATCTTCGTTTTGCAAAAGGAGTTTTGCAATTTGAGCCGCCTGAAAATCCTCAAGGCTATCGTAAGCTTTACCGTCAGCGTCAACCGGCAGTTTTTTGAATGTGAATTTGATTGGCATAAGCGATTACGGAGTGCCGTAGAATGGGTTGATTCCGGTTCCTTTGGCCACCGTGGCCACGACAGCATCGACGTGCTCGTTCAGCGTCCGTTGGACGTGCTGCAATTCAAACCACAAGCGCAGTTTGCCATCGCCAATGTCGAACCGGAGCTTGGCCGTCAGCAGTTTTTTCTCGCCGCCTTCAAACGCCGGAATTCCGATTTGAAACGTCGGCGGCAACTCGACCTCGCCGCGTTCTCCAGCCTTGCTCTGCGTGGTCTTAATGAACATCAGGGAAGCGTTTCCGTTGTCGCCGCGCTCGAAACTCTTGAAATCCACGCTGGAGTTGACCTGCAACGTGCGGACCAGTTCGACCATGTCGGTGCGGCCAACGATGTCGGCGTTGTTGTCCTCGATGAACTCGCAGAATTCTTTCTGCGCCATCTTCTGCCTGTCCTTGCCGGTCCACGCCTGCCATTCCAGCGATGATCTCATGCTGTAACTGGCGCGATGCTCACCCCATCCGGGTTCGGTCCAGTGATGATCGAACACCGCCGTCAACGTCGAACCAGTGGTGTAGATCCGGCTCGCCTCGCTTTTGTGATCGTTCACGTAATCCATGAACGACTGAGCACGAACGAACGTCGGGCACCCCGTCTTGCGCGTGGGCCGCGCCAGCATGTGCTCCACGTCCTGGACATTCTGGTTATCGTTCAGGATGACGAATGGTTTCCCGCCGTCACCGACACTGGTTGCAGTTTGGGCGGAAGTGACGAGTTCGGCCACCGATTTGATGGCGTCGTCCGGGAGATTTTCGATGGGCGTTTTCATTATTGATTGACAGCTTCGTTGACCGATGTGAACGGCAAAGGTTCCTGGCGCGGATCTTCACGGAGCAACGAACCGTATTCGTCGTCGTAGAACAGCGTGGCGGAATTGTCGGGCTTGGGATGCTTGGAATCGCACGAGTCGGTCAGGAACACCTCGCCGTTCATGGCGGGCTTGACCTTGAGTGTGATTGTCAGTTGACCGGCTTTGGATGTGGCGCGGCATTGCTTCACCAGGGCAGCGAGCTTGTCGCTGGCTTCGGTGACGAATTTTCCTTTGCGCGTTGTGCTTAGGATTTCGATGATATTCATAGGATTGTCAGATTGAGCGGCTTTAATCTAGCGACTGTAGAGGAAAACGTCAATGGCTATTTCCGTATTTCTTGAAAAAACTTTCGTGCATGGCGGCGTGCCACGCTTCGCGGTTGGCGTATTTTCGACCGTTCCAGCGCCAGCCTTGTTCCATCAGTCGAACGGCCTCGGCGTGAGGCGTGACGAATTGGTTGGTTGCACACGATTGCCAAGCGTTCTTGATTGGTCTTTGGCAGACGAAGTTCGAGATCATGCCAGCATTCCTTTCACGCGCTCCACCTGTTCCCGGCTGCGCTTGTCCGTGTCGCAACGGTCTTGCACCCGCTGCTTGGCGTGCAGCACCGTTCCGTGATCTTTCATGCCGAACCGCTCTCCGATGTAGCGCAGGCCGAAATCGCCTGTTTCGCTGGCCAGCGCCATGGCAATCTGCCTCGGCCAAGCGACGTGCTGTTGCCTTGTTTTCTCCAGCAAATCGTGCTTCGAGATGCGGAATGTCTCGCAAACTGCGTTAATTACTTGGTCGATTGGATCAAGTGAATACGCCGCAGTTCTCGACAGGTTGAGCGTCGTTCGGCCCAGGATCGCGCCGGGTGTCGGGGTGATGTCGAATGTCATAATGCCTCTGGAAGTCCTGCGCTTGAACAAGGTTTGAGCCCCAACTGTTCGCAAATCTCAGTCGATGTCGTGCATCCTTGCCCAGTTAAACTGGACACCAAGCTCCACAGTGGAACGCCTTCGGTGAATCGTTTCTTTGACATTCTCGAAGCGTTAAGGATTATGCAGATCATCCTATCTTTGGACATGACGACATTTTCGCCTTCGATTTTCATTGCGGTTTCCTTTCGTTGCGCTCGCGTTCGCGGCATTTCTTGATGTGCCGATCCGTCCAGCATCGTGCCAGTTGAAGCTGGCGTTCTCCGGGTTCAGCGGTGCCGCACAGGATGCCAAGCATCTCCGCGTGGTAAATCTGCCGCTCTTTCGATTCGTCTTCGCGTGTCATGCCTTTTCCCCTTGTTTGGATTGCAGCGCATCATCGGCCAAAATGGCTATCATCGTCCAATCGCAGATGTCACCGCCTTGTTTCACAAGGGAGTCAACATCCCTCGATTCAAAAGCCTCCGCATCGAATGCCGGGTGGGTCTTAGCCCTGGCCAAGATGTCGCAAAGGCCAAGCGCCAACTGTTCTTCGCGTGTCATGCGGCCTCCGGTCGGTCGATGGTTTGCGGCCAGTTCTTCCTCGCCCAAGGTTTCCTCGGCGGCGGGGCTTCTGGATAAATGACGGCCACGTAGCGCGGGTTCGCTCCGGTCTGCGTGACGCGCCGGTTGCACGCCAAACAGCCGTACGTCGTGTAAATCTCTTCCTTGCTTTCGCTCAAGGTTGATCCAAGGAGGTTCATGGTTCTGGAACAGATCGAGCATTTCATTTTGAAAATCGCTACCAGTTTAGGTGGCGTTTATGCTTTGGAATGTTTCGGTAGAATGAAAAATGGATTGGAAAGCAAGGGATGACACAGATCCAAACGTGATAGTTGTTGCGATCGGTTTCCAGCGTTGTTACGCGGCCAACTCGATTCCAATAAATCCCAATCCAAATGTCTCTTGGTTCAAATAGAATCTTCATGGCGTTACAGGCATTCCGGCAGCGGCGATGCAATGTTGGCATCTCCACACTGCCGGGATTTGTCCTAGAGGGTTCACTCGGTTCAAAATGATCGTGTCGTACACCAGAGGGGCGACTCCGCAAATGTCACAACTCCATTGGGTTGTTCGTTTGAAACGCGCAACCATTTCAGAATCACTAATCTGCACAGCTCCATTTGATATGGCCTGCTTTAGCTTTCCGAAAGTGATGTCGTAATGATCCAATTTGGAATTTTTCTGGAACCATTGGCGTTTCAACCCAATGGCAGACGCAAAGTTGTGCAATTCCTGCTCGCTATCCGCAAAAAGGTGCGCGGATTTTCTCCATGGCCACCTGGCGTTTGGAACGCAATCTTTTAGGTGATCTACGTAAACCATAATTTAGACGGGATTCATTCCAGCAGCGGCTTTCAGGTTTGCGATGAGAGTGGAGATGGGCACAGCGGTTGATCGGTTTTCGTCGGGCGTGACGTGTGCCACGGTCGGTCGCAACTGGTGCATAGCGCGGTCCAGCGACGTGGGTTTGGGTTTCTGGCGAAGTGCGCCTCTGGCCAGCTCCAATTCTTCCGAGAACCGGAGCACGTCCCCGATACAGTTCGAGAAACGCAGCGCGGCTGGTTTGCGCTCGCCTTTCTTGATTTCGGCTTGGAGATACACGACAACCATTTTCAGGTCGTCCTCCGTGTAACCGGCCTTGAGGAACTGATGCCAAGCGTGCTCGATTTCGTAGGAGCACACGCCAAGCGGAATGTGCTGGCCAGTGGCGCTATTCCAAGCAGCGTGCAGTTGGGTGATGGGGGTGTTCATTTGTGATTCGTGTTTTGTTTAGGAATAAGAGGACAGATGGAAATCCTTTGGTCGCATGACGATGATCGCGCTTGGAAATGGAGCCGTCCCAGCGCCATCTCCGTATTTGAGGCGTCCTCGAATGAACCGAATCTCGTGCTTCATCGCGAAATTGTGCCACCAGGCCGTATCGGTTCTTGATGGAACCAGACAGACAATCGTGGAACCATCGTTCATGGCCGCTCCGTGAGCTTTTGCCATCCAAGCCGAAATGTCCTCACCGTAAGGAGGGTTCATAAAGATGACCTCGCTTGCCCAGCTTTTGAGAAGGCCACTGTCAAGCCGCGTGAAATAGCGTTTACACTTGGCGCTTTCAGGTGTGGCGCACGGATCCAGCGTAAAACCAAACTCTCGATTTAAAGCATCAAACAACCACTGAGGCGTAGGCCACTCGTCAGTCTCAGAACTGAACCAGCTTAAATTAATCTTGCCGTCGCTCATAGAAAACAAAAAGCTGCACGAACCCAGAAACCCCACCCTCCTCCCCTTTCCCGATGCCGGAAAAGAGAGTTTCTCGGTGGAGCAAACCCTGCGCGGTCTGTTTTACCTGCCTTCCGCGCCCACGGCTACGTGGTTACACTCTACAGGTTGCCAAGATCCTTTTGGCTGTCGCCAAGGCCGGACAGGTGATGCGGGCAACAAAAGCCCCGCCGCCCTTTTCAGAGCGACGGGGTCAATGTTGGCTCTCGATGTGGAACGCCGGGGCTGAGGAACGCGTCGAAGCAGCTTCCGGCCATCGAGGCCAAATTCTGAGAAGATGTTAGGCTACGTTCCATTCAGTTTCAAGCCAGCGTCCAAACCGGCATCACGATTGCAACAGTTGCACAAGCGGCCATGATCCGTCAAGAAAAACTTTCATTGAATTCGCAAGCGACTGTGCCATAGTCCATTCAAATGATGCGGATACGGTATCGCACGCGCACGAAAACCAAGACGGCTACGAAAACCAGAACCCGAACGAGGACCAAAACGAAAACCAAGACCAAAACCAAGACGAAGCACGCCGACGATGGGGACACGGCAAAGAAAGCCGTGCGCGGGTTCGCCTGCATGAGCCTCCAGGCGCGGACGCAGATCGCCGCGATGGGCGGCGCCAAGACGGCCAAACGCCATGGAAAAAGGCACATGGCAGAGATCGGACGGCGCGGGAGAAGGGAACGCACGCTTCGGGAGCGCCGGGAGCGGAAAATCGCCAAAACGCTGTGTCTCCAGCCATGAGCGGGATTACATTCTGGAACGCTTTCCGATTTCCGCCGCTACGAATCCAAATGTTTTCGATGCGCGACGGTTGGCTCATCACTGAATGGACAAGGATTTCAGTGTGGCAATTTTTGCGCTATTGGTGGCGCAAGAAAAGAGGAGGATGGGTATTCGTGGAACTGGACGCTAAAGGTAAGGCGGTCGTTCGATGATCGCGTTCGCCGTCGAAGACATTGGCCACGCTGTCGTTTGCATCGTGGCGGTCGTAGTCGTGGTCGTGTTCCTGGAACTGGTGATTAACGGAGGGGAAAAGTGAAAAACGACCCAATCGCGTTCTTGGCGTTGCTTGGAGTTCTAGCTGGAGTGGCTTTTCTGCCTCGACAGGAGGATAGAACCCTTATCATTGTCAGGGAGAAACTCACCTACGATTGGCCGCAAATCGAAAGCGCCGAGTGGAAGGCATTTGAATTAGCGCATCCTCGGGATTCAAATGGATTTCCAACGGCCCTAAATCCTTACATTCGGATGGTGAGCGCCGGTATTAACGCCACAAACCCGCTGGTCGTAAACACGGATAAAGGTCCAATCACTCCAACGATTTCCACGAATTACGTCATCGGATTTCGTGATGGAAACAACGTGATTGAGTTGATGATGGTGGAGAGATTCCCCGGCCATTTCCGAAACATCCCGTAACCGATCAGTTCTTCGTAATCAGGTCCAGGATGCCCGTAGGGCTGCTTTCTTCGGGCAGCACAAGCTCAAGCCGTTCCCCGGCCAGCATAGCGTAGAATTCAAGGTGCGGGTCCAGCTTGCCGCCTTTCAGCATCGGCCTGAACTCGCCCAGCACTTTCCCGTCCTTTAGTAGCAGCAGGCTCTCGCCTTTCTGCGCGAACTTCCAGCCGTTGTCCCTCGCCCACTGCGAGCAGCGATCCATCTCTTTGTTGTCCTTCGCCAGATCGTAAAGCTCTTTTGGCAGGATCGCCTTGTAAACGATCTTGATGTACCGTTCCCGGTACTTCATTATCTCCGCAATCGTCCACAGTTTGAAGGTTTCCCAGCCGCCTTGGAATTCGCTTTTTGCCATGCAGCGACTGTAGTCCAAAAACTTTCTACTTGCCAATGTTTAACGATAACGTATTAGTTCATTGACTGCTGGTTCAGGAACTTCTGCTTGGCCGCGATAAAAAGCCGTCGAGCCGTAGCCGCTTACGAAACGGCATCCTGAATCGTAAAACGGGCGAATAAGTCGGATACGCCCATCCCACCTAGAGCAGCCACCCAAAACAGTTGCAGTGTCATTAAACCGCCCGCCAACACCGGGCACAACAACGATTTCGCATGGAAAGTAAAGATTTCACTGACCTGCTCATCAGGCGCGTTCCGCATTACCAAAAGGAACTTCTCCAAGATTACACCCCCACGTCCGGCTGGGTTGGCCAAGTGCCGACCGGCGAGTGGCCCGCGTTCACCGGAACCTCGCGTATCGGACATCGCATTCGCCGCATGTTCCCGAACCTGTCGGGACGCTGGAAGACGACCGTTGAAAGCGGTTGTATTGGCGAGCCGTGCGATCCTACCCGCAAGAAAGTCGGGTTCGGATACGACCAGTTCGAGTACCACCTGGAAGAAGACCACTACGAGACGGACATTTTCTGCTTTCCTCTCATTATGTCGGCTGACGAGGCCAAGAGCCAGTACGCCAGCCTTGTGGAAGGTCTTCGGCAGGCCACAGTCTGGATCTGGAACCATCGTTTTCGTTCGGAAGCCGTCCGGATCTGCGACACGAAAGTGCTGTGCGGAACGGCGTTCGCCCCGGCGAATCCGTTGTGGAACCTGGACGACACGGTGATGCACACGAGCGGGGCTCCGACAAGTTCCCTGACGGTGCCGTTTCTCCAGCGGTACATCCAGCCTTTGATCCTCGAAGGTTATCTCGACAACTCGCCGCTGCCCATGAAGGGCCGCAAGTTCGAGGTCATCACGGACATGATTACCAGCACCAAGCTGGTGCAGGAAAATCCGGCGCTCAAAGATTACGTCACTGCGCTTTCCGTGGACGAATTCAAGGAACTGTATCGGTACGGCATCAGCCAAACGGTTGGCGATTTCATGCTGCACATTGACCCGACCCCGTTGCGTTACCAGAAGGTGAGCGACACGGTCTGGAACCTCGTTTTGCCCTACGAAAACGCGCCTGCTGCTGGTGGCATTGGCGCCGACCCGAACTGGAGCTGGATCAATGCAACCGCCCAATGGGACTTCATCTGGCATCGCCGAGTGATGAAATCCCTCGTGCGCCGGTCCCAGCCGATCAACAGTCAGATGCCGTTCTCGGCACTCGATTGGGGTGGCCGCTGGAAATTTGTCATGGACAACATGACGATCACGGAAGAAGACGGAACAATCGTCCCCGTCAACAACGAGGAACGGACCAAGGGCAAGTTCATCGCCAACTTCTCCGCTGCAACCCAGCCCGACCAAACCAAGTGGGGCGCGGCGATCTTCTCGCTCTTGGAAGAGAGCTGCGTGGTCAATCACACGCCTTGCTCGACGGGTTACACGTACGTCACCCAGGATTACAGCTCGGCAAATGATCCTTGCCCGTCAGGGCCGGTCAGTTACGACATTCCCGAAGACGGTCCGTACGTCTTGGGGTCAGCTTCCTGCAACGGCGTTGCGCTGTCGAACACGCCCAAGCCTGCTGGCGCCACGGTGGCGGCTCTTGTGACGTTCCTGAACGCCACGCTTGGCGCTTACGGCACTTGGTCCGCTGGCCCGCTCAACACGAGCGTCATCCTCACGGACAGCACTTGCGCGAGCCTCTTGCTCGATATTTACCAGGGTTCCGTTTAGTTCGAGTTCTGTTGGTTGAGTCCGGTGGGTGCGGCTGATGGTTGAGCAGCCGCGCCCGCCATCTTTCAAGATTATGGCAGACCAATTTTCACAATATCGTGACAAACCTTCCAAAACGCCCATCACCGAGGAAGGCAGTCCTGAAGGCCAAGGCGATTCCATGCACATCCCCGCCGAGTTCCTGCAAGGAAACGCCGGGAAGTTCAAGGAAGGGGATGAACTTGTCCTCAAGGTGATTTCCGCCGATGAAGAAGGTGTAGAAGTCGAATACGCCACTGAACCGTCGAAGGACAAGGGCGAAGGCAGCGAAGGCGAAGGCCCAATCGCCAACGACGAGATTGACATGATGGAGAGCAGAGGCGGCGGTTATTAAGGAGGTGCTCTGTGGAGGCTTCAACAGTTGAATCGGAGTCAAGATGCTGGTGTTTCACTGGCACCAAGGCCGAAAGCGCAATCGTTTACCTTTTGAACCAGATCGCAGGAGGAACTATGACAGCGGCAGAAGTTGAAGAGAATTCAAGGTGCTGGTGCTTCACGGGAAGCACGTTTGAAAGGGTAGCGGCGTATCTCCTGGCGCAAATCGAGGCTGGCGGAGGTGGTGGGGGCGGCGGCACAAACCCGGTCGATGAACAGGCGCTTGGAGGAATTGCTCCGGTCGCGTCCACCAAAAACTTAGTGTTGGACACGGACACAGATTTCCTTTGGTACAGCGGAACCAAGGCAGCTCCTTGGGTAAACGTATGAAATCACTTTTGACGGCTTTGTGCTTGTTTGTGACGGTTAGCGCGTTTGGCGCGAACTTCCCGTACATCCGGTTGAATAACCAGACCAACCGAATCAGCGACAATGGAAGCGCCATGACGTTCAACGGTGTGGCTGTTGGTTCTGGAGGTGGTGGATTCGTGGGAGCGGTGTCCAACAGCGTCGTGACGAGCGGATTGCTGGCCGTTGGCGCTGGAAAGACCAACGGCATCGCCGCTACCGCTGCCCACATCAACTCGACGCTTGGATTCACCCCCGCGAGCAGCAATACGCTGGTGTCCACGTATGCGCCGATCGCCAGCCCAGCTCTCACCGGCACGCCGACGATCAACGGCGCGAGCATTGAGACGCAGTTGACGAATCGGATGCTCTTTCCGACACAGGTTGCGCTAACGCACGCTGGCACCGTGACGCTCGACTTCACGCCATTTCGCAGCGAGGCCAGCCTCACGCTTACCGGCAGCGTCACATTTGCCACATCCAACCTGGTTTCTACCAACGGCTACACAATTTACGGGCGTAACACGCAGGCGACGAATTGCGCTCTGACGATTCCCGCATGGCGTACAATGACAGCAGCCTTCCCCGCAACCATCACGGCCTTAAAGGAGTTTACCATCTCGCTCTCATCTCGCGGAACGGTCGATACCAACGTCTGGGCCGTTTACGTCGAAGCGCCGTGAAATACTTCGCTGCCATCTTCCTGACGGCATTTTCGGCGATGGCCCAGCCATTTTCGATGAACGATGTCGCATTGCTCGGCGCATTCAAACGACTGCCCTACCTC
>Ga0105242_10001352_pt1 | contig 19340 bp, 23 predicted proteins | sample KBSM24metaG_FD_81521 | JGI IMG/M metagenome (GOLD analysis project Ga0105242, IMG submission 81521) | Miscanthus rhizosphere microbial communities from Kellogg Biological Station, Michigan, USA - KBS M2-4 metaG | ecosystem: Host-associated > Plants > Roots > Rhizosphere > Soil | place... | reverse complement strand
GGTCGACGTGAACACGGGCAAGAACGTCGGGAAGTCCAACCTCGAGGAGACGGTGTTCCAGAACAACCTCGAGGCGGCCGACGAGGTGGCCCGCCAGCTCCGCCTCCGTGACATCGGCGGCATCATCGTGATCGACTTCATCGACATGCTCCTCGAGAAGAACAAGAAGCAGGTCGAGGACACGATGCGAGATGCACTGGCGATCGACAAGACACGATCGCAGGTGTTCGAGATCGGCCCGCTCGGCTTGATGCAGGTGACACGCAAGCGGGTATCCTCGGGCCTGGTCGAATCGTTCTCCCAGATCTGCCCCACGTGCGAAGGCCGGGGCATCATCCTCACGTACGACGTTGACTGAGAGGATCGTCTGACGATGTATGCGGTGATCAAGACCGGCGGCAAACAGCACAAGGTCCAAGCCGGGGACGTGATCGAGGTCGAGAAGCTGGTCGGTGCGGACGAGACGATCACGTTCACGCCGCTGCTCGTCGTAGATGACGACGGCAAGACCCACGCCGGCCCCGCCGCCTCGAAGGCGACCGTCACCGCGAAGCCCTTGGGCGACAAGAAGGGCGACAAGATCAAGGTCTTCAAGTACCGGCCGAAGAGTGGCTACGCGAAGAAGACCGGACACCGTCAGCAGCTCACGCTGTTGCAGATCGAGACCGTCGAGCTCGGCTAGGCCGCGGCGGAGACGACTGGTAGCCTGGAGACCTTATGGCGCACAAGAAGGGGGGCGGCTCGTCCCGGAACGGTCGGGACTCCACGTCGAAACGGCTCGGCGTGAAGGCCTACGGCGGCCAGACGGTCACCGCGGGCTCGATCATCGTGCGTCAGCGGGGGACGAAGATCCATCCCGGGGACGGCGTCGGCAAGGGCGGCGACGATACGTTGTTCGCGACGCGCGAGGGCGTCGTCGACTACCGCCAGTCTCGCGGTCGGAGATACGCGACCGTGACGGCACCGGCCTAGGACTGCTCGCCCCGCGCCTGCTTCATCGCCGCCCTGATCTGCGACACCAAGGCGTCACGTCGTTCCTTCAACGAGGTCGACGTCGCGACGAGGTACCGCGTGTTGTCCCGGCGCTGACGCCAGCGCCCACTCCTGCGCAACGTCGTGGCGGCTCTGAGGTCGGGGATGTCCGGCGGTCCGGCCCCCGGCGGGAGGGTTCCGAGCGGGGGCGGCCGCGTCAGGTAGAACGCGGTCTGACGCCGTTCGTCGCGTAAGCGCCATCCGAGCGTGAATACCGGGGAGCCGAGCACGCGCTTGACGTTCACGATGGCGACGAACGGGAAGCGCGTCGTCTCCGATGAGCCGGCATCCACGAAGACGAGCTCCCACTCGTCGGCGGACAGGATCCCCTCGGTCTCGTCGGTGGGCGTGCGGTCGAGGTGCACCATCCACACGGTCGTCGGTTCGATCACGGGTCAATCTTCTCGGTGACGCCGTCTCGCGACCACCTACGCTATCTCGGATGTTCACCGACGAGTGCACGGTCTTCGTGGAGGCGGGGCGGGGTGGGAACGGGTCCGCGTCGCTGCATTCCGAGCCCTACAAGCCGCGTGGTGGCCCCGACGGGGGCAACGGCGGCCGCGGAGGATCGATCGTCTTCGAGGTGGCCCGCGGGATCCACGATCTTTCCTGGATGGCGGATCATCCGCATCAGCGGGCGCGGCCGGGCGGATCGGGTCGATCCGCCCGGCGCGACGGAGCCTCCGCCAAGGACCTGGTGATCCAGGTTCCCGACGGCACCATGGTGTTCGACGAGGATGGGCCTCTCGCCGACCTCGTGGGAGAAGGAGCCCGGGTGGTCGTTGCGCGCGGGGGCAGAGGCGGGCGTGGGAACGCCCAGCTGGCCACCGCGCGCAACCGTGTGCCGCGGGTCGCCGAGCCCGGTGAGGCAGGGGAGACCAAGCGCCTCCAGGTCGAGCTGCGGACCGTGGCCGATATCGGGCTCGTGGGGCTCCCGAACGCCGGCAAGTCGACGCTGCTTTCCCGACTCACCGCCGCCACGCCGAAGATCGCCGACTATCCCTTCACGACGCTCACGCCGAACCTCGGCGTCGCCGAGACCGGGGAGGGGCGGGCGGTGGTCGCCGACGTCCCGGGGTTGATCGAAGGCGCGCACCAGGGGAGAGGCCTCGGACATCGGTTCCTCAAACACATCGTCCGGTGTCGCGCGTTGGTGCTCGTCGTGGATCTCTCGAGCGCCGACCCGGCCGCGGACCTCGCCGTCCTTCGTACGGAGCTCGGGAGCTACGACCAGACGCTCGTCACCCGGCCGTCGATCGTCGTGGGCACGAAGGCGGACCTCGTCGACGATCCGGCGGCGGCCTCGGCGACGCTGCAGCCGGGCGCGCTCGCCGTCTCCGCGATCACCGGGGCGGGGCTCGACGAGCTCCGCGAGCGCGTGAACGCCCTCGCGAGCGAGGCCGCCGCCTCCGAGCCCGAGCGGAGCACGCACGTCGTGCTCCGTCCCGGCCGGGCGCGGTTCGCGGTCAAGCGCGATGAACGCGGCACATGGCACGTGGAAGGTCGAAGCGTCGAGCGCTGGGTCCTCGAGACCGACCTCGATGACGCGGACGAACTTGCGAAGCTCCAGCGCAACCTTCGCCGCGAAGGTGTGTTCCGGGTGCTCGAGGCGTCCGGGGTCGCCGAGGGCGACGATGTCGAGATCCGGGGCCTCGTCTTCGCGTTCGTTCCCGACACCGAGGACGGGGGCCGATGATCGATCCCCAGCTGGAGTCGATGCTCCTAGAGGAGGACCGGGGATGGCGCCGGCTCCATGTGTTGCTGCGGAGCATCCCGACCCATCGGCTGGACGAGCCGACGGTGACCCCGGAGGGATGGTCGCCCAAGGACGTGATGTTCCACATCGGCGCGTGGTTGGCCGAAGCGGCGCGGCAGCTCGACCGCATGCGCGAGGGCACGTACCGGCAGCAGGAAGACACCGTCGAGGAGCTGAACCGCGCGTGGTTCGCGTTGTCGCGGACGCTCGATGTCCCGACCGCGCGCGCCGAGCTCGAGTCCGCGCGCGTGATCGCCCGCGAGGCGTTGGGTGCGCTCCCGACGGTGACGACCGACGCCCGGGGATGGTTCGAGGAATCCGCTTGGCTCCACTACGCCCAACACGTCGTCGACCTCGAACGATGGCTCAGCGCCTGATCGGCCGCGCGCGGGGCCGGCGGTAGGATTCGGCTCGATGGGGAGACGGCTGGGCGTCATGGGCGGCACGTTCGACCCCATCCATTACGGCCACCTCGTGACGGCCGAGGAAGCGTTGCACCAGTTCGAGTTGGATGAGGTCGTCTTCGTGCCGACCGGCCAACCGTGGATGAAGGAGCACGAGGTCGTCTCGGCTCCCGAGGACCGCTATCTGATGACGGTGATCGCCACGGCGTCGAACCCTCGCTTCTCGGTGTCACGGGTGGAGGTTGATCGCGAAGGACCCACGTACACGATCGACACCTTGCGGGCGATGAAGGAGATCTCCGGTGCCGACCTGTACTTCATCACGGGCGCCGACGCGGTCCTCGAGATCTTCCAATGGAAGGATCCGTCGGAGCTGTTCGAGATGGCGCATTTCATCGCTGCGACCCGGCCCGGCTACGACATCGCAGCGCTCGAGGAGCAAGTGCCCGGACACGACGGCATCAGCAACATGAGCATCCCGGCACTCGCCATCTCTTCGACCGACATCCGCGCGCGGGTCGCGCGTGGACAGCCGATCCGGTATCTCGTGCCCGAGGGAGTCGTCAGCTACGTCGGGAAGGTGGGGCTCTACCGGTGAGCTCGGGGCTCGGCGACGGTCCCGTGCGGCCGTCGCGTGCCACGAGAGCCGACGCGTCGCTCCGCCGTCGCCGGATGTACGGGGTCGTGGCCGTGCTGGTCGTGGTCGCGCTCGGGCTGGCCGCCTGGGTGCGCCTGGGGGACGGAGGAACGTCGGCGGGGTCGTCACCGACCGCAACCGACTCGACGGGGCAGCGAGGCCGGGGCCCCTCGGAGCTGTTGGCCTTCTCCGTCACCGGCGCGCCGAGCGCCTTGCTCGCAGTGGTCGGGACCGGCGGCGGGCAGCCACCCGCCGGTTTCGTGCTCCCGCCGGGGATGATCGTGATCGTCCCGGGCCAGGGGGAGACCCCGACGGAACAGGTGCAGGCTCTCCCCGGTGACGCGATGCGGATCAGCGTGTCGAACGCGGTGGGAGCGTGGGCGTCCCATTACGCGGTGACGAACCTCAACGGGTTCGGCGACACGATCGACCAGGTCGGGGGCCTCACCGTGAATCTGGCGGACGTCTATACCGTGGGAGGGTCGGTCCTCGGTCCAGGCCGAACGCATATGTCGGGCAACCAGGTCGTGACGTTCCTCTACGAGCAGGCGGAGGACACGGCGATCCGCTGGTCCTCGGTCCTGGAGGCGTTCCTGAGGGCGGCGCCGGCCATCCCGCAGGGCGACCTGACGGAGACCGATGATGCGGCCGGCGCCGCGGCCGTCCTCGGTGACGCGAGCGGCGCCGAGGTGCAGGTGGCGCCCACGAAGGTCGTCGGCGCCACCGCGATCGTCCCGGCGCAGCCGGACTTCGATGACTTGGTCGGGCGGCTGTTCGGAACACCGCCTCCGGTTCGCGCCTTCGTGCAGAACGGCAACGGGAGTCCGGGGATCGGCGAGGCGGTCGCGCGCGACCTCTTACCGCAGGGGTTCCGGATCGTGTTGAGCGGGAACGCCGAGTCGTTCAATCACGACACGACCGTCATCACGGCGATCGGCGCAGACCATCTCGATGACGCCAACCGCGCGAAAGACGCGCTAGGGGTCGGGGTGGTTCGGGAGAGCCAGGTACCATCGGGGCTGGCAGACGTGACGATCGTGGTGGGGAGCGACTTCAAGGGATGACGATGGCCGGGCAGGGGAGCGACGTGCTACCCCCGAGCAGGGACGTCGCGATCGCGGCAGCCCGAGCGTCGTCGGACAAGCAAGCAGACGACATCGTCATCTTGGACGTCCACGAGCTCATCGTGATCACCGACTTCTTCGTCATCTGCTCCGCGGGGACTCAGCGGCAGGTCAAGACGGTGATCGAGAGCATCGAGGATCGGGTCCGGGAACGGCTGGGAGTGCGCCCGGTCCGACGGGAAGGCGAAGCCGGTGCGGGGTGGTGGCTCCTCGACTACGTCGATGTCGTCGTTCATGTGTTCGGAACCGAGGAACGCTCGTATTACGACCTCGAGCGGCTGTGGAGCGACGCGCCACGCGTGGGCTGGGAAGATGGATCCGAGGCCGCATCCGCCGGGTAGACTTGCCGGCTTCGGGCCCATAGCTCAGCTGGTAGAGCGCATGGCTGGCAGCCATGAGGTCGGGGGTTCGAATCCCCCTGGGTCCACGGCCGCGATCGCCATAGCGAGGAGAAGGACAAGAACACGGGTCCCGCCTCAGGCCCCAGCGTTCGACTTCTTTCGTTGCGGGTAAGGCAGCTCAGAGGGACGACCTTCGTCCATCGCTGTACGGGGCGTGAAAGAGACCTTCGGGATGTGGGACGACAAGAGACGAGATCGAATGTTCTGGGGTGCTGCCGGTTTGGCGGTTGGCCTTTTCATCTGGGTGTATTCCAACTCGCCGAACGGGGAAGGAGACTTCGCGGACTCACCACCCTCCTTGGCTCCGTCCGCCGCCATCCAGATTGCCTCATCATCGCCGGTCTCTGAGATGCCGGCGCTCTCGCCTTCACCGGGGAGCCCCAGCTCGTCCCATGCGGCAAGCGTGATCCTGCCGGCGACGTTCGGGCGCGAGATCGCCTTCCAGTCGTCGGCTCCGCCTCCTCCTCCTCCTCCCTCTGGTTCGTCCCCGAGCGCCAGCACGTCGAGTCCGAAACCCACGCCGAAGCCCTCGCCGAGCCCCTCTCGTTCACCATCTCCGTCGCCCTCACCGAGTCCGTCGCCATCACCGAGCCCCTCACCCTCTCCTTCGCCAAGCCCAACTGATACGCCGAGCCCGGATGGACTTGCCGGGTGAGGTCCTGATCCGCGACAGGCGTGGGGGCTTTCGTAGCGCAGGAGTCAAGCGGAAGAACCCGACATGGATCAAGGAACCAGCTTCGCAGCGTGGAGGCAGGCGTACGAGAGAGCGTTCGCCGGCGCGAAGACACTCCCGCTCGTTCTACGGCTGACCCCCGCCGTGCTCTTCTACGTCGTGTACAAGCAGCTCCGTGGCGCGCCCGAGGAAGCGAGGAATGCTCGGAAGGACGAACGAGCTTGAGCGGATCGCGCCATGCTCGGCGGTCACAGAGGCGCCGGCGGTCCCGAAGGGACGAGAGCAGGCGGGCCCGGCCCTCTTAGCAGCGCCGGGATCGGGACGTAGGCAGTGCCGTCAGGCTTGCGCCAATCGATCGAGCCGTCGTGCCCGCGCTGCAGCGACCATCCGTGCTCGTGGACCAGCTTGTGATGGAAGAAGCACACGAGCACGAGGTTGTCCAGATCCGTGGTGCCGCCTTCTTTCCACCACACGACGTGGTGGGCTTGCGTGAACCTTCGCGCCCCGCAGCCCGGGAACCGGCACTCGACGTCTCGGTATCTGAGTTGGCGCATCATGGCGGGGGTCGGATCCCGAGACAGCCGTCCGAGTCGAACCGGTTCGCCGTCTCCGTCCTCCAAAACCGTCTGCACCCGCGCATCACAGAGCAGGCGGCGTGCGGTCTCCGGGTGGATCCATCCGCCACCCTCGACCTCGGCTACGCCCTCGGTTCCCGCCAGGTCGCCGAGCTGAGCGTGAACGACGACGGTCGCCCGATCCGGGTCGGCATCGATCGCGATCCGATTGGAGCACAAGGCGACGAGCGCGTCGGCTCGGCGTGCCGGGGCGAACGCTGGGTCATCCTCACCCGGCATCAGTGGGATCGAGTCACTCATTCGCTGGAGCGCTCGGGCAACGATCGCTCCCTGGGACGTGGGCAGTTCCGCCTCGAGGCCGAAGCGGTTCCCGTCGTCCAACCACCACCAGTTGAGGAACCGAGCATGCTCGGCGTCGCGAACGTCCTCGATCGTTCTGCGCACCTCCAGATCCGCCCGCCGTCGAACGGCCGCGGTCGACACGTATCTGGCCCATGAGACCAAGCCGGCCTCCGACTCGAAGGTCGCGAACCGGGCAAGCTCGACGACCTTGTCGACGCCAAGCTCTCCTGAGGAGAGAGCCTGAGCTAGATCGGTGAGGTGCTCGAGCGCATGGCCGGCGGCGATCCAACGCCGCGCCTTCCATTGGGAGATCCCCTGACGCATCGCGAGCCAATGAGCCATGTCGCGGGCTCCCGAGCCACGCCAAAGCTCGCGGCGGTCAACCTCGGCGATGAAGCCGAGGAGCTCGCGCTGGATCCTGGAAGCTTGCTGATGCGACTCGTCGACCGCATCGATCAGGTCGACGTCACTGTATGTATCTGTCGGGGACACCGCGACCTCGTCCGGTCACGGGGGAGGAGGCTGCCAACACTATCGAACATACGTTCGATAGTCAAGCCCTTCGCGCTGTCTCCCTCGCTTGATCTTGCTGCACGTGAGCGCCCCCGCCGCGTCGGACCGTTGTTCCGAAGCCGGTAGTAGACCGCTTGAGGGGAGGGGGTAACCCTCTCCTCCTTCTTGTGTGTGCCGTTCTTCCCCATCTGGAAGAGGGGACCGTCGATCCGAGGTCGCAGCTCGTGAAGAACCGAAGACGCTCACTCCTCGGGGTCGGTCGGCTGCGCGGCCTCTTCCGATGTTCGCCGCTCCACATCGAGCTCTTCGGCATCCGCGGTCTGCAGCCGCGCACCTTCGACTTCGTGGCCGCACGTGAAGGTCTGTACCTGCCGACTCTCGGGCTGCTGTTCGCCGAAATCGATCGTGATCAACGTGCCTTTGCCGCAGATCGGACAGATCGTCGACTCGGACTCGGCCATCGGGCACAAGGTACACCGAGGCTGCCACAATGGGGCATGTCTTCGTACGAGGCCGATCGACGCGCCGTGACGCACGCGCGAAAGCTCATCGACGCTCATCAGTGCGTGCTCGAGAGCGATCGAGGCGACGCTCAGCTGAGCGCTGACGACGAGAACGCCTTCCTCGCGGCACACTCCTGGGACGACTACGGCGAGTGGTACCTCGGCCTCCCCGAGGGTGCCAGCGACGAGACCACGGCCGGGTTCGGGTTCGTCCATGGGGACTTCCGTCGTGTCCATCGAACGGGTCTGATCGCGTGCCAGTACCGCGCCGCCGAGTGGCGACACAAGGAGGTCGAGCTCGTCGCCGACGGCCTGTTGCAGGCCCTGGACAGCAAGCGAGCCTGAACCGGGAGCTGTGCACATGGGTCCACGATTCGATCCGGCGGTCGTTGAGGTGCTCGAGGCGTTCGGACGGTTCCCGTCCGGCTCCGAGAACGCGATCCCCGCGAGGGAGGTCCTCCAGACAACCTCTCTCCAACCGGACGGCGCTCGTGCGGGGGAGATCCTCAGACAGCTGGTGTCCGAGGGCCTGCTCGTGGAGAGCGAGCCGGGCGGCCGCGAGACATCTGGGACCTACTCGTTGACAAGCCTGGGCCGGTCTCGGATCGAGCAGCGGAAGCGGAAGGAAGAGGACTAGCAGGCGAGCATCGTGCCCACGTATTCGGAACTTGTGGAGGTCCGAACGCTCGATGGTCCGAACCTGTACTTCCCGCGTCCGGCGATCAAGCTGACCGTGGCCATCCCTGGGTGGCTTCGGGCGACGACTCCACGGCTCGAGCGCATGGCCGCGGAGATGGGCGCACCGGCGACACTGCTCCCCGGGGAGCCGGGGACCGAACAACGACATCGCTTCACGGCCAGGATCGGCGCACACGTGACCCGCCAGGTCGCCCATGCAGCGGGCACGCGGCTCGCGATCCGTGGCCGGCCGGGTCCAGAGGCGGACCAGATCGTCATCGCCTTCCCGTGGCGGCAGCGAGGGACGGCTGAGGCACTCGCACGCGAGGTGCCCGGCGTCCTGGCGGACCTGCTGGTTACGCGACGATCGCTCTCGAGGATCGCAGCAGATGCTGCGGTTCGCGTGCTCGCCCAGCCACCCGGTGACGCCCCCTCAGTGCCGGAGCCGACGATCCCCGTCATCGCCGTGACCGGGACGAACGGCAAAACCACGACGGTCCGCTTGCTCGCACATCTCGTGCGGGCAGCCGGCGGCAGCGTCGCGTATTCCTCGACGGACGGCGTCTATCGCGACGACGAACTGGTGGAAGCCGGGGACTACTCGGGGTTCGCCGGCGCGGGCATCGCACTCTCGCAGCCGGGCGTGGACGTCGCCGTCCTGGAGACGGCGCGCGGCGGCGTCCTCCTACGAGGCATCGGCACGATGCACAACGACGTGGCCGTCGTCACCAACGTGTCGACCGATCACCTGGGGCTCGTGGGGATCCGCACGCTCGATGAGCTCGCGGAGGTGAAGGCCGCCATCACCCGGATCACTCGTCCGGAGGGATGGGTCGTGTTGAACGCGGACGACCCACGTGTCCTGTCGATGCGGAAGGGTGCGCAGGGGCGTCCCTTCCTCTTCTCCACGGACCCATCCCATCCCGCGATCCGCGAGGTCCTTTCGGAAGGCGGGCGGGCCATCACGGTGCTCGACGGATGGCTAGCGATCTTCGGGAAGGGAAGCGCGGTGCGCCGGCTGGTTGCTCTGAAGGAGCTCCCCGTCGCCTTAGCCGGCATCGCGACCCACCACGTGCAGAACGCCATGGCGGCCACAGCGGCGGCACTCGGGATCGACCTGCCGGAGGAGGCGATCGTGCAGGGGCTCCGCAGCTTCGTCCAGGGGTCGACGACCAACCCGGGACGGGCGAACGTGTTCACGCTCAACGATCGGGTGGTGGTCGTCGATTACGCGCACAACGAGGCCGGGATGGTTGGTCTGACTGAGATCCTCGCCGGTCTCCGCTCGCGAGGCGGCCAGATCTGGCTGGCCTTCTGCGCGGCCGGCGACCGGCAGGACGACATCCTTCACGCGCTCGGCTATCGGGCGGCGCGCGGAGCCGACCACGTCGTCGTGGCGGAGCTTCCCGGCTACCTCCGGGGCCGGGACCCCGACGACATCGTGGCGCGCCTCCGCGCTGGCGCGGAGGATGCCGGGGCCACGGACATCCCCGCGTTCCCAGACGAGGTCGATTCCCTGACGTTCATGATCGACAGATCGAAGCCCCACGACGTGATCGGGCTCACGGCTCTCGGCCAGCGCTCGGAGATCTTCGACCTGCTGGAGCGTCGCGGCGCCGTCCGTGCCGACCCGACCATGGTTCGCCGGCTGGTGGAACAAGCGCGTCGCTGAGGCGCCGCGTCAGGGCGTGGCCGGGGACGCCGGGCTCGAACGACGGGCTTCGAGCTCCTCCCACACCTGGGAAGCGTGATCCACACAGAGCAGCACCAGATCGCCGGGGCGGCTTCGGTCCAGGGCTCGGCGCGCCGCCGTCATCTCATCCGTCACGATCTCCGCGCTTCCCGCGCGCGCGCCGCCCGCCTGAGCCGCACGCACACCTTCGAGGACGATCGCGGCCACCTCGCCTCGTTCCCGTCCACGCGTGTTCACGTCCTCCCTGATGATCACGTCGTCGAAGTAGTGAGCGGCAACCCGACCGAGCTCACGCATGTCGTCGTCGCGCCTGTCCCCAGCGGTCGCGATCACGGCGACGCGAAGGTTCGCCGTCCACGACGCGAACCCAGGGGGCGCGTGATCACGCACGTTGGAGGACGTCATCTGTTCGACGAAATCGCCGACCGCCTGTAGTCCCGCCGCATTGTGCGCGTAGTCGAGCAGGACCTTGACGCCGGAGAGCTCGAACAGGTTCATCCGGCCCGGCGATTGGAAGTAGGACGTTGCGAACGTCCGGAGTCCATGCCTGATGTCGTGGAGATGCGCCCCCGCCGCGTGAGCGGCCGCGGCGGCAGCGAGCGCGTTCTGGACGTTCATGCGCGCGCGTCCGTCGAACGTCGCCGGGAAGAGATGGGTGTGGCCGATCGGCATCGTTCGGCGACCATCACGGATCACCATGAGCTCGCCTTGCCGGTCCTGCTCGAGGACGACGGCCTTGCCTCCACGGCGCACCCAGCGCTCGACCAGCTTGTTCTCGCTCTCCACCGAGAAGAAGATGACGTTCCCGGAACAGTGCCGTCGCATCCCGGCGACCAGCGGATCGTCCGCGTTCAAGACGGCATAACCGTCGCGAGGCACCGCTTCCACGATGACCTGCTTGACCGCGGCCAGCTGCTCCATCGTGTCGATCTCCCCGAGCCCGAGGTGATCGCCCGTCACGTTCAACACGACGGCGACGTCGTTGCGCCCGTACCCCAGTCCTTCACGCAGGATGCCTCCCCGGGCCACTTCGAACACGGCGAGATCCACCCGCGGGTTCTGCAAGACCTTCTGAGCGGATCGGGGACCGCTGGCGTCCACCTTCTGGGTGAGGCGCTCATCGATGTAGATCCCGTCGGTCGAGGTCAGGCCGACCTTGTGCCCCTTTCCCTTCATGATGTGGGAGATCATCCGAACCGTCGTGGTCTTGCCGTTGGAGCCGGTGACAGCCACGATCGGGATCCTCGATGGGCGTCCGGGTGGGAAGAGCAGGTCGACGACCGGTCGCGCCGCGTACTGCGGCTCGCCCTCGGTGGGATTGGTGTGCATGCGGAACCCAGGAGCGGCGTTCACTTCGATGATCGCGCCTCCCGTCTCACGCACCGGCTTGGTGATGTCGGGAGCGAGGAAGTCGATCCCCGCGACGTCGAGCCCCACGACGCGGGCCGCCTCTTCGGCGATGTCGACGTTGTCCTCGTGCGCCTCCCAGGTTCGGTCGATGGCGCTGCCGCCGGTCGACATGTTGCCGGTCGCAGCGAGCTTCACGACCGCCTCCGCCGCGGGAACATCGTCGAGCGACAGCTCCTGCTCGCGGAGGAGACGCTCGGCCTCCTCGTCGACCTTGATCCTCGTGAGGATCTTCTCGTGTCCGAGCCCGCGGCGAGGATCGGCGTTCGTGATCTGCACGAGTTCCCGGACGGTGTGTTCACCATCGCCCACGACGTGCGCAGGGACCCGCTCGGCGACGGCGACCATCCTCCCTCCGACCACCAGCAGGCGGTAGTCGCTCCCTTCCACCATCTTCTCGACGACGACATCCCCGCCCCGCGACTGCTTCCTCGCGCGATCGAACGCCGCGCGGGCGTCGTCATCCGAGCGGATGTCCAGGCCGACCCCCCGCCCGTGATTCCCGTCGAGCGGCTTCGCGACGACCGGGTAGCCGATGCGCTTGGCTGCCGAGACGGCCTCGTCGGCCGAACGTACGACCTCGCTCCGTGGCACCGGGAGGCCTGCAGAGGCGAGGAGTTGGTTCGTGAGCCGCTTGTCCTGCGCGATGTCGACGGCGAGAGCCGACGTCATGGACGTCATCGTGGCGCGGATCCGCTGCTGGTACTTGCCCTGACCGAGTTGCACGAGGGACTGCTCGTTCAGCCGGATGAACGGGATGTCGCGACTCGCCGCCTCGTCGAGGATCGCTTGGGTCGAGGGGCCGAACGCTCGCTCCTCGGCGAGCCGGATCAACGCTTCGAGTTCTCCGAAGAGGTCGAACTCCGAGTCCGGGGAGACGAGGTGATTGACGAGCCGGACGGCGATGCGCCCTGCGGCCAGCCCGACCTGCTCCTCCCAATACCCGTAGATCACGTGGTAGCGCCCGGGCGCGCCCGATCCTCGGGTCTTTCCCCGGTAGACCTGCGCCCCGGACTCTCGCTGCAGCTCGATCGCGATGTGCTCGGCGACGTGCCCTGCCCACGTGCCCTCGATCAGCCGTTCGCGGAACCCTCCCGCGTGCCCACGCGAGCAGGAATGCTCGCCCACGCCCGGGAGGATCGCGAGCAGTTCGTCGGTGAAACCGTCGATCGTGTTCGACGGCCAGTACTCGAGCGAGCCCAGATCGACGAGCAGCTTGATCGCCGGCTCGTAGGAGTAGTAGTTCGGCCCTCGGTAGACCTGGGCGTGGACGATCGAGAGATCCGGGCTGAGCGGTGGTGCTTCGGCATCCACCAGCTCTCGCGAGCGCTCGGCCTCTTCGGAGGCGCTCACTCCGAGGCCTCTCGCTCGATCCTGACACCACCCTCGTCGGAAACCAGTTCGCGGGCCCGCAGGTCGAAGACGTAGCCGGAGGGGATCGAGTGCAGGATGGCGCCGGAGATCATCATCGGCCGGCGCCTCCGCAGGCGATACGCGTCGGTCTGCATGTTCGACCCGTCCACGACGGTGACGGCTCCTCGGCCGATCACCTCCATCCGCCCGTCGACGGTGACGATCGCGGCCGTGTCCTCATCCAGACCGAGCCCGATGAGCGAAGGCGACTGCGCGATCGCCGAGAGCAGCCGGCCGAGCCGCATCCGCTCCTCGAAGTGCTGGTCGACCACGGTGTTCGGGACCAGCCCCAGTCCGGCGGCGAGTTGCACGATGCCGTGGCGTGGTGTCGGGCCCGACTCACCGAACGCGAGCATGTGACCGGCCAGCGCGCTCGCACCTGCGGACGTGCCAGCGACCACCGCGCCGCGGTCGTGGGCGAGATGGAGCCCCGAATCGAGCCTGGTGCCGGCGACGATGGAGGTGAGCCGAAGCTGATTGCCCCCCGTCAGGAACACGCCCGTCGCCTCGACGAGTGTTGTGGCCACCTGCGGGTCCTCGGCCTCCCGGCGGGTCTGCGGGCGCATCCCGGTAACGTGAGCCACGCCGAGCTCGGTGCAGATGGCCGTGTACGTCTCCGTGGTGACCTCGCCGAGCATCGACGCCGTGCTCACCACGACGATGCGAGCTTCGGCCCCGCCGGCGAGCTTGACGAACCGGGACAGGATCCGCCTGGTCTTGAGCTTGTCCTCGGCGCCGCCGATCAGCATCACCGCGCCGCCACCTGCGTGCGGACGCACGGAACGCGGACGACGATTCGAGCTCGGCATCCTTCGAGTGTAGCCTCCGCGTACGCACGGGCCGGGACCGGACCTCTCCGCGGACTGAACCCGACCGTGGGCTCGTCCGTTCAGGTCGACGGAGAACGTCGACCAGGGGTGAGCACCGTCACCAGATCCCCGGCTGGCTTCGTCACGGAGGACGCCCTTTCACCCCTTTCCGAGCCGGTTTGACCGTCGATCCCTGGGTTGCCAGGATGTTGCCTCGACCCGAACCGATCGACCTGCGGGGGGAGGTCGGTTGGCAGTACAGGGCGTCGGGCGTTTCCGCCGAAGCCCCAAGCCAGCGAGCGGGCGGCGTCGGAACGCGAAGCCAGCTTATTGCGCCGGATGCCCTAGCGCTTTGGCACCGATCGTGTGCCATGTTGAGAGGAGCACCGTATGCGCTTGATCCGCTCGACGACACCACTGGGAACGGCCTGGCGTCGTGCATCCTTCTTGGGTGTGTTCTTGCTGGCCTCGTACGTGCCGTTCGCCATGCCGACCACGGCTGGAGCTGCATCGTTCACTGGCGGTTTCTCTCCGACGATCGTCACTGGGAAGGCCGACTTGAACGGTGATGGAGTTGTGAACGGCCGCGACGACGCGAACGCCTTCTATGGCGACACCCACATCATCGATGGCCAACTCGACTGCGACGCGTGGGGACCCATCGCGAACGCCGGCACCGCCGGTGACGGAGCGATCGGTGCCGCAGACGATTGTTCGCTCGTCGGGTACGACGGCACGCCGGATGGAGTCACGATCGACGTCGTGAACGGCGCGTTCCAAGTGGCAGACGGCCCGCTGCCCACCGTGTTCAACGCCGGGGATCCGTCCAACCCCGACGTCGGTGCATCGGACTTCGCCTGGTCCACGATCGACGGCCGGGTGGATTCGAACGGCAACGAAGCGATCGACGGAGATGACTGTCACTTCGGGCTCATCGGGTCGACGGCCGACCCTGGGCTGGGCGATGCGACGGACGGGGCCGATATCCTCGGGAACCCGGGCGCGAACCAATGTGGGTTCGCGGTGCCTCCGAACACGGCCGACAACGGGCTCGTGGACCTGAACGACGACTCGGACATCACATCCGCGGACTCGTGTGTCGACGGTTGCTTCTTCGGCCACGACGTGACGCTCGGAAAGGTTCAGGCTCCGGCCACACCGGAGTGTCCCGGCTATCAAGGGGATCCGCGGCACGACGTGATCGGTACCTCCGCAGGCGAGACCCTCCCCGGTACAGCGGGCGCGGACATCATCTGCGCCTTCGGTGGGAACGACACCCTCATCGGAAGAGGTGGCAACGACCTCCTGCTCGCCGGTCGGGGCGCGGACACGCTGAGCGGTGGCCTGGGGGCAGATGACCTCCGAGGCGCCCTGGGGCGGGACGGTCTGTTCGGCGGGCGTGGCAACGACCACCTGAACGGTGGGGCCGGTATGGACAGCTGCGTCGGGGGCCCTGGTTCGGACACGTTCGCAAGGTGTGAGAGCCACCAACAGTAACGGCGGCACCTTTCGGAGAAAGAGGAACCGGCTCCTGTAGGGGCCGGTTCCTCTTCACTGATGGACGAGGGATAGCACCATCACGTGATCCCCCCGCCGGCCTCGTCACGAACGACGACCTTGGCCCCGACGCGCACGACCCGCTCCCACGGGATGACGGGATGGCCATGGACCTTCGCCCGTCCCGGTCCGCCGCTCCCGTGGATGCCGATCCCGTACCGCTCGAGGATGCCGAGCTTGCCGCAGACGAGGCCGGTCACCCGCAGGTGCCCTTCCACCAGCTCCCCGCGGACGTCGTGGACATGGCCCAGCCGATGGCCCGACTCGTTGACGACCTCTCGGTTCAGGAGCTCGGCCAGTCGCATCAGGATCCTGGCACCTTTCCGACGATGCGCGCCCAGCGGGCGTCGCCGCGATCCAATCGCAGCTCGGCCGCCGGGCGCTTCAAGATCACGACCGATGTGACGGAGTCGACCTCATGCCACGGCACGTGCACGGCATCTCCCGAGATGCGAGCCGCCAGCCTTCCCAGGAGTCCTCGAGAGCGCCAGGCGTTGCCGCCGACGTGGATCTCCGTCACTTCGGGCGAGTCGCCGTCGAGGCCCGCGATCTCGAGATCGTCGACCTTCCCGCAGTTCCGCCCGTCACTGTCGACGAGCTGGTGGTCGAAGATGCTGACCGCGATGTCGACGTCGGTCGTCTTCCTCATCGCGGCCTCATCCCTGGCCCCCGTGCGTCAAGAAGAGCAGAGGGATGGCCGCGACTGCGATAACGATGATGACGACGAGATAGAGAACGCCCAAGAAGTTGGCCAGCTTACCGTTCACGTGTGAACCCATGTAGCTTCGGTCGTTGGCGACGAGCAGGATGGGAAGGTAGGTCAACGGGAGCGCGACGACGGAGAAGATGACCGAGTACTCCGTTAGCTTGACGGGGTCGTACCCGCTGATCACGACCAGCATCGCCAAGGCGAAGATCGCCAACCACGACAACGTGAATCGCGGCGCGCGGGCGGGTCGCTCCTTCTTCCCCCAGTTCCATCCGAAGAACTGGGAGAGGTTGTACGCGCCGGCGAACGACGTCTCGACCGCCGCGCCGCCGACGGCGAAGAGGATGCCCACGAGCGCCAGCAGCAGGCCCGCTTGCCCAACGGCGTGCTCAGCCGCCAGAGCCGGCGTCCCCAAGAACTCCGGCGTGATGCCCCTTGGGAGGAAGAGGACGGCCGCGACGATCATCAGCGCGAAGGAGAGGAAGCCGCCGAGGCCATAGCCGATGATCGCCGTCACCTTGTTGAGGCCGAGGTCCTTGGGACCCCAATGGTCTTCGACGGCGCCCGAGGAATAGAAATAGACCTCGTAGGGAGTCATCGCGGCGCCGATGAGGCCCACCACGAAGTAGAGATAGACGGCCGTGCTGCCGCCGACATGTGAGCCCGGGATCAATCCGTGGGCGACCCGGCCCCAGTCGGGGTGGAGCTTGATCGCGCCGACGGCGAAGACGAGCAGGCAGAGGCCGAGGTACCCGAACAGTCGCTCGATCCATCGGAAGGGCAGCACCCAGCTGCTGACGGCAAGAGCCACGACCGCGAGCGGGATCAAGACGCGGTACGGGAGGCCCGAGAGGAGCTGGAGGCAGATCGCGACGCCTCCGATCTCCGCGGCACACGTCATCAGGTTCACGATCTCGGATGCGATGAGGGTCGCAAGTCCCGCGCCGAAGCCGGTCCGCTCCCGGACGAGGTCGAAGACGGGGCGCTCGGAGACCGCGGACACGCGACCGCACATCTCCGAATAGACGATGATCCCGAGGACTCCCACGACGACGACCCAGAGGAGTTGGAAACCGAAGGTCGCTCCAGCCTGCGTGTTGAAGACCAGATCGCCGATGTCGACGAAGCCCCCGATGGCCGAGAAGATGCCGAGGGCGATGGCGAGGAAGTTCTTGAGGCTCACGTGAGCCCGTCACCGATCCTTTGACTCGCGTCGGCGGCCGCCTGCAGCTCGCTGGTCAACGTGCGTTGCTCCTCGGCGGAGGCCACGCTGAGGCGCAGGAGGTCGTCGCTGACCCTCCTCGCGAGGACCTCCAGTTGGCCGCGCTCCGGCTCGAGCGACGGGTCGGTCGAGCCCGCTCGCAACGTGGCTTCGATCTGCGAAGCCGCTCCAGAGAGTTCGACGGCGTGCTCGTGGACGTAGTTGCTCGTCGCCTTGCCGGAGACGGCGTCTTCGGCCAGGAGCGCACCCTCGGCGGCTTGGGACCGCAGGGTTTTCGACTGCTCCAGGAGTGCCTTGGCCTCGAGCTGGCCGTTGCTCGCGCACGCCGTTCCGATGAGGGCACAGATCGTCGCCAAGCGGAGCACCGACGTTCGTCGCGTGGAGGGGTTCAGGGTCATCGACACCATCCGTGTTCCCGGAAGTCCTCGAGGTCATGCCTTCGATCCGCTCGGATCCCCGACTGAGCCACCCACCGTCGCGGTCGCCGAGCATGGGTCGCGTAGACTCCGCGGCCATGAAGATCCTGGTCGTCGGTTGCGGCGGGGTCGGCGCTGCCTTCGCGCCGATCGCCTCCCGGCGCGACTTCTACGAGCACATCGTGTTCGCCGATCATCACGAGGATCGAGCCCGGAGCGTCGTGGAACGGTACGACAAGGGCACCGGGCGGTTCTCATCCGCGACGCTCGACGCATCGGATCCAGCCGCGGTCACGGAACTCTGTCGCGCGGAGGGGATCACGCACGTCCTGAACGCCGTGGACCCTCGACTGGTGATGCCGATCTTCACGGGAGCGTTCGACGCCGGTGCGACGTACCTGGACATGGCGCTGTCGCTCTCGGAGCCGCACCCGGAAGAGCCGTACGGCGAGCCGGGCGTCAAGCTCGGCGACGCGCAGTTCGCGCGAGCCGACGCATGGGAGGAACGAGGCTTGCTCGCGTTGGTGGGGATGGGGGTCGAGCCCGGGCTGTCCGACGTCTTCGCGCGCTACGCGCAGGATCACCTCTTCGGGAGCATCGACCAGGTGGATGTGCGTGACGGCGCCAACCTGGTGGTCAAGGGGTACGACTTCGCGCCCAGCTTCTCGATCTGGACGACGATCGAGGAATGTCTGAATCCGCCGATCGTGTGGGAGAAGGAGCGCGGCTGGTACACGCTGTCCCCGTTCAGCGAACCCGAGACGTTCACCTTCCCGGAAGGGATCGGTCCGATCGACTGCGTCCAGATCGAGCACGAGGAGGTGCTGCTGATCCCGCGGTGGATCGACTGCCGGCGTGTGACCTTCAAGTACGGCCTCGGCGATGAGTTCATCGACGTCCTGAAGACGCTGCACAAACTCGGACTGGACGCGACCGATCCCGTCGAGGTCAGGGGAACGAAGGTCAGTCCTCGCGACGTCGTCGCCGCATGCCTGCCGGACCCTGCAGGTCTCGGGCCGAAGATGTCGGGGAAAACGTGCGCCGGCACCCGCGTGACGGGAACGGGCAGGGACGGGGACGCTCGAGAGGTCTACCTGTATCACGTGGTGGACAACCAGGAGACGTGGGGGCGCGATCGCGCGCAAGCCGTCGTGTGGCAGACGGCCGTCAACGCGGTCGTTGCGCTGGAGCTGCTCGCCAACGGCGCGTGGTCGGGCGCGGGTGTGCTCGGTCCGGAGGCGTTCGAGCCGACCGTGTTCCTCGACCTGCTCAACGACTACGGCGCTCCGTGGGGGATCGAAGAGCGCGCGCCGACCTCCTGACCTCGATCGACGGACCTCTCCTCAGGTCGAGCTCATCGAAGCCGATGCTTCCAGGGACACCTGGTTGGAAGGTCTCCTCGGGATGAGCTTCGGGTTGGAGCGGACCGATTCCGGCGATGGGCCGGAGCCGCGTCTGACAGATCTGATCGAGCCC
>Ga0105242_10001351_pt1 | contig 19349 bp, 18 predicted proteins | sample KBSM24metaG_FD_81521 | JGI IMG/M metagenome (GOLD analysis project Ga0105242, IMG submission 81521) | Miscanthus rhizosphere microbial communities from Kellogg Biological Station, Michigan, USA - KBS M2-4 metaG | ecosystem: Host-associated > Plants > Roots > Rhizosphere > Soil | place... | reverse complement strand
GACCGCTATCGATGAGATAGCGCGCCTGCGGGGCGTAAATGCTGGACGCGTAGGCCGTCTTGATGGCGGTGCCGTGCTCGTCGAAGGCCGCGAAGCTGACGCCGCGCTCGACGATCAGCGTGTGCTGCCGGGCGACGATGACGTGGCCGAAACCCATGCGCCGGATCGTGTCCGACGACAGCCACGAGTCCATCCGAACCTCGACCTGGGCACCGTCCAACATCAGCTCTCGCCGGAAGGGCCGATCGGCCGTGGTCAGGAGCTCCGGCACGTGGCCGGCGACGCCGGCGATGACGGCGTAGTCACCCGCCGGCAGGATCGTCGCATGTCCTCCAGTGAGCGTGGCCAGCGCGCGCGAGAGCTCGCCGGCATCCAGGCCGAGATCTGTCGAAGGTCTGAGCACGCACAGCGCGTATCGTGTGCCCGGGGGCACGGTGGCGATGGTGTCGGCGAACCCGTTCACCTCGACGCGCGCGTCACGCGCGATCGGGAGGAGAGGGCCATACGCGGCTTCGACCGTCGCGCGCGCCCGTTCGGTGAGTGCGACACGCCGCCCGATCACGCGATTGTCCTCGACGAGCGCCGGTGCGTAGAGGAGAACGTCCTGCAGGCGCGTGTAGGCGACGTCCGGCCGCTTCACTTTGACGGTGTACGACAGACCGTTTCCGATCTGCCAGTTGAGGTCGGCGAGCAGGATGTCGCGCCGATCGTCGAGCCCCGCCGTGAGCGCGTCGACCACGGCTGCCGGCCGCGTATCGCGGCTGCGGTCCAGCGCAGGAAAATCATGGTACGCCCGGGCGCCGGCATACAGCGTCAGCAGCCCGCATGCCGCGGGCGCGCCGTACCGGCCGGCGCGCGCCGCCAACAGCAGCGCGGGCGCCGTCAGCAGCGCGAGCATCAGGTGGGATGGCAGGTAGAACACGTGGGAGTCGCCCACGTTGTAGCTGAAGGCAAAGAGCACGTTCGCCGCAAACAGCGCGGCCATCAGGATGGCGCGCTTCGCGTTGGTGATCGTCAGCTGCACCAGGCCGGCGGCCGCGAGAACCGGTCCGGCGATGCCGAACTGCTGCCGCAGGTCGAACCAGTACATCGCCAGGTGATCGCGCAGCAGCGACTGGGGGACGTTCATCACCATCGTGTCGCGCCAGTCCGACTTGGTGACGTCGAACCAGAAGCGCTGCAGCGCGTCCGCCAGTCCGTGCGGCGGCGCCGGCAGCAGCCAGAGCGTCCGCAGGTTCCAGACATACTGCAGCGCGCCGGCGACGGCGCAGGCGGTCGCGATGGCGATGATGCGCGGCGCGAACAGCGATCGCCAGCCGTCCGGCGCGGCGATCAGGAGAAAGAGCGTGTAGCCGGGCAACAACAGGATCATCGACAGGTGATTGCCGAATGCCAGCGCATAGACGGCGAAGAAGCCAGCCAGCCGGCGGGTGGTCGGCACGTTGCTCCAGCGCAGCAGCAGGAGCAGCGTCAGCGCGACCAGCGCGATGTGAAGCGAGTAGACCTCGGCGATGACCGCCTGGCTCCAGAACGTGTACGACACCGCGAAGAGCAGCGCCGCGCCGGCGCCGGCAGCGATCGATCCCGACAACTCGGCGGCCACCAGGACGATGAGCCCGCAGGCGACCGCCGCCTCGATCGCCGACGCGAGGTTCAGCCCATGCGCAGGTTCGCCGCCCGTCATCCGGAGCATGGCCGCACCGAGCGCGAAGTACAGCGGGTAGCCGTCGCGCGGGGTGATCAGCGGCGAGCCGACCATCGTTTGAAAGGATCCGGTGTCGCCGAAGTCGACGCCGGGAAGCAGCGTCGCCTGATAGAGCCCGAACGCCGCCAGCGCGACGATCAGCGCGGCGAGGGGTCCGCGGCGGATCATGACGTGCGGCAATCAGCGCGAGGCGCGCTTGGCCTGAATCGTCGAGCGCAGCTCCGCGAGAGCGCGCGTGTTCAGGACGTGCCGCGGTTCCACCCAGCCCCGCCGCGCGGTGAGGATGCCGAGATCCATCTGGCGTCCGAGCTGATCCGATCGGTGACAGTCGCTGTCGATCGCGACGGTCGCGCCGGCGGCGATCGCCCGGCGCGCGAGCGCCCCGTCCAGGTCGAGGTGAGACGGCGCGCCGTCGATTTCGAGGACTGTCCGGGTTTCCGCCGCGAGCGCAAAGAGCCGGTCGTAGTCGAGATCGTAGCCGCGTCGGCTCGGTACGAGGCGGTTGCTCGGGTGGGTGATGAGCGTTACGAGCGGGTGGCTCATCGCGGAGGCGTAACGCTTCATCAGCTGGTCCGGACCGTGCCCGGCGCGCTCGTGCAGCGACGCGAGCACGATGTCGAGCGCCTCGAGGACCTTGTCCGGAAAATCGAGCCGGCCGTCCGGCAGGATGTCCACCTCGCAGCCGTGCAGGATGGTGATGTCGGGATACCGCTCGCGCAGCTGCGCGATCTCGTCCGCCTGCTTCTTGACGCCGTCGATGCTCAGGTTGCGCGACGCGGCCGAGTGCGGCGAGTGATCCGTGATCGCCATGTACTCGTAGCCGAGCGCGCGGCAGCCTTCGACCATCGCCTCGATCGGATCGCGGCCGTCGCTCCACATCGAGTGCATGTGGAGGTCGCCGCGAATGTCGTCGCGCGTCACGAGCGCCGGCAGGGCGGCGCGGCTGGCCAGGCCGATGGCCTCGTCGCCCTCCCTGATCTCGGGCGGAATCACCTGAAGGCCGAGCGCCGAGTAGATGTCGGCTTCGGCCGCGGCGGGCATCAAGGCGCCGCCGTTGTCGTGCAGACCGTCGGCCTTCAGCGTCAGGCCCCGGGCGGCCGCGTGCGCCCGGAGCGCCTCGAAGTGCCCACGCGACCCGGTCAGGTAGAACAGATCCGCCCCGGCCTGCGACGGCTCCGAGACCCGCACGCCGATCTGGACGCGATCGGCCAGCACGTACAGGCGCCGCTCGCTGCGATGCAGCACGTGCGCGGAGGTCGGCAGGCCGAGCAGCGCGTCGATCGCCGCGGCCGGCCGATCGCTGGCCGCGAGGATTTCGATGTCGCCCACCATGTCCTGCCCGCGGCGCAGCGAGCCGACCGGGACCGCCCACGCCACTCCAGGGACTTCACGCAGAGGCTCGAGCACGCTCTCCGCGATGGCGACCGCGCGGCCCAGCGGAATGCGCGGCACGAGCGAGCGCAGCGCGGGAAGTGCGGTGGCGACCGCGTCTTCAACCTCCGCGGTGAAGCCGGGGAGCTCCCGAAGCTGGTGCTCGCGGACCGCATCGCCGATGTCGGCGGCCGATGTTGCGCCCAGACTGCGGTGCAGTTCGGCGAGCTGGTCGAGCGTGACGGCGCCGGACTCGAACAGCCACCGGAGAACCGCCGGAAGGTCGGCAATCGCCGATTCGACCAGCACCCAGCCGCCCGCCTCATACATCTGGCGAAGCCGTATGAGCACGTCAGGGTCGCTGCCGGCCGGCGGATCGTTGAACAGCGGCCCGGTGTCCGCGTCCGATTCGATGTTGTGCGTGCGCACGAGGTCGATGGCGCGCGCCCAGAGCGCCGCCTCGGCTGCGTCACCGCGCATGGTCGCCAACGACGCGAGCTGCTGGAGCGTTTGATGGAAGGGCGACACGGGTGTCGCTGCGAAATCGCCGGGAATCGGCGGCTAGCCTTTCAGTGCCCCGGGCTCGGGTGTCGCCTGCTTCGGGGCGTCCTTCGTTTCGGTCGGAAGACTGGCGGCAAGCCAGTCGGCGATACCGCCCTTGAGCGCGGCGGCCTTGTAACCCTGCCGGATCAGCTGCGCCGCGACGTCGGAGCTGGCAATTTCGTTCGGATCCGAGTCGTAGACCACGACTTCACGCTCGCGCGGAAACGCAGGCGCGCCCTGACCCAGCCGCACCGATCCGGGCAGCTTGACCGTGCTGTGTTCGTAGGGATACTTGAGACGGGCGTCAACGATAACGGGCGGCGTGGCGCCGTCGAGGCGCTCTTTCAACTCTTCTTTGGTAATGCGAGGCACCGGCACGGCTGTTATTGTGATCGCGCCGTACGGGGACTGTCAACCAGCGAACTAGCTCGCCGCCGCTCGATCGAACGGGATAACCTTCGCCGAGGTCACGACGGCCGGCGGAGCAATCGGCGCGTTGATGGCGACACCGGGGCGCGGAGCGATCGCGCCGCGGGTGACGACAGCGGGACGCGCGGGCCGCTGAAACTTGGCTTCGACGGCCCAACCCGAAGACCGTTTCCCGCAATGCACGCAGCGCAGGAACATCTGGCCCGTCTCGCACCACATGCCGTAATCGTGGCGCCCGGAAAGATAGCAGTGAATCAGATCCCACATGGTAGAGCCTCGTCAAAACCGTCAGTTGGGTTACTCACCCTATGGCAAATGGGATGCCGCATTGTGTTCACACTGAATACATCGGCAAGAACTAGAGAAACTGTGGGTTTTCTGCGGAAAAATCTGATGAGCTCGATAGAATCTGTGAAGCTCGCATGTTCCATGCTTATACACACACGTAATCGTCGCGTACAGTTCTGTAATCACGGCCGCAGCGAGGGACGATGGCAAAACAGCTAGAACTCCTCGGACGACGCTTCTGGATCTTGTCCGAGCCGTTCGACACGGGGTGGAAGGCATCGGTCGTTGAAATGAAAGGGGAGGAACAGGAAGCGATAGGGATCGACGCCACGGGTGAGACGCGCGGGGCTGCGGACGATGCGGCCGAACGGAAGCTGAGACGTCTGCTGCAGGCCTACTGATCGGCCGGCGTGCGGGCGCGCGGGGCAACGATCCAGGCGATGCCGATGCTCAACAGGTAAAGGACGATCATCGGGGCGGCGAACACGGTCTGGTTCCAGGGATCGCCCGAGGGGGTCAGAACCGCCGAGAGGATAAAAATGATCAGGATGGCGTATTTGATGTTGCGCCACAGAAACCGGGCCGAAACCACGCCCATTTTGGCGAGAAAGAACACCGCCGTCGGCATCTGAAAGACGATCGCCATCCCCAGCAGCATCTTCGTGTAGAGGTCGAACGCGGTCTCCACCTTCGGCATGAACTGCAGGTTCGCGTTGCTGAACGTGCCGAAGAACTCGATCATGTACGGGAACACGATGAAGTGGCTGAAGAGCCAACCGGCGACGATCCCACCCGTTGACATCAGCACGAACGGAATCGCGAACTTCTTCTGGTTCGTATAGAGCGCCGGCGCGATCAGCCGCCACACCTGGAACAGCACGTACGGCGACGCGAGCGCGAGTCCCGCGATCAGGGCGATGTTGATATACAGCGAGAAGGCCTCGCCCGGCGCCGTGTAGATCAGGCGCGTGCCGGGCGGCAGCGCCTTCCGCATCGGGGCGAAGACGAAGGCGACGATGCGGTCGATTTGCGTGAAGGCGACGAGGACGCCGACGGCGATCGCGATGCACGACCGGACGATCCGCTTGCGGAACTGCTCGAGCAGGTCGATGAGCGACAGCCCCGCCCAGGGAGGACGGTAACCCTCGCCTTCCGGGTCGTACCAATTCCCGAGCGCGGGCGTCATCCAGCGATCTTAGTCTGAAACGAACGGCCGGCCCGGATGACGGCGAAGGCCCCCCGGCGCCACAGCACCTCGACATGAAAGCCGGCCGATCGCAGCAGGGCGATCTCGGCGTCGAGCGGGACGTAGACGTCCTCGTGAGACCAGGACCTGAAGATGGCCCTGGCCCGCGAGGCGCTATAGGTCTGCCGCAGATGGCCCAGCCATTCATCGAGCTGCGCGCGTCGGACGGCCGCCTCGCTGGCGGGATTCGAGTCGACGCTGAGGAAGACGCCGCCGGGCCGGAGCGCAGCCCGAACCCGACGGTACAGCGACGCCTTCGCCGCGCGGGTGCGGACGTGATGCAGCGCGAAGGACGCGACCAGCACGTCGCACGCCGGCAGCGGTGCGCGCAGAAAGGATCCCGTAATGAACGCGGCGCGCTCGCCGAGCCGGCGTTTCGCCAGCGCCAGGATCTCGGGGTCCACGTCGATGCCAATCGCCGTCGCCCGGGTCGCCGTCGCCAGGCAGCGCGAGGAGAGCGCGCCCGTGCCGACGCCGAGATCGACAATGCTCCGCGCGCGCGGCGGGACTGCCGAAGCCGCGACGTCGAGCATCTCCTCGTAATGCGGGATGAACGTGCGGATCCGCGAATCGTATTCCGTCAGGTCGATGCCGAGATGTGAGGCGACGCCCATAGCAATCGTAAGGAATCGTAAGGAATCGTAAGGGGTCAGACACCAGACAAGGTGTCTGACCCCTTATCTTAGGTTATCAGGATGCGTCGGATGGGGAAGGCTTGGCCGGTTCGGCGACTTGATATCCTGAGCACTGACGCACTGGAAGAGCGGGATAACGCCGGAACGCGGGATCGGTCTTCGCCAGCCCACACAAATAGAACGTCGAGCCGCGCGACGAGGTGATGATCTCGGCGAAGCGGCACGAGGCGCAGAGCCCGGCGCCGCCCGGCGGCGTGACAGCCATGAACGATCCAATCACAGCACAGATCGCGGACGAAGTCGCCGGGCGGCATCCCGCCATCCGATTTTCACAGGAGGTCACGAGATCAGGAGAGCTTTTCTTGAAGATCGATTTTTTCTGATCTCCTGAGCTTCTGTGAAACTCAGAGTCCGCTGATGATCCGAAGGTTGGTCGGCCTGGAGGGTGCGGCGGGCTGGTATCCGAGCTGGACGACCTCGAAGTCGTTCGCGGTCAGCGCGCGGAACGCGGGGTTGAGCACGCCGTTGTCCCAACGTGTGTCGTAGGTGCCGCTGATGTACATGTCGGAGCCGTTGTCCGCGACAATCAACCCGTAACGCTGCATCGCGCGAAACACTCGCTGCACACCGGGCGTGAACCCGGAGATGTCGCGGCTGGCTTTCAGTCGCAGCCGCGCGCCCATCGGCAGCGCTCCCGTCGTCGAGCCGGCGCGATGTGACGCGGGATAGACGTAGCCGTTGGTCGCTCGCACGGTCACGCGAAACGCGTGAGTGATCTCGGCCGTGCCCGCGAACTCGTCGTATCGAACCAGCCCCGGCAGAATCGCGAGCCCCGCGGCATCGGCCGACGTCCACCCGTCCGGGCGTCGTCCGTTCGCATTCAGGTCGAAGAACGCCCCCGACCCGGCGTGCCACTGGCTGCCGTCGTAGAAGACGTTGTAGAGCTCATAGAGGTACCGCTGATCGCGATCGACGATCAAGATGTGGCGATCGCCGCTGTTCCGCAAATCGACATTCCCGGGTTCGCCACCTTCGACCCAGTGCGCCTGCGTGATCGCTTCGTCGGGGATCGGATAGAACGGGATGCTGACGTTGGTGGTGTGATTGACGCCGTCACTCTCGTCCCCGTACTGGAACTGAACCGCCCGCCTGGTCAGGGTGCTGTCGACCACTGCGTACGGAAACCCGTACACCTGCACGCTTCCCGGCGACGCATCGCCGCCGAAATCGGGATGCAGGGTTTTCCCGGACCCGATGAACGTGATGTAACCGGCGGACGAAGGGTCTACGGGCGCTGTCGAGATGTTGAGGTTCCACCAGTTGTCGGCCGGGAAAATCGGCAACGGGGGAGGGAGGGCTCCTCCGAGCACGCTGGCGGCTCCGACGACGATACTGCCCAGAGTGGCGGCCGACAGAAGGAGAGCGACGAAGATCTGACCGCGTCCACGGGGCATCCTGACCCGGGGGGGCAAGGAGCGCGCCACGGCGATTTCGAAGACTTTCCGAGCGAACCTCCCGTTTGGTGCTTTGCCCGCGGCACGGTTCTGTCGCGCCGTGTTGCAGTTCGCGTAAACCTTCCTTCTCGGTGACCCGGTTGACGCGCCGGCGAGCCGTCCGAGCGTGCCCTTTTGATACGGCTGTGTTCCATTTCTAGAAATATGGCCCTATTGGCCATTAGATATAGCGATTCATTGATATTGACCGATTAATCCGTCGTTATATGAGCCATTGTGAGACACGGCCGAATCCTGGTGTCTAGGAACATTAACAAACTTGAAAGGACTTTATGGACTGTCGATTGCACAAGCTCCCAACGTGAATACGAATCTGCTGAAGATTGTGACCAGGGCGAGCGTCGTGCTCGGCATCATCGCGATTGGCGCGAGCAGCCTGGGCCAGGCCCAGGGTCGTTCTCCCAGACGCGGTGCGCCGCGGGACTGGTCTCATTCCCGGCTGGTCGCGACCCGCTTTGGTCCGGACCTCGACGCCGCGATCGATTCGGACGTCAGAACCTATAACAAGCATTTCCGGCGGGATCTGGCGATGGCCGCGCATGCGCCGGAGCCGGTGCTCGACTTCTTCACCGCGCTGATGAAGAAGTTCATGCCGCCCGCGCCTGCCTCAACGGCTCCGCATCTGGACTGGTTCCTCAACACCGGCGGCTACGGCGCCGTCACCGGGGATCCTGCCAAATACAGCAACGACATCTCGAGCGCCAACTGCGCCGACGTCATCTACTACACGGTCGACCAGCCTGGATCGGCGACGGCGGCGAACGTGATCGCGATTACCAATCCTTATTCAACCTGTCCGGGAAACTCGGGGGGCACAACACCGACCGTCAAGTTCGCGCTTCGGCTGACGTCAGGAACGGCGACGTCGGCCGTGCCGAGCCTGGACGGAACGGTGTTGTACGTCCTCGAGTCCCGGGCCTCCAGCACGCTGCTGCACGCGATCAACGTCAACAACATCACGACGTCGCCGGGCTCGTATGACTTCGTCGGCAACGTGTGGACCAGCGTCCATACGCTCTCGACGTCGCCGATCGGGACTCCGACGAGCGAGCAGCTGTTCCAGCTGACCTTTGCCACGGCCGTCAACAACGTGTCGTCGCCGTACCTCGACTATCAGGCCAACCAGATTTTCTTCGGCGACTCGGCGGGCAAGCTCCATCGCGTTATCAACGCCAACCTGTCGTCGGCGTCGGAATATCTGCTGAACGGGTTCCCGGTGACGTGCGGCGCGTCCCAGCTCAACTCGCCGGTCTACGCCAACAACCAGGTGATCGCGACGAGCGCGAACGGCTACGCCTACAGAATCAACATGGGTGCGACGCCGTACACGGCGACCCGCTCGGCGCAGGGCGGCACGGGCGTGGGCGCGGAAGGCGGGTTGTCGGCGCCGGTGGTGGACATCACCAACAATCAGATCATCGTGACGGCCGGCAAGGCCTTCGCCGCGCCGGTCAAGGGCATCGGCGCATTTCCGCTGATGTTCACCGCGGGCCAGGCGCAGACGTCGGGGCAGGCGCTCGGGCCGAACGACGGCTTTGCCGCGACCGTGCCGGCGTTCGACGATGCCTTCTGGTCGACCAACAATGGCTTTGCCTATGTCACGGGCAATTCGAGTGGCGGGAGCGATACCTACCTGATCAAGGTCCCCTACAACGGCACGTTCTCGGCGCCGACTGCATACGCAACCTTGAAGCACACCGGCGCTGATGCCAGCGTCCAGACGACGTCCGTCACCGAATTCCTGACAGGCAGCGCGTCCGCGGACAAGGACTTCCTGTTCGTCGGCGCGTCGGGTGGCACCTATCAGTTCGTGAATCGGCTGGTCACGACGTTCACCGGCACGGACGCGGCGCCCGCGCTCGTGGCGGGCTCGTTCGCGGCCCCTGGCGGCGTGTCTTCCGGTATCGTGATCGACAACCGTACCGGCATGAACATCACGAACGGCCTCTCGACGGCGAACATCTACTACGGCACCAAGGGCGTCGGACCAGCGACCACTCAAAGCCGAATCGTGCAGCTCAATCAGGAGTTCTAGACGCGGCAGCCCTGCGAGATCGCCGGATGGGGTTGAATTCGAAGCCTCCCGGCCGCCTTGCGGGGCCAGGTAGCTGGCCGTATACTCCGCGCGTGATCGTGTCTCCTGCGCTCGACGTCGTCGTTGATGTCGGGGACCTGGCTGTTCGTTTCATCACCACGGACGCTCACCTCGCCGAACTCCTGCAGCAGCGCTACGCCGGATTCCTGAACTCGAGCGCGACGTCGGTGTACGAGTTCGAGGTATCGATCGTGCCGTCGGGCCATCTCAATGTCGACGCCGACCTGGACGTGCGGATCGTCGACGGATGCTGGTCGCTCGAGCGCGGTGATTTTCGCGCCGGGTGGAATCCCCGGACGCGGCGCGGATGGATTCAGCAGACCGTCAATCCGTACTCGGCTGACTCCGTCCTCCGGATCGTCCACACGCTCCTTCTGGCTCCGCGCGGCGGATTCCTGCTCCACGCGGCGAGCGGGGTGCGCGCAGGCCGCGCGTCGGTGTTCACCGGGCCATCAGGGATGGGCAAGACGACGATCGCGCGCCTCGCGCCTGGCGACGTCACGTTGCTCAGTGACGAAATCTCATACGTCCGAAAAGTGGACGATGCCTACGTTGCGTTCGGCACGCCGTTCGCCGGTGAGCTTGGCGCGAGCGGCGAGCCGGTCTCGGCTCCCGTCGCCGGGATATACCAGCTCGCGTGGGGCGATCGCCATCACCTCGAGCGTCTGGGCACGAGCGACGCGGTGAGAGCGCTGATGAAAAACATCCTGTTCTTCGTGGACGACACCGAATTGGCGGGTCAGCTGCTGCAGACGGCGTGCGACGTCGCCGCGTCGGTCCCCGTCTACCGCCTGACCTTTGCACCCGACACCGCAGTGTGGGACACCGTCGCATGACCGATTTGTACATCGCACGCGGCCCCAGGCTCGCCGCACGCGTGCTCGCATCCGAAACCGTGATCCTCAAGGCGGACGACTCAGGACTGTATGTCCTGAACGAGGTGGGTACGCTGCTTTGGGGCGCCGCGGATGGCACGACGCCGCTGGCGACGATTGTCGAGCGCGTGATCTGCCCTCAGTTCGACGTCGACGAAGCGTCCGCGCTCCAGGATGCCACCGAGTTCGTCCGCGAGCTCGGCAGCCACAACATCCTGAGCGTCTCCGACCGGCCGATGACGGGCCCGGACACGGCGCCGCCGGCGGAGGAGGCGGCGCGATGAGCAGCCTGCTCGATCACGTCATGGGTCGCGCGACCGACCTCGCGCTTCCGATCTCGGTCCATTTCGATCTCACGTACCGGTGCAACGAACGCTGCGTCCATTGCTACCTCGATCACGAGGATCACGGCGAGCTGACCACCAGCGAGGTCAAGGACGTGCTCGATCAGCTGGCGGCCGCCGGCACCTTGTTTCTGATCTTCAGCGGCGGCGAACTGCTGCTGCGGAACGATTTTTTCGAGCTGCTCGAATACGCCCGCGGGTTGGCGTTCGATGTCAAGTTGAAGACCAACGCGATTCTCATCAAGGAAGCGGATGCGATTCGCATCCGGGAGCTCGGCGTGCGCCAGGTGCAGGTGAGCATCTACTCGCACCGCGCGGAGGTCCACGACGCGATCACCAAGGTCGCCGGGTCCTTCGACCGCTCGATCGCGGCGATCCGATTCCTCAAGGCGCAGGGCTTGCGAGTGCTGATCGCGAACGTCCTGATGCGGCAGAACGTCGGCGATTATCCCGGCGTCCAGGCGCTGGCCGCCGGGTTGGGCGCCGAGTTCACGCTCGATCCGACGATCACTCCGAAGATGGACGGTGATGCGTCCGTGCTGTCCTTGCGCATCCCGACGACACACCTGCTGCAGGTGTTTACCGACAAGTCGCTCATCGGTGAGTCCGCCGTCACACCGCCGCCCGGTGCGCCGGATCTCGAGGCGATGGACGACGCCCCGTGCAGCGCCGGACACGCGGCGTGCTACGTGTCGCCCTACGGCGACATTTTCCCGTGCGTGCAATTCCCGCTGCCGAGCGGCAACCTGCGTCGCGAACGGTTCGAGGATATCTGGCGACATTCCAAACAGCTCGAAGAGGTTCGAGCGATCCGCCTCCGTGATTTGCCGACCTGCTCGGTGTGCAGCCTCCAGTCGAACTGCACCCGGTGCCCCGGTCTGGCCTACATGGAGGGCAACATGCGCGGGCCATCGTCGGCCGACTGCGAAAAGTCGCTCATGTTCGAGCAGGCCAGGAGCATCTGTGAAACCAACTGATCCGTCAGCGCCGCCGCGTCCTGATCATGCGGGCGAAGTCAGCCGCAAGAAGGCGTATGTAAAGCCGGCCTTCAAGCACGAACGCGCATTCGAGACCATGGCGCTCGCCTGCGGCAAGGTCAGCACGACCACCCAGCAGTGCAGGAACAACAGAAAGAATTCCTGAGGTGAACGAGACGGGCGCGGTCCTCGGGCCTTCGGCCCGCCTCGAGGAAGCGGCGCCGCATCTGTTGGCAGAACTGCTGCGCCGCTGCGGCGAAGCGCGCATTCGCGTCGCGGGTACGAGCATGCTGCCGCTCATCCGGCCCGGCGATGTCCTCCTGGTCCGATCCCTCGATCTCCTTCTCGTGGAACCAGACGACGTGGTCCTCTTCACCGAGGGAGCACGCCTGTTTGCCCACCGCGTGGTCCGCGTCGAACGGCGCGGATCGGGGAGCGTGCTGATCACTCGAGGTGACATGCACGATCATGACGACCCGCCGGTGACCGAATCGCGGTTCCTCGGCCGCATCGAGGGTCAGGTGAGGGACGCCCGGATCATCGCGTCCAGCCGTACGGTTTTCCATCGACAGCGCGCGTCAGCGTCCGGAAACTGGATCACGGGCCTGCGTCGCGCGATGCATCGCAGCGCACAGGCGGTGCGGTCGATCAGAGGCTAGCGCGCGACCGATCGAGCCGCCTACCCGCCCGGACCTCGGAACCATTTCGGGGCGCCCCGCACGATCCGATCGAGATAGGTGAGCGGCAGCGCCGCGGCGGGCCACCGCGGATACCTCGACCGCATGTAGCGTGCGTTCGGAAACAGGTGCGCGCCGATGACCGCCAGGCGTGCCCGCCAACCGCCGACCACGGATAGATCCGCCTGCAGCACGTCGATCTGGCGCAGGCCGCCCCGCAGGAAACTCGCCGACGGCTCCTCATGTGCACCCGGTGCCGGACCCAGGGCCTCGATGAGGGCGGGCGCGGACGCCGTCGCGAATCGCGCGAACGCCAGTTCGAGCCCGCGAGCGCAGACGCCGCGCATCGACCGCTCGTGGGCAAGGCTGATGAAGAAGGCCCGTTCCGCATCGGAAAGACTGGATGCGAGCAGATGAATATCCCAGAGCCACAGCAGATCCGTTGCGTCCTGATGGTGGGCGACGCGGTGCAGGCACGCCAGGAACAGGGCGTCCGGCGCGGACAACGTTCGCGCGTGAGGTCCAAGCGCCGTGATCGGGATCGCGCGAGACAGGAGCTCCTCGAACACCACCGCCTCGGCGAAGACGCGAGGAACCGCGATGTTCCAGTGCAGGTCCAGCGGCTCGGCGCCCGGCGTCGAGCCTTCAAGCACATAGTGGCGTTGGGTCGTGACCCACGCGTTGTCCTGCTCGATCGCGCGGAGCCAGCCGCCGGCGGCCAGCGCCTGATCCGCGGTCTCCAGGTCCGTGCGCGAGATGAGCAGGTCGAGATCCCCGCGGGGCCGCGCGTGCGGAGCTGAGTACACCGTGTATGCGAGGCCGGCGCCCTTCAGGAGCAGCGTATCGACACCGGCCGCCGCAAGTCGTCCGAGTAGCCGCCGAAGTTCGCGCTCGCGGAACAGATCGGTGACCGCCGCTTCGCGCAGGGCAGACGCCAACGCGGCCCCGACGCCCTCGTCTTGAGCGAGCGCTCGGCGCTCCAGCCCGAGCACGAGATGCATATCGTGCTGCCGCGCCGTCTCGACGACCGCGGTGGAAATCCGGATGTCCTCTCCGCGCAATGCCGCACACAGCGCGTCGAGCGCGGCGCGATCGGTCGGATCCGGTTGAGCGGTGCGAACCGCAGAGGTCATTGAGCGTGTCGATGGTAGCGCGTCGTGGTTGGGATCAGAACGGGATCAATGCTGAGTCGGTCAAATTGCTGAGCATTTCGTCAGATTCTCTGCCAGTTATGTCTGACACCAGACAGACACCGCCTACCGTGGGTTTTACGCTCATTCCTGTGCAGACCGTCTGCCCGCATTGCGCCAGTCACCGGGTCGAGGCGATGCGCGACCAGGTCTACGAAGCGGCCAGCAGCGTCACGTGGTATCAGTGTCGAGACTGCCGCCGCATGTGGTCGCTCCCGAAGCCGGTCTTCTCCGCATCAGCGTCCACCGACAACGACAAATTGCCTGGGTCGTCCTAGCGTCCCTACCTGGGCGCGATGTGACTGAGGTGATCGAGGGGGAAGGTGTGGTGGACCGCAGGAGGATCGAACTCCTGACCTCCGCGTTGCGAACGCGGCGCTCTCCCAGCTGAGCTAGCGGCCCTCGAAACTCCGATTGTAACACGCGATTTTCGTCCGCCGCAACGCTACCTTCACCTTTCCTGCGCTACACTCCGACTCACATGCCTTCGATTTCACGCATTGGTGTGCTCACCGGCGGCGGCGACGCGCCGGGGCTCAACGCAGTCATCCGCGCGGTCGTCAAGTCGGCCGCCAACAGCGGCATTCAGACGGTCGGCATCGAAGACAGCTTCGACGGCCTTCTCGAGATGGATCGCTCCCGCCCGCTCACGCCGCGCGATGTAACCGGGATCCTCCGGCTCGGCGGCACCATTCTCGGCACGCTGAACACCGGCAACCCGCTGACCTTCGAGGTGGAAACCTCGGACGGTCCTCGTCCGTATGCCGACCGCGTGCTCGAAATCTACCGGCGGCTCGAGCTCGACGCGCTGGTCGCCATCGGCGGCGACGGTACCCTGGCGATTTCCCACGAGTTCTGCCAGATGGGCATGCCGATCGTCTGCGTCCCGAAGACCATCGACAACGACATCGTCGGCACCACCAACTGCTTCGGCTTCGATACTGCCGTGGCCTTCGCCACGGACGCAATCGACCGCCTGCACACGACCGCGGAAGCGCACAAGCGCATCCTGGTCGTCGAGGTGATGGGACGCTATGCCGGCTGGATCGCGCTCTACGCCGGCGTCGCCGGCGGCGCCGATGCGATCCTGATCCCCGAGATCCCGTTCGACATCGCGCTCGTCGCCCAGCGGCTCCGCGACCGCGACCGTTGGGGCGCGAAGTTCAGCATCGTCGTCGTCGCGGAAGGCGCCTACCCGAAGGGCGGCACGCTGTCGCTGATCGAGGCGGCGCATGGACGCTCGGCCGAGCGCCTCGGCGGCATCGGCGCCCAGGTGTGCGAGGCGCTCCATGGCGAGACCGGGAAAGAGACGCGGTCGGTGGTGCTCGGCCATCTGCAGCGCGGCGGCGCGCCGACGAGCTTCGATCGCATTCTTGCGACGCGGTTCGGCGGCAAGGCAGTGGAGCTGGTGCTGCGGGGTGAATTCGGGACGATGGCGGCCTTTGCGCCGCCCGACATCGTCGCCCGGCAGATCGCCGACGTGGTCGGGAAGACGAAGACGGTGCCGATGGACTTCGACCTGATCGCGACCGCGAAGGCGACCGGAGTGACCTTCGGCGATTGAGATTCGAGATCTGACCCCGAGTCAGGCGATCACGTCGAGGTACTTCAGCGCGCCGCCGGTGTTGAACAGCACGACCGAATCGTGCGGTTTGATGGAACCGTCCGCCACCAGCTTCTCGATCGCGGCCAGGGCTGCGCCTCCTTCAGGCGCGGCGCTGACGCCGGCGTGCCGCCCGATCGTCAGCATCCCTTCGACCATCTCCCGATCGGTGACGGTGAGTGCGGTGCCGCCGCTCTGGCGCACGGCGCGCAGGATCAGGAAGTCGCCGATCGCGCGGGGCACGCGCAGGCCGTCCGCGAGCGTGGAGGCGTGTTCCCACGGCTGCGCCTTTTCCGTGCCCTGCTGAAACGCGCGGACGATCGGAGCGCAGTGCTCGGCCTGCACCGACACCATCTTCGGCCGCCTGGTTGACGTCACCCAGCCGATCCGCTCGATCTCGTCAAAGGCTTTCCACATCCCGACCATGCCGGTGCCGCCGCCGGTCGGATAGATGATCCAGTCCGGCCACTCCCAGTTCATCTGCTCGGCCAGCTCGTACGCCATCGTCTTCTTGCCTTCGATGCGGTACGGCTCTTTGAGCGTGGACACGTCGTACCAGCCGAGCGGTCCGCCCTTTTCCGCGCAGATGCGGCCGGCGTCCGTGATCAACCCGTCGACCAGCGTCACGTTGGCGCCATAGAGGCGGCACTCGTCGACGAACGGCCGCTTGGCGTCCTTCGGGATGAAGACTTCACACGCCAGGCCGGCGGCGGCGGAGTAGGCCGATGCCGCGTTGCCGGCGTTGCCGGCCGTCGGCAGCGCAATGGTCCTGGCGCCGAGATACTTCGCGCGGGTGATCGCGGCCGACTGGCCGCGCGCCTTGAACGAGTTGGTCGGGTTGAGCGACTCGTCCTTGATGTAGAGGCGGTCGAGGCCGAGCGTGGCGCCGAGCGCGCGCGCGTGAAACAGCGGCGTGAATCCTTCGCCGAGCGTGACCGGCGTCTCGCCGTCGAACAGCGGCAGCAGTTCGCGGTAGCGCCACATGTTCGGCTCGCGCCCGACGAGGCTGTCGCGCGACCAGGCGCGCGCCTTGACGAGATCGTAGCGGGCCAGCAGGGGAGCGCCGCAGGCGCAGAGATGGTGGATCGCGCGCGGATCGAGGGCCGGCGCCCCGCACGGCACCGAGCATTCGAGATGAGTGAAATAGGACATTACCGGCCGAGGAGCTCCGTGTCCTTCTTCTTCTGCAGGTCGTCGATCGACTTGATGAACTGGTCGGTCAGCTTCTGGACCTCGTCGAGCCCCTTCTTCTCGTCGTCCTCCGAGAGCCCGTGGTCCTTGAGCATCTTCTTCAGCCGGTCGTTGGCGTCGCGGCGCACCTGGCGCACGCTGTTGCGGCCGTCCTCGCTCAGCTTGTGCACGTGCTTGGACAGCTCCTTGCGCCGCTCTTCGGTCAGCGACGGCAGCGGGATGCGCACGACCTTGCCGTCGTTGGCGGGGTTCAGCCCGAGCCCGGCGGCGCGAATCGCTTTTTCGATCGCGCCCAGCTGCGACGGATCGAACGGCTGCGCGACGATGAGCGTCGGCTCCGGAATCGACAGGCCGGCGACCTGGTTCAGCGGCATCTTCGATCCATACGCCTCGACGTGGACGTTGTCGAGAATCGTGACCGACGCGCGTCCGGTCCTGACGCCCGCGAATTCGTGCTGGAGGTGATCGATCGCCGCCTTCATCCGCTTGCCGACTTCGGCGAACAACCCTTTCAGGTCCGTGACATCCATATGTGCAAATCCTTCGATTCGGCTACGCGGTCACCAGGGACCCGATCGGCTCGCCGGTGATCGCGCGCTTGATGTTGCCTGGCGTCCGCAGGTTGAAGACCACGATAGGCAGGCGGTTGTCCATGCACAGCGAGATGGCGGTGGAGTCCATCACCTTCAACCCCTGCTCGAGCACCTGCTGATAGGAGATGCGGTCGTAGCGGACCGCGTCGCGCTTGACCATCGGGTCGGCGTCGTAGATCCCGTCGACCTTGGTGCCTTTCATGATGACGTCGGCCTTGATTTCCATCGCGCGCAACGCCGCGGCCGTGTCGGTGCTGAAGTACGGGTTGCCGGTGCCGGCGCCGAAGACCACCACGCGCCCCTTCTCGAGGTGGCGGATCGCGCGGCGCCGGATGAACGGCTCGGCGACGGCCCGCATTTCGATCGCGGTCACGACGCGCGTCACCACATCCTGCTGTTCGAGCGCATCCTGCAGCGCGAGGGCGTTGATGACGGTGGCCAGCATCCCCATGTAGTCCGCGGTCGCGCGGTCCATGCCGCGCGCGCTCGCCGCCACGCCCCGGAAGATGTTGCCGCCGCCGATGACGATGGCGGTCTCGACCCCCATCCCCTGGATCTCCTTGATGTCCTTCGCGATCTGCGTCGCCACGGCCGGGTCGATGCCGTAGGTCTGCTCGCCCATCAGGGCTTCGCCGGAAAGTTTGAGGAGGATGCGTTTGTAGGCGGGGCGGGGAGAGGAGGTCACAAATATGGATTATAGCGACAAGGACACCAAGGAGAACAGAGGACACAAAGGCTCTGCGACCTTTGTCGTCCTCTGTGTCCTTGTCGGCTTACTGTGCGGTTTCGCCGACCTTCATCCGGACGAACCGCGTCACCGCCACCGTGCCGCCGAGCGTCTTGTTGGCCGCCGCGAGGACGTCCTTGACGCTCGTCTTCCCGGTCGTGTCGCGGATCGAATCCTGGTCGGTCAGCACGGTCTGCTTGTAGTAGCTCCCGAGCTTGCCCTCGATGATCTTCTCGAGGACGTTGGCCGGCTTGCCCGAGTTCTCCATCTGCGCGCGATAGATGGCCTTCTCCTTCTCGAGCACGTCCGCCGGCACCTCGTCCCGGGTCGCGTAGGTCGGGCTTGCCGCGGCGATCTGCATCGCCATCTCCTTGACCAGCGCGGTGAACTCGTCGCGCCCGCTGATCGCAGGCGTCACGCCCGACAGTTCCACCATGACGGCGATCTTGCCGCCGAGGTGAATGTACTGTCCGACGTAGCCGGCGTTGGCATAGCGGACGAAGCGCGACACGCCCATGTTCTCGCCCAGCTTCGCGATCACCGGCGCCACATGCTTGATCACCGGGCCCTGGGGATCCTTGAGCCACGCCTCGTTGGCGGCGTCTCCGGCCTTTTCGATCTCGGTGAGGACGTTCTCCATCAACTGCACGAAGTCGGGGGTCCGGGCGACGAAGTCGGACTCGCAGTTGACCTCGGCGAGGATCCCGGACGAATGATCCGCGGCGACACGATTGGCGATCAGCCCTTCGTTGGCCGTGCGCCCGGCCTTCTTCGCCGCGCTGGCCAGGCCGCGCTTGCGGAGAATCGTGTTGGCCTCCTCGAAGTCGCCGTTGGCCTCGGTGAGGGCGTTCTTGCACTCCATCATGCCCGCGCCGGTCTGGTCGCGGAGCTTCTTCACATCTGCTGCGGTGATCGTCGTCGCCATGACTGTCTCTTCTCCGTCTTGTCTGCGTACGAAAAAAAAGGCGCCGGGCTCGGGAGCCAGGCGCCTCGGCGTATTGCTAAGCCTTAATCCCTAAATCCCTGGTCCCTGCTAGGCGGAAGCGGGCGCCGGTTCGCGGCGGCGTTCGGGGCGCGCGCTCGAGCGGCGGCCCTTGTCGTCGCCTTCGTCGCCGGCCTCGCGCGAGGCGTCGACGTCGACCGACTGCTTCATGTCGCGGCCCGAGACGACGGCGTCGGCGATGCGCGACGCGAACAGCCGGATCGCGCGCAGCGCGTCGTCGTTGCCCGGAATCACGAAGTCGACCTGATCCGGATCGCAGTTGGTATCGACGATGCCGATCACCGGAATCTTCAGCTTGCGCGCTTCGTCGACCGCGATCTGTTCCTTCTTGGTGTCCACGATG
>Ga0105242_10001350_pt1 | contig 19375 bp, 16 predicted proteins | sample KBSM24metaG_FD_81521 | JGI IMG/M metagenome (GOLD analysis project Ga0105242, IMG submission 81521) | Miscanthus rhizosphere microbial communities from Kellogg Biological Station, Michigan, USA - KBS M2-4 metaG | ecosystem: Host-associated > Plants > Roots > Rhizosphere > Soil | place... | reverse complement strand
GTCGTGCGCACCGGCGACACGGCCGGCCGCATCGCCAGCGCCAACCGGCCGGCCGGCGTGTCGCTCGACCAGATGCTGGTGGCCATGTTGCGCGCCAACCCCGAGGCGTTCATCCGCGGCAACGTGAACCGCGTGCGCGCCGGCGCCGTGCTCCAGCTGCCCGACGAGGCGCAGGCGCAGGCCACCCCGCCCGCCGAAGCGCGCCAGATCATCGCCGCGCAAAGCCGCGACTTCAACGAATTCCGCCGCCGCCTGGCCGCAGCCGCACCCAAGGCCGAAGTGGCCGCCGCCGACCGGTCGGCCAGCGGCTCTGTGCAGACCCAGGTCGAAGACCGCAAGGCCGCCACGGCCGCGCCCGACAAGCTCACCCTCTCCAAGGGCGGCGTACAGGCCAGCCGGGCCGAAGAACAGCTCGCCAAGGACAAGCAGGCCCACGAGGCCTCGGCCCGCATGGCCGAGCTGTCCAAGAACATCTCCGACCTGAACAAGCTGAGCGCCGCCTCTCCAGCGGCCAGCGCTGCGAGTGCGGCCGCAGCGGCACCCGCAGCTTCCGCGTCGACCCCGCAGGACGATGGCAAGGCCCAGGCGGGCCTGAACACATCCGGGCCGCAGCCCGCAGCCAGCGCAGCGGCTACGGCCGCCTCGGCGGCAGCGGATTCCGCCTCGGCTCCCGCCAGCGCAGCCTCCGCAGCCCAGGCGCCCGCATCGGCTCCGGCCAGCAGCCCGGCCACCGCAGCGCCTCCAGCCGATGCGGCAGAGCAGCCGAGCTTCTTCTCCACCCTGATGGAAGAGCCGCTCGTGCCCGGCGCCGCGCTGGCCATCATCCTGGCGCTGCTGGGCTACGGGGGCTGGCGCGCTGCCAAGCGGCGCCGCGCCCAGGCCGCCGATAGCGCCTTCATGGAAAGCCGCGTGCCCCCCGACTCGTTCTTCGGCGCCAGCGGCGGCGAGCGCGTGGATACCTCCAACGGCGGAGGCGCCAATTCGTCACTGGCCTATTCGCCCAGCCAGCTCGATGCCGGCGGCGATGTGGACCCGGTCGCCGAGGCCGACGTGTACCTCGCCTACGGCCGTGACCTGCAGGCCGAGGAAATCCTCAGGGAAGCCGCGCGCCACCATCCCGAGCGCGTCGCCATTCCCGCCAAGCTGGCCGACATCTATGCCAAGCGGCAGGACCGCAAGGCGTTCGAGAGCGTGGCGCGCGACGTGCTGCGCCTGACGAACGGCCAGGGCCCCGACTGGAACCGCGTGGCCGAACAGGGCCGCAGCCTGGACCCCGACAACAGCCTCTACCAGGCGGGTGCTCCTGCGTCCGCCGAGGCCAGCGCCTCTCCGGCGCCGGATGCCGTGGCACCTGGCGCCTTCGCCGGCGCGCTGGCCGGCGCGACCTTGGCCGCCGGGCTGGCGCAGGCGGAAGCGCCCGCCCCGGCACCGGCAGCCCCAGCCCGGGCAGACACTTCCGACGACGATCTGGACCTTGATCTCGATCTCGACCTGAGCGGCGACGCGCTCAGCGAAGCACCGCCCGCAGCCGAGCCCCCCGCGGCACCGCCCCCCGCATCGTCCTTCGCGCAGGCCGCTGCAGCGGCAGCCGGCGCCACGGCCGAACCCGAGATCCCTCCGGCCCCGCCGTCCCTGCCCGATCTGGACCTGAGCGGCTTCGACATGCCCTCCGATCCCCAGGGCGGGGACCCGGCCAGCACCGCAGCGGATGACGGACGCATCGACCCGCCCGACTTCTCGGCCAGCGATCTGAGCATGCTCGACGACGTGCCCGGCACGGCGCCGGACGCCGCTGCCGCTCCGCAGGAGCCGCGCGAATTCGATTTGGGCGATCTGTCGCTGGACCTCGACCTACCCGACGCGAACGCTTCGGCCGAAGCCGCGCCCGCCACCGAGGCCGCCGCGCCGGCCGCTGACAGTGAAGCGGCGGCGGACGACCCACTGGCGACCAAGCTGGCGCTGGCGGAAGAGTTCAACGCCATCGGCGACAGCGAAGGCGCACGCACCCTGATCGAGGAAGTGATCGCCGAATCGTCGGGCGAACTCAAGGCCCGGGCGCAGCGCCTGCTGGCAGATATCGGCTGATGGGCCGGCTTGCGAGCGGCACCCGCTCCCCGCGTGCGGGAGCCGCGTCATGAGGATCGCCCTTGGAGTGGGCTACAACGGGCAGGCCTACAACGGCTGGCAGAGCCAGCCTTCGGGCAACACGGTGCAGGACCGGCTGGAGGACGCGCTCACCCGCTTCGCCACCCAGCCCGTGGCGACGATGTGTGCCGGCCGCACAGACGCCGGCGTCCACGGCCTGATGCAGGTCGTGCATTTCGACACGCCGCTCGACCGCACGCCCTTTTCCTGGGTGCGCGGCACCAATACCTTCCTGCCGGCCGACATCTCCGTGCAATGGGCACAGCCCGTGCCGGACGCCTTCCACGCACGCGCCAGCGCCATCGCCCGGCGCTATGCCTATGTGCTGCTGCAGTCGCCCGTCAAGCCCGGCGTGGAAGCCGGCCGCGTGGGCTGGGTGTTCCACCCGCTCGACGGCGACGCCATGCGCGAGGCCGCGCAGCACCTGCTGGGCGAGCACGATTTCACCTCGTTCCGCGCCTCGGTCTGCCAGGCCAAGTCGCCCATCAAGACGCTGCGCCGCATCGACATCACCTGCCGCAGCACGGCGCCAGCGCAGGGCGCAGCGGGCTCCGTCAGCGGCCCGCACGGCTGGGCGCCCGGCTACTGGCGCTTCGAGTTCGAGGGCAATGCCTTCCTGCACCACATGATCCGCAACATCATGGGCTGCCTGATCGCGATCGGCCGCGGCGACCGTCCGCCCGAGTGGATGCGCAGCGTGCGGGACGCGCTCTCGCGCGATGCGGCGGCGCCCACCTTCTCGCCCGACGGGCTGTATTTCGTCGGGCCATCGTACGACGCCGCATGGGGCCTGCCCTCGCATGCGGCTGCGTATGATTGGCTGCCATGACCTCTGCCGGCAGCCCGCTTCCCCACGCCCCCGCCCTCTCCGAACACCCTTCCCCGCTCACTGCCCCGCCCGCGGCGCGCACCCGCGTCAAGATCTGCGGGCTGACGCGCGAGGAAGACGTCGATGCCGCAGTGGCGGCCGGGGCCGATGCCGTCGGCTTCGTGCTCTATGCGCCCAGCCCCCGGGCCGTCACGCCCGAGCGTGCCGCGCAGCTGGCCCGGCGGCTGCCGCCCTTCGTCACGCCAGTGCTGCTGTTCGTGAACGAATCCGCTCCCAAAATCATAGCTGCCAGCGCACTGATTCCGGGCGCAACCCTGCAATTCCATGGCGATGAAACGCCCGAAGATTGCCTTGCGGCCACCGGCGGCGGCGCCCGCGCCTATCTGCGCGCAGCGCGTATTCCGCTGGGCGACGGCGCGGCGCGCTTCAACCTCGTAAAATACGCGCTTGATCACTCTCACGCCCAGGCCATATTGCTCGACGCCCACGTCGAAGGCTATGGCGGCGGCGGCAAGGCATTCAATTGGTCACTCCTGCCTCCAAGCGTCGGCTCTCACCTCGTTTTGTCTGGTGGACTCACGCCTGCAAACGTGACCGATGGCATCTGGCAGGTACGGCCGCGCTGCAAGACGCTGGCCGTTGACGTCTCCTCCGGCGTCGAAGCCGACGGCCCCGACGGCAAGCCCATCCGGGGCGTCAAGGACGCCGACAAGATCCACCGCTTCATCGCCGCCGTGCGCGCGGCCGATGCAGCCCCTGCACCCTCCATCCTCTGATGTCCGACTATTCCTTTCCCGATGCCGCGGGCCATTTCGGCACCTACGGCGGCAGCTTCGTCAGCGAGACGCTGACGCATGCCATCAACGAGCTGAAGGACGCCTACGCGCGCTATCAGCACGACCCGGAATTCCTCGCCGAATTCCACTACGAGCTGGCGCACTTCGTCGGCCGGCCCTCGCCCGTCTATCACGCGGCCCGCACCAGCCGCGAGCTGGGCGGCGCGCAGATCTTCCTCAAGCGCGAAGACCTCAACCACACGGGCGCGCACAAGATCAACAACGTGATCGGCCAGGCCATGCTCGCCAAGCGCATGGGCAAGCCCCGCGTGATCGCCGAAACCGGCGCCGGCCAGCACGGCGTGGCCACGGCCACCATCTGCGCCCGCTACGGCCTGGAATGCGTGGTCTACATGGGCGCGGAAGACGTCAAGCGCCAGAGCCCCAACGTCTACCGCATGAAGCTTCTGGGCGCCACGGTGGTGCCGGTCGAATCGGGCAGCCGCACGCTGAAGGACGCGCTCAACGAGGCCATGCGCGACTGGGTGGCCAACGTGGACAACACCTTCTACATCATCGGCACGGTGGCCGGCCCGCACCCCTACCCGATGATGGTGCGCGACTTCCAGAGCGTGATCGGCAAGGAATGCATCACGCAGATGCCAGAGCTGCTGGCCGCCCAGCGCATCGCCTCCGAACAGCCCGACGTGGTGGTCGCCTGCGTGGGCGGCGGCAGCAATGCCATGGGCATCTTCCATCCCTACATCCCCTACCCGAAGACGCGCCTGATCGGCGTCGAGGCGGCCGGCGAAGGGCTGAACAGCGGCAAGCATTCCGCTTCGCTGCAGCGCGGCAGCCCCGGCGTGCTGCACGGGAACCGCACTTTCATCCTGCAGGACGACAACGGCCAGATCACCGAGACGCACAGCATCAGCGCCGGCCTGGACTACCCCGGCGTCGGCCCCGAGCACGCCTGGCTGCAGGAGCTGGGCCGCGCCGAATACGTGGGCGTGACCGACCGCCAGGCGCTGGAGGCCTTCCACGCCCTCTGCCGCACCGAAGGCATCATCCCCGCGCTCGAGTCCAGCCACGCCATGGCCTATGCCATGCAGTTGGCGCCCACCATGCGGCCCGACCAGTCCATCCTGGTGAACCTTTCCGGCCGCGGCGACAAGGACATCGGCACGGTGGCCGATCTCTCCGGCGCGGATTTCTACGACCGCCCCTCCATGCGGGGCCATACCGTCAAGGGAGGGCCTGCCGCATGAACGCCCCCGCCAACCTCACTGCCAACGCAGCCACCGGCGCCGCAGCCCCGGCTGCGCCGCGCAACCGCATCGCCACCACCTTCACCGCCCTGCGCCAGCAGGGCCGCAAGGCGCTGATCCCCTACGTCACGGCCGGCTTTCCGTTCGCCGACATCACGCCCGCGCTGATGCACGGCATGGTCGAGGCCGGTGCCGACGTGATCGAGCTGGGCGTACCCTTCTCCGACCCCATGGCCGACGGCCCCGTCATCCAGAAGGCCGGAGAGAAGGCGCTGACGCTGGGCATCGGCATGGCGCAGGTGCTCGAACACGTGCGCGTCTTCCGCCAGCGCAACCAGGCCACGCCGGTGGTGCTGATGGGCTACGCCAACCCGGTAGAGCGCTACGACCAGCGCCACGGCGCGGGCGCCTTCGTGCGCGATGCGGCAGCGGCCGGCGTCGATGGCGTGCTCATCGTCGATTACCCGCCCGAGGAATGCGAAGCCTTCGCCGCCAGCCTGCGCGCGCACGGCATGGACCTGATCTTCCTGCTGGCCCCCACCAGCACCGACGAGCGCATGCGGCAGGTGGCCCGCGTGGCCAGCGGCTACGTCTATTACGTCTCGCTCAAGGGCGTGACGGGCTCGGGCGCGCTCGACACCGCCGCCGTCGAGGCCATGCTGCCGCGCATCCGCCAACAGCTGGGCGATGACATTCCGGTGGGCGTGGGCTTCGGCATCCGCGATGCAGCCACCGCCCAGGCCATCGGCCGCGTGGCCGATGCGGTAGTCATCGGCAGCCGCATCATCCAGCTGATCGAGGAGCAGCCGCACGAGAAGGTGGTCGCCGTGACGGTGGACTTCCTGCGCGGCATCCGCAAGGCGCTCGACGCATAGAATACGGCGCATCCCCCTGAGCGGCTTCGCCGCTTCCCCCTTCTCTCGCGCAAAAGCGCGGGAAGGGGGACGCCGCCAGCGCGGCGGGGCGGCCCTTGCGCGGCGGCCTGCGCCTGGTCCGCGCCCCAATCGAACGCTGCGCTCGCTGGCCCATTCATACCCAGTCAAAGGAATTCTCATGTCCTGGCTCGAAAAACTCCTGCCGTCCAAAATCCAGCAAACCGATCCGACCGAGCGGCGCCAGATGCCCGAAGGGCTGTGGACCAAGTGCCCCAGCTGCGAGACGGTGCTCTACAAGACCGATCTGGAGCAGAACCAGAACGTCTGTCCGCATTGCGGCCATCACCACCGCATCGGCGCGCGCGCCCGGCTCAATGCATTCCTCGACCCGGAAGGCCGCTACGAGATCGGCCAGGAAGTGCTGCCGGTCGATGCGCTGAAGTTCAAGGACAGCCGCAAGTACACCGAACGCCTGAAGGAAGCGCTGGAGCACACCGGCGAGACCGATGCGCTCATCGTCATGGGCGGCGCGATCAAGAGCGTCAACGTGGTCGTCGCCTGCTTCGAGTTCGAGTTCATGGGCGGCTCCATGGGCAGCGTGGTGGGCGAGCGCTTCGTGCGTGGCGTGGAAGCCGCCATCGAGCAGAAGGTGCCCTTCATCTGCTTCACCGCCACCGGCGGCGCGCGCATGCAGGAAGGGCTGCTCTCTCTCATGCAGATGGCCAAGACCAATGCCGCGCTGACCCGCCTGGCCAAGAAGGGCCTGCCCTACATCAGCGTGCTGACCGACCCGACCATGGGCGGCGTCTCGGCCGGCTTCGCCTTCGTGGGCGACATCGTGGTGGCCGAGCCCAAGGCGCTGATCGGCTTCGCCGGCCCGCGCGTGATCGAATCCACCGTGCGCGTGAAGCTGCCCGAGGGCTTCCAGCGCGCCGAGTTCCTGCAGACCAAGGGTGCCGTGGACTTCATCTGCGACCGCCGCGAGCTGCGCGACACGCTGGCCCGAAGCCTCGCCATGCTGCAGCGCCTGCCTGCCGACGCCGTGGCCTGAGACACGTCAGACACGCAAGACAAGCGCCGCCGCGAGGCGCTATCGAAAAAAGAGCCCCTGGCGCTTGTGCATCAAGCGCCAGGGGCTTTTTCAATGGGCGATAAGGAGCTCAGAACATGACCGCGCCCTGGATATGCCCCAGCACGATGGTCAGCACCTGCAGCAGGATCAGCGCCACCAGCGGCGACAGGTCCACCCCGCCCAGCAGCGGCACCACGCGCCGGAGGGGCCGCAGCAGGGGCTCGCAGAGCCGGGCCACCACGTCGCCGATCGGCGAGCGGGCCTGCACCCACGACAGCACGGCATAGACGATCAGCAGGCCCATCAGCCCCGACACCGCCACGCGGGCCACGCCGAAGACCGCCAGCCAGATCAGCCAGACCACGCCCGGGCCCATGCCGCCCAGCAGCCAGAGGATGAGCAGCTGCGCCAGCTGCACCAGGAACGCGCCGACCAGGCTCGCCCAGTCGATGCCGCCGGCGGCGGGCAGCACGCGGCGCAGCGGCAGCACCAGCCAGTCGCTCAGCGCGAAGACCAGCCGGCCGACCGGATTGGAGAACGGCACGCGCTGCAGCTGCATGTAGAACCGCAGCAGGCAGGCCCCGGTGACCAGCCCGGCCACGACGTTGAGCAGAAAGGAAAGAATCTCGTAGAACATGGAGGGCATTCGATGGGATGAACGCGGCCGGCAGACGCGCCGCCCGATGGCGTGGGATGATAGCGGCCACACTTTGCTGCCTTGGCCCATGACCCGCCCTCTTGCGCTGTCTTCGCTGCCGCTCTTTCCGCTGGGCACCGTGCTCTTCCCCGGCGGCCAGCTGTCGCTGCGCGTGTTCGAGGTGCGCTACCTCGACATGGTGCGCAAGTGCCAGCAGGCCGGCGCGCCCTTCGGCGTGGTCGCGCTGCGCAGCGGCGACGAGGTGCGGCGCCCGGGCGCGCCGCAGGAACAGTTCCACGACATGGGCACGCTGGCCGTGATCGAGCAGCTCGCCTCGCCGCAGTCCGGCCTGATCCACCTGCAGTGCCGGGGCACGGAGCGCTTCCGCATCCAATCGCGCAGCCAGCTGCCGCACGGCCTCTGGATGGCCGACGTGGAGCAGTGCGCACCAGACCAGCCCGTCGCCGTGCCGGCCGACCTGGAGCGCATCGCCACCGCGCTGGCCCAGGTGATCGCCCAGCTGCGCCAGCGCGACCCGGACTTCGCGCAAGCCCTGCCCCTGCCCGAACAGCTGGCCGACTGCGGCTGGGTGGCCAACCGCTGGTGCGAGCTGCTGCCGGTGCCGCCCGAACTCAAGCAGCAGCTGATGGCGCTGGACAACCCCTTGCTGCGCCTGGAGCTGGTGGGCGACGTGCTGGACCGCACCGGCATCGCTCCGTGACGGCATGCTGAATCCGGCGTCCTGAGCCGCCCTCCGGCACGCCGCTGCCGGGTCGCCGCAGCCTGCGGCGGTCGGCAAACTTAGAATCGAGGCTTTTGGCCTTTCCCACCGGGCCGCGCCACTGCGCGCCGCCCTCATCGCCCTTTGCAGTCCATGTCCGAACACAACACGCCTTCCACCGCTCCTGACGACAACCAGCTCATCGCCGAGCGCCGCGAGAAACTCAAGGCGCTGCGCGAGGCACAGGAGCAGGGCAAGGGCGTGGCCTTCCCCAACGACTTCCATCCCGCTCACCACGCGGCCGACCTGCAGGCACAGTACGCCGACGCCACCGCCGAAACGCTCGAAGCCACGCCCGTCGCCGTCAGCGTGGCCGGCCGCATGATGCTCAAGCGCGTGATGGGCAAGGCCAGCTTCGCCACGCTGCAGGACGGATCGCTGGGCACCACCGGCGGCCGGCTGCAGATCTACGTCACGCGCGATGCGCTCGGCGAAGAGCTCTACGCCGCGTTCAAGCACTGGGACCTGGGCGACATCCTGGGCGCCGAAGGCACGCTGATGAAGACCAAGACCGGCGAGCTGTCGGTCAAGGTCACCACGCTGCGCCTGCTCACCAAGAGCCTGCGCCCCATGCCCGACAAGTTCCACGGCATGGCCGACCTGGAGCAGAAGGTGCGCCAGCGCTACGTCGATCTGATGACCGACGAGCAGGCCCGCCGCCGCTTCATCTCGCGCAGCAAGGCCGTCTCGGGCATCCGCGAATTCATGGTCGAGCACGGCTTCCTCGAAGTCGAGACGCCCATGCTGCACCCCATCCCCGGCGGCGCGAACGCCAAGCCCTTCGTCACGCACCACAATGCGCTCGACCAGGAGATGTACCTGCGCATCGCGCCCGAGCTCTACCTCAAGCGCCTGCTGGTGGGCGGCTTCGAGCGCGTGTTCGAGATCAACCGCAACTTCCGCAACGAAGGGGTGTCGGTGCGCCACAACCCCGAGTTCACGATGATGGAGTTCTACGCGGCCTACTGGAACTACCGCGACCTGATGGACTTCACCGAGCAGCTCGTGCGCGACGCCGCCCTCAAGGCCGTCGGCACGCTCGAATTGACCTACGGCGGCCGTGCGGTCGATCTGTCCAAGCCCTTCCAGCGCCTGACGATCCGCGAAGCCATCTTCCAGCACACCGAAGCCGGCGCGCATGTGGACGACGCCGCCTGGCTGACCAGCGCGCTCAAGAAGCTGGGCCTGACCGAAGAGAAGGACCGCCTCTCCAGCCGCACGCTGGCCGGCCTGCAGGTGCTCTACTTCGAGGAGCTGGTGGAAGACAAGCTCTGGGAGCCCACCTTCATCATGGAGCACCCGACCGAGATCAGCCCGCTGGCGCGCGCCAACGACCTGCGCCCGGAGGTCACCGAACGCTTCGAGCTCTACATCACCGGCCGCGAATTCGGCAACGGCTTCTCCGAGCTGAACGACGCCGAGGACCAGGCCGCCCGCTTCAACGCGCAGGTGTCGGCCAAGGACGCTGGCGACGACGAAGCCATGTATTTCGACCACGACTTCGTGCGTGCGCTCGAGTACGGCATGCCGCCGGCCGGCGGCTGCGGCATCGGCATCGACCGCCTCATGATGCTGCTGACTGACAGCGCCAGCATCCGCGACGTGATCCTATTCCCGGCCCTGCGCCGGGAGCACTGAAAACACGCAGAATCGAGCGTGACGGGTGAGTCGCCTGGTGAACCCGGGCGTCCGCCCACCCTCGTACTGCGTCGTGGCGCATCGGAGCATTTCATGACATCACAGCCCGGCGCCCCAGCCCGCCCCCCCAACCGGTATCTGCCGGCCGACGACACCTTCTCGGTCCTGGTGGTCGAGGACCAGCCCTCGGTGCGGGCCGTCACCGTGGCCGAGCTGCAGCGCGCCAAGGTGCCCGTCGTCCATGAGGCCGACTCGGCCGACTCGGCGCTGCGCCAGTTCGTCGCGCACCGGCCCGACCTGGTGCTGCTGGACATCCGCCTGCCCGGCCAGGACGGCTACTGGGTCGCCCAGCAGATGCGCGAGGCCGAGCCGGGCGGCTGGACGCCGATCATCTTCCTCTCCGGCCTGGACAACGAGGTGGACGTCTGGCGCGGCATCGAGTCCGGCGGGGACGACTACATCGTCAAGCCCGTGCGGCCCATCGTGCTGGTGGCCAAGCTGCGCGCCATGCGCCGGCTGCTGGACATGCGCCGTCGCCTGGTCGCGCTGACGGAAGAACTGCACCACGCGAACCGGCAGCTCAACGCCATGGTGGAGGCCGACGCGCTCACGGGCCTCGTGAACCGGCGCGGCTTCGACCGCATCCTGCATCAGGAACTGGTCGCCGCGCGCCGTGAATGCACGCCGCTTACCCTGATGCTGTGCGACCTGGACCACTTCAAGCGCTACAACGACACGGTCGGCCACGTGCAGGGCGACCGCTGCCTGCAGCAGGTGGGCACCCTGCTGCGCGAGGTCTGCGTGCGCCCGCGCGACATGGCCGCGCGCTACGGCGGCGAAGAGTTCGCGCTGATCCTGCCCAACACGCCGCGTTCGGGCGCCATGACCTTCGCCCGCGCGCTGGGGCAGCTGCTCAAGACCCGAGCCATCCCTCACCCCGACTCGCCGCTGGGCAGCCTGCTCACGCTCTCGGGCGGCATCACCACCTGCATGCCCGACGAGAGCACCAGCGCCGAGACCATGCTGATGCGTGCCGACCAGGCGCTCTACGCGGCCAAGGAACAGGGCCGCGACCGCTTCTTCAGCTTCGAGATGCAGATGGACACCGTGGAGCAGCGACTCTTCTGAACTGACGGGCACGCCGCCCCGCTGCCGTGCCCTGCCGACCCTTTCCGTACCGAATGAACAGCCAGCAACTGCATTTCCGAATCCATCAGATGTTGCCCGCCTGGGTCCAGGAATGGCTCGACATCATCCTTCCCGCCCTGCAGATCGTGGCCATCGTCGCCGTGGCCCTCTTGCTGCAGCGCGCGCTGCGCCGGTTGATCCGCCGCGCCGGCCAGCACTACCACTGGCCGCTGGAGCTGATGGTGCCCATCAACGGCGTGCTGCGCTGGATCATCTTGGGCAGCGCGGTGCTGCTGGTGCTCGAACGCCTGGGCGTATCGGCCACCGTGCTGTGGACGGCCTTCACCGGCTTCGCCGCCGTGGGCGCGGTGGCCTTCTTCGCCGCGTGGAGCGTACTCTCCAACCTGTTCTGCGCGCTGCTGATCTTCACCGTGGGCCCGTTCCGCCTGGGCGATTACATCGAGGTGCTGGACACGGCCGAAAAGCCCGGCGCCAAGGGCCGGGTGGTGGACATCAACCTGCTCTACACCACGCTGGAAGACTATGACGGGGGGCAGGACCACCCCGCGCTGCTGCAGATCCCGAACACGCTGATGTTCCAGCGCGTGGTGCGCCGCTGGCGAGGCGGCCCGCCGCCGCCCCGGCCCCAGCCGACCGCCGCAGACGAACCTACCGCGTCGCCAGCGCCGGAAACGCCGCCTCCGCTGGCGGCCTCTTCGCGCAGCCCCTCAGCGATCTGAGCGGGTATCGGGCGGGCTTCTGCCCACCTTTGCCGGTTCATGCGGGGGCCACCGATGCCGGGGCCCCGTTCAACCCCTCTCAGCTGCGCTCGTGCGCGTGATGCGGCCCCGGCTCCTGGTGCTGCGGCTCGCGATGGGGGGCTTCCCGATGCACCTCCGGTGACGCTGCGTGCGGAGCCTGCGCCTGCGGGCGATGCGGCTGCTGCGGCATCTCGGCGCGACGCGGGGGCTGGGCCTGGGGAATGGCCTGCATCGCGGCATGCGGAACATGCGGTTGTTGCGCCCGCATCGCCGCGTCATCGGCCCGCTGCGCGTGGGCGGGAGGGGCATCCTGCCAGCGCTGGCGCATCGCATCTTCGCGCTCGCGCTCTCCGGCCCGCGCCCTGTCGTGCCCCGCAGGTGCCGCCATCGCCGCATCGCGCGCATCGGCCCGGGGTGCAGCCGCCATCGCAGGGGCCGCGAACGCGGCCTGCGGCTGCAGGTGCTGCTGCGCATGCACTTCCTGACGGGACTCGTGGGACGGCAGCTGCTGCGCCTGCCCGGGCCGCTCGCCCATGAAGGGCGCGGCCATGGCCGCGTTGGGCGCATGGCCCTGCGCCTGCCGGGCCGAAGCTTCCATCGCCCGGATCTCGCGTTCCTGCGGCACGCGGTGCGGCTGCGCAGGCACGCCGCCCGGCGTCAGGAACGGGGCCGCCGGTTGCATGTGCGTGGCCGGCATTCCACGCTCCTGGGCCGGGCGTTGGACAGGCGACAGCGCCGCGGCCAGGGGGAGCGCCTTGGGCGGCACCATCGCAGGCGCGTGCCCCGCCTGGGGCTGCATCGGGGCCGCGCGCTGCGGCGCGGCGAAGGCGGCCATGGGCGCGGCGGCGCCGGCGGGAGCCCCCGGAGCCCCACCCGGGTAGCTGTTGTTGTTGACGGTGGTGTAGTGCTGGTTGTTGTTGACCGTGACGTTGCGGATGTTCTCGATCACGGTGCGCGAGTGCGACACATAGGTCGCCCCCTGGTACACCACGGCCGGCGGAACGGGGGGCGGGGGCGGAGGCGCGCCCTCCACCCAGGCCGGCGGGCGCGGCGCCCCCCAGTGCACGTTCCAGGCGTTCCAGCCCCAGGAGGGCGAATGCGCCGCCCAGCCGGCCACCGCACCCACCACCACGCCCGCGCCGAAGGCGAGCCAGGTCTGCGACGGATCAGGCTGGGCCGCGACGAGCACCGGTGCCGGCGCAGCCCAGCGGTAGCCGGGATAGACCGGCACCGGCGTGCCATAGACCACCTGCGGGTCGTAGTGCGGCACATAGACGGTGGCGGGTTCCGCCGGCTCGATGGCGATCACGCTGGGCGGCGGCGCCACCACGGCCGGGCCGGCATAGAGCGGCACAGCCGGCGTCACCGTGGCGGGCGCGGGCTGCGGCGCCGGCGCAGCGGCGGTGACCACCCGCAGCTTGGGCGAGCTGCGCAGCGTGCCGGCCTTGGTGGCGCGCTCGCGCATCACCTGGATGGCGTTCATCACGTCGGACGGGTCATGGTAGTAGGCCTGGCCCAGCGCGGTCGTCCACGGCAGGTTGGCCGCCAGTTGCTCCAGCACGTTCGGGAAGGCGGTGAGCGCCTTCACGCTCGGGTCCCAGGACTGGTCGTTGACGGCGCGCACCAGCGCATCGCCACGCAGGCCGGGGTTGCGCCCCAGCCAGCCTGCGGCGTCGGTGATCTGGTCGGGATAGGTGGAGGCCGCGAGCACCTGGGCCACCAGCCGGTCCGGGTAGAGAGCGATGGGCGCCACCATCTGATAGAGGTTCTGCGCCGAGGGCGGCGTGTAGGCCACCGGCGTGGCGGCCGGGGCCGATGCGGCGGAGGCAGGGGCCTGGGCGGCGGCCTGCGGCGCAGCCGCCGCGTCGGGGCTGGGCCGCTGGCAGGCGGTGAGCACGGCGGCGGCCAGCAGGGCCAGCGCATAGCGCGGAGCGTGGCGGCGCACGGATCGGCGCACCGATGGGCGCACGGGGCGGTCCGTCAGGGCTTGAATGTCACCGCCCTGGGCGGCGGAAGCGAGGGGCTGCTGCATGAAGAGGGACTCCGGCGAAGCGGGAGCCGCGAATGCATGCCTCCCGCTCCTCCAACGCGCCGGGGGCCGGGCGGCGTTGACCCGGGGCAGGCCACCAGGCCCGAACCCTTGCCACACCACACCGCCGTGACATCCACTTACGGTTGCTTGACCTTGCCGATACCCGATGGCGGCCGTCGCCCTGCCCCGCCGCTGCGGCGTTCACGCCAGCGGCGGCAGGCACCGCTCAGGGCAGGCAGTCCAGCGCGGCCATGTAGGCCGGCTGCAGCATGAGTTCGTCCCAGGGCTGGGGCAGGGTTTCGGGCAGCAGGGCCAGGCGGCGCGATTCGCTGTCGGCGCTGGGCTGCCAGCGGCCGTCGGCAGCGGCGGCTTCGAGGCCTTCCAGCACCTCGTCGAGCACGCGGCTGCCGCCCAGGCTCTGGTTGCACAGCAGCACCAGGTCGCAGCCGGCATCGAGCGCGGCCAGGGCCGCGTCGGTGTAGCCCACGGGCTGGCCGTCGATGCGGCGGGCGCCTTCCATGCTCAGGTCGTCGCTGAAGATGGCACCGTCGAAGCGCAGCTGCCCGCGCAGGATCTCCTGCAGCCAGCGGCGCGAGAAGCCCGCGGGCCGTGCATCCACCTTGGGGTAGATGACATGGGCCGGCATGACGCTGGCGAGCGTGCTGGAGAGCCACGGATACGGCGCTGCGTCGTCGGCCAGGATGGCCTTGAGGCTGCGGCGGTCCACCGGAGTGTCGGTGTGCGAATCGGCCTCGACGAAGCCGTGCCCCGGAAAGTGCTTGCCGCAGTGCGCCATGCCGGCCTGCAGCAGGCCGTGCATCAGGCTCTTGGCCAGCAGCGCGACCACGCGCGGGTCGCGGTGGAAGCTACGGTCGCCGATGACGCCACTCTCCCCATGGTCCAGGTCCAGCACGGGCGTGAAGCTGAAATCGACGCCGCAGGCGCGCAGCTCGCTGCCCAGCACGTAGCCTGCCGCCGTGGCGGCATTGGTGGCGCGCATGGCGCCCGCGCCCTGGCGTGCCCGGGCGCCCTGGCCGTCGTCGTCCCACAGCTGGCCGAAGGCGCGCATGGGCGGCAGGTGGGTGAAGCCGTCGGTGCGAAAGCGCTGCACGCGGCCGCCTTCGTGGTCCACGCAGATCAGCAGGTCGCTGCGCACGGCCTTGATGGCGGCGGTGAGCTCCAGCAGCTGCGCGCGGCTTTCCCAGTTGCGCGCGAAGAGGATGACGCCGCCCGCCAGCGGGTGCGCCAGGCGGCGGCGGTCGTCGGCCGTGAGCGCCGTGCCGGCGACGTCGAGGATGAGGGGGGCGTGTTCGGTCATGGTGATTTGCTACTTTATCGATAGCAGCCGGCGTTTGATCTACAAGCGCTGGCGGCTGCTGGGGTCGTATCCGTCTGGTCTTCCGTCAGGCCTTCTTCTCGACCACGCAGAAGCTGGCCGCGTAGTCGCTCTCGTCGGTCAGGGTGATGTGGCAGTGCAGGCCCAGCGCCTCGAACCAGTCCTTGAGCGCGCCGTGCAGCACCACCTGCGGCTGGCCGCTGGGCAGGTTGGCGATCTCGCAGTGGCGCCAGGTCATGGGCATGCGCATGCCCAGACCGATCGCCTTGCTGAACGATTCCTTGGCCGAAAAGCGCGTGGCCAGGTAGCGCAGGCCCCGGTCGGGCCAGCGTTCGCTGCGGCGGCGCCAGATGGCAAGCTCGCCTTCGGCCAGCACCTTTTCGGCGAAGCGGTCGCCGTGGCGCTCCACGCTGGCGCGGATGCGGCGCACGTCGCAGATGTCGGTGCCTATGCCGTAGATCATGAGAGTGGTTGATGTGCCATTTCGGCCGCTGGCCATTGATTCAAGAGGGCCAGCAGCTATCGAAAAGTGAGTGATTTGGTGATGGGCCGGCAAGGAGCCGCGTCAGCGTCGCGCCATGCCCTCGTCAATGCAGCGCTGGTAGGCCTGCACGGTGGCGGCGTATCCCAGCTCCAGCGCATCGGCGATCAGGGCGTGGCCGATGGAGACTTCGAGCAGCCCCGGCACGCCCTGCACGAAGGCGGCGAGGTTGTCCCGGTTCAGGTCGTGCCCGGCGTTCACGCCCAGGCCCGCGTCCAGCGCGGCCTGCGCGGCGGCGGCGTAGCGGGCCAGCTGGGCGGCGGCCTCGGGCGTGCCCCAGGCGGCGGCGTAGGGTTCGGTGTAGAGCTCGACGCGGTCGGCGCCCACGGCGCGGGCGGCGGCCATCTGCTCAGGCACCGGGTCCATGAAGAGGCTCACGCGCACGCCCAGGGCGCGGCATTCGGCCACCAGGGGCGCGAGGCGCTCGGCATCCTGCGGAAAGCTCCAGCCGTGGTCGCTGGTGAACTGGTCTTCGCTGTCGGGCACGAAGGTGGCCTGCTGAGGCCGCACCGTGCGGATGAACTCCATCAGGTTCTGCGAGGGGTTGCCCTCGACGTTGAATTCACGGCCGGGCCAGGCCTGGAGCAGTTCGGCCAGCGCATGCACGTCGCTGGCGCGGATGTGGCGCTCGTCGGGACGCGGATGCACGGTGATGCCCTGCGCGCCTGCCTGCAGGCACAGCTCGGCCGCGCGCGTGACGCTGGGAATGCCCAGATGCCGGGTGTTGCGCACCAGCGCCACCTTGTTCACGTTGACCGAAAGGGCCGTGCGGCCGGGAGCATCGTGGGCGGTGGCGTGGGAGGCGGGAGTGGTCGTGGTCATAGCAGTTGCAGATCCATCATGAGCTGGCGCGTGCGCAGCAGCGGGCTGCCGCAATGGTATTGCAGCAAGGTGCGCAGCTGGGGCTTCAGGTCGGCGGTCATGGGCGTGTCGGCAGGCGCGGCGATCGCCCGCAGCGTGGCGGTGTAGCTGCCCGCGCCGCCGGGCTCCAGCGCGCGCTGCAGCGCCAGCCATTGCGCGCCGGGCAGCGTGGCGCGGTCGCCGGCCAAGGCGGCGCGCAGGCCGGCCTCGGGCACCAGCGCATAGCGGGCGGCGGGCTGCAGGCGGGTGAGGGTCATGGTCTCGGCATCGAGCGCGGGCAGCAGGCCGATCTCGCGCAGCAGCAGCAGCTCGAAGCTGCGCAGCACCGGCTCCAGCGCATCGCCGTGGCTGCCGCTGCCCAGCACACGCACCACGCCGGCATAGGCGTCGAAGAGCGGCGCATGGGCGTCTTCGCGCGCCACCAGGCGCATCAGCAGCTCGTTGAGATAGAGCCCGGCCAGCAGCGCGTCGCCCGTGGGCATGACGTGGCCGCCCACCCATTCCGCGCCCTTGAGCGGATGCACCTCGCCCAGCCCCTCGGCGGTGACGGTGTAGCCCACGCGCAGGGGCTGCAGCGGCAGCAGCACGGGGCGGAAGTTGGAGGTCGGTTTCTTCGCCCCCTTGGCCACCAGCGCCACCCGGCCGTAGTGGCGGGTGAACACGTCCAGGATCAGGCTGGACTCGCTCCAGTCGTAGCGGTGCAGCACATAGGCAGGCTCTTCGGCAATGCGGCGCGCAGGCATGGTTTGCTATGCAATCAATAGCTGCTTGCGCAGGCAGAATGCGCGCAAGAGGCCGATTTCCTTGGAAGGGAAGATGAAGGAACCCGCTGGGAGCACGGCGCTCCGCACATGCACCGGCCTCACCCGTCAGCGGGCCGCGGAGCAGGCCACGCCAGCTGCCGCCGCGGAGGGGGCTTCGCCCGGCCGCTGGCGTCGTCCCCCCGCCCGCAGGAGAGGGGGGAAGGCGCGCAGCGCCTCAGGGGGGTGTTCGTCACTCATACCCGAACGACCGCACCCGCGCCTCGTCGTCCGCCCAGCCCGAGCGCACCTTCACCCAGACTTCGAGGAACACCTTGGCGTCCATGAGCTTTTCCATCTCCTGGCGGGCTTCGGTGCTGATGCGCTTGAGGCGCTCGCCCTTCTCGCCGATCACCATGGCCTTGTGGCCGTCGCGCTCTACCACGATGGTGGCCGCCACGCGCAGGAAGCGCTTGTGGGTCTTGCTCGGCTCTTCGTCGAACTTGTCGATGACGACGGTGGAGGTGTAGGGCAACTCGTCGCCCGTGAAGCGGAAGAGCTTCTCGCGCACGGTCTCGCTGGCGAGGAATTTCTCGCTACGGTCGGTCAGTTCGTCTTCGGAATACCAGAAGGGCTGCTCGGGCAGGTATTTCTCGCAGATGCCGAACAGGCGCTCGATGTCGCCCTTGTTCTTGGCCGACATGGGCACGAACTCGGCGAACGGGTGGCGTTCCTGCATACCCTTGAGCCAGGGCGCGATCTCGGCGCGGCGATGCACCTCGTCGAGCTTGTTGGCGATCAGCAGCGTCGGAATGCCGGGCTTGAAGAGCGACAGCACCTTGGCATCGGCCAGCGTGAAACTGCCGGCCTCCACCACAAAGAGGATCAGGTCCACGTCGCCGATGGCGCCCATCACCGTCTTGTTGAGCGACTTGTTCAGCGCCGTGCTGTGCTTGGTCTGGAAGCCAGGCGTATCGACGAAGACGAACTGCGTGGCCTCGCGCGTGCGGATGCCCGTGATGCGGTGGCGCGTGGTCTGCGCCTTGCGCGAGGTGATGGAGATCTTCTGGCCCACCAGCGCGTTCATCAGCGTGGACTTGCCCACGTTGGGCTTGCCCACGATGGCGATCAGGCCGCAGCGCTGGCCGGCCGTGCTGGCGGCAGCAGCGGTGGACGCGGTGGCGCCCGCCAGCACCGGGCCTGCGCCCGGCTTGGCGGCGGCGAGCATCGCCTCCAGATCATTCTGGCTGGCAGCGCCCGTGTTCTCTGCGCCACCAGCTACGTTTTTGGTAGCGTCCTGGGAATTCATGCTTGCTTCTTCGCTTTCTTGAGGGCGGCCAGCAGCGCGGCGGCTGCAGCCTGTTCGCCGGCCCGGCGCGAACCGCCGGTGCCGCGTTCGGTCAGGCCCAGTTCAGGGATGGTGCACTCGACATCGAAGGTCTGGCTGTGCGCAGCGCCCACGGTGCCCACCACGCGGTAGACGGGCAGCTTCATTTTGCGGCCCTGCAGCCACTCCTGCAATGCGGTCTTCGGATCCTTGGCGGCGGCCTGCATCTGCGGGTTCACGTCCATGCCCTCGAAGAGCCGGTGCACCAGCGCCTCGGCGGGGGCATAGCCGGCGTCGAGATAGACGGCGCCGATCAGGGCCTCCAGCGCGTCGGCCAGGATGGACGGCCGCTGCTTGCCGCCGGACTTGGACTCACCCTCGCCCAGGCGCAGCACCTCGGGCAGCTTCAGCCGCAGCGCCAGGCCGTGCAGGCTCTCCTGCCGCACGAGGTTGGCGCGCACGCGCGAGAGATCGCCCTCGGGCTGGTCCGCCAGCCGGCGGTAGAGCAGGCTGGAGACGGCCAGGTTCAGCACCGAATCGCCCAGGAATTCCAGGCGCTCGTTGTGGTCGGCGGAAAAGCTGCGGTGCGTGATGGCGCGCTGCAGCAGGGAGGCGTCGGAGAACGTGT
>Ga0105242_10001349_pt1 | contig 19378 bp, 12 predicted proteins | sample KBSM24metaG_FD_81521 | JGI IMG/M metagenome (GOLD analysis project Ga0105242, IMG submission 81521) | Miscanthus rhizosphere microbial communities from Kellogg Biological Station, Michigan, USA - KBS M2-4 metaG | ecosystem: Host-associated > Plants > Roots > Rhizosphere > Soil | place... | reverse complement strand
CCATCGGTATCGATGAGGGTTAGTGTGCCGTCGTTGTTGCGGACCAGCTGGCCGTCTTCATTAACCGGTGGCTTGTAGGCGCCAGCCATGCTGTTAGGTGTAGTAGAGCCGGTCCAGGTGTAGACATGGGTATCACCGCTGGAATCACTGAGTGTGGCCGAGTTGGTGCTAACTGATATGTGATCATAGCCTAGGTCGCCGTCTGGGTCGATGCCAAGCTGCCAACCGGCCGGTATTACTTGGGCGCTAGGACTGAGCCATGCGCTAGGCACGATTTGTCCCGTACTTGCGCCGTTCATTTTTACGAGCACGCTTAAGGCTGCGCCACCACCGGCGTCGTAATAGTCAATTTGTATGGGGTACGTTCCGGCGTTAAAGTGCGTGCTTGCGCCGTATTTTTCAGTGCAACAACCGTTGGTGTAGTTATCGGCGACAGCAGTGCCGCCAATGGTAACGCGGGCACCATCATCGGCATTGGTACCAAACACGTAATCACCCGTGGCTAGCTTGATGTAACCCGTCCAACGGGCCATGAAGTCGGCCGTACTACCTGGTACCGGGCCGTCGGTGCCCCAGTTAAAACTGAGCGTAGTATCTAGGCGTTGTACTAGTAACTGTTTGCTCGGCCCGTCCAGATAGTAACCCGCGTTGTTGGCGTAGTATGAACCAGTTAAGCCGTGTGGTTGTGCAATGGGGCGTGCTCCGGTTTGGAGCCAGCCTTGCGGGACGATCTGCTCTGTTACTGCGCCCTTCACGTACAGTTTGGCAAATGCTAGACCGCCGAATTCCGTGTAGTCGACTGATATAGGCACCACTTGGCCGGTGGTTAGACTTACCGGAGATCCATAACAGGGGTTGGCGGAGCAACTGGTGCTGGTGTATACCTGCTGCCCATTTATGGCTACTGTCATGGAATCGTCATTTTGGCCACCAAAGTAGTAGGAGCCAGATGCGGGCGCCACGAAATAGCCCGTCCATTTTGCCGAGAAGTTGTCGGGTGCAACAACCCCACTGGAAGGTGAACCGGTGTTCCAGTCAAAGGCTACATTTTTATCTACCCGTGTTAGCACAGCACTGCCGCTTTCGTTGGTGCTGTTCCAATATGTCCCAACCAGGCCTGGACGTGAGCGAAGTGGAGAATTGTAGTCGAGCGAAACACCCAGGCTCCCGCCTAGGGCGCTGGTGTCGTGGCTACTTGCACTGGTGGACATGTTGCCGTTGGTAAGGTCGATGCTTGCTGGTCCGACCGTGTCATAAGTTTGGGTTTTGTCTTTACCCCTGCGCGAATCGATGGTAAATTTAATGGGCGCTGTCGGTGTGCTGTAGGCGTAGGGGTCACGACTATAGACGTGCAGGTAGTAGGTTGAGCCATCCTGTAGCACTCCGTCCGGTACTGTCCATTGTGTGCTGGCTATGTCACCGGAGTTTATAACGGTGCCAGTCTCGCCGTTTGAACCCGTGGCTATGCGGAAGTAGTATTGCACTGCGTCACCATCGGCGTCACCAACCGGATTAACCTGGAAGCTGACCTGTGGGTCGACAAATGCTTGGCTTGGTTGTGGTGTAACGACAGTTGGTGTTGCGGGTGTGGTGCTGTAGTTGTAGGCAATGTACGATAGGTCGGCATCGAAGCCCTTGTAGGTGGTATTGGCGGTCTCTTCACCCTGGATGGTTATAAGCGGGCTCCAGTCGCCCACGCTTATACGGTTCGCGACTAGGCCGGTAACATCCAGGTCGTACGCAAAGTTGAAGTAAGCGCTACTCCATGGCCCACCATCCATACAGTTGTAGCCCCAGCAGTTGGCATGGGATATCCAAAAGTTTCGCGTGGTGTTGGTGCCGATGAGTCCGGTGCGGTTGGCCTGCTGCAAATGCAGAGCGGCATTGATCAGTACCTTCCCTTGCAAACCGCTGTAGTTTAACTGGAACACGGTGCGCCAGCTTTTCCATGCGCCGCTATAGACGGAACCGGCATTCATAAAGCAAGACGAGGACGAGCAGACGTAGCCGTCAGATTTATACGCCGTATAGCCGTAGCTTATATTGGCCGTTCGCCCCCAGGTCGGGTCGATAACTACCGGGAAGTCTGATGCAGATTGCTGTTTGAGCCAAGTGCTGTCTAGCTTGATAGAAAGTGTGCCGTTTTTGTAGGTCTGCGCAATAACATTTTCGCTGGTTGGACCACCCTGTTTGGTTGATACTGACAAGTGTGCTAAGGATTGCTGCACGCCCTGAATGTCAAAGCCACCATCTTTGTTAGCCCTCAATGTTGCCCCGGTAATACCATAGGCAAAATTTGTGGGCGCACTGGCCGACTTCACGACAATTTCTTCTTTAAGCGCATCACTCTTTACCGAATACACCACGTCCACGTTGGGCCAGAGGTCCGTATAAGTCACCAGCTGTATGCCATTTTTTGTTTCGATGATTGGTGCAACACTGGCGGCGCCCTTTGGTGCAAAGGCTATCTTTTGGCCATCGGCCTCTATGCGTACCATGCCCACGGAGTCGTTGCTGGCAGCAAACCTGGCTTGCCAGTCGCTAGCAGCCAGTTTGTAAGTGTGTAGGGTCTGTACTTTTCCTTTTACGAAAGATAGCGCCTTGCCAAATGGATTGGTACTATCGGCGGCGTTGGTGTCTTCTACTAGACTGTCGTCTAGCTTCTGCCATTTGCCGTCTACTTTGTAGTTAATGCGGTGGAAGTAATTGCGGACCTCTGCTTTACCGTTGCCCAGGTCAAAAGTGTCGGATGTAGCGGTGCGCTTGTTTACGATTTCCTCGTGCTTGGCTGGTTGTTTTTTGCCCGGGCCGTCTGCAGCGCTAGTAGACAAAGGAGTGTCCTGGCTGGTGTCGAACAGACCCTTGGTGACATCGGCGGCCAGCTTGGTCTGCGAGGTGGCAGCCGGTAATGCCCCTCCGTAATGCTTACTCAGGGGCGTGGAAGTGTCTACTGGTTGTGAGGTGTGGGGCGCTTTAGGTAGTTTGGTCGTATGCTCTTGGGCGTTTAGCGCTATGGCTGAAGCGGTTGGTGCAACAACGCCTAGCATAATCGGTATGCATAAAAATAACGCTATTAAGCGTGTTCGTTGGGCTATAAAATGATTGATAAAAGAATTGAGCCAACACCTAATAACTACAGTCATAGCTGCTTCCCTCCACTAAATTGTCCTCACAAGCGAATAATATTTGAAGCACTAATGCTTGGCAAGTGGTTTCGCTGCGATTTTGCTGGGTGTTAAGAATTAGTTAATAGTTTTGGAATTGCAACAGACATGCAGCTAGCGACAAATGGTCTATCTGTTGTCACACACCCTGATATAAGGTAAAATCCTATCTGTTATTCAACAGTAACTAATGGGGCGTGGCCAAGTGGTAAGGCACCAGGTTTTGGTCCTGGCATTCGGGGGTTCGAATCCCTCCGCCCCAGCCAGACTTTGTACAATGCGCCAAACTTATGTTTGGCGCTTTTGTTTTTGCTGTAATACTTCTCCACACCTTCCCCCCTGTCTCTACAAGAATGATTTACAAGATAGTATATTTATGTTAAATATAAAATATATGACTATTTCCGGCCACGAATCACTTGATATTCCTGGTAAATATTACGAGGAAGTCCCACTACAGGTCGACGCCGTACGTCTAGCTGGCCGTGTTGCGGTTACGAGCGAACGTGTGGGCGGACAATGGGGAGCACATGTCTATTCTGGCGATCAAGTCACAAGCTCTGAGATTCATGATGACGCACCCATGCTTGGCTCTATCATGACCGATGTAGAGGGCATGAGTGAAGATCCACGTAATGATGGAGGACCGCGGCTCGCTCGTGACGAAGTCCTGCCCATAGTCGCCACATGGTTTAGCGATCGTGGACTTCAGGCTCAAATTGATCAAGCAACCCACCTGGTGGGTGGTGTGTATGAAAACGAAGCTTACATGGGCACTGTCTTTAGCGTGACCGACGCCGGGCAAGTAACGCCCTAGCAAAGTTTGGAATCCGTCCGCTCTCCCCAGCCAAAGTAAAACCCGGTCAAAAGACCGGGTTTTACTTTGGCAAAATTCAACAAAACAACCCCCACAAAACATATATGAAATGTTTTGACTTTATTGCAGGCTGTAGTCAAAATATATACATGCATGCAAAGAGGGGTGGTCCTGCATATGCGGTGCGGCTGTTATAGGGGTGGAAAGTAAATGAAGATGAAGATTGGCGCTAAGTGGCTGGTTGCGTGGGAAAATAAACACCGGCTTATTCCCCACTTTGTGGTGTTTTGTATCCTGGTCTTTTTAACCATAAAGGTTGTCTTTCGGTCGCACGGCTCTAATAACATTTTCTACCTGTACGGACTGAGTGTTACCTCCATTTTAACGCTGACATTCATCATTTCGTTCACGAAGTACAAAGATTTGTATCAGAGCGCCTCGCAGATGGACAAAAAGTGGGAACATCCGCTGGTTAGCTGCATTGTGGCGGTGTTGAATGAGGCGGACGTAATTGATATATGCGTCAAGTCTATGGTCAATCAGACTTATCAAAATAAAGAGATAATAGTCGTAAACGATGGCAGCACCGACAACACGGGCGCTATTTTAGACGAGCTGGCTTGCACGTACGACATTAGAGTGATCCATCTGTCGAAGAATGTGGGTAAAAAGGCAGCGCTAGCCGAAGGAGTGCTGCAAGCCAAGGGCAGCATCTATGCTTTTACTGACAGCGATTCAAAATGGGAGCCAGAAGCGGTCGCCAAGATTGTCAAAATATTTGAAGCCTATCCCGATGTGGGCGCGGTTAGCGGTCACACCCGGGTAACCAATGCCGAGCAAAATTTCCTGACCAAAGTGCAAGATGCTTGGTACGAGGGCCAATATTCGGTCCGCAAGGCTTACGAAAGTGTGTTCTCTTCGGTTAGCTGTGTGTCTGGCCCGCTAGCGGTGTTTCGCAAAGAGGCTGTTTACAACTTTATGCCGGCTTGGGAAAAAGATACGTTCTTGGGACAGCCATTTCGGTTCGCTACCGACCGTACGCTAACCGGCATTGTATTGGGCAGCAAGTACATTGGGCGCAAGCTAATCAAAAAATACCCTGACTCGCGGTTTCAGACAGTGCTCTATCCACAGAGGGAATGGCGAGTTGTCTACAGTAAGTCGGCCCGAGCTTGGACCATTGTGCCCGACACACTGAGCCGGGTTATAAAGCAGCAGGTTCGTTGGAAAAAGAGCTTCCTACGGAACATTTTTTATACGGGCGGCTTTTATTGGCGCAAACCTTTTGCGGCGTCAATTGTGTACTATTTGCATATTGCCTTTGTGCTTTTGGGTCCGTTTATAGCCTTCCGGCACATTATTTATTTGCCGTTGCACGGCAATTTGTATTCAATGTTCCTGTACTTGGCCGGCATCAGTTTTGTGGGCTTTATGTTTGGCCTAGCGTTCAAACTGGAAAACCCACGGTCACACCACTGGATCTATCGACCTGCCATGAGTCTCCTATCAACCCTGTTGTTGTCGTGGATTATCTTCTATTCCGCGGCTACCATTAAAAAAATGGCCTGGCACCGATAATGAAAAAGATAGAAATCATTCAGTATTCACGCCTGCAGGAAAGAGCCAGGTCTTCTGCCCGTATAGTGGAGTTAGCAGTATTTATATTTGTGGTCATTATTTTTGGTTTGAAGGTTGTGGGCTATGTGCACGTTAACATTTTTAACCCAGTCGGGTGGGTACGCGGCATTGAGCACGTTTACAGCAGGGTTTCGTATAACATAGGCGAGCTGAAATATTTTGGCGAATGCCCAGATGGCCAGCAAAAGATCGATATCGGCCAACAGTATTTGTGTAGGGCGGTGGTTAAGTCCAGCACATACCAGCGAATTTATGACACCTCTCCTCGAAATGTGAATGGCAAAGAAGCGATCTATCCCTTTTTAGATGAATGGTCACAGCAGAAGGCAGATGGATTGTTACACAACACCTACGCTGTCGACCGCTACAAACCGGTAACTCTCAAGGGTACTCCGACCTGGCAGGAAGACCCATACAACGATAGGTATTGGCGATTTAACTACTACAGCCTGCGCGACCTGAAAGACCTGCTGGGGGCAGCCTATGCTACGCATGACCCGCGCTACAGCAAAAAGCTGGTTGCCATTACTGACAGTTTTCTGACAAACGGCATGGATCAACCACACGCCTGGGACGATTACCATGCAGTGGCGTGGCGGTCCATGATTTTGACAGATATGTGGTACAAGCTCCATGCCCTGAACCAATTGCCCATTGGGTTCGGTAATAAGCTGCTTGCCGCCCTTGAAAGGCATGGCGCTTTCATGCAGTCTACCAGTCACTACGAGCCGCAGTTTAACCACGGCATCAACGAAGCTACTGCATTGTATGAACTGGGCGTGGACTTTCCTGGTCTAAACGGTGCTACTACTTGGGCACAAACGGGGCGGCAACGCCTGGCTGAAACATTAGACGACCTAGTGAATAATGATGGCGGCCTAAACGAACATTCACCGTACTATGGTTTTTATGTGCTTTCTAAATACTGGGACGCCTATATGTTCTCCAATAAGTATGATCAGCAGATTGCTGCAAGCTTCCGCGCAAAAATTACAGCTATGGTTGACTATGCCACGTACATTTTGCAGCCCAACTCCCATATCCCGCTCCTAGGCTCTTCGCTGGATGAGGTTATACACAATACTGCCGAATACGCCGCTATGGGCAAGGAACATCCTGCATTTAAATATGTTTTGACCCAAGGAAAACAAGGTAAAGCGCCAAAAGAGCACGACGTTGTTTTTAGGCAAACCGGGCAAACCATTTTACGCTCTAGCTGGGATAGTAAAAACTATACACGGGCTACGCAGCTTATATTTAATTACGGGCCATACGTTACTTCACATAGCCACCTCGACTCTTTGAGTATTGAGTTGTATGGTGCGGGCCAGGAACTTTTACCCGGCCCGGGCTTGTATACGTACGACGAAAATGCCTTACACGACTACTTTCATGGCACCGCTTCCCACAACACCGTCAGCGTTGACAACCAAGATCAGCAACAAGGAACCGGTAGTGTCGGGGCGTTTACTCAGACCGAATCGTATGTTTCAAGTTCTGCCAGCAACAAGCTGTACAAAGGGGTAACCCAAGAACGTCAGGTTATGACATTTGGTGCCGACACAGTGCTTATACTGGATAAAGAAGTATCTAATTCGAAACATCTGTACACCCAGAACTTTCATTTGTTTCCCGGTGCACAGCTGACGCATAGTGGCTTAACGTATTCGGCGCGGACCAGCTCCGGCAAGTTGGTGCTAAAAATTAGCCAACTACAAACCAGGGGCATAACGGTGAATACTGTCTACAACCAGACTACGGTGCCCATTGGTGGCTTGTGCTCTAGACAGTATGGCGTACTCATTCCCTGTCATCAGATAGGCTATAGCCAGACCGGACGTAGTGTGCAGTATGTTACGCTTCTGCAAGTTAGCCCGACGCAGCACCAGACTGAGACATTTATACAGGATGGCAAGATACACCTTACGGTTGACGGCAAGAGCTTTGTGGTGGCAATACACGAAGCAACGGGGCATGCTGCATCGGTGAAGGTCGATAGCCCCAAGCCTCCACAGCTCAATGAAGCCATACTCGATACAATGAGTGATCGTTCAAAATGGAATGTCACAAACGGCTCCACGCAGTCCGCTGCTGGTAGCGGTGACGACCCCCAGAACAATGCCACAGCGTTCAGTACTGTTAATGGTGACACGGCTACTATGCAACGGTCGCTTGCGCTGGATCTTTCAAACAAGAACTTGGTGTTTAGTATGAATTTGCCCAGTGCGGCAACTGTCGATGATTTGAATCTGACGCTTCATTCGCCCGCTGGTACCGCTACGCAACAGCTCAAGAACGTCTATGACAACATTCATGATAACGACTTAAATAGCACTGGGAAGACCAGCTCCGAACAGGTTTCTGGTTGGTCGCGCATTAGCCTGGCCAAAAGCAGCAGCCGTTCTAGCGAGGGTCAGTGGATTCTGCAAGGGTCGTTTGACTGGTCCAAGGTAACCTCGGTAGAATTTAGCATTCGGGCAAATCCTGGCGCTACTGCTACGGTTCAGCTTCAGAATATAGGGACCTATGCAGAGCAAGCCAAAGGCAGTGTGTTGATTGTGTTCGACGACGGATCGGCATCCATACAGCCTGCCGTATCGGTGCTCAATAAATACGCTCTAAAGGCTAATATAGGTGTCATCGGTAAATATCCGGCAACGGCATTGTCTGGGTACTTGTCTGTGAACGCTCTAAAGAAGTTGCAATCAAAGGGGTGGTCCATCATAAACCACTCCTACTACCACCAAGATGCTGTTAGCGTCTACTACGACCAAAATCGGCTCGGAGATTTCGAAGCAGATGTTCTAAAGGGTGCTGAATTTTTGCAGAATCATGGCATAAACTCCGACCCTAACTGGTATATCTACCCCTACGGCACTACGAATGCTGGTCTTCAGGCTGTGCTTAAAAAATACTATAAGTTTGCCCGATCTGAACTTACTGCACCCGAGGCGTTTCCATTCGGTAACCCGTTGGCGGTAAAAGATTTCATTGTGGAAAACAATACTACTCCCCAGCAAGTTATTGACGCCGCTGCAGATGCAATGCGCTACCACGAAACATTGCTCCTAACATTCCACCGAATCCACGGAAACTCAAGTGATAAGTCTGGGTACGACATTCAGGACTTTACCAAAATTGTTAAAGCTTTTCACGATACGCATACCAATGTTGTTACCTTCAACCAGCTGGATGCATCGAACGGTGTTCCTGTCAGCAAAGTAAAATTTGTAGCCGATGCCCCAAATCAGTTGAATAGTAAAATTACAGTCGTTGTACCTACTTTCTTGCAGCGGCTTAAGGGCTTGCTATAGCCTAAGCGCTATACTATAAAGGTGGTTCAATTGCATCAAACAAAATATCTTGGCTTTCTGTTGCCCGCCGCAGTTATGTCTGCGGTGGCCTTTTTGTCGGCTTTGGTTCTGTTTTTTCACCACCATCTTACCCCTGTACGGGTCACGCAAAATAAGCCGACGGCTTCTACAAAAACAAAGAGTCTGTCCCAATCAACTGCGCAACCAGCGAAAACTGGCGTTGTATTGTTCAGTGACCCTCTGAGCGGTGCCGACCGCATTGTTACCAACGAATACGTCCACTGGAATCCCAAATCGAGCTGCGCCTATACGTCGAAACTATGGGACATGACGAGCGGTACTTTACTAGTAAAAAATGGTGCGGGCTATTCAGGGATTCCCACTGCTGAAGCATCGGCCATATGTGAATCAGCCACAAAGAACAATTCGGCCGTGTTACGTCTGAATACCAGACAAAACAATTTCTCTAATGCAAAAGTGTCGGTAGACTACATGGCCGTTCAGCATGGTGGTGCCAACGCAAAGCAAAATGGCTATGATGGTATCCATATATGGGTGGGCTACCAAAATGAATATGCCCTGTACTCCGCGACCATCTTTAGATGGGACCAGACGCTGGTTATTAAGAAGAAAGTTCCCTTGGCGGATGCGAAATGCAGCGAACCCTCAAACGGTGGCTGTTATTACAACTTAGGCTCGGAAAAAACCAACCAGACCGCTTCCCTGTCCAATGTTTGGCACCACGCAGACGTTGTCTATAAAACTGACAAGCCCAACGTAGTTACTATTGAGGTATCAATTGATGGAACGGCGGTCGCGAGTGGCACAGACAGCGAAACACATGGCCCCGTGTACGCTAAAGGGGCGGTGGGCATCCGTGGTGATGACACGGAGTTCTACTTTAAGAACTTTAGCGTTGTAGCCCTATAGGACGTGTTATTGTGCGGCGAGGACTGGTCCGCGCTTAGCGTTCGCTTTTAACGCGTGATATGGTGAGCAAATAGTCTTTGTCCTCGGTGAGGCTAGTTTGTAAAATATCGAAATCATTGTGGTCAAGTTGACGCACTACTTCTGGTACATTTTGATGTCGATAACGCCAAACTAAGATTGTATCGTTCTTGTTAAACTCAACGACACGATTACCTTTGTCTAGGGTAAATGTAATTGTTAGGGCAACCTTGAGCCTAATACGGATGTACCGTTCGAGTCGTTGTGCGTCATAGCCCATCTCGACTTCGTAGAGTGTTTCATCAATACCCAGTAAGTCGACGACCATCTTTTTATGGGCGTCGAGCGGTGCTAACTTTGCACGAATTCCGAGATCAAAGTATTGCCTCGCCGTCCTGCTATCTAGCTTTAAGTTGTACACTAGCAGGTCATTACGGTTCATGCTGTCATGAATGATCTTGAATGCCCCATCTGGCGAGCGCAAATTGGAAATGGTGCCACCAAGGGCGATTATCAAGTTAATTGTGTCGTGTGCATTTTCACCCAGAACCTCTTCAGCCAAGAGATGTGTAAACTGGTTATAATTAATATCGGTCTCGTGAGCTTCAAATAACACCTTAGAGCCAAACCAGTCATGTATGTTGCGCTTGGCAAGCTTTAGTATCGAGGGGCTGATATCAAGTGCAATATAGCGACCTAGCTTATCTTGGTCGAGTAAATGTTGTAATAACTCCCTAACAGGTGCAACGTTGCCAGGCCCAATATCGACCACATTTACTCGCTTATACCGGGAGACTAGATCATCAATATAGCCCTGATTTGCTCGCAGTTGCTTGATGGTGCTTGTTAAGAAATTAGGCACTATTTCTGCGGCAAGGCGTTGAGCGTATCTATCCCAATAGTCGGCACCCCCGTCAAAGTAAGCGTATTCCAGCGGGATTTCATGGTAGATATCGAGTCCGGAGGTGATGTCGAAAATCTGCTGTTGATTGTATAGTTCGTAGAATTCGAGTTTTGGAGTGATAGCCTTTAGTCCACGGCTATTGCGGAATTTCTTCCGATCTTCCACTAGTTGCTCAATAAGCTCTATGTTTCTGGTAGTGTTAGCTATCCAGGCTCGTCCATTTGCTTCATGGAGTTCTAAGTGTAGTTTGCCAGCCTTGGTTTCTCGGATCCAGTTAGTAACTGTCTTTTCAGAGATGTGATAGGTTTCGGCTAGTTCTGATTTCTTAAAATAAAGCATGTGAAATAATCATTAAATTCATAAAGATACTATTGTATGTTTCCACTCATGTAGGGTAACATACAAATAGACCATTTGTGGGTGCTGGTCTATGGCTTACGAATAACTAAAGCTACCATTTGTAGTGCAATTATTCAAGCCCATAAACAAATAAAGAGAGTCGAACTCTCTCTTACTAGTATAAGACCAAACTAGTCATATAGGTACCTTAATCTTAGATTCGCAAATAATTATAAATGGGTGTGCGTATGCGTTTAGGCAACAGTCACATCGAAATAACCGTGCGAGGAGCTGCATATGTCAAACAAAACGTTAACTAACCAAATGGCTCGATCGCCATTTCATGATTTTGCCACCGTAACGGATACAACACAGCTTATTGAACCGCAGATGCGACCCGCAAATGCAACATTTATTGAAAGACTAGAAATTAAGCCCAGTGAGCAACGCAGAATCCCCTTAGGAAACTTCGCAGACGAAGAAACACTAAGGGGATTTTTAGTGGAGGTTGATCCTGACCCCATGCCCGCCAAATCAGTAGCCACAAAGATAACCCGTTTGGGGAACGACGGTCGTTACACGCTATATCTCCATGTCGCAAACCACGGTAAACGAGCCGTTAAGCTAGAGGTTTGGCAGCTGTAACCGTGAGAGTTTGTGACGAATTCTGTAGCGCCACTTGACTGGGGTTGGTACACTGTTACTAGCGTCTAGGTGGATGCTAAGGGAACCAAAACCATGGCCACACTCAGCAAAGTACGACAGAAAGAGATCGATGCGGTGATCGAAGAAGTTAAACTTCGATCTGGCTTGTCGTACCCTGAAAATACCCTGCTTGATCTGGCTGGAGCCGTGGGTGTTACGGTGTATGAAGCGGATTTGTCGACCATTGGGCCGAACATAAGCGGTCTTATAGAATATGCAGACAATAAAAAGAAGACCGAGCCCAAAATATTTATAAACGACACCATAAATGCCAAGCGCAAGGTATTTACCTTGGCGCACGAACTAGGACACCACTTTTTGCATGAAGGTAGGAAGCTACGGGTGGACAATCTAGATTATTCCCGTAAGGACCGAGATACGGAAGAAGAAGTGGAAGCTAACTACTTTGCCGCTAGCCTGCTGGTGCCAAAAGACATCTTTATGTACAAATTGGCCGAAGAAGACACGAGCCTTTCGGACCTGGCTACCTATTTTGGAGTGTCTTTGCCGGTAATAGAAAATCGCTTAAGGTGGGTAAGTGCTAATGGTATGTAATGTCGCATATGCCTACTCCCGCCCAAAAACAAGCCACCGCCCTTAAACAGCTCCGTACCATTGTGGCGTCGGGTGGTGCCGCCATGCCCAAGAAATCTGACTATGCCCTGCCGAAACAGTACCGGGAAAATGCGGAAGATATAAACCAAAAATTGCTGCAGCAAAAACACGACCAACGCGCCGACATTTTAAAGTTCATTGAAGATATGGCCGCGGCCAGCTTTATATTTTTGGTGGTAATAATACTGTGGCAAATGGTAACCCGCGAAGTACACCCGAACTACACGGGCGTTAGTGATACGGTTATTAACATTTTGGCGGTGAGCGTTTTTGGGCAGGTGCTGGGAATCGTGGCAGCCATAACGGCACAGGTTTGGAAAGCGCCAAAAGATACATCGCCCAAAAGCTAGGACAATGACCAGATTTTTTGTGTAGATTGTAACTTTTGTGTGTTTAGCCGGCTATATAGTAGTGTACCCACTCGGATTAATGTCTGTTAACTGTAGTGAGTCGCGGTGTATACTAAACGTAAGCGAGAAAACATAAACACGATGCATAAGACGCCATTAGTTCAGAGCGAAGCAGTACGCGCCTTTTTAAGACAGTTTAATAATGACCCTGAAGTGGCTATAGGGGCTATACGGGCCGCTGCCCTTCCGGCCAGCGGCCCCAAGAATACTAAGCTCTCTAATAAACCCGTCATACTCCAGGCCAAAGATTTGGCAAAAAGTTACAAAGTCGGGCGCCAAACTGTACAGGCACTGACCAATGTCAGCCTGGAAATACACGAGGGTGAGTTTGTAGCTATTACGGGTTCCAGTGGCAGTGGCAAAAGTACCCTGCTGCAGCTCTTAGGCGGGCTGGATAAGCCCAGTAGTGGCACCATAACTGTGAATGGCCAAAGCTTAAGCGGTATGAAAGATCGACAACTGGCTCGGTTTCGCAGCGAGACCATCGGTTTTGTTTTTCAGTTCTTTTACTTGCAGCCATTTTTATCATTGCAGCGGAATCTAGAAGTTCCTGGTATGTTCTCTGGCGCTAAGCGTAGCGAACGGCTGGCACGGGCTCAAGAACTGGCAGAGGCAGTAGGACTGGCGGATCGCTTATCACACCTGCCCAAAGAACTTTCTGGCGGCCAAATTCAGCGCGCAGCCATTGCTCGGGCACTGATGAATAAGCCGCAGATTTTATTGGCCGATGAGCCCACAGGTAACCTGGACAGTAAAAACGGTGACGCCATTATTGCCATGTTCGAAAAAATCCGTACCCAATTTGGCACGACCATTGTCCTGGTAACGCATGACTTCGATGCTGCACAACGGGCCGATAGAGTGATTGCGCTTAAGGATGGGGTGGTCGTATGATTGGTCTAGTTGATGCCACGGTGCTGGCGGTTACCAAACTGCGGATCCGACGAATCCGGACCATTGTTACTGTTGCAGTGTCGGGGATATTGTTTGCTGCCCTAGTGGCGGCATTAGTTGTCTTTCAGGGTGGATTGCGCAGTGTTACGAAGTTTAATAAAAATGGTTTAGGTAGTCGCTATATAGCTCAGGCTACGCCTGATTTTCCGCTCGGCGGCAACTGGTTCCAGAGTAAGGCGCTCATGGACCGCGCCCAAGAAATTTACGACCAAACAGTGTCCGATAAAAAGGCGGCGGCCAAAAGTTTGGGCATTCCATATGACTCAACTACCGAAGTTGCGCCAACGGTAAATCCTGACGGTGTTGCAACCCATACGTACCTTAGCCTGGCGGCTCCATCAGCTCAAAAGGCTGTGCAAGAATATATTGCCGCCCATCCGTCGCCTGGCTTGCCCGACTTACGGCGCGTGAGTACGCCCTATCACCCCATAGATTTCTATGCGACTACGCCTGTTCCCATCATTAACGGTCTTACACCTATGGATAACGGCGTAGAAAGCTTTGCAGACCCCAGTAATCCTGCTAGCGGCTTTAACATTTCCAATGATTTTTTTCAACAAAATCCCTTTTCGCTCATGCCGACACAGCTAACCAAGCCATTTATGCTGAGCCACACAAAGTGGTCCAGCAAAAGTGATGCGATTCCCATCATGGTACCGTATGCTACGGCCACCAAGTTGATGGGCCTTTCACCGCTGCCAGCAGGTAGCTCTGCCACCAAAAAGCTAGCACGTATTCAAGAGCTGTATGCCAAAGCGGGAGACGTTTCATTGATCGCTTGCTACCGCAATGCGGTTTCTGTTGACCAGATTCAAACTGCTATTTCCACGGCTGCTGAGATTGCCAAAAACAAAGGTAATAAAGCTTATCAAAAGCCGGAGTTGATTTATGGTTTACCCGATCCCGCATCGTGTGGAGCGGCGCCAATAGTGAGCGACAAGCGAACGAAGCAGGAGATTAGTTTGGCGGATAAACAACGCACCTTTGATGCCGAGTTTGGGGCCACCATTGACCCGGACCAACAAAAGATAGTATTTGATATTGTGGGGCTAGTGCCCGATCAGCAAAACGCTCCTAGCAACACGGCTTCTGGCATCTTGCAGGGGCTAGTCGGATCTTCGCTTGCGGGTACCATTGCTATTCCACAGGCCATGTACAATCAATTACCAAGCGTTGCTCGCTACGATAGTATATTACTGCCAAAACAACAGGGTTTCAGTTTTGGGCTAAGCGCTATGAATTATGTGGAGTTTAGCTCGGCAGATGCAGCTCGCGGCTTTATTACGCACACTTCTTGCACTGCCCGGTCGAACGGTACCTGTGCGACGCCGGCTAAACCATTTCAGCTGGCGGCCTTTGGTAGTGATAGCATTGCCCTGCAAGATCTGCAGCACAAATTTAGCACCTTCTTCAAGATTGCCGGTCTAGTTGTGGTAGGTATAGCCATAGTGATTATGACTGGGACGGTTGGTCGGATGCTAGCCGACAGCCGACGCGAAACAGCGGTCTTCCGGGCGATTGGCGCTAAACGTATCGATATTGCTAGTACGTATGGTATCTACACGCTATTGCTCTCGGGGATGGTTGCAGGAGTGGCGTTAGTGATAGGTTTGCTGGTAGCCTGGTTGTTTGACGAACACTTCTGGAAGATGGCGACCGTGCATGCTCAACTAGCATTTGGTGGCGCTAATAGCCAGCAGCAGTTTCATTTCTTGGGGTATAGCACGCAAATATGGCTGGTGGCCGGTGCGGCTGTTGCTGCGGGTCTAGTAAGTATGATCTTGCCGGTAGTACGTAACATTCGCCGCAACCCCATTAAAGACATGCGGGATGAATAGCCAGTATGATGATCTGAAGTCTGAATCATTCATGCTGATACGTGTTTACATTCAAAAACCATTGTACAATGCATTGCAGTAATGACTACAAGCATCGCCGAACGCGCAACTGGGGAGCAGGCTCCTCTATCGCCAGGCCTCCAAGAGATCATAGATGGGTTTGACGCTGAGCATATCGGCTATTTGTCAGGCAATGTAGCCGTTGCTCAGGCGACAGATTTTCAACTGATGCATGGCAGCCCGGAGGTGGTAGAGTCGGCACGCAGTCGGCTAGAGGAGAACCTAGAGAAGCGAGAAGAAGCTTATCTAGAGACGTTTGAGCGACTTATGGACAGTGCCTCTGGTCCTAGTGCACCCGATATTGTGGACGAGGCACGCTACTGGAGCGTGAGTGAGTCGTACATGACTGTAGACCTGCGAGGCACATCATATCAATACCTTCGGGATTGGTTAGGGGTCGCGAATAAGCACGAGCCAGACATGAGCGTAACTATATTGCATAAGACGTTGGATGTGCTTGAAGAACGGTTTGATAAAGACGGGTTTGCGCAGATGCTACTGGATCTTGGGGTGGCGGAAGCCTTAGAGACTCGAGAGAGCTCCGGTGGAACTAAGAGATTGCTCAAGGCGGAAACGGCCTATATTCATACGCTGCTGCGAGATCTGGTGCGGGACGCAGTAGCATCTGGCGATTTAGAGATAATAGAACGCTGTGCTGATACTGCGTTTATAAAAACGTATGCACTACCTTCCGTAGCGTTAGAGCTGGAGTGTGGCAGGGCTCGATGCCTGACCATGGATAGGCCTGACGATGGAAAGCTGTTTTATGGAGCTATCACTGAACAACTGAGAAGCGTTGTAGCTACGCAATACGATGACGGTATATACAGAGAAGATATTGACAACGCGCTAAAGGCCGTTATAGGTGAATATGTCGATCACGTACCGTCTTCTGTAGCACAATTGGCTGCCAGTATTGATGACGTAACTAAACGAGATCGCTTCTGGAAAGCAGTTGGTGTGCATATCATAAAAATGGACGAAGCAGAACGTGGTCCGGATTACACCGAGCTTCTAGAGCAGGCTAAATATTCGCTGAGCCTATATGGTCCCGTAGACTACGCTGGTTTACTTATGCATCAAGCTGAATATTCAGATCGTGCAGTAAGCGCCGAACAGGTAGCGAGAGTTGTGGAGCACTTGGAAGACGATGAGTGGTTGGGATATCATCTTGATCTATCGCTTATGCTTTGCGCATTTACGACTCCTGCAGAGCTCGTTGACTTGATTAACGCGCATCCACAGCTCCTAACGAACTTTCCAAGTACTGAAATTGCAGTCCGACGTTTAGCGAGCAATGGCTTGGCATCCGATGTCTATCAGGTATTAAAGGTGAAACCTGAGGAAGACGGATATGAAGACGTGGAAGCGTTTATTAGAGCGACAAAAGGCTTTCTGGTACTCTACGGACAAACGGGTGACGAGCAGGCGTGGGGGCAGGCCCAACTATGGTTAGCAAAGCTTACCCCAGCAAATACGCACGACTATATTGCAGTACGGCATGATATAGCCGTTAGCGCGTTTATTAGTGCCCATGCACAAGGTAACCGTGAACGCATGGCGGAAGCTGAAGCTGCTATGCGCTCTATGTTGGATCCTGTGACCTTGATGAACTCTAATGACCCTACGGTGCGTTCGCAAGGCTTTGCGCAACGTTTGCGAGGACTGGGTATGACCGCAAGATCATTTGTACGTGCTGGACTTTTAGACTATGCAAAAGACTACAGTACCAGACTCCTACACTACAGCTATGCGTATAAAGAACTGATCGAAAAGGAGACCTGGGGAGAATTAGAGCGAGATATGCTCAATGTCCCCATAGCATATGCGACCGAATGTGGAGATGCTGGGCGTACCGCTGATACCGAAGAGTTCATAAAACTGTATACGCAACTCGAATGGCCCTATAGCAAAGAGCTGTTTGCGTGCCTTGAGCACTTAGCCACAACTTCTAATAACACGAACGAGGGTGGCGCCGAGCATGACTCGACAACGGCAATCATAAAGTATGAAATACGTCAGCTTGTAAAAACTCGTTGACAATGATCAGCAAACTGAATCAGTACAGCAGCGTTAAATCTTCAAAGAGTCTCTAGGTAGGTGTAAATCTGCCGCGAAAGATCGGCGAGTGGCTGCGTGCTCGTACCGTTAGTGGTTATGACTAGTATATAAGTGCTTTTTGGACCGTAGACAATAGCGGCATCATTCTGTATGTTCTCGTCAACACCGTCTGCTGGTGACAGCCAGCCGGGCTTATCCGCCACTACAACCCCACTGGGCACACCGGCGGGAATTCGCTCACGGTAGTGCTGCTGTTTCATAAGGGCGATTAACAGTTGGGTATGATCTTGGTTCAGCAATACGCCGTTGTATAGTTTCTGCAAAGCAGTTGCTAGATCGGCAGCAGTGGTGTGTTTATCTCCTACCGGCTGAGTGCTGGGCGGCTCATAGTTGTAGAGATCGGTGTGCGTAATCTCCTGTGTTTGCAGGAGTGCGTTAATGTTTTTCCAGCCTAACATAAAGCCAAGTGTCCGGGCGGCGCTGTTATCGGAATTCAGGATCATGTTATTGAGGTCAGTTTGGATGTTGTTGCCGTCGTTAGTGACCGTACCGAGTGTATATGTTCCCTGTTCTACTGCATGTAGGACTGCGTACGCTACGTATATTTTATAAGTGCTGGCCGGCACGATGCTCTGAGTAGAATTGTAGGTGGTAGTTTTGGGTGTGTTGCCGGTTAGTTCGGTGACAACCACTGATGTGCTGTAGGTGCGTTGGCTGGCCCAGGTAGTAAGAATGTCCTGCAGGGCTACGTCGGTTTGCGGAAGCGCTGGCTTGGTCGGAGGGTTAGTAGTAGGCGCGGGTTTGAGCTGTATTTTGGTTGTAGCGGTGGTTTTTTTGACTTTAGGGTGTTCGCCGGCGTGATAGGCGGCAAAAACCACTGCCAGTAGCAAGCAGATTGCCAGTAGGCCTAGCGACCGCTTATATGGTAGGCCCCGACGCCGCCGTGCGACAGGGATCTGCCCTTTAGTACGTCGTGCCGCCGGTAACACCAAAGAACTCCTCTAGGGTTTCACTATGCTGTGCGTGCATGGCTTGGCTGAGGTCGGTTCCCACGTAACGGAAATGCCACGGCTCGTATTCGTAGCCAGTGACGGTGGTCTTGTCTGCGGGATAGCGCAAAATGAAGCCATACTGATAGGCGTTTGCATCGAGCCACTTGCCTTCTGGCAAGGTTCCAAAACAGGCTTGTAGACTGCATTGGTTGGTTTGCGTACGGAGGTCTACGGCTAGCCCTGTCTGGTGTTCGCTGTAGCCTGGACGAGCGCTTTCCTGGTCGGCCGCAGCCTGACCAGCGCTCTTTACGTAGCCATCGTACAGGCTCTTTTGGTATGCATAGCCGCGGTAGGCGGTAGAGACTTCTAACTTGTAGCCTGCTTGTTGGGCAGCGCCGACCATCTGCTCTAGGGCGGTTGCTGCTGGGGCTCGCATTTGCATTTCTGTTTGGCCTGGCACACGCAGTGTTACATTCGGATAGCGTAAGTCGCTTGGGGTGTACGTAGCAGGCTGGAGGGGGTGCTGCTTATTGACAATTACCCAGATGCTAGTTGGATCGGTTAGAGAATATTTTTTCTTGTCGAATGTGGCTGCTGGCGTAGTTTTGGTAGTTGTTTT
>Ga0105242_10001348_pt1 | contig 19388 bp, 23 predicted proteins | sample KBSM24metaG_FD_81521 | JGI IMG/M metagenome (GOLD analysis project Ga0105242, IMG submission 81521) | Miscanthus rhizosphere microbial communities from Kellogg Biological Station, Michigan, USA - KBS M2-4 metaG | ecosystem: Host-associated > Plants > Roots > Rhizosphere > Soil | place... | reverse complement strand
TGCCACAGTAAATCGCTTACGGGCATATCGATTATAGGTAGTGGTAGGGCGGCTAATTTTGCCGTATCAATAAACATATTGAGGCCTGCCTCTGTCAGAATACTGGGCGGAGTGTTGTTTGATAGCATATGGGTAGTATATCGTACCTTATTCAGGGGCTTTGTATTTGCCGATGAACTGTTCCACCAGCGCACGGGCTTCGCGGTCTTCAATCTGTTTTGGTGGGTGTTTTTGGAAGTAGGCGGCCGGTTCTACGATTGCCCCGGCTAGCTTGTGGTCGAGTGCCAATTTGCAGCAGCGAATGCTGTCGATGGCGACACCGGCGCTGTTCGGTGAGTCTTCTACGCTTAAGCGGAGTTCCAGGTCCATGGGTACGTCGCCAAAATGCTTGCTCTCTATGCGCAAAAAGCAGATTTTGTTATCTTTCTGCCACGGTACGTAGTCGCTTGGACCAACGTGGATGTTTTCGGGGTCGATGGTTTGACCGCGAGCTTCTATTTGGCTGCTGACAGCCTCTGTCTTGCTGATCTTTTTATACTGCAGTCGTTCGCGCTCCAGCATGTTTAAAAAGTCGGTATTGCCACCAGTGTTCAACTGGTAGGTACGCTCGATCTTCATGCCGCGGTCCAGAAACAGGTTGACCAATGTGCGGTGAGTAATGGTGGCGCCTACTTGGGCCTTGATGTCATCGCCAATCACCGGTAACCCGGCTTTCTCAAACTTTTTAGCCCATTTTGGTTCGCTGGCGATGAACACGGGTATGCAGTTTACGAAGCCGCAACCGGCGTCAATGGCCGCTTGAGCATAAAATTCAGTCGCTTCCTGTGAACCTACCGGCAGGTAGTTCACCACTACTTCTGCGCCGCTGTCTTTCAAAACCTGGACTACGTCTACGACCTTCTTTTTGGCGTCTACCGGCACTAACGGCGCGGTGTATTTGTTGACGCCGTCCAGCAATGGTCCGCGGGAGACCTTTACGCATGTTTTCGGCGCATCCGCAAACACGGTCGTGTTGTTGGGTTCGGCGTAAATGGCCTCGGCTACGTCTTTGCCAACTTTGTTTTCGTTGACGTCAAAGGCGGCCACAATTTCGATGTCGCGGATGTGGTAGCCACCGAAGTTTACATGCATCACTCCTGGCACAAATTCGTCGTCTTTGGCATCACGGTAATAATGAATCCCCTGCACCAGCGACGAAGCGCAGTTGCCGACGCCCACAATGGCGAGCTTAATCTTTCGTTTTTCAGACATGGCATGCCTCCTTGCTAGTTGTTACTTGTTTCAGGGTAAAATGCCTGAAAGTATAACTCAAATATATTTATCTTATAGTTGTATAATCTATACATATGGAAGAGCGGCTCAAGAAGTTTGTAGGGCTGGTGGAGGTGGGCAATTTTGTAAAAGCGGCCCGCGAACTGCATATATCGCAGCCGGGACTTTCCATGGCCATAACGAAGCTAGAGCGGGAACTGGGCGCGCCACTGCTAGTGCATGGAGTACGGCCACTGACCCTAACGCCAGCTGGGCAACTGGCCTACAACACTGGCAAAGAGATGATGGTTAAGGCTGCCAACTTGCAGGTACTACTGGCGGAACTGGCGCACCGACATCTAGCCGTGTCCATTGGTATGATTGACAGTGTAGCCGGTCTGCTGTTTGCTTCTGCTGAGGGCATAAACGAGCTGGAGCGCCAAGCGTCGGTTTCGGTGGTAGTAGACAATTCTCGGACGCTTTTGTCGGCTGTCGAGCAGGGCCAACTAGATCTGGCTTTTGTGGTCGATCAACACCAATACAGCAGTGCGCTGGAAGTACTATGGCGCGCCAGTGAACCACTGGTTATGGTCTGTCACCGGGCACAGCAAACAATGACCAATCAAGCGCTAAAACACGGTACCCTGCCCCACTTTATTAGTTACGATCAGGCCTCAACCAGCCATCGGGCCATAGCCACTGCCTTGCAAGTACATCAAATAACCACCGAACCAGTGTTTTATTCCACCAGTCCCGAGGTAATGTTGCGATTAGTGTTGCTGCAAAAGGGTGTCGCAATATTGCCTTATTTGCTGGTGCGTGATCTGTTGGATGACGGAACGCTTGTTCGGTTGGATGCAGCCTTTTCTGTGGAACGGACCATTGCAGCCGCAAAACGGCGCGATGTTACCCTGGCTGCTCCACTTGTGCGAACGAACCGACAAGTTGGCAAAATGTTGACTGATTTACGGGCGGATGCCCAAGAGTACCAGTAGCTTGGGGAAGCCGGTCGTTGCGATGTTCTGCAAGTCAAGAAAGATCTGCCTTTGTTTATCCGCGCCACTAACGCCTTCGGGGTCGATGATATTGCGCTGTTCATCGATGATCTCGGACACAAGGTGAATTTTCTGTGATTGATCTGGAAAAAGAGTTTGCAGGGCTTGCTGTGTTTTGTCATCAACCGCCAAAAGTATGTCTGCCGTTTCGGCGTCGGTCTTGCTGATTGGTGTTGATGTATGATCCGAAAGATCGACGTCCAATTCATCCAAAACCGGCTTTGCATCGTGGTACATTTGAGGGTAATACGTGATGTTGGGAAATTGAACCGGTTCCGGATCAACGGACGTGCCTTGAACCCCTCTGGAGATAACTTGAACTTCTTTGCTCAGATTTTGCCTAGCGACTTCTTTTGCAAGGACGGCTTCGGTAAACGGCGAACGGCCAATGTTACCTCTACAAACAACCAGCACTGTTTTCTGCATCTAGGTCTCCTTGCTTGTCTTCTTTTTTTGGCGTTCCATAAAAACAGCGGCTAGCATAATGCCGCCGATGGCTATGCCAATTCCCCATGCGAGCAGTGGTGGAAATGGTTGCTTTGGAACAACACCCTGGCCTACACGCACCGAATAAGTAAGGCTAACGGTTGGAAGCTGCCCACCTGTTTTGGGCTGCCTGATATCTGCAAACTGTAGTCTCCGGCTTTTGGAAAAACGACGACATTTTTGCTAAGGCTGGCGCTGGTGTTGGCCAGTGCTTTTTGCATGTCTACGTCTGAACTGTTGGTGATGCGCACCTGACACAGACACTTGTCTAAACTAAACGTACTCGGCGCTTCCTCGAACGTTACGTTGTAGTGGACGGGCGTGTTACTGAGTGGGTGGTCGTACGGTTCTATGTGTAGTTCGGTACGGAAATCACCATCGGTCTTAAGAACATGTGCACTAACGGCCGGGCTCCAAACAGTTACGACTGCGATGGTCAAAACGGTAAAAAATGTTAAGAACAAATGGAGGGGTGCGCTGCGAGCCATAGGCTCCATCATACCAGATGATCGGCATAGGCGGTTTTAAACGGACCCCGAAAAGTTAGGCGGCCTTGGCCATGGTGTGGTTGATGGTAGCCAGCAGCCAGAGCACCAGAATGGCACCAGCCAGCACTATAAAGCAGACTTTGTTATTAAAAATAATGCCCAATATGCCCGCTAGGCCGGCTATTGAACCAAGCACAGTGGCGGTTGTAGTCCAGGTGTTTTTGTGTAATACAATTCCCCACCCTGCCACAACGCAGATAGCAAAGCCCAGTAGTAACACCACCAGACTGGCCGTTCGCCAGTTCTGTAACAGCGGCCATTTATAGTGCCGCAAACGGGCATAGGCCACGGTTTCGGTAAGTCCAGTTAGTACAGTTGCGGCAGCGTCTTTCCATGAAAGTGTCATATAGCACTCCTTTCTATTACGGCTGGAAGTGGGACTGGCCGTGCAATTGCTAGCTTATTTTGAATGTGGTGGGTAATAAGCTCGTGGGTGGCAATAATGCGTCGCCGCGGATGTGTGTTGTCGGGCAAGCCAGTCGGCAGCAAGTATCCTTGCCATTGGTCGTCACCTACCTCTAGTTCCAGGTGTAGTTCGTCGGCCAGATGCGGTTCGTTGGTGACGCCATACAGGCGATAGTTGCCGGTGCTAAGCAATTGGCGGTCTTGCTGTGCACGGCGGATCAGCACTAGCATGGAACCAAATGGCAGGGGTTCTATCCAGGCGTAGCCGGTCTTATCTAGGTAGAGTATTTTAGTGCCCTGCTTAGTTTCGGCTAAGCTGTAAATGCCGCTGCGTAGTAGTACAATCATATGATTTCCCCCAAGGAAGATACTAACGCCTCCTCTGTAGTTATTGAACTACTAACGTGCGCCAGGGTCCGTGACGGCTATCACGTGGTGGGGTTGATGTGAGACATGGGCCAGAATATTCATTAGTGCCAAGCTGTAAGTGCAAGGAGAACGCATATGACATTACTGCAAGCACGACGACACTGGCGAGGTGCCGCCCCAAAACTAACCAGCCGACAACAACGGCTCTATGATTTTTTGCATGCCCATCCAGTGGGTGTGCTCTCTACGGTTAGTCCGGAAGGTAACCCGCATGGTGTGGTCGTTTACTTTACAATAGATGAAGATTTTACGGTGCACTTTCTGACTAAGACTGGCACCCGCAAGTACGACAATTTGGTGCATCACAACCATGTTACGTTGACAGTGTTTACGGCCGCCACCCAAACTACGGTTGAGTTTACGGGGGTTGCCCAAGAAGATGCCAGTAACGACGCTATAAATAGGGTTGCAGGTGCGGTGTTTGGCGCAAGTTCGCACACTAGCGACAGCGGCTTGCCGCCAATTGTAAAACTGGAAGCAGGCCGGTTTACGACGTTTGCCATTAAACCAGTGCAGATTCGTATGGCGGTATATGCCGACCACGACACGGGCGGCTACCGCGATATTTTCGAGTCGCTGGAGTCGTTTGAGCTAAAGACTTAAATTTCGGAACCTACGGCTTGTTCCAGGGCTACAATGTCTGTTATGACGATAACGCCCTTCTGTAGTTTCGCCCAACCGTGTGCTTTTACTTTGCGCATCTCTCGGCTAACCGTTTCACGCGACAACCCAGAGCGCGCCGCCAAATCTACCTCTGTCGCAGAAAGCTGGTAGCTGCCATCTGGCTGTTTGGCGCCAAAGCGCCGGCATTCGATGATGAGTTCGTAGAGCAAACGGCTTTTTGCTGTGCCAGACATAAGGTGCACCATGCGCCCAAATAAGCCCTCGGTACCTCGGTATACTCGTGCTAGCAGATCTAATGCAACATCGGGGTTGTCTTTTAAAAACTGCAGTGCGTCATCGGCCGGAGTAATGTGTAGTTCGGTGGCTGCCTCGGTCTTGTAGAAATAGCGATTTGGCTGTTTGTTGAGGGCCCACGACATTGGGAAAAACGCTCCCGTCTTAAAAATGTTCACAATTACTTCATCCCCACGGTATGAAACATCATATTTGCGTACCTGTCCGCTCGCCAGATAATAAATGTGTTCGGGATTTTCATCGGCAAAGACCAATATTTGGCCTTTTGGGTAGGTACGTTTGGGATAAGTAGTAAAAAACAGGCGGACTTTTTCGGATACGTCAGATTCCATAGCGTGCTCCTCTGGAACAAACTATAGCGCCGGTTGGTTGGCTACGCAATGATGTCTTCAGTGTTTCGTATAGCTTGCCACCGTCGAGCCTGGAGTGCGCGAGCTTGTCGTTGCCAATCAACAGGATAATTGTGGCGGATGCGGTAGACTGGCCACTTTGTGTATCTAGGGCTAAGTGTTGTTGCGTGCATAATTCCGTCCTCTGCTGTGCGATTTCCTGCCACGGTGATCAGTATGGGCTACCGCACTGTGACAGCCTGTGACAGCTGTCACCTATCTGTTTTGATTTGCAGCGCGCAATGTGTAGTTTTGGCAGTTAAGTGTGAGCGGAATCACAGGCGGTGGTTACGAGTTCGCGTATGGTGTAGGCAGGAATCACTAATCCAAGATAAAAAGGAACAATATGGCAACGAAAGATCGCAGAATAATTAACGAAGTATTTGTACTACTGGGCAGCGTGGTGATTGTCGTGCTGCTGGTAGTGGGTGGCTTGGCCTGGTATGCCCATAATTTTGCGGTAGGTAACGTACGCACTGAACTCTCGGCCCAACAGGTCTATTTCCCGCCTAAGGGCAGTCCGGCACTAGACCCGACTGAATTCCCTGACCTACAAAAATACGCTGGACAGCAAGTAGATAACGGACCAAAAGCCAGGGCCTACGCCAACGGTTTTATAGCTCGCCACCTAAAGAAAGTAGCCGACGGCAAAACCTATTCACAGGTTAGCGCCGAAGCAATGGCTGACCCTACCAATGCCAAGCTGCAAATGCAAAAACAGATTTTGTTCCAAGGTGAGACGCTACGTGGATTGTTGTTGGGTGATGGCTACGCCTACTGGGTGTTTGGCCAGATTGCCGGCTATGCCGCCATTGCCGCCTTTGCTGCTGCTGGCTTGTTGCTGATATTCGTGCTGCGCGGTATGCTCCACCTGAAGCGCCTAAAATAGCGCCCCCACGCTTTGGTCGGTTCCTGTATGATTAAACGGTAGGCTTTTGCAAACAGCCTGCCGTTTAACGTAACTGTAGGAGAAACGCATATGTCAGTACTATTGAACCCATACCTTAGTTTTAAAGATAACACCCGCCAAGCTATGGAATTTTATAAAACGGTCTTTGGCGGTACGCTGGACCTCAACACCTTCGAAGCGTCGCATATGCCAGTTGGCCCAGACGAAGGTGAGATGATCATGCATGCTCAGCTAAAGGCCGACAACGGTGTTACTTTTATGGCCGCCGATACGCCGCCTAGTCACGGAGTGTACCAATCTGGCACGAACATCAGTATGTCACTGAGTGGTGATGACGAGACAGTACTACGTGGCTATTTTGAAAAGCTGTCGGCTGATGGCAAGGTGAACTACCCACTAGAAAAGGCACCTTGGGGTGATATTTTTGGTATGCTCACCGACCAGTTCGGCATTAACTGGATGGTGAACATTACCGCTCAAAAATAGTCTGGCAGACAATCAACCAAAGCCCTTCTTCGGAGGGGCTTTTTAGTAGCCGGTAAAGTGGTCGGTGTGGATGTGTTGCATGCTAACTCCTAGACTACGCAACATAGTTTTACAGGACGAAACTAGTACGTCTGGGCCGGATATATACGACACACGAGTCGTTACGTCTGGTACGTTTTGCTGAATAGTAACAGGGTCTGGGCGGCCCACCATGTAGCGAGTATCGACGCCTAGTGCGCGGGCTTGTTCAAACACTTCTTTATAGACGAAGTCCTCTTGTTTGGCGGCAAAATAGAGTATGACGATGTTGCGCTGTTGATTGGTGTCTACTAGGTATTGAATCATGCTGCGGAACGGTGTAATACCAATACCACCAGCGATGAGTAATAGTGGCTGGGCGGGGTTATTTGGCAGTGTAAAACTACCCGCCACATGCGCGGCGCGGACGTACTTTCCGGGCGTTAGTGCCAGCAATGCGTTTTTAAAGCTACTGCTGCGCTCGTAGTGTCGGAAGCCAATGTGGATGTCTGGCTCGGTGGGTGACGAGGCAATGCTGAATATGCGGCGATTGCCCCGGCTGTCAACCTGGTTGTGCGGCAGCGTCCATTCCAGATACTGGCCGGGGGTGAACGCCAACGTTCTTGCGGGCCGTTCGAACACGGCGTCGTATATATCGGTCGAAAGCTGTTGGATGAATTTGAGCCGCAGCATGGTTCCAAAAGACGGCACAAACACCAGGGTAAACAAGTTACCAATCAGTAAAGCTACCGCTGGGCTAACGTAGAATTGCCCCCAATTGAGCTGTGACGAGAAAAGGGCACCTACTAGCAGCCCCAGTAACACTTGGTAGTAACGCGTAGCGGGTAGCGTGGTTGGTTCGGTAAGCATAATACTGCCCATAAATATAATGGGCCACGAAAGCACGCCGGCCTGGACTACGTCACCCATCTGTTGGTGGTGCAGCATGCTGGTGACGAATAACATCATCAGCCCGGCAGCGGCGCCAAAGCTTATAAACAACGTAAATTTTCGTTGCTTACGGAGTACTACTAACGCCAGCAGAGTGGTGAATGGCGTTAGCCAAGGTGTGGCGATCCACCAAGTGGCCGGCAGCAAGCTGGCCACACTTAGTACAAAAGCTGCAAAAGCTGCTGGGTTAAACACATGGCTGCCGCGGAACACTAGCACGTATTTGGATGTCATGGCGACCAGCCCAGCTATGGCTATAAAGCCCAGGCGGCTCAAAGAAGTAGACGGCGGTAAAATACAGGCTAAAATTAGTGCCGTGATCAGCCACGATTCGGTGTTGGTGGCGGCGTGAAATAGCCAAGCGCAAAGTTTGTTGGCCACGTAACAACTAATGCTAAGTACTGCGACGGATAGCGCCAGCCCGCTAGCGGAAATAGCTAGTGCCCCGGTGAGCGCTAGCATTTCGGCGACCACTAACAATGTACCCAATCCATAGAGCACCACGCGGTACATGGTAAAGCGGTTTAAAATGGCGTCTACTGTTCGAAGCATGGCAGTTCCCCTAAGTAAAAAGTTCGGCTGGAAAATCAGCAGAATACTGCATCGTATTATCGGCCTGAACTATGCAATGTGCAAAGCGAAAATGCTTTTGGAGCTGTTCTGGCGGTACAAAAAACAAGGCTGTCGCCAGACCGTCGGCCAGCATTGTAGTTTCGGCACTAACCCACACTGCTTGAATGTCCTGCACTGGTTCCAAAGTATGTGGGTTTAAAATGTGGTGGTACTTCCCCCAGGCGCCTCGGTTCCCCGCTGAACCGCAGAGTGCCCCGTTTTGCACGCTAACGATGCCTATTGCTTGAGCGACATTTTGTGGGTTCTCTAGGCCAATGCGCAGTGGTTCAGCAAGTTGGCTGCAGTACAGGTCACCGCTGGCATCAATGCAAAACCGCACAACACCCGCTGCGTGCAGTAACTCGCTTAAAATGTCCACCAAATAGCCCTTTCCGGCGGCCCCAAAATCTAGCAAAACCGGCTGAGTGGCAGTAAGCGTCTGGTTGTACAGATTTAGCACATCTTTCCATTTTGGGGGCGCTGAAATGTGCCCAGATTGCAGGCTGTAGGTTGCATCGTAACCGGCGTTGGCTAGGGTCTGGCCGATCAGAGGCGTTACCAGGCCATCGGTTATTTCGTAGAGCTGCTCGTAAAAACGAAAGAGTGGTTTGCAGTCGGTTGGAAAGGTATAACTACCAGCGGATTGCGCCAGCTGGGTAACCAGCGAATCACCCCTAAAGCGCGAATAGGTTTTGTCAAACAGTTCTATACGTTGGTTAACCTTTTGTTGCAATAGCGCTAGCACGGCTGGATCGACAGACTCATATACTCCAATCCACCACTCAGTCCCAATGGCAGAAAATGTCCATTCAGCCTGAGGCTGTGCTGGTTTTTTAGGCGTTCTGCTTGGCTTGGTTTCTGATTTTGGCGAGGGCATTGTTGAAACCTAACGATGTTAACGACGAACCTGAAACGCGGCTAAGCTGAATACTGTCGATGTTCTTGCCAACGACCAACTGCTTGTAACTTGCAATGAACTGGTTTTGGTATTCCCTGCCCTCTGGGTCGTGAGCGCCTACCTGTGCCGCAGTGGCGGTGACGACATCGTTTTGCAGCGTAATTTGTACGGTGAGTAGTTCGGTACCGTCGGGCGAGTCATAGGAGCCAACTGTGGTATAGTTGCCGTCTTTGTAGGTGCTGGTTGCGGTTATAGTACTTCCCGATGTGCCACTAGTGTCGGTGCCTGTTGTGTTAGTGGTGTTCGAAGTATCTGTACCGGTCTTGGTAACCGGAGTACTCACTACTGCTGCCATATCGGCGCTCTGCTTGTGTGCGGACGTGCTGGCACCGGCTACTATGGCAACAATTACAATGAGCACTGCTAGTGCGGCGACAAGTTCTCGTTTTTTACTGGCTGGCTGTTGGTCCATGGCGCGTACCCTTTTACTGTACGTAAGTATAACAGTGCTTGGCTGTAGAATGCCTGTGCAAAGAATCTTATAGGTTTAGCGTATAACTATTAGCGCAACACCGGCAAAGCACACTGCTGACGCCAACAGTTTTCGAGGGATGCGATTACGCTCTTTTGGCAGCAGTAATAACGCCAATAATACCGTGACAATAATAGAACTCTGTCGCAGCGGCGTCACAATAGAAAACGCTCCCTTCCGGTACGCAAACAACATGGCCAAACTACCTGCACCATAGAGAACACCTAGTAGTAATAACTTGGGTAATGAACTGCCGGTGAGCAGAACGCGCATTTTACGAGTGCCGCTTGGCTTAGCACAGAAGGCTACCAAAGACGTAGCCACAAAACTAATCGCCGCCCACGACAAGCCATCGGTATGGCGGCCCACATATGACCACGCTGTGATTGCTATGCCAAACAATAGTCCGGTAGCTAGCCCCAGTACTGTGCCCTTGTCGGCTGCAAGAGCACGGATGTCTTTGACTAACAACACTACGCTACCGAAAATAAGGGCCGAACCCAGTAGCTGTAGCGCTGTGAGTGTCTCGTGAAAAAGCACAATACCTAGTAGCATTATCCAGATTGCTTGGGTAGCAAATAGGACCGAAAACGCCGAAGCTTCCACGTGCTGCAGGGTTTTAGCATACACAATATGCCCTACTCCAAACGCAACAACGGAGACAACTGCTGGCAACAGCACCGTTTCAACGTGTGGCAGCGTAAAACCACGGATGGCTGCGAATGTCATTAGCAATACACCGACAATTCCCTGAAAAACCACCGCATAGGCATAGGGGTCGGTCTTGTCTTTGTGGATCAGTATGCGCTGTAACAATACCGATGCGGATAGGCACAAGACACTGATTGCAGTAAGGAGTTGCCAGGACATGCTAGTTAGTAGCATAGCGTAATGCTTGTGGTTTGTAACGTTCAAGTCTAGGCATTGTTGCAACTATTGACAAATATGATATAATTATAGATTATGGTTTTACGTTTGGCTGGTGAAGGCAATCAAGTTGTTGATAATCGACCCCGTGCAATGCCAAATTTTTTGGTAGTTTTTCGACATGGTCAGTCACTAGGCCAGGCCGCAGACAAAAACGGACCCGGTAGTCCTGAATATGAGCAGGTTTATGGGCCTAAAAGTACGCTGCTTAGTTCAGAATGGCCTATCACGCGCTTAGGTTTTAGGCAGGGCCTACGCCTGGGTGAGTGGTTTGAAGATTGTCTTCCGGGTTCCCACCTTTTGCCCACGGGCGTATTCGAGAGAACGATCATTGCCCCCTATACGCGAGTTGAACGAACGCTCGGGGCCGTCGCGGTAGGCGCATTTCGCCGCCGAAATCCGGGCATTATGTCGCAAGCAGCTTTACGAGCAGTTACGGAAGAGATGTTGAGTCAGGTTCGTATAGACATGCGCCTGGATGCTGATACCTATCGCATAGGCAAGGATGCTCGGCTGCGGGAAATGGACTTCGGCCTAGTCTCCACGATCACTAAGGAAGAATTTGAAGAAAAATACCGTGAGGCGTATAACGCTCGACTGCGAGACCCCATGTATATTCGCACGCCGCATGGTGAGTCACCGGTAGACGTTATCGACCGAGCTCGAAGTGTTACTGGTGCACTGTCGCGCTTTCACGATGCCGGTACAGAATCACTTCTAGTAGGAACTTCCGGGCGTTTTATGGGCGTGCTTGACTCGGTGCTGACGGGCAGAGTTCCCCAGAATACCGCGCAGTTTAAGCAGATGATCCCCGATGTTGATAATGCCGAGGCATTCTTGTATTCCTGCGTAAACCCCGCGGATCCAACTGATCAAAGACGCTCATATCGATGGCGAGCTTCTGTAGTGCCTTGGAAGATGCCACGTGGCCAAAATATTCAACCTCAGTGGGAAGAATTCACCGTACCCAACTCTATGACGATAGCCGACCTACTAGGTGATACGCCAAGTGAATGGTTGCTCGATGATTCTGCGGGCACGTAGCCGCCAATATACTACCTCGTAGCTCGTCTAGCTGTTTAGTAAAACTGCTTCTGTTTTCATATATACTGTTTCATAGCATTAACAGCCGAGGGAAGTAACATGGGACTGACTGAATTACCAGAGTGGCAAGCACTGCAAACGCATTACCAAGCAACCAAAGATGTGCACTTGCGGCAGCTGTTTGCGGACGACCCGGAACGCGGCCAGCGCTTTAGCTTACAGGTTGGTGACATTTATGCTGATTATTCTAAAAACCGGGTGAATGACGAAACACTGCAGTTGCTATTTCAACTAGCGCGAGCCCGTGAGGTAGAAACATTGCGCGACGCCATGTTTGCCGGTGAAAAAATCAACACCACCGAAAACCGGGCGGTACTGCACACTGCTCTGCGCAACCAGGGTCACGAACATATAAATGTGGACGGCGAAGATGTGCTGCCAGAGGTGCGTGCTGTATTAAAACGTATGGGTTCGTTTGCGGACGATGTGCGGAGCGGCACTTGGCGCGGACACACCGGCAAAGCTATCAAAACGGTGGTTAACATCGGTATTGGTGGGTCGGACTTGGGACCGGTTATGGTGACTGAGGCACTCAAATATTACACCCAGCGCAACTTAAGCGTACGGTTTATTTCTAATGTAGACAGCACCCATTTTGTAGAAACTACGCGTGACCTAGACCCGGCGGAAACGCTATTTATAGTGGCATCCAAAACGTTTACTACCGATGAAACCATGACCAACGCCCACAGCGCGCGTGATTGGTTGCTGGCGGCCCTGCACGACGACGCAGCAGTTGCAAAGCATTTTGTGGCGGTTTCGACTAACGCCACCGAGGTAGAAAAGTTTGGCATCGATACGGCTAACATGTTTGAGTTTTGGGACTGGGTGGGTGGCCGCTATTCGCTAACCAGTGCCATTGGTTTGTCGATAATGGTAGCCATTGGCCCGGAGCATTTCCAGTCACTGCTGGAGGGTTTTTACGCTATGGATGAGCATTTTAGGACGGCCCCGCTAGAGCAAAATTTGCCAGTTATTTTGGCGCTGCTAGGTGTGTGGTATGGCAATTTCTACGGTGCGGCCAGCGAGGCAATTTTGCCATACAGTCAGTACATGACCCGTTTTGCAGCGTACTTCCAGCAGGGCAATATGGAGAGTAACGGCAAGTCGGTTACCAGAGACGGCGCACCGGTCGGCTACGATACAGGTCCGGTAATTTGGGGTGAACCAGGTACTAACGGCCAACATGCCTTTTACCAGTTGTTGCACCAGGGAACACGATTTATTCCCTGCGATTTCATTGGTTTTGCCCGCTCGCTGAATCCGCTCGGCGAGCACCATCACAAACTTACGGCAAATCTGTTTGCCCAAACCCGGGCTCTGGCTTTTGGCAAAACTGCCGATGAAGTCCGCGCGGAAGGCATTCCCGAAGCACAAGTCCCGCATCGGACCTTTAACGGTAACCGCCCAACCAACACATTGCTGTTACCGGAACTTACGCCAAACACACTCGGCCAGCTAATTGCCCTGTACGAACACAAAATCTTCGTGCAAGGTGCCATTTGGGGCATAAATTCGTTCGACCAATGGGGTGTGGAGCTGGGCAAAGTTTTGGCGAAGGACATCTATAGTGCGCTTAAAACAAACGCCCCAGGTCAACCAAAGTACGACAGCTCAACTAACACCCTGCTCGCTCAGTATCGTTCTTTGCAGTAGAAGCTATGGTCGAGGTGATAGCATTTCAAATGCCCAATTATTTCATCTCGTTCATTAACGATGATGATTTGTTCGAGCTTACTCATATGCGAGATTATACTGTAGGGTCTGTACTACGCCCAAGACCTGTCAAATTTTATATCTTTTTCTTTGCCATGCAGCCGCCTGTGTCTAAGTTTTGCCATGTTAAAATCCACAATGCTGTTTACAGGAATGCGTAGTCGTGTACTTGCGATATATGCTAATACCAAGAAATAAGTGCCCAATGACCGTACGGGATCCTGAACTGGCTCTAGCTCTGTGGCCCCTGGCGGTGACAGGTCATGTGCGCCCTGGTCTAGGGCGCGGGTTAAACGGCCAGTTGTTCGTATGAATAAGTACAGTGGGTTTGATGCCAGACTGCTGTGCCCTGGTATGGAAGGAATATTGGGGTAGCGTAGGCCAAGCCTAGTCGGCACAGTAATATCACTGGCATGCGCGACCGCCGCTTCTGCTAGGTCTGGGAATGTTGCGGGTGGTGTCTTTGTGTAGCCTGCATATTGCCGCAGGGCGTCTAGGCACACTTGGCTGATTGGCACAGAGATACGGCTTGCTATGTCGGTGCCGAACCACAGGAGGTCACCGAGTTCGTCGGCCATAGAGAACCGCAGATCTTCAGGCGCATCGTTCGGACTGATACCTGCCCTTGCCGGTAATAGCAAGTTTGCGCCGGGGCCATGCTGGCCCAGAAATTCCATCAGTTCGCCGCGGATATAACCCGCATAAGTCTCTTGCCATGGACTCTCACTGTCATTGAAACGTGTAGTCATGACAAATTCCTGATAGTGGTCCAGTCCTATGGCAGATCGACCTCGTTGTTCGGACATTAAACAAAAGTAACACAAATACCGCGCTCGTCAAAGGCGCCACTGACTATTCGGCTCGTCGCATGGCCAGATACGCGCTAAATACTTCACCTTCCGGGTCCATCAAATCGTATCTCTCGTAGTCACCGGGGGCTATCCACTGATAGTCGTCGTGTTCACTACTGAGTACTACTTGGTTATTGGTGGTGATGCAGGCAAAGAATATGGCTACAATCTGGTTCTGTTCGCCCCGGATGACCGGAAACCATTCACCGACGAAGACTGGTTTTCCAACGTGTACCCGCAGGCCGGTTTCTTCGAATATCTCTCGGGCAAGCCCATCCATATATTTCTCGCCTGGCTCTATTCGTCCACCGGGCAAGTGGTATCTACCGATGTTAGTTCCATCTGTGTAGCTTTTAGCTTCACGCAGTATTAACACTTTTCCGTCGCAAAGAATTACGGCCTTGCAGGCAATTCGTTGTCTAATTTTGTCCATAGCAAATACATCTCCATTTCCTCGTGTAGTATCTGGCGCATAACGTTGTTAGGTTGGTTAGGACCGGTCTGCCATTACGCTAACAGTCCTCCCCTCTGGAATCTAGTGAAGGCCTCTACACTGCTTTCTAGCGGTGGGTGTGGTTAAATACTTACCAAGATGAAATATCAGACGGATGTCAACGAGGTGCAAGCGGTTATTATGGCGCAGCTGTTTTTACGTGGAACGCTGCGGTTTTCCGAGATCAATGTCATAGATGTGCCCAGTGATCAGTTTTCATATCACCTGCGGCAGCTTATTAAATACGGCCTGGTCGAGAAGACCGAAGCGGGTACCTATACGCTCTCGGTCAATGGAAGGAGTCGGGCCATTTTGCTGGACGCAAAGTCCAACCAGTTTATCGAACAGGGCTTTGTGGCCTGCCGGGTCATTTTGGCGCAGGAGCAAGCAGGTGTTCGTCGTTACCTGGTACAACATCGCACGAAGGTGCCCTACCAGGGTAATATTTCGGAGCCGGGTGGCAAGATTCTGTTTGGTGAAGATGTGCTGGTGGCCGCTCGGCGCAATTTTTTGGTCGAAACCGGCCTAGAATGCGACATTGAGGTACGCGGCATAGTGCATTTTAAGGACGAATATTCGGCGCGCATTGTGCAGGATAAGTACTTCTTTGTGATATGGGCAACCAACCCGCGTGGAGACTTGCTACCCAAAGGAGAAACCGGCGAAAATGCCTGGATGACGTTGGAAGAGATTACAACCAACCCGAAAACTCACCAGGGTGTCACAGATATGATTGCTATAGCCGAGGCTGGCCATTTCGGGTTTTTGGAAGCTACCCATGTGACCAGCGAATACTAAAGGCCTAGCTTTTATGTATAGTCTTAACAAAAACGGTTCTTTATCGTGCCAGCCCGTTGATAGCGGCTGGCAGTTCTTCGAATGACCGTATCCAAGCGCTGGAGAGGGCGAGCTGACCGGCGGATAAACAGACGGCTCTCATGCCTGCGCCATAGGCTGCCTCCATATCTGTCGGGTTATCGCCCACGTAGATGGCAGACTGGGTGTCTGTGCCGAGTCGTTGGGCGGCGGCCTGCAGTGGTTCAGGTGCGGGTTTGGGGCGGGCGTAATCTTCGGTGGTGACGACTGAGTCAAAGTGGTCCTCTAAGCCGACGGCTGCGTTGAATACGTCTCGTATCCCTAGCCGTGACCGGCTAGTGGCGATACCCAGTTTATATGTGTGACCGAGCCCTGAGAGTACATCAAATAATCCGGGCGGGAACCTTAGTAGGTGTGTCGCTCTCACATCTTCATTACTGAGAATATGACGCAATGCCCCAAGCTGTTCGGGGCATGCATCTTTACCTAAAAGCTGCTCAATTATGCCACGGAAGTCTAAGTGTAAACATGCTTGTACTGCTTCGATCGAAGGTACGGTGTAACCGGCTTTTCTGCAAAGATTTTGATAGGTGGCGATATTGGCCGCAGTGGAATCAACCAGCACTCCATCACAGTCGAAAATAACTGCTTCTACAGGGGGGAATAATGATGGTTTTCGCATGGTTTTGTGAGACCTGAGGTTTATCGCACTGGCCTTATAAAGCAACAACAACTTTTCGGGGGATGGGGCCATGCTTCTTAGTTGCGGCTTCTACTGCCGCCGCAGCGTCTCGTATGTCATATACGTCGCCCAGCATGGGTTCAAATAGCTCTTGTCGTGCGCCCAGCTGTGTAGCTGCATCCTCAAAATCAGTCTGTACGAACGAATTACTGCCGCGTATCGAAGCTTCTTTATACAGCAGTGTACGGATATCAAGACCGGCCGAATAGCCCATAGGGAATACACCAAAACTAAGTATGAGCCCACCGTAATCTACAGCTTTAATGGCATGGTTGAGTGTGTCGGGTTGTCCCCTTCCCACTGTCTCAATAACGGTTTGTGCATGTGGACTAGGGTCCTGTTTGTCAGCAGAGCTAAAGCACGCAAAATCGATCCCTTGCGCTGCAAGCAAGGGCCCATAGGTTGCTGTGAAAGCCTCTCTTCGAGGCTCATCTTTAACAAATAGGGAGCAGCGTTCTAGAACGGTACGGTTGAGCGCGAGATATGCAAGACACAGTTGTGATATTATGCCGTCTCCCAATAGCATCATTTCAGGTGTCTGAAGCGTGTTTTTAAGGCCGTGCACTACTACCGCATATGGATCACAAAGCACGCCTAGCTCAGGGCGATTGTACTTAACGGCTAGAACATTTCGTGCAGGCACTTCTATGCTGCCGCTAAACCCTCCGGGTATATTCCGGCCTACAGCCTGCATATTGTCGCAAAGCATGGTGCTGCCTCGCTCGCATTGTCTACAGGCGCTACACTCTATCATGGGGTTTATTACGGCAAAGTCTTCTTTATGGGCAACAACAATCTCGTGGCCTAAATCGGTGAACGCTGGCGGATCGTCGCCGTGTAGTTTTTGTAGGTCGCTGCCGCATATGCCAACATAGCGCACTGCATGTTCGACGTTTCCTTGGTTAGCCATTAATGCTCCAACTTGCCGCAACTACTTCACGCAGCTTGCTGGTTGCTTTGCCTGTTCGTATCGCCTCCACGGCTATACTATAGCCTTCTCGGGGGTCATTACACTTTTCGGCTAAATACAACATTGTTGCAGCGTTCAAGCAGACCGTGCTCTCTGCGATACTGCCCGGTAGCTCACCATTCAGTAGGCTCAGGAAGAGTTCCACCTGCTCTGCTACGGTTGTACATGAGTCAATGTCAGGAGGGGATTGAGGTCCGTCAAGGGACAAATAACGAACAGCGTCAAACTGCGTGGTTGGACCTACGACCCCTCCTTGCGCACCTGATAGAGAGGTGGTACCTACCGTGGCTAGCTCATCTATAAAATGGGTGCCATCCGTTGTGTTATTGCACACTAGCACCGAGCTATGTCCCAACGTGGTTAGTGCGTGGGCGCTTAGCGATACCTTTGGTCCGGCGTAGCCATAGAGTAAAGAATCGACCTGCACGGGTATGAGTAGGGCTGGTAATGCGTATGACAATACATGTGGTGCAAAGAAACGTTGGCCGTAAACCCCGTTAAAGCGTGGCACTGTATCTTCAATAGAGTAAAAGCCAAAATTGGTAGCATCGAGAATACTGGTAGCATCTTCTACGGACTGGGGGATGGCAAAACCCACGGCCTCTAATATGTCTGATGAACCGGTCAACGAAGAAGCTGACCGTGATCCAGCTTTCAGGGCTTTGGCACCAGCACTAGCAGCCACTAGCATGGAAGCGGTTGAAATATTTATGGTCTTTCGGCCTTTTTTACCACTGCCCGCACAGCCAACTACTCTCTCACCGCTGTGGCTAACAGAAGGTTTACCAGTGGTCAGGTCTCTGCCTTCGAATTCTCCAACCGCATCAACAAAACCAGCCACTACTTCAGGTGTTGCAATTACGGCACACCCCATTAGAAGAGCTCCCAGTTTTGCATCTCGACTTGGATCATCCTCGCCTTGCAGTATATTTAAGAGTGCATCTCTGGCCAAAGATCTACATACCTGGCCATTAGCATTAGACTGGAACATGACTTCTGCAAACGGGTCGCCTCCGGCAAGCATTACGTTACTATCCATTGCAAATAGATAGCGGGAGCCTTCCGAAATGCCGCCCGCACCTATGCTGCTCATTTTGCTGTCGCTTCCTGCCACAAATTACCAAACATTGCCACACGGGCTACAACCAGCTTCTTGATGTCATACCAGTCCCCATCCTTTTCTTTGGCTGCAAGATGGGCATCGCTCAACGAGGCTTCATCTCCTAGGCCTATCCCACACGCTACTTGGAATACGACACTGTCTTCTGGGTTCGTAAAATTGTCAGGTTCGCCCATAACCAGTTTATCTACGGCTGCGCGTGACATGTCCAAGGTAATGCCAGAGTCTGGAAAGCTCTTGGACATTTTAGGGTAGCCGTTGAATCCCTTTATAAGTGGAGTATACAGACTGCCAATGCGGACAGGACTTAGACCGCTGGTTTCCTCGCTAACCCTACTGGACAGCTCTTGCCCAACTTGAACATATTGGTGTTCGTCCACGCCAAGCATAACCAGCACATCCGGGTGTGTTTGACCTAGGTGGAAGAAGTCGGCCAGCATGAGGTTTAGTGATAGCTTGCGACGAAAAGTCATGCTGGCATCTACCTTTCCTTGTGCAACATAAAAGCCATGCAGGTCTTCTTCGGCGTTGTCGAATGCCTGGTCGGTTAAAAAGCGGCCAAGCAGGTATGCTGTTCGCAATACTTTCGGGTGATCATACTGATTGCGCACGTTGCTATTATCCGGATCGAACATGCCAGTGCTGAGGATGAAGTTGCTATATACTCCTGCAAGTTCATGAACGCGGTCTATAGGGGTGAGCTTACCGTTGTAGGCATCTAGATCACCTAGTACGACCTCGGCATGATAGCCCGCCTTGTT
>Ga0105242_10001336_pt1 | contig 19497 bp, 23 predicted proteins | sample KBSM24metaG_FD_81521 | JGI IMG/M metagenome (GOLD analysis project Ga0105242, IMG submission 81521) | Miscanthus rhizosphere microbial communities from Kellogg Biological Station, Michigan, USA - KBS M2-4 metaG | ecosystem: Host-associated > Plants > Roots > Rhizosphere > Soil | place... | reverse complement strand
GAGGTCAACCGCGGCTTCGAGCTGATGGAGGCCCAGGACGGGATCCGCAGCGTGATCGAGTTCAATTAGCGGGGCTGGGCTGTGATGGAGAAGGGCGACGCGAAGGCCGTGCGGGCGACGGTCCGCGGCGGTGTCCAAGCCGTTGGCTTCCGGGAAGCGGCCGTGCGGCAGGCTGGCGAGCTGGGCGTGCTCGGCTGGGTCCGCAACGCCGAGGACGGCAGCGTCCTCGTTCATGCGGAGGGGCCGGCGGCGGCCGTCGACACGCTGGTCGAGTTCCTCGGCGAGGGGCCGCCGGCGGCGCGGGTCGAGTCGGTCGAGACCGAGGCGGTCAAGGTCGAGGGACATGAGCAGTTCGCCGTGCGCGGCGTCAGCGCCGGCGTCTTTGTCGTCCAGGAGCACGCCGCCACCGCGCACCACTTCGACCTGCGGCTCGAGGTCGAGGGGGCGATGCGTTCCTGGGCGGTGCCGAAAGGGCCGTCGCTGGACCCGGCGGTGAAGCGCTTCGCGATCCAGGTCGAGGATCACTCGCTCGCCCACAACGACTTCGAGGGCCCGACCGAGGGCGGTGGCGTGATCGTCTGGGACCGCGGCAGCTACGAGCAGGGCGGCCGCGTGCCCTGGCCGGAGGCGCTGGAGCGTGGCCACGCGGTCTTCGTCCTCCACGGCGAGAAGTTGCGCGGTGGTTTCGCGCTGCAGCGGACCCGGGGCGGTGAGAAGTCGCAGTGGCTGCTGATCAAGCGGCGCGATGAGGAGGCGCGGCCGGACTCAGACGTCGCCGCAGAGGAGCCCCACTCGGTGCTGAGCGGCCGCACGCTCAGCGAGGTTGTGGGTTCCGGCGATTAGGACGTTCGGTCCGGGTGCAACTGGGTGACGCGCGGGTCGATGCGCTCGATCTGGACCGCGTCCCGCACGGCCCAACCGACGCGCTCGACCAGCTGTCCGGAGAAATGTGGCGACTCGAGGTCGCTGGAGGCAACTCGCTCGCGGTAAACGATTGAGCTCCCACGCTCCTGCTCCGGGTCGGTGACGACGAGAATCTGAGGCATCTTCTCCTCCTTCCTTGGGGGCGTTGAAGCGAGCATCGTCCCTCTCTCTTAGCGCGAGGTCAACGGCTCGTAAAAAAGTCCGGAGAAGCACTCCACACCTGGCCCTCCGGGGCCATCGGTGGGATGCTGGGTACGTGCCGGGACCCACGCTCGACGAGTTGACGATCGCCGACGAGCCGTCCGCCTGGGAGGCGCTCGGTTTCACGGTTGTCGACGACGTCTGCGTGCTCGGCGACGTGCGGCTTCATCTTGCGGGCGGGAAAGCCGGCAAGGGCATCGTCGCCTGGGCGCTCCGCGACCTGGCCAGCGCCGAGCTCGACGGGCTGCCGACCGCAGTCTCCGCGCGCGAACACCCGACGGCGGTGTCCCACCCCAACGGGCTCACCACCATCGACCACGTGGTCGTGATCACCCCCGCCCTGGAGCGGACCGTCGCGGCCCTGGGGGCGGCCGGGATGGAGTTGCGGCGCATCCGCGAGGAACCGACCCCGGCCGGCGCCCCGCGCCAGGCCTTTTTCCGCCTCGGCAAGCCGATCCTCGAGGTCGTACAGGAGCCCGCCGAGGCGGTCGAGCGGTCCGGCCGTGATCGCTCCGCCTTCTTCTGGGGCCTGGCGCTGACCGCCCCTGACCTGGAGGGGACGGTGGCCGGGCTTGGCGACCGGGTCGGCGAGGCGCGCCCAGCGGTCCAGCCCGGCCGCCAGATCGCCACCCTGCGCCGCTCCGCCGGGCTCTCGCTGCCGGTGGCGCTGATGTCGCCGCCTCCGCCGCGCTGAAGGCCGCCTTTCAGCGAAGGCCGACCCGGGTCAGCGGGCGCGGTTCGAGATGCCGGAATGGGGTCCGCAGTCGTCGGCGCAGCTCGGCCACGGCGCCACCGAGGCGATCGCGCCCGACCATGATCACCGCGGTCGCCGGGTAGACGCGCAGCTGGTCGGCGACGGCCTGGACCAGGTTCTCGTCACCGACACTGGCGCGGGCGGCAACCCCCGCCCCTGCCAGCGAGGCGAGGCTGAGGACGAGGTCCCGCTGCGCCTGTTCGCGGCCGGGCCGTGTGTCGGAGGCCCAGCGGTCGAGAAAGCGATTGCGGGCGGGGGTGAGGACGAGGACCTCGTCCTCCTTCGCGTCGGCTGGATGCGCCGCCGCGGCGATCTGCTCGATTGCGTCGCTGTCCTCCAAGGGCTCATTGACGACGACCAAGAGGTGGTCGCGACCGTCGTGGGCGGCGGTCGGGATGAGCGGTGGCGTCGGCGGGTTGCGTGCTGCTATCACCAGCAGTGAGCTGGCCGCGAGGGCACCGACCGCCATTCCCAGCCCAGGGCCGCCCAGATAGAAGCCGGTGACGATCGAGACGGCGACGGCCGCGACGATCAGCGGCAGCTTCCAGGCCGCGAGCGTTGTCCGTTCCTCACTCACTTCACTCCTTCCTACCGGCTACTCCCGACTACCCGCTCCAACCAAGAAGGTAGCGCCGTGTCGCTCCCGTACGATCCCGCGATGCTGATCGACGGAGTTCCGCTCGAGGCACCGGCGGCGCCGCTCGCCGACTTGTTGCGGCTCGGCCTGGCGGCGGCGCCCGAGGAGACCGCGATCGTCTCCGCCGAGCGCTCGCTCACCTGGGGCGAGCTGGAGGCCGAGAGCGCCGCCCTCGCCGGCGGCTATCGGGCGCGCGGGCTGGAGCCAGGTGATCGGCTTGCCTCGCTGATGCCGAACCGGATCGACCTCGTCGTCCACTACCTCGCCTGTTTCAAGGCGGGTCTGGTGGCGACGCCACTCAACTACCGCTACACCCACCGCGAGATCGACCACGCGCTCGCGGTCAGCGGCGCCCGGGCCCTGCTCGCTCACGCCGAGCGGGGAGAGGACGTGGCAGCGAGCCGGCTGGCCGGCGAGCTGCCGCTGGGGACGATCGTCTACCGCGACGAGGCGCGATCCGATTTCGCCGATCTTCTCCGCGCCAAGCCGCTGCCGCCCGACCCCGAACCGGTCGACCCGGCCAGTCCCGCGGCGATCTTCTTCACCTCGGGCAGCACCGGCCCGGCCAAGGGCGTTACCCACAGCCGCGAATCGCTGCGCTGGATGATCGCCAGCGCCGCCTCCGCCTTCGAGCTCAGCGCCGAGGACGCCTTCCTGCCCGGCTCCTCGATGTCGCACATCGGCTCCTTCCTCTGGGCGCTCAGCACGCTCTCGGTCGGCGGCCGCGTGGTCGTCGCCCGCACCTTCGACAGCCACGAGATCCTGCCGCTGCTGCGCGAGCAGCGGCCGACGGTGATGGCGATGATCCCGGCGGCGCTGCTGGCGCTGATCCGCGACCACGACCTGCAGCCCGGCGACTTCGACTCGCTGCGGATCTGCCGCTGCGGCTCCGACAAGGTCTCGACCGAGCTGCTGACCGAGTTCGCCGCCGCGGCCGGCTTCCCGATCGTCGAGGGCTACGGGATGACCGAGGTCGGCCTGGCCACTCTCAATCCGCCCTCCGGCGTGATCAAACAGGGTTCGATCGGCACCCCGATCGGTGGCTTCAGCATCGCCCTGCGCGATGAAGAGGGCAACCCGGTCGAGGCCGAGGCGGTCGGCCGGATCTTCATTCGCACCCGCAGCCAGATGGCCGGCTACTGGGAGGCCCCGGAGGCGACCGCCGAGGTGGTTCGCGAGGGCTGGCTCGACTCCGGCGACCTCGCCCGCGCCGACGCCGACGGATACCTCTGGTTCTTCGGTCGCAAGAAGCAGGTGATCGTCCACGACGGCTCCAACATCAGTCCCTATGAGGTCGAGGGCGCCCTGGTCGATCATCCCGCCGTCGACCTCGCCGGCGCCGTCGGCGTCCACGACGAAGTCCACGGCGAGAACGTCCGCGCCTACGTAACCCTGCGCGACGGCGCTGCGCGCCCCAGCAGCGCCGACCTAATTCTCCACTGCCGCGAGCGGATCGGCTACAAGGCCCCCGAGGAGATCGTCTTCCTCGACGAGATGCCGCTCAACCCGACCGGCAAGATCGACCGCACCGGCCTCAAGCGCCTGGCCGAGGACCACCTTCACCCGCACGGGCTGGACTGAGCGTTTGGGCTAGCCGACCTGTTCGGTCGGCCGGATCAGGATCTCGTTGACGCAGACGTGCCAGGGGCGGGTCACCGAGTAGACGATCGCGTCGGCGATGTCCTCGGCTTCGAGCGTCTTCATGTCGACGAAGCGGTTGCGGACTTGCTCACGGACGCCGTCGCGGATGTGGTCGGTCAGCTCGGTGGCGACGGCGCCGGGCTCGACGATGCACGAGCGCAGGCGGCGGCCGGCGAACTCCTGGCGGAAGGACTCGCTGAAGGCGACGACGCCGTGCTTGGTGAGGTTGTAGACACCAGAGCCGGAGCGGGCGACGCGGCCGGCGACCGAGCTGATGTTGACCACGTCGGCGCAGTTGCGCTCCCCCTCGGCGGCGGCGAGCAGGTGGGGGAGGGCGGCGTGGGTGGTGCGGATCAGGCCGCGCAGGTTGATGTCGATCATCCGTTCCCACTCCTCCGTGGGCGCGTCCTCGATCGGCCCCAGCAGCATCTGGCCGGCGTTGTTGACGACGATGTCGAGTCGGCCCAGCTCGGCGACCGTGCGCTCGACCGCGGCGATCGCCTGCTCGGGGTCGGTGACGTCGGACTCAATCGGCAGCGCCGTGCCGCCGCCGTCGGCGATCTCGCCGCCGAGTTTTTCGAGCCGGTCGAGCCGGCGGGCGCTGATCGCGACGCTGGCACCGGCTGCTGCCAGGGACCGCGCGGTCGCCTCGCCGATGCCGCTGCTGGCGCCGGTGACCAGGGCGACGGTTCCATCGAGCGAATTCGCCATTGCCGTTTTCTACCCGATCCGGCTCTGACTTAGGCACGGATCCTCGGCAGAGCCCGCGCCGCAGGTGGGGTTAACCCCACCGCGGAGACGCCGGCCCACCCCCACCCGGCTCGCCAGCGGGCCGCATTGTCGCGCCGGCTGCCGCCGACGAACCTGGGACCAGGCGCGGCAAGAGGCCGCGGAAGCGAGTTGATCGGAGGGTCGGAGGATGAGGGCACGAGGCCGTGAGCGGCGCAACTTGGCGGCGCGGGCGGGGCGCTGGAGCGCCCAGCACCGCAAGCTGGCGATCTGGGGCTGGGTCGGCTTCGTCCTCGTCGCCCTGGCGCTTGGCGGCGCCCTCGGGACGAGGACGCTCAGCGACAGCGCCTCAGGTGTCGGGGAGTCGGCCCGCGCCGAGCGCACCCTCGAAGGCGCCTTCCCGAGCGCCGCCGAGGAGACCGTCCTGGTCCAAGCTCGCGGTGAGGGCAGGCCGGACGCCGCGGCGCTGCGGGGCGGGGTCCGCGACGTCGAAAACCGCCTCTCGGCCCTGGCCACCGTGCGAGGCCTTACCGGCCCCTACGACGCGGGCGGGGCGGGTCAGCTCTCTGTGGACGGCCGCTCGGCGCTGGTCCGCTTCCGCCTTCCCGAAGGTGACGGCAATGATCCCCAGCAGGAGGTCGACCCAGCGCTGGCCGCCGTCGCCTCCGCGCAGCGCCAGCACCCCGAGCTGCGGATCGAGGAGGTCGGCGACGCCAGCGGCGAGAAGGCCGTCTCGGCGAGCCTCGGCGAAGACTTCGCCAAGGCGGAGACGACTTCGCTGCCGGTGACGCTGCTGATCCTCCTCGTCGTCTTCGGCTCCCTGGTCGCTGCCGGCGTGCCACTGCTGTTGGCGCTGAGCGCGGTGGCGGCGACGATCGGCCTGCTCGGCCCGATCAGCCACCTGTTTGGCCCAGTCGCCGAACAGATCAGCTCGGTGGTGCTGCTGATCGGCCTCGCCGTCGGGGTCGACTACACGATCTTCTACCTGCGCCGCGAGCGCGAGGAGCGCGCCGCCGGCCGCGGCGAGCGCGCCGCTCTGGAAGCCGCCGCCGCGACCTCCGGCCGGGCGATCCTCGTCTCCGGCTTCACGGTGATGGTGGCGATGGCCGGTATGTACATCGCCGGCGACCCGACCTTCGGCTCCTTCGCCACCGGCACGATCCTGGTCGTCGCCGTGGCGATGGTCGGCTCGCTGACCGTGCTGCCGGCGCTGCTGTCCTGGCTCGGCGATCGAGTCGAGCGCGGCCGGGTGCCGTTGATCGGGCGCTTGAAGTCGAAGGGCGGCGGCAGCCGCATCTGGTCGGCGCTGGTCGACCGGGTGCTGCGGCGACCGCTGCTGGCCGCCGGCCTGGCGATCGCGGCGCTGGTGACGCTGGCGCTCCCGGCCCTCAGCCTGCACACCGCCAATACCGGCGTCAACGGCCTGCCCAAGGACCTGCCGATCGTCCGCACCTACGACCGCGTCCAGGCCGCCTTCCCGGGTGGGCAGGAACCGGCCGTGGTCGTGGTCAGCGCCAAGGACGTGACGGCGCCACCGGTCGCGGCGGCGATCGCGGCGCTGCGTCAGCGGGTCGGCGCCGACCGTGGCTCCTTCGGGCAACCCGTCGAAGAGCGCCTCAGCGCCGACCGCACCGTCGCCGAACTGCGGGTGCCATTGGCCGGCGACGGCGACGATTCCCGCTCCGAAGCGGCGCTGGCGAAGCTGCGCGGCGAGCTGATCCCGGCCACGCTCGGCGCCGTCCCCGGCGCCGCCGTTGGGGTGGCCGGCGAGACCGCCTCCTCGGTTGACTTCAACGACCTGCTCGCGCAGCGGGTGCCCTGGGTCTTCGCCTTCGTGCTCGGCGCCGCCTTCCTGTTGCTGCTGGTCAGCTTCCGCTCGATCGTGATCCCACTGACCGCGATCGCGCTCAACCTGCTCTCGGTTGGCGCCGCCTACGGGATCGTCGTCTGGGTCTTCCAGGAGGGCCACTTCGAAGACCTGCTCGGCTTCCACTCCAGCGGTGCGGTCACGGCCTGGCTGCCGCTCTTCCTCTTCGTCGTCCTCTTCGGGCTCTCGATGGACTACCACGTGTTCATCCTCACCCGGATACGCGAGGCGTACGATCGCGGCATGCCGACCGAGGAGGCCGTCTCCCACGGGCTGAAGACGACCGCCGGCGTGGTCACCAGCGCCGCGGCGGTGATGGTCGCCGTCTTCGCGATCTTCGCCACCCTCTCGTTCCTCGACTTCAAGCAGATGGGAGTCGGGCTGGCCGCGGCGATCCTGATCGACGCGACGGTGATTCGCGGCGTTCTCCTGCCGGCGACGATGAAGCTGCTCGGCGAGCGCAACTGGTACCTGCCTCGTTCACTGGGATGGCTGCCGCGAGTCGGAAAACCGATCGGCGAGGCGCGGGCATGAGGGCCCGCCTCGCCGACGCCGCCGCCCGGGCCGGGCTCGACCTCGCCTACCTGACGGTCGGCCTGGTCACCGCGATCCTCGGGTTCTGCGTCTGGGTGACGATGGTCACCGTGACGCTCTCGCTGCTGGTCTTCATCGTCGGGTTGCCGCTCTTCCTGCTCAGCGCCCTCGCCTTCCGCTGGACGGCGGAGCTGGACCGGCGCAACGCTGCCTTGATCCTGGGACGGCCGCTGCGCGGCAGCTACCGCGAGCACGGCGGCGAGGGGTTCTTCCAGCGGCTCGCCAGCACCGCCCGCGACCCGCAAACCTGGAAGGACCTCGCTTGGCTCGTCCTCCACTCGGGGGTCGGCTTTGCGCTCGGGCTCGTCGCCCTGATCGTGGTCGGGGCGCTGTTCGGTCTGTTCCTGATGCCCGCCTGGTTCTGGGCCGTCTCCGGTGGCCCCAACGTCGGCGTCTGGCACGCCGACACGCTCGGCAAGGCGCTGCTCTGTACGGTGGCGGCGTTGCCGCTCGCGGCGCTGGGGGTGCTGCTGCTGCGGGCGATGGCGCTCGGCGAGTCGTGGCTGGCGCAGCTGCTGCTGGAGGGCGACACCAAGGTGATATCTGCCGCGGCTGGGGGGCCAGCGGACAGGACCGCTGTCGCCGTCGAAGACGCTGCCGGCGACGGCGATGCGAATGCGCCTCCGCCCGCGCTCTCCCGTCCCCAGGTCCCGCTCGCCGCCCACGCCGCCGTTTCGGCGACGCTGGCGGCGGTCGTTACCGGAGTTTGGGCGGCGGCTGGCGGCGGCTACTTCTGGCCGGCCTGGGTCTGGCTCGGGCTGGCGATTCCGCTCGGTCTCCACGCCGGGCTCGGCGAGGCGCTGCGGCTCCAGCGCGAGCGGCGAGCACTGGCGATCCAGGCGGTCGTCTCCGTGGTCCTGGTCGGCACCGTGATCGTGATCTGGGCGTTGGCCGGGTTCGGGACCTTCTGGCCGATCTGGACGATCCTCGCCGTCGTCGTCGGCTTCGCGCTGCACGGCTTGGCGGCGCTGCTCTGGCGCCGCGTCTTCCCTGACGAGCGCGAGCGTGAGCTGAGCGAGCGGGTCGACGAGCTAACCCGCACCCGCCGTGGTGCCCTCGACGTCCAGGCGGCGGAGCTGCGCCGGATCGAGCGCGACCTTCACGATGGGGCCCAGGCGCGGCTCGTCTCGCTGAGCATGCAGCTGGGCCGCGCCGAGGCTGATCTCGGCGACCGTCCTGAGGCGGCGGCGCTGGTCCGCCAGGCCCGCGCCGACGCCGGCGCCGCGATCGCCGAGCTGCGCGACCTCAGCCGCGGCATCGCCCCGCCGGTGCTGGTCGACCGCGGTCTGCCGGCCGCCGTCGAGGCGCTCGGCCGCCGCGCCGCGATCCCGGTCGCCGTTGCCGTCGAGCTCGATCGGCGGCCGCCGCCGGCGGTGGAGACGGCTGCCTACTTCGTCGTCGCCGAGTCGCTCACCAACGTTGCCAAGCACGCGCCGGAGAGCGAAGCCCGGGTCGCGATCGTCCTCGACGAGACCGAGCTGCGGGTCGCCGTCATCGACGACGGCCCCGGCGGTGCTGACTCTGCCGGCGGTGGCCTCCGTGGCCTGCGTCAGCGGGTCGAGGCGCTCGACGGGACCCTGGGTGTGCGGAGCCCGGCCGGCGGTGGGACCACGATCGAGGTGGCGATCCCTTGCGGGTAGTAATCGCCGAGGACCAGACGTTGCTGCGCGAGGGGATCGTGGCGCTGCTGCGCGAACACGAACTCGAGGTGGTCGCCCAGGCCGAGGACGGCGAGGGGCTGCTGCGAATCATTGGCGGCCACAAGCCCGATCTGGCGATCGTCGACGTGCGGCTGCCGCCGACCTTCACCGACGAGGGGATCCGCGCCGCGATCGAGGCCCGCCGCCGTCAGCCTGGTCTCGCCGTCCTGATCCTCTCCCAGTACGTCGAGCCGGTCTACACCGCCGAGCTGCTCGCCGACGGCCAGGGTGGGGTCGGCTACCTGCTGAAGGAGCGAGTCGGCGACATCCCCGCCTTCCTCGACGCCCTGCGCCGGGTTGCAGCCGGCGGCACCGCGCTCGACCGCGAGGTGGTCGCCGAGCTGGTCCAGAGCCGCGACGACGGCGGCGACAGGGAGCTGGCGGCGCTCTCGCCGCGCGAGCGCGAGGTGCTATCGCTGATGGCCGAGGGCCGCACCAACGCCGCCATCGCCGAGCAACTGGTCGTCACTCAGGGCGCTGTCGAGAAGCATGTCTCCAACGTCTTCAGCAAGCTCGACTTGCCGGTCACCGAGGACGACCACCGCCGCGTCCTCGCCGTGCTCACCTTCCTGCGCGCGCAGGGCTAGGCTCGTCGGCTCCGCCCGCCTCAGGTCGGGCAGGTTCGCGAGCCGACGAAGGTGAGGGCGGTGATGGCGGGTCCGGAGAGGGTGACGGTCACCTCGCCGCGACTGGCTGGAGTGGCGGCGGAGAGGGCGAAGCCGGGTCTGTTGATCCCGACGCCGAGGCCATCGCTGCCGTTGTCGCGACAGCGCGGGCATGACCCGGCCGGAAGGCCGCGGATTCCGCCGTACTCGCTATTGCATCGCTCGCAGTGGAACATGGGTTGCGCCTACCCCATCGGCGTTCGTGCCGAACGTCTTTAGGGGGTCTCGCCAGGATCTGGCCGTTTTTCATACTCGGCGCCAAGCTGCCCCTGTGGGGACGTGCCGACGCCCTGAGCCGCAGCGGCAAGGATCGCAACGACGCCGGCTGCCATCGCCCCGGCGACGATGTCGGCGTGGACCGGATCGTCGTTGGCGATCGCAACCAGCGCGTAAGTCTCGCCGGCGATCAGCAGCGCCACCGTGACCAAGCTGAGCAGCCAGTCGACCGAGCGCGCCCGCCAGCGGATCGCCCCGGCCTCGATCACGTAGCCGATCAGCACCACCGGGATGATCTGCGAGGCCTGTTCCTGAAAGGCCAGCGTCGCGGATTCCGAGGGCAGTGGCCAGGTGACGGCGACGAAGACGATGGTGGGGGCGAGGAAGGGGACGTAGGGCGCGGCCCAGGCGACGAATTCGCCGACGTAGCGGAGTGCGGCGCTGGCCCAGGCCAGCGTCGGCTGCGGCGGCGGGAATGGCGGCGGGTCGGCGCCGACCCGCCGCAACGTGAAGATGACCAGCCAGGCGAGGGCGCCGAGCGCGACCAGCGGCCCGAGCACGCCGGCGCCGACGATCGCGGCTGCCAGTGAGACCGCGGCGAGCAGCACCGCGCCGACACGGCTGCTCCCGGCTCTTCGCGACTCCGTCCCCAAGGCGTCGTGAACTCTATTCGCCCTGGTCTTGACATGTGACTAATTAGGGCATGTATGCCATCAGAGGGGGTAAAGATTTACCGCTCTGCTGCGCCAAATCTCCGTCCTGACACGGCGCTACCTTCCCCGCCCTGACACCGCAAATAGCGGCCGGGGCACCGCTGACACGGCCCCCGGCCCGGCACCGGGAGGTGAGTCCCAATGCAGCACAACCCTATTCCGCAGTCCTGCGCGGTCTGCGGACTCAGCGGCACGGCGAGAGAAGACGCCCAAACCCAGCACGCCGTCCTCGGCACCGTCATCGACCAGTTGCCCTGCCAAATGACGGTCGCCGAGTTGGTGCGCGAGGTCGGGCCTGATGAACAAGACGGGGTAGAGCGAGCAGTCGCCGAGCTGGCCGCTGCCGGACTGCTGCGCCGTGAGGGCCGTTCGGTCCTGCCGACGCGGGCTGCCATGCACTCTGCTCTGCTCGTCGCCGTGGCTCAGTGAACGTGGTCGAGCAGTTCGGCCGCAATCTGTTCATGGCGCGGCGACGGGCCTGTATGTCGCAGGAAGACTTGGCGCGCCGCTCTGGCCTGCATCGGACCGAGATTGGGCTGCTGGAGCAGGGTCGGCGCGAGCCGCGCCTGCTGACGCTTTTGAAGCTGCTCGACGCCCTCGGCGCGGACCCGTTCGCCCTGCTCAAAGGCCTCCGGGCAGAGTCAAAGAGCGGCAGTCCGTGACTCTCGAAGGAGAAGCAACAAACTTCCTCTCTCGGTCCCTGAGAGGGGTGTGTGAGGGGTGTGAGGGGAAGACGACCGACGAGTGTGTAGAATGTGGGACATGCCAATCGAGTCCCCTCTCACCGCCCTTCTCGCCCAACGCTCCGTTGAGGAGTTGGAGGAGATGCGCGACAAGGCTTCCGAGGTGATGGAGGGTGCGAAGGCCGAACTTTCTTGGATCGAAGACGCGCTAGCCCGCAAGACCCAAAAGCACCAGCGCCGGGCCAGTCGCAAGGGCGACACGAAGAAACGCGTCCTCGACTACATCGCTGCTGCCTCCGAGCCTGTCGGCCCCGCCGAGGTCCGCGACGGCCTCAACGCGGCTGGCGCCGAAATCGTCGGCAGCACGATCTACAACACCTTCAAACGCCTCACCGACGCCGGGGAGATCGTCCGCGTCGAGGACGGCCTTTACGTGCTTGCAGCCCGGAATGGTCATCGGGCCGACGAGATTGAGGAGAACGGTGCGCGACTGTCTCTCGCCACGCCTCCTCATGAGGGGCAAACCTAGGGCCCTAGGTATTTGCCCAACAAAGGGTGTTGCACCCGGGTCGGCCGTCCAGTTTGGCCGGCCCGGCAGCCCTTTCTGCTAAAGCATTCTACAGGGTGCTTCGGCATCTACCTCTGACCCCCTGCAAGTTGGACGTATGGTCTCAGGGGCCAGCTATCCTCTGCCCTATGGAGAAGGAAGCTGAACCCTCCGATAACGGCCGCGAGAACGGCGCTGGAAGCGACAAGCGCCAGGAAAAGACGGCTACCGGGATCAAGATCAGGCCCCGCAAACGCTCCGCTGTGATGAAGGATTTCGAGAGGATCGTCGGCCCCCTTCGCGGAGGGAATGCCGGCAAGCAGGACTAGCGCCCCGCCGCCGTCTCGATCAGCGAGAGGAACATCGCCCGATCATCATCGCGGCGGTTGTAGCGCCAGGTGAACTCGTTCAGGTAGCCCTGGAGCCACTTCTTAGACACAGCGTGGTAGGTGCCGGCGATGCTCCGCTTCAGGTTGCCGAAAAAGCCCTCGACGGTGTTCGTATGAACGTCGCCTTCGACATAGATTTTCTCGGCGTGGCGGATGCGACGGTGGGCCGCGTAGTGCTGGTCAAGCTTGCGATACCCGACCCACTCATCGGTGAAGACGATTGAGGACGGCAGGACGTGCTGATGCACGATGGAGCGGACCGGCAGGCGCTCCCGATTCGCGGCAAGAGTGGCGCGCACGCGGCCTCCACGCTCGACCATCGCGACGACGGTGGTCTTCTTCTCTTTGGCCCATTTGACTGCCTGCTGGCGCGTCATCGGTCCATCGCTCGCGCGGGGCTTGCCGCCGATGGCGGTCTCGTCAACCTCGACCTTGCCGGCCAACGGCTCCCCGTCCATCTCGTCCATCAGTTGGTTTCGGACCTTGTTCAGCATTCTCCATGCCGTCTTGTAGGTCACTCCAAGCTCGCGCTCCAACTGTTTCGCGCTGATCCCGCAACGGGTCTGAGAGACCAGGAACATGGCGTAAAACCACAACTGGAGCGACGTTGAGGACTTCTCGAAGATGGTCCCTGCGGTCGGGTGCAGGTGGTATCCGCAGTAGTCGCAATCCCATGCTGGGCGACCGCTGACGCGGTGAAAAGGACGGTCAAGCTCGCACTTGGGACAGAAGGCCTTCTTGCCCTCCTCGTCCACTGCACAGCGCGTCTCCCAGAGCCAGCGCAAGCACGCCTCGTCATCGGGGAACTCACGCATGAACTCCATGAGGGAGTACCGAGAATCCGACGATTGAGCGCGAACAGGATTAGCACGATCAACGGGTGGCATGGCGCTATACAAACAGAATTCTTACCCCCTGTCAAGGGATACATGCCCTAATTAGTCACCTATTATCCGGACCGTGGACGACGTGTTCAAGGCCCTCTCCGACCCGACCCGGCGCGCTCTGCTCGACTCCCTGTTCGAGCGGGACGGCCAGTCGCTGAGCGAGCTGGAAGCGGGGCGGACGATGTCCCGATTCGGCGTCATGAAGCACCTGCGGGTGCTTGAGGACGCCGGCCTGGTCACGACCAGGCGGCGCGGCCGCGAGAAGTTGCACTTCCTGAACCCCGTCCCGATCCGGCAGATCCAGGAGCGCTGGGTGGGCAAGTACGCGGAGCCGTGGGCTTCGGCGCTCATCGCGCTCAAAGACGAATTGGAGGAGGAGTAGAGATGAACGACGAGCAGACCTACACCGTGGTCGGCGGCCGCGGCACGATGACCGTGTTCGAGATCTACATCAAGACGACGCCGGAGCGCCTTTGGGAGGCGATCACCGACGGCGAGCTACGCAAGAAGTACAGCTTCGGGGTCGGCACCGAGTCGCAGTGGACCGAGGGTTCGGAGTACCGCTCGGGCGTGCCCGGTGTGATCGAGATCGCCGCCGGCGAGAACCTCGAGGTCGACCCGCCCCGCCGCCTCGTGCAGAGCTTCAAGGCGCTCTGGAGTGAGGATGTGCAGCGCCAAGGCACCTCGCGGGTGACTTGGGAGATCGAACCGGTCGGCAGCTCCTGCCGCCTCTCGGTCACCCACGACCAGCTTGGTGAAGACGCCAACTCAGAACTGTTCGGGGGCTGGCCGATGATCCTCTCCGGGCTGAAGACGCTGTTGGAGACCGGCGAGCACCTCAACACCCCGGGCTCGCTGCGCTACGCCGGTGCCGGCGGCTGAGGGAATCCGGGGCCGGCTCCCGGTGAGCCGGCCCCTGCAATTTGCAGACATTCGTTGAGAAATAGTTGATCAATAAAAGACTCTTTGGCTAGATCTCTCCCTTCGGGCCGGGGCCCCCGGCCTCGCTCAACCAAAGGGAGAAGAGAAATGAAGACCAGGAAACGCTTGCTCGCGGCGCTGGCACTAGCCATCCTCGCCTTGGCGGCGACGGCGGCAATCGCCTCCGCCTCCTTCTGGAAGGACGGCGGCACCAAAGTCAGCAGCGCGATCGAAATCAAATTCACCGGTGCCGAGTTCTTCGAAACCACCGAAACGAACAAAGGCAGCGTCCAGTGTGAAGAGAAATTCACCCTGAAAACCAGCGGCGGTAGCACGGCGACGATCATCCCCTTCGAAATCGTCAAAACCGGTTGCGCGAAGGTCGGGGTGTTTGCCACCTGCGAACTCACCACGGCAGAAGCGAAAGGCCTGCCCTGGACGGTTGACGTCAACAAAGAAGACCTGACGATCACAAACATGCACATCAAGCTGATCTTCAAAGCCGGCTGCGCGATCACGGAACTCGATAAAACGTTCAACAGCACAGTCGCGTTGAACTCGCCAGCCAAAATTGAACTCGCGGAAACGCTGGGAACGGCGACTAACTACAAACAGTTCGGCTCCTTCAAACCGGCGACCGTGACATACGGGATCGGCGAATGAAAAATATGCGGGATCGGTTGACCCGTCCGTGAGCGCGAGGCCCCGCCGACAGCGGGGCCTCCTCCACCTCTGTCTCCTGCTCAACCCGGCCTTCTCATCTGGGGGCGATCGGATATTCGCTGAAGTAAGGCATGGCCCGCGCGGGGTCGGGGACTCACCTGCCGATGGAGCTACCTCGGCCGATGCACTCACTCCGCCTGTTGTTCGCCAGCCTCGTTTGCGCCGCCACCATGGCGGCGGCGGTTGCCGCGCCTGCCGTGGCCAAACCCAGCTGCGACGGGAAGGCGGCGACGATCGTCTCCAACGCGGCCCACATTGTCGGCACTAAGGCCCCGGACGTGATCGTCGCCGGGGCAGGCGACAACGAGATCGATGGCGAAGGCGGCAACGACACGATCTGCGCTGGAGCAGGCAACGACGATGTCGACGGCGGTCGCGGCATCGACAGGCTGTTCGGCGAAGAAGGCGACGACACCCTGCACGGCGAACGCGGCTCCGACCAGCTCGATGGTGGCGGTGGGACCGATCGCGTCTTCGGTGACTCCGGCAACGACGAAGTCAACGGCGGCGACGGCGACCACGACAGCGTCTTCGGCGATGCCGGCGACGACTCGATTTCCGGCGGTGCGGGCGACTTCGACGTCGTCACCGGCGGCCCCGGCAACGACCAGATCGACGGCGGCCCCGGCGACCACGACATCGCCTCCTACGCCGGGACCGGCGGGGCGGTGACGATCGACCTTGGCGCCGGCACCGTTAGTGGCGCCGAGGGTGAGCACCTGGACGGGATCGAGGACGCGATCGGCGGCTCCGGCGACGACACTCTGATTGGTACTTCTGGCAGCGACAACCGCCTCGACGGCGGCCCCGGCGACGATCGCTTGCAGGCTGCCGGAAGCGGTGATGAAGCCTTCGGCGGGCCCGGCAGCGACGACTGCAACGGCGGCTTCAGCGCCGAAACCTCCTGCGGTAAAAGCGACGGCGCCGGTGGCACCGCTGTCGAGCTGTATCGCAGCATCGACGGCTCCACCAGCCTGATTGTCAGCGGTGGCAGCGGCCCCGACGCAGCCTCGGTCAACTTCAACGCCGGCGTCTACACGGTCGTCTCCGAACCGGGCGGCGACGAGGTCACGCTCGGCGATCCCAGTTCCGCCGCCTGTGTGCACACGATCTCCTCGCCCTCAATCTCCTGCCGCGGCGACGTCGACACGATCATTGCCTCGCTCGGCTCTGGCAACGACACCTTCAAGGTCGACAGCAGCGTCCCGGCTAGCGTCTCCACGGTCGCTGACGGCGGCAAAGGCAGCGACACGATCGTCGGCGGGCCCGGCAACGACACCCTCTACGCGGGCGAAGACTCCGAACCCGACACGCTCGAAGGTGGCGGTGGCGACGACGTTCTCTACGGCGTCAACATCTTCCACCCGCGCAAAGACAGCGGCGCGGCGCGGATGCTGGGTGGGCTCGGCGACGACCTGATGATCGGCGGTCAGCCCTGCGACGGCGACACCTTCGACGGCGGTCCCGGCGACAACGACAGCGCCTCCTTCGCCCGTGTTCACAACAGCGGCATCTTCGTCGAGGCGACGATCGGTGGCGCTGTCCTCGATCCTGATGTGGGCGGCTGCAACGCCGGCAGTATCGATCCCAGCACCGAGAAGATCGAGGGCTCGCCCGGCCCGGACATCCTCAGCGGTGACGGCAACGCCAACAAGCTGCTCGGCCGTGGCGGCAACGACCAGATCGATGGCAGCGGCGGCAACGACGAATGCATCGGCGGCGGCGGCAGTGACCAGATGAACAACTGCGAGTCGGGCGGCTAGCCTAGGGCCGGAAGGGCCGCTCCGAGGGCGACTCCTCCTCCCAGCCGCCCTCGTCCTCCTCGTCCCATTTGCCGCGGTTGCGGAACCAGAGCACCGCGACCACCAGGCAGACGATCACCGCCGGCACGAAGACCGGCAGCGCCGCGATCGTGTTGTGGTGGGCGAGCGGCAGGGTCATCGTCCACCGCCTCCCTGCAGGCCCAGCGGGCCGCGGCGCGGTGCCTGCGAGCGCCGGCGCCGGCGCTGTGGCCGTGGGCCGAAGGAGAGCCGGTGCAGCGCCCAGGCGAGCAGCGCCAGCAGGCCGAGCGCAATCGCCGCGACGCTCGAGTAGGCGACCGCGACCACCAGCGGGCTGCCACCCTTCTGCTCGCGCTGCAGCAGCATGTGCTCGTCGCCGAAGGCGCGGTCGAAGTGGGCGGGCGCCGGCACTTCGCCGACCGGGATCGCGGCATCACGCGGCAGGTAAATCGGCAGCGCCGTCAACGAGTTGCCGCGGTGCAAGCGGACCATCGTCTTCCAGTCCCCGTAGAGCGGGATCGGCTCGGTGGTGCGGTAGAGGCCGGGGCCGACCTTGCGCAGCGGGTCGACGACGAGGCCGCCGCCCTGCCATGCGGTGACGTCGAACCACTCCGCGTCGGCGGCGGCATTGGGCGGGTCGAGTGCGATCGTCGCGATCGCCTGGCGCCCCTCGCCACCGGGCACGTCGCGGAGGGCGACGCGGGCGCTGACGCTGTGTTCGGCGGGCGTGTAGAGGCCGAAGGCGACCAGCGCCGTCAAGGTCGCCGCCGCGGCCAGGGCGGCGCGGCGCAAATGCGGCCGCCGCACTCCGGGGTCGAGCGAGAGTCGGGTACCGGCCCAGGCGCCGAGCAGCGCCCCGGCGATCGCCGCTAGGAAGCCGACGATCGCGCCCTCGGGAAAGAGCGCCGCCGGCCAAGCGAGCGGCATCCAGAGGTGCGACCAGGCCCACTCGGCGGCGAGTCCGGCGGTGCCGATCCCGACCCCGGCCCAGAGGCCGAAGCGCAGCGGTTCGTCGCTGGAGACGCGCAGCGCCACCGCCTCGACCACCAGCGCCTCGACGATGTAAAGCGGGAAGTGGGGGGTGCTCTGGCCCAGCACCGGACCGATCAAGAGGGCGAGGCCGCCGCGCAGGGCGACGAAGAAGAGCGCGGCGCCGAGGGCGGCGCCGCGGCCGGCGTAGATACGGGCGAGGACGAGCCCGAGGCCGGCGGCGAGCATCAGCAGCATCGGCTGGAAGACCAGCTGGAACTGCGGCACGCCGAAGTCGAACTCGGCCTGGAAGGTGGAGAGGCCGAGCATCAGGCCGCCGGTCAGTCCCACTGCCCGAAGCATCCGGGTCGAGTCGGTCTCGCGCCGCGGCTGTTCGAGCGCGGCGTTGGCGCGCAGTCCCTCAACGCTGAGCACGGCGATCCCGATCAGGGTCATCGCGGCGCCGCCGATCAGCATCAGGTGGGTCGGCCCCCAGAGGGTCACGTCCTGGCCGAAGAGGCGGTGCCAGATGTCGTCGAGCGGGAAGCCGATCAGCGAGAAGGCGCCGCAAGCGCAGATCAGGACGCCGCCAAGCGGCGCCCACCAGTCCTGCCCGAGCCGGATCGCGACCCGGCTCGGGCGCTCGCGCGGCAGCACCATCGCCATGAAGCCGGCGGTGAAGATCCCGAACAGGCCGGCGAGGATGAAGTAGTGGGCGGGGTTGGCGAGCGGCCCGGGGTCGCGGCCGTTGTCGATGTGCAGGGAGATGTCCCAGTACATCCCGAACAGCGCCGTGAGCAGCGAGATCGTCGCCAGCGAGGAGGGCAGCGCCGCCCAGCCGGGCAGCCCGGAGCGTCGTTCGGCCTGGGCGGCGAGGTGGTCGAGCAGCTGCACGCGGCCGCTGCGGTGGCCGAAGCCGAAGTAGAGGAGGGCGACGGTGAGAACCGCGGCGGCGGTGGTGGCGATGACGATCTGGCCGAGTTCGGCGCCGCCGGCGGGCGGGGCAGCCTGAACGGCGAGGGAGAGGAACGAGCCGAAGGTCATGAAGTTGGTCCTTCCGAAGGTCAGCGGGGGGTCGGGTCTGTCCTTACCTCATACAATGTTACCTCAAACGAGGTTACATTCCACCAGGTAGTCTTTCCGGACGATGGCGAAAGGGAAAAGCGACCCCAGCGGCGCCCCGTCGCTCCCGGAGGAGGCAACGCTGACGGTCGAGCAGCTCGCTTACGAGACCGGGATGTCGGTGCGGAACATCCGCAACCACCAGTCGCGCGGACTGCTGCCGTCGCCCGAGGTACGTGCCCGCACCGGCTACTACGGACCCGAGCACGTCGCTCGCCTGCGTCTGATCCAAGAGATGCAGGCTGAGGGCTTCAAGCTCAGCGCGATCTCGCGGCTGATCGGCGAGCACGGCGCCGACGCCGACCGCTTCGTCGGCCTCCGCCAGGCGGTCACCGCGCCGATCGACGGCGAGGCGCCGGAAGTGCTGACCCGCGAGGAGTTGATCGAGCGCTTCGGCGTTGACGACGACCGCCTGCTCTCCCGCGCCCAGAAGCTCGGTTTCCTGGTCGCTCTCCCGGACGAGCGCTACGAAGCGCCGAGCCCGGCCCTACTGGGCGCCGCCGAGGAGGTCCTGGGAATGGGGATCTCGCTGCCGGCGGCGCTAGCGGCGATTGAGAAGCTGGCCCGCAACTCGCAGTCCGGCGCCCGCACCTTCGTCAACCTTTTCGTCGACGAACTCTGGAAGCCATTCGATGAGTCCGGCCGTCCGGAGGAGGGCTGGACTGAGATCACCGCCGCGATTGAGCGCCTGCGCCCGCTTGCCGCCGAAGCGATGAACGCCAGCTTTCGCCTCGCCCTGACCGCCGAGATCGAGAAGGCTTTTGGCGAAGTCCTGGAACGCCGCAAGAAGAAGTAGCCGGGCCGGGCTCCTCGGTTGCCCATACTTGTGCGGTG
>Ga0105242_10001335_pt1 | contig 19502 bp, 21 predicted proteins | sample KBSM24metaG_FD_81521 | JGI IMG/M metagenome (GOLD analysis project Ga0105242, IMG submission 81521) | Miscanthus rhizosphere microbial communities from Kellogg Biological Station, Michigan, USA - KBS M2-4 metaG | ecosystem: Host-associated > Plants > Roots > Rhizosphere > Soil | place... | reverse complement strand
TCACCCGCCCCTCTCCGTTTCCCCACCGGCGCGCTCTGACCTGTCCATTTTTGCCTTGCCGTAGGCCTGGTGTCAAACCCCTTGACCAGATTCGCTGTCGAGCAACGGGCTTCCTGGCAATCGACGGTGGGCTCGCCTATAGGCGAGCCATTCGCTGCAGGCGGTCGCGAGGTGATGCCGGTCCTGAACCGCATCCTGCCATTAAAAAACCCCGCATTTGCGAGGCTTTTTTCCTATACCGCTACGGGGATTCGAACCCCGGTTTCCGGACTGAGAATCCGGCGTCCTAGTCCCCTAGACGATAGCGGCGAGGGACGGGCATTTTAGCGGGACGAGAAGGCGGGATGCGTGCGGGGGGTCACAGGCGCAAACTTTCGCGAACTGCGGGGATCGGCCTAGGGGCGGCGCCGAAGGCGTAGCTAAGTTAGGGGCGAGCATGCGGGGATATCTGGCCAGCTGGCCGAGGTCGGTGCGGGCGGGCCTGTTGGTCTTCGTCGCCGCGTTCGGCCTCTTTGCCTTCACGACCCAGCCGTTGACTGGCTACGAGCCGGAAACGGCGGCGGTTACCGAGGGGCTGGTGCTGGAAGGCCACTTCTGGGACAAGGAAGACTCCTCGCTGCCGTTGAAAGCGAACTTCCAAGGGCGGGGCGGGCACTACTACTCGACCGCCGGGCTGCTGCAGCCGCTGCTCGAGGTGCCGTTCTTCGCCGCGGGACACGCGATCGACGCCAACTTCGGCCACCCACCGGATTACCCGTTCGCCTACACCTTCCTCTGGTTCTTCAATCCCTTTATTGCCGCGATCGCTGCCGTGGCGATTTTCGCCCTGGTGGCGATGACGCGCCGCTCGCTCGCCTGGGGGGCGGCGATCGCCGGGCTCTTCGTGGTCGGCAGCATCGCTTGGCCCTATTCGAAGATCGGCATGGAGACGACTTTCATGTCCGCCTCGTTGGTCGCCTTCGCGGTCGCCGTTTGGGCGCGACAGCGACCGAGCCCGCGGACCTGGGCGCTGACCGGCTTCGCCGCGGGGGCGTCGATCGCCACCAAGCCCTACGCGGTGCTCGTCCTGCTCGCGATCGCGATCCTGCTCTGGCCGCAATTCTGGGCCGCCGACCGCGATCGACGCCTGCGCCTCGGCCTGGCGATCGCCTTGCCGGTGCTGGCCTGGATCGCCGCGATCGGCTGGTACAACTGGGTCCGCTTCGGCGGCGTCACCAATTCCGGCTACGACGAATCGCTGCTGACGCTGGCGGCGCCCTTCAACTGGCTGGGCCTGCTCTTCAGCCCCGGCAAAGGGTTGATCTTCTACAGCCCGCTGGTGGTGCTGGGGGCGCTCGGGATCCCGCGGCTCTGGCGCCACGATCGCTCGCTCGCGATCGCCCTGCTCGTCTACGGCGTCGGGCTCACCTGCATCGCCGGCTCGACCACCTTCTGGGGGGACGAGGTCTGGGGGCCGCGTTACATCGTCCCGGCCGCCTGGACGCTGCTGGTGCCGATCGCCTGGTGGGCGAACACCCGCCTGCGCCGCCGGGTCCTGGCCGGCTTCGCCGTGGTCGCGGTGCTCGTCCAGATCGTCGCCGTCTCGGCCCAGTACGCGCACTACGTCGACGCCGTCGATGCCCTCACCGGGGTGCCGGTCTACCAGGACCGCTTCGGTGTCGACCGCGAAAAGATCCCCTATGGCAACGACCCGACCCGCTGGATCCCGCAGCTCTCGGCGCTGCTCGTTCAGACCGAGGGGTTGATCTCCACGCAGGTGATCGACCGGCTCGGCGGCGACGGCCTCGAAGTCACCTACGCGCCCTTCGAGGGGCGCTCGCGCACCGTCAACCTCTCCGACCCGAAGCTGGCGATTCCGCTCGACTTCTGGTGGTACCCGCCGCCCGAACACAAGTGGCTGGTCCGCTTCCTCGCCCTGCTGCTGCTGATCGCCAGCGTCACGGCGGCTTGGCGCCTGCGGCGGCTCGTCACCCGATCCACTGTTTGAACCCTGGCGCAACGGCTACGTACCCCAGGGACAACGTGTAATCGTCCGATCGAAGGAGGCAGGTATGCACAAACGACTTCTCGCCGTTCTGGCCGCCGCTGCCGCGGCGTTGGCGATGGGACTGGGCGGCGTCGCCCAGGCGAGCCATGGGGCCGACGACCCGCCAGGCCATCACCACGGCAAGCATCACCATCACGGCAAGCACCACGGCAAGCATCACCATCACGGCGGCAACGACGACGGGCCCAACCACACCTGAGGGCGGGCCCGGAGCTCTGGTGGCTCTCTAGCGGCGCCCTCGCCGGCTGATCCAGGCGGGGGCGCTGTAGGGGGGCATCAGTAGCACCAGCCCCAGCAGGACCCCGGTGGCACCGGCGTAGAGGAACAGCTCGGCGACGCCGCTGTTTTCGCCGACCACGTTTTGGCCGACACCGAGGATCGAGAAGGTGAAGATCGCCAGGCCCAGCGCCGAGAGCAGGAAGGGCTTGCGTTTGGTCGGCAGGAACTCCAGCGTCACCAGGCTGATCACGGTGAGGACGAAGATCGCGAACTCGAGGATGCCGAGGATCATCCAGGCGGCGTCGACGCCGGGGATCGTGTCGAGGAAGGTGCCGCTGAACTGCTTGGCGATCGGCGGCGGGGCACCGAGCCCGTCGAAGAGCTTCTCCTTGCCCGCGTAGAAGAAGAGCACTCCGACCAGGAAGTAAATGCCGGCGAGCACAAGGGCGTAGACGGCCCAGTCCTCCCAGCTGGCGCGTTGATCGGAGCTGGCGGTGGCGGCATCGTGTGCGTCCACGGGCGGTCCTTTCTCTCGCTTCCCGACCCCTGGGTATTCGGGGGGTGCCGCCGCGCTCCTGCCGATGAGCGCTCCCTTTCCGCTGGCCTAGGACGGGTTCGGCAGTCGCAGCCGTTCCGCCACCGCCTGCTGGCGATAGTCGAAGATCCGCTCCAGGTCGTGGCGCACGAAGAGGCTGTGGGCGAGGGCGCCGAGCGGGCCGAAAGGGATCGCGTAGCGGACGCGATCGCGGATCAGGCTGGCGCCGTCGTCGAGCGGCTCGAAGCCGTGCGTGTGCTCCCAGAGCCTGTAAGGGCCGCGGACCTGGGTGTCGACGAAGCCGGTCGGTGGTTCCCAGCTCTCGATCTTGGTCCGCCAGCGGATCGGCACCCCATGCAGTCGCAGGCGGTAGTCGAGCAGGGTGCCGGCGCCCATCTCAATCGGCATCGGCGTCGTCACCTCGAAATGCAGCCAGGGTGGCGTCAGCGGCTCCAGGTTGAGGGCGTCGCCGTAGAAGTCGAAGGCCCGGTCGGGCGACATCTCGACCCGCTGGGTCCGCTCGAGGACATATACGCGCATCGGGGTAGGTGTACCCCATCGCGCCCAGGATTCTCATCGCCGGTGCCACGGGTTTCGTTGGCGGCCGTCTGGCCGCCGCGCTTGCCGAGGCGGGGGAGACGGTGCGCTGCCTGGTCCGCGACCGCTCCCGAGCCGCCGAGCTCGAGGCTGCTGGCCACGAGTTGCAGGTCGGCGACGTTAGCGAGGCGGCGAGCCTGGTCGGGGCCGGCCGCGACATTGGCGTCGCCTACTACCTCGTCCACGCGATGGGCGGCGGCACCGGCTACGCCGAGCGCGAGCGGCTCGCCGCCGGCAACTTCGCCCGGATGGCCCGCGCGGAGGGGGTCGAGCGGGTCGTCTATCTCGGCGGACTCGGCGAGGAGGGCGCCTCCGAGCACCTGCGTAGCCGTCACGAGACCGCCCGCGTACTCGCCGCCGAGGGTCCGCCGCTCACCTACTTTCGGGCGGCGATGGTGGTCGGTGCTGGCAGCGAGTCCTACCGGACGCTGCGCTACCTGGTTGGTCGCCTGCCGGTGATGGTGGCGCCGGGCTGGCTGCGCACGCCGACCCAGCCGATCGGCATCGACGCCGTCGTCGAGTACCTGCGGCGGGCGCCGATGGTGCCCGAGTCGCGCGGCCGCGAGGTGCAGATCGGCGGCCCCGACGTGCTCTCCTATGCCGGGATGCTCGACCGGATGGCGATCGCGATGGGCAAGCGCCCGCGCCGCAAGCTGCCGGTGCCGTTGCTCACCCCGCGGCTCTCTTCGCTCTGGCTGGGACTGGTGACGCCGGTCGACACCAACGTCGCCCGCCCCCTCGTCGAGGGCCTGACCACGCCGACCGTGGTTACCGACCCCTCCGGCGCCGAGCTATTCGAGGTGACGCCGGAACCGTTCGACGCCGCCCTGCGCCGGGCGCTGCGGGAGGAAGAGGGTGGCTGAGCGAGGGGGCTGCACCTGGCCGCTGGGGGGAGGCGCCCAGCTGCGGTTATTGGAGAGCGGTGACGCCGTCGAGCTACAGGCGCTGATCACCGCCAACCGCGAGTACCTGGCGGCTTGGCTGCCCTGGGCGGCGGCGCAGACGGACGCCGACACGCTCGCCTTCATCGTCCGCACGCGCCAGCAGCTGCAGGACAACGATGGCTTCCAGGCGGCGCTGCTCGTCGACGGCGCGATCGCCGGGGTCGTCGGCTACCACGCGGTCGATTGGAGGAACCGCTGCACCTCGATCGGCTACTGGCTCGCCGCCGATCGGCAGGGGCGGGGAACGATGACCGGGGCGGTGGCAGCGCTGACCCGGCACGCGCTCGATGGTTGGGGTCTCGGCCGGGTCGAGATCCGCGCTGCGGTCGATAATCGCCGCAGCCGCGCGATCCCCGAGCGGCTCGGTTTCGCCGAGGAGGCGACCTTGCATCGAGCCGAACGGGTCGGCGACCGCTCCCTGGACCTCGTCGTTTACTCGCTGCTCGCCGGCTGCTGATGCGCCCCGATCGAGAGGGCGGATCGCCGAACTCGTCAGCCGCGCCGCTGAGCCGGCGCGGCCGGCAGCTGCAGGCGCAGGCGCGCCGCCGCCACGGCCGAGACGGAGGCGCGGCAAGCTTTCGCGATCGCGCCGTCGCTGTGGTCGGGCTGGCGGCGGACCTCGAACTCGATCAGGGCGGCGCGGCGCAGTTTGGCGCGGGCCTGCAGGTTGCAGTCGGTCGGGGCGGCGGCGAGGGCCGCTTGAGCGGCGCGCTCCCGTCGGCAGATCAGGCAGAAGGTGCCGTCCTTGCCGTCGATCCAGGAATCCGGCATCGGCAGCCGCTTGCCACCCGACTGACTGACGCTGACCCCGCAGCTGTCGCAGGTCCATCTCATCGCTTTTTTGCTGGAAACGGGCATAAAGATCGCTAGATTGAAGGTAGCAGGGCGACCTTGTCGGCCAGCCGGGAAAGCCCGCTTTACCGGCCTCCTACACTTGGTCGATGCCTTTTAGTGCCGAGACCGTGCCCACTTACACGTTGTACCGGCGAGGTATCGAGCTGCTTGAAGACGGCGACTTCGAGCACGCTGCTGAACCGCTCGCCGAGGCGGCCCGGCGGGCGCCGGAGAAGTCCTCGGTGCGCGAGGCACTGGGGCGCGCTTATTACCGTGCCGGCCGCTTTGCCCAGGCGGCGGTCGAGTTCGAGGCGGTGGTGGAGACCCACCACGTCAACGACTACGCCCACTTCTGCCTCGGCCGCGCCCTCAGCCACACCGGCCAGAAGGCCCGCGCCCGCCATCACCTGGCCCTGGCCTCGAACCTGCGCCCGGACCGGCGCGACTACCGCTACTACCGCCGCCTGCTCGACGCCTGAGGTCGGGCAAGCCCGGCGTTAGCGAGCGCTGCGTAGTTTTCCCCTCCTGGGGTGTGGGAAAAGTACGCAGGGCTGCTGATCATCCGGTTAGCTCAGGTGACGAGCGGGATCACGCAGCGGTACTTGTGGTTGGTGGTCGAGCCGGCAAAGCCGATCTGGCCGGAGGGTGAGACCGTGGCCACGCCATACATGTCGAGCGCAGAGATGGTGGGGATGTCCCCGCTCCACTCATCCCCTGCCAGCACGATCCCTGGTTGCTGCGAGAAGGCCGCCAGCAGCAGTGCGTCGGGCAGTTCGCCGCCCTGGGTGGCGCAGGCTTGGGCGGCGGTCGGCGCTGGCACCGCCGCCTCGCTGCTCGACGCCTGCCAGCAGGCGCCGGCGAAGAAACGGGTGCCGTTGGCGCAGCCGGCGCTGTGGCCGTTGACGCGCTCGGCGTCGAGGGCGTTGACGGCGTTGAGCGCGGTCTCGGCGTCGCGGGCGGAATCGGCGGAATCGGCGTGGACAGCGGTCGGGACCTGGCCGAGCGTTGCCACGTCGATCTGCACCCCGGTTACCGAGCCCGGCGCCAGCTGCGTGGCCGAGACCGTCCCCGGCGCCAGCAGGTCGCTGGAGATCGAGCCGGGCTGCAGCCGGTTCCCCGACACCGACCCCGGTGCCAGCCGGTTACCGGGCAGCGAGTTGGGCGCGACGCGGTTGCCGGGCAATGAGTTTGGTCGGATCTGCTTGCCGTTGATCTTGGCTGCCGCGTAAACGGTGCCGCCGCCGAGGGCGACGAAGAGGGCGACCACGGCGATCGCCAGAGCCGGCTGCCGCCGGCGGGTTCCGCTGCGCATCTAAGTTCTCCCCTGATTCGGATGAGTGGGACGGACGAGACCCCATAAACATTGGGGTTCGGTAAAGCGGTGGCAGTTTAGCTGAGCGAAGCGGCACTCCTAACGGAAAGTCAGGTCGTGGCCCGGGGGATAAACTCGGCACCGTAAATACGGTCGGTGGTCAAGGGAAGTCCGGTGCGAAGCCGGCGCGGTCCCGCCACTGTGACCGGGTCGAGGAGATCGCGGGCGCTGCTAGCGCCAGCCACTGGGGGCGACACCGAGCCTCCGGGAAGGTGCGATCGACCCCACCCCGGGAGCCAGGAGACCTGTCCCCGGCCAAGCCATGACAACCCTCGAGGAAAGGGTGGCGTAAATGCCAAGACTCTCTCCGTTCCAGCTGGCCGCTGCTTGCGCGCTGGCTCTCGTTGTATCTCTGATCCCGATCTCCGCCGCGTCTGCCAAGGGCGTCTCCGCCGACCTCCGCGTCGTCGGCAAGGGCGGCAAGGCGCTGGGCGAAGGCACCTTCAGCACCGGCACGGTCTCGGTCAAGACCAGCAAGTCGGCGACCTGCTTCGGTGCTGGCACCGGCGGCAGCGGCATGTCGGTGACGATCCCGGGCGCGACGGCGATGGGCCTGCTTGTCTCGGCCGCGAAAACGACCCCGACCCTGCGACCCGTTTCGCTCACCGACGCCTTCAGTTTCGGCCTCGGGCTCTGCGGGATCGGCAACAGCGTCGTCAGCGGCAAGAAGGCCTCCTGGTACCTGAAGGTCAACCACAAGGCGCAGCAGGTCGGCGGTGACTCGGTGAAGCTGAAGCCGGGCGACGAAGTCCTCTGGGACCTCGCCTCCTCCTACCCGTACCCCAACGAGCTGGCCCTCGAAGTGCCGGCCAGCGCCGAGGCCAACGTCGCCTTCCAGGTGACCGTCGTCTCCTACGACGAAAAGGGCAAGCGCAAGCCGGTCTCCGGCGCCACTGTGACCGGTGCCAGCGGTCCGACCGACTCGCAGGGCCACGCCACGGTGACGCTCGCCGCGCCCTCGCTGCTGCGGGCCACCCACGGTAAGGAAATCCCCTCGGCCGCCGAGCCGGTCTGCATCGCCGCCATCTGTCCCAGCGGCTCCTGATGCACCCCCGCCGCGGCCTGGCGATCGCGAGCGCGCTGCTGGCGCTGCTCGCGGTCGCCGGCTGCGGCCTCGGTCCCGGCGCGAGCCTGGAGCCGGTCAAGCTGACCGTCACCCACAACTACGGGCGGCAAGTCGTGCTCGAACGCGAAATCGACGACGCCACCGAGTCGGACACGGTGATGCGGGTGCTGGAAGGCGCCGCCCAGATCGGCACCAAAGAAGGCGGCCGTTTCGTCAAGTCGATCGACGGCGTCGATGGCACCGAACGCGGCGGCCGCTACATGGACTGGCTGTTCTACGTCAACGGGGTCGAGTCCAACGTTGGCGCCGCCGCCTTCGCCCTTAAGGGGGGTGAGGCGATCTGGTGGGACTACCGCGACTGGACCTCGGCCCTGCACATCCCCGCCGTGGTCGGCAGCTGGCCGCAGCCGTTCACCAGCGGCTACGAAGGCAGTCGCCACCCGATCGCGGTCGTCTGCCGCGGCGGCGGCAGTGCCTGCGACGCGGTGCGGACGCGGCTGGAGGCGGTGGGGGTGAAGGTCGTCGCCGGCTCCCCTTCGGGGGCGATCCGCGTCCTCGTCGGCCCCTGGGCGCGTCTGCGCGAGGACCCAGCGGCCGCCCAGCTCGACGGCGGGGTCGGGGAAAGCGGCGTCTTCGCCGAATTCGGCGGGTCGGCCACCCGACCGCAGCTGCAGGGACTCGATGAAGCCGGCGCCGTCGCCCGCCGCTTCGGGCCCGGTGCCGGCCTCGTCGCCGCCACCCGCCGCTACGAAGCGCCGCCGACCTGGCTCGTCACCGGGGCGACGCCAGCGGCCGTGCGCGCCGCTGCCGGCCTGCTCAGCGCCGCCGCGCTGCGCGACCATTACGCGGTGGCGATCGAGGACGGGAAGGAGACGCCGCTGCCGGTGTCGGGACGATGAGGTCGCCGTTCGCTTACATGCCGCGTCGTGGCCCCCTGCAGTCGGCCTCGCCGGGTGCCGCCGTCGCCTACCTCGGCGCCCTAGTGGTCGTCGCCTTCCTCTACTCGAGCCCGCTGGTCCTGGTCGCCGCTGGTGCCGCCGCGGCGCTCGCCGGCATGCTGGCGGGGGCGCGCACGGCGGTGCGGGCGGGCCTGCGGATGGGCCTCTCGCTGGCGCTGCTGATCGTCGTCGTCAACGCCCTCGTCGTCTCCCGCGGCGAGACGGTGCTGGCGCGGCTCGGTGACTGGCCCCTGCTCGGCCAGGTCGACGTCACCGCCGAGGCGATCGTCGCCGGCGTCTCCGCCGGCCTGCGGGCGGCGGTGGTGATGGTCGCCGCCGCGGTCTACTCGGCCTGCGTCGACCCCGACCGGGTGCTGCGCGCCCTGCGCCCGCTGGCCGGTCGCTCGGCGCTGACCGCGACCCTGGTCTCGCGCCTGGTCCCGGTCGCCGCCGCCGATGCCGCCCGCCTCCGCGATGCCGCCCGCCTGCGCGGGCCTGGTGCCGCCCCTGCCGGCTGGTCGCCGCTGCTGCGCCGCCTCCTCGCCGGCTCCTTCGACCGCGCTGTCGATTCGGCGGCGACCCTGGAGTTGCGAGGCTACGCGCTGGAGGGGCGGGGGAGGGCCCGCCAGTCGTCGCCAGTCGGGCGACTGCGGCAGCGTCTATCCGGGCGCTCGGCCGAGCCCCGTTCCCGCTTCGACGGCCGCTTCTACGCTGTCGCTGCAGCGATCCTGATCGCCGCGATCGCCGCCAAGCTGCTCGGCGCCGACGACTTCCACACTTACCCGATGGTTCGGCTCGCCCTCGGCCCTGCCGCCATCACCCTCAGTGCCCTGCTGGTCGCCAGCGGCCTCGCCCCGTTACGCGGCGTGTCGTCGTGGCGAGGGGACCGCAGCTCGGCGCCGCGGCGTGGGAGCCGCGCCTCGCTGCGGTGGTTCCTTATCCATGGCAGGGAGGGAAAAGGAACCCCAAGGGAGGGGACGGACGCGTTCGCGCGGGCGACCCGTGGTCCCGCCGCGGCGCCACTCCCGGAGGCGCCCCGTGCCTGACCTCGCCACCCGCCGCCGCGCCGCGCCCGCCCTCGCCGTCGAGGCCCTCGGCTACCGCTACCCCGAAGCTACCCGCGACTCCCTCGCCGGCGTTTCCCTGGAGATCGCCCCCGGCGAACTGGTCCTCCTCGCCGGCCGCTCCGCCAGCGGTAAGTCAACCCTCCTGCGCGCCGCCTGCGGCCTCGTCCCGCACTTCCACGGCGGCGAAATCAACGGCCGCGTCGAGGTTGCCGGCCTCGATGCCATCGCCACCGGCCCCGGCGAGCTTGCCTCCGTAGTCGGCTACGTCGCCCAAGACCCCGAGACCCAAGTTGTCTCCACGACCGTCGCCGCTGAGATTGGCTTACCCCTCGAGATGCGCGGCGACTCCCCGCCAACCCGCGCCCGCGCCGTCGAGGAGGTCGCCCTCGCCCTCGCGATCCCGCACCTCCTGGACCGCACCGTCGACTCACTCTCCGGCGGCGAGCTCCAGCGCGTGGCACTCGCCGCTGCGCTGGTGACTCGGCCACGTCTGGTCCTCCTCGACGAGCCCACCTCTCAACTCGACCCGGTCTCCGGCGACGAGCTGATCTGGCTGCTGCGCCGCCTCAACGAGGAGTGGGGCGTCTCGATCCTCCTCGCCGAACACCGCCTGGAGCGCTGCCTTGCCGCAGCCGACCGTGTAGTCGCCATGGCCGAGGGCACCATCGCCTTCGACGGCCCGCCCCGCGACTTTCTCGCCTGGGCGCAGGACGCCGATCCCGTCCTGGAGACCCCTGCGGCGCGCCTCTTCTCACTCGCCGGTATCGAGCCGTTGCCCGTCGGAGTCCGTGACGCGAGGACGACGATTGCCTCGATGGAGCGAGGAGCCGGACCCCCTCCTCACTCAACTTGCTTCGGTGGGGCGGCGGGGGCCGTCCGAGAGCCGGCTGCTGAAGAAGTACAAGCCGTTCGGAGGGGGTCCGGCTCCTCGCTCCGCCAGCCGAGCCTCGTGGCGAAGGGGCTCTGGGTGGAGCTGATGCGGGTGGATGAGGCGCACGATGTGCTCCGTGGGCTTGAGTTGACGGTCCGCCAGGGCGAACGAATCGCGCTGATGGGCCGGAATGGGGCCGGGAAGTCGACGCTGCTGCGGACCGCAGCAGAGCTCGTGGGGTCGGTGGCCGGCAAGATCGAAGTCCCGGGTGGGATCGCGCTGCTGACGCAGAATCCCAGTGACTACATGGTGCGGGAGCGAGTCGGGGACGAACTGCCTGGTGACGCGGGTCTGGCTGCGCTGCGGTTGGTGGGCCTGGAACACGCCGTCGATGCCGACCCGCGCGACCTCTCGGGCGGCGAGCGGCAGCGGTTGGCGCTGGCGATCGCGCTGGCCGGTCGCATGGGGGGTGACGAGCTGCCGGGCCTGGTCGCTCTCGACGAGCCGACCCGGGGGATGGATCGGGCGCGCAAGGCCGACCTGATCGGTCTGATCGGGGACCTTGCGGAGCGCGGTGCGGGGGTGGTGGTCGCCACCCACGACGTCGAGTTCGCCGCTGAGTTCGCGGAGCGGGTGGTCCTGCTCGGTGACGGTGTCGTGATCGCCGACGGGCCCGCCAAGGAGGTGCTCTCCGGCGGCTGGTACTTCGCCACCGAGGTCGCCCGCGTCCTCGACCTGCCCGGCGTCGTCACCCCCGAGCAGGGCGCCGCCGCTCTGGAGGCGCCGTGAGCTGGGAGCTGGCGAGCTTCCTGGTGATCGGGGCGGTATTGGTCGCCGGATTCGCCTGGTACGAGCGTTCGCGGCCGCCGGCGCAGGTAGTCGCCCTGGTCGCGGCCCTGGCGGCGCTGGCGATCGCCGGGCGGGTTGCCTTCGCGGCCTTCCCCAACGTCAAGCCGACCACCGACATCGTCATCTTCGCTGGCTACGCGCTCGGCGGCGCCCCCGGCTTCGCGGTAGGCGCTCTCGCCGCGCTGGTCTCCAACTTCTGGTTTGGACAGGGGCCGTGGACGCCGTGGCAGATGGTTGGCTGGGGACTCTGCGGCGTCCTCGGCGCGGCGCTCTCTCTGGGCGGGCGCAACGTCGGCCGGCTCACCCTTGCCGCCGTCTGCGGCTTCGCTGGCATTGCCTACGGCGCTCTGCTCAACTTCTCCCTGATGGCGACCTATGGGGGAGAGCTGTCCTGGCAACACTTTCTGCTGCTGGAGGGGCGGGCGGTGCCGTTCGACGCTGCCCACGCGATCGGCAACGTCGTCCTCGCCCTGGTCGCCGGGCCGGCGATGGTACGGATGCTGGTCCGCTTCCGCCAGCGCTTCGAGTGGGGTCGCCGCCCCGCCGAGAAGGCGCTGCCGCCCGGTCGCCCGGCCGCGGGACTCCGCGCCGGCGGCATCGCCGCGCTGCTGCTGGCCTCGCTGGTACTCGGCGCCCTGGCCCCACCGCACGCTGCGGCCGCCCCGGGGGTCGAAGCCGCCGTTGTCTGGATGCGTTCGGTCCAAAACGACGATGGCGGCTGGGGTGACGCGCCCGGCGAAGACTCGAGCGCGGCGACGACCGCCTGGGCGATGCTGGGGATGGCCGCCGCCGGGGACAACCCGCTCGACGTCAGCGCTGGCGGCCACTCACCGGTCGACTTCCTCCGCCAGACGATCGACAAGCAGCACAGTCCTGGCGCCCTGTCCCGCACGATCCTCGCCCTCGAGTGCGCCGGCGTCGACCCGCGCCACTTCGCTGGCCACAACCTCGTCGCCGACCTGCTTGGCAAGCGGCGCGACAACGGCTCCTACGAAGGCTGGCCGGGCTCGACCGCCTACGCGGTGATCGCCCTGCGCGAGGCCGGCGCCGACGGCAGCCTCAGCGGTAGCCTCGATTGGTTGCGCCAGGTCCAGAACGACGACGGCGGCTGGGGCGACGTGCCCGGCTCGGCCAGTACCGCCGACGGCACCGGAGCGGTCATGCAGGCGCTCTCGGCCGGCTCCAAGGCCTCACATCGCGGCCTCGCCTACCTGCGCGAATCCCAGCGCCCCGGTGGCGGCTTCCCGCTCGGCGCCGGCGGCCCCGTCAACACCCAGTCGACGGCCTGGGCGATCCAGGGCATCCTCGCCGCCGATGGCGACCCCAGCTCCTATCGCCGCGGCGGCGCGTCCGCCCCCAACTACATCGGCGCCCGCCAGGGCAGCGACGGCCACTACGCCTATTCGAAGTCGAGCAACCAGACCCCGATCTGGGTCACCGCCTACGCCCTAGTAGCGATGTCCAACGACTACTACCCAATCGAATCACCACCACGGGAACCAAAGCCGACCTCAAGCCCGAGCTCCACTTCACCGAGCGAAGCCGGTGTCCCCGTCGCCCCGGCTCCGGCTCCGGTCGAAGCCGTCCCGTCGCTCCCCGCCGGAGCCTCCCCGGTTGCGCCCGCCCCCGGCGGTATCGGTACCTCTCCCGAACGTTTTGCGACGCCCGGACAAGAAGCGCCCGCGGCGCCAGCCGAAACCTCTCCACCCGGGGGGCGAGTGAGGGAGGGGCCCGGCAGCGCCGAAGTCGAGCCTTCTGCCTCGCCCCCGTCAACCGAACCGGAATCGGAACCCGCCGAAGACGACTCCAGCAGCAGCCCCGCTGGAGCCGTCATCGCCGGTCTCCTAGCCGGCTCCCTCCTCTTCGGCATCGGAATGCTCGCCCGCCGCGGCTGGATGCGCTGGCGCTACGGTCTCTGAGATGGACGTCGAGACCGCGATCCGCACCCGCCGCACCCACAAGGCCTTCACCGCCGAGCCGCTCAGTCGCGAGCAGCTGACCGCGCTGCTCGACCTCGCCGCCTGGGCGCCCAACCATCACCTCACCGTGCCCTGGCGGTTCCGGGTCGTCGGACCCGACTCACTGCGACGGCTGAAGGAGGTGGCCGGGCCCGAGGGTGCCGCCAAGCTCGATCGCTGTCCGACTCTGGTCGTCGTTTCCGCCCTGCTCTCCGGCGACCCGGTCCAGGACGAAGAGGACCTGCACGCGACCGCGGTTGCCACCTACATCGTCCTGCTCGCCGCCCACGCTCGCGGCCTCGCCGGCTACTGGCGCACCCCTGGGTTGCTGCGCTGCGAGGCGGGTCGAGCCGCCGTCGGCCTGTCGCTGCATGAGCGGTTCGTCGGCCTGCTCCACCTCGGCCACCCGCGGCAGGAGCGTCCGGCCCCCGAGCGTCCGCCCGTCGCCGAGCTGACCGTCTTCCTCGACTGAGCCTGACCGAGCCTGAGCTGCCGATGCTGACCCGCGCCGAAGCCCTGGAGACGATCGCCGGCCAGCGCTTTGAGGTGGTCGTGATCGGCGGCGGCATCACCGGCGCTGGGGTCGCCCTCGACGCCGCCTCGCGCGGCTACTCGGTGGCGTTGCTGGAGCGCGGTGACTACGCGATGGGCACCTCCAGCCGCTCCTCGAAGATGGTCCACGGCGGCCTCCGCTACCTGCAGAACTTCGACCTCGGCCTGGTCCGCGAGGCGCTGCTGGAGCGGCAGCTGATGGTGCAGCTGGCGCCGCACCTGGTCTACCCGACGCCGTTCTTGGTTGCCTCGCTCGGCGAGGAGCGCCGCGACCGCAAACTCGGGATCGGGCTGAACATGTACGACGTGATGGCGACGACGCGGGTCGGGCGCAGCCGCCGCGAGATGCGCTCCGCCAAGGACGAGGCCGAAGACTTCTACTGGTCGCCCGACCGCCACCGCACGATCGACCGCGACGAAGTGCTCGCGCTGGTGCCGGCGCTGGCCCCGCGCGACCCCCACGACGCCTACATGTTCTACGACTGCCAGACCGACGACGTGCGGCTGGTCCTCACTGTGCTCGGTGAGGCGGAGCGTTTTGGAGCAGCGATGCTGAACGGCGCCGAGGTCGTCGAGGTTCTCTCCGACAACGGCCGGGCCGCCGGCGTCGCCTTCGTCGAGGCCGAGTCCGGCGAGCGAGTTGAGGTCCGCGCCGACAACGTCGTCAACGCCACCGGCGTCTGGGCCGACGAGATCCGGCCCGAGGTGGTTGAGGAGGAGGACGTGCCGCGGATCGCGCCCAGCCGCGGCACCCACCTGGTGATCGACCAAGCCGACCTGCCGATGGGCCGCGCCGCCTGCATCGTCCCCGCCGGCGAAGGTCGGATGATCTTCTCGCTGCCCTGGTACGGGCGCACCCTGGTCGGCACTACCGACAACGACTTCGACGGTGACATCGCCCATCCCCAGCCGGGCGGTGAGGACGTCGAGTACTTGCTCAACGCCGTCAACGATTTCTTCGGCACCTCGCTCGGTCGCTCGAGCCTGGTCGGCGCCTACGCCGGGGTGCGGCCGCTGATCTCAAGCGGCGACCCGCGCAAGTCGGTGGACATCTCCCGCAAAGCCGAGCTCTATGAGACCTCCTCGGGGATGCTGACGATCACTGGCGGCAAGCTGACTACCTGGCGACGAATGGCGAAGCAGACCGTCGACCGCCTGGTCGAGCGGGAAAGGCGTGAGGCGCCCTGCCACACGGCGGAGATCCCACTCGGGATGGAGGCCCGCGCTGGCGACCTCGAGGCGCCGGATGGCGTCGGGGAGGAGGCGATTGGCCAGCTCGCCTTCCGCTACGGCCACGCCGCCCGCGCTGTCCTCGACCTCGCCTGGAAGGACCCTGAGCTGGCGAAGCCGATCGTCCCGGGCCGCCCCGACTTGCTCGCCGAGGTGGTGATCGCCGCGCGCCGCGAGCAGGCGCGCAGCGTCGCCGACGTGCTGTTGCGCCGCACCCGGCTGGGCATCCTGGCGGCTCCGCAGTTGCGCAGCGTCGCCGACGTGCGGCCGGTCGCGGAGGTGCTCGGCGCCGAGCTGGGCTGGAACCGGCGCCAGGTCAAGCAAGAGGCAGAGGCCTGGTTAGAGGCGGCCGCGCGCGAGGGGATCGACCCGGCGACGGGCGGATGAAGTCCCTGCTCCGGCCGGTCGAATAACCTGCGGCCCCGATGAATAAGGCTGAGCTGGAAACCAAGCACTTGGCGGAGCTGCACTCGCTGGCCGCGGAGGCCGGCGTCGAGCGCTACCGCATGCTGACCCGTACCGAGCTGGTCGCGCAGCTCGCCGGGGAGGGCGACTCCGACGGCGACGCGGCCCCCGCGCGCCAGTCACGTCCCCCGCGCGGCGAGGGTGGGCAACGCGAGCGCTCGCGCAGCCGTCGCCGTCGCCCCCCGCGCGAGCGCAAAGCGGCGGCGGAGGGCGGCGAGGACGAGCCCTCGTCCGAGCCGGCTGAGCCCGCTCCCGAGGCGGGCCGAGATACTGCGCCCGCCGGCGACGCTCGCCCGCGCCGCCGTCGGCGCCGTCGCTTCGGCCGCCGCGGCAAGCAGGAGGTGACCCTGCAGGGCCTGCTGCTGCCACCCGAGTCGGGCCGCCAGGCGGTTCTGCTCGGCGAGAGCCGCGAGACCTGCACGGCGCTGCTCCGCTCGGTCGCCGCCGACCTCGCCGCTGCGGCCAAGGGCCCTGACCCCGTGGCGCTGCTGATCGACCCCAGCCCCGAGGAGCTGGCCGACTGGAAGCGCGAGGCGCCGCAGGCGGAGATCGTCGCCGCTGGCCAACCGCGCCACGCCGACGACGCCCTCGCTCAGGCCAAGTCCCGCGCCGCCGACGGCGAAGACGTGATCCTTCTAGTCGACTCCCTGACCCGCCTCGCCGAGGCCCACGGCGACGCCGACGCCGCCAAGCAGTTCTTCGACGCCGGCCGGGCACAAGGCCCCGCCAGCGGCGGCTCACTCACCGTCTTAGCGGCTCTCGAGCGCCCCACCAACTAGCGGAGAACCAATCGACTGGCCCGGCAGCCGGGCCGCCCCCGCCTAGCTAACGCCGATAAGCGATCCTGCGCCAGCTCGGCTCTTTGCTGAGCTCGATCAGCTCGGAGCTGCGATCCGGCTGTACGTAACCGAAGGTCTGGGTGCGCTCGTCAAAGACGACGTCGAGCTCACCCTCCTTGACGCGCTGGTCGAGCCAGGCGCCGCGGAAGACGAGGCGGCGGATCCAATGGACGAGGCTGCGATTGGCGGGCCCGACCAGGTCCTCCCAGTTCTCGTTGATGTGCTCGCCGAGGCGGGAGCTGGGCTCGCTGATCTCGCCGCTGACGGCGAGGTCCAGGAGGTCCTCTAGCTCACCCCGGCTGAGGCCCTGGCCGACGAAGCCGAGTTTGACCGCTGCCTGCTCGACCCGTTGGCCGAAGTCCTCCTCGTTGAAGGCGAAGCGAAGCTCCCCGTACTCGAGTACGTAGTCGGAGCCCGACTCGTAATTCCCTCTGCGGGTCGTCTTCTTTTCCATGAGTTGAAGCCATCTGTTCGCAAGCCCAGCGAACAGGGACATGATCTTGCCGATCATCGTAGTCCTGTGCCTGCTCGCGGCCCCCGTTGAACGGCCGTTTGCACCCTGGCGGGTCGGAAGTGGGTCATCGCGGTGGGAGGGGGAGAGACCGGCCCGGCGGGCGCCTTTGGCAGGCCGTGGAATCCGCGCCCCTGCCGACCCGTCTCGCTCAGTTGCCGCGCCGTCAGGTCCTCGGCCGCGAAATGCCGGTCGCGGTTGGTCCACGGGCGCGCCTGCTCGGCCTCTCCTTATTGCCCCGTGAGCGGGCCGGCGTTGGCTTGCTGATCCCGCGCTGCGCCAGCGTCCATACCTTCGGGATGCGTTTTGCCCTCGACGTCGTCTTCCTCGATGCAGGGCTGCGGCCACTGGCGATCCATTGCGCAGTGCCACCGTGCAGATTGCTCACCTGTCGCAAGGCCCGTGCGGTGCTGGAGGTTCCGGCGGCGCCGGGGGGAGAGTCTGTCTTGCCGGGGACTTGAGGCGGTCGTGCTGCCGCACCGACAAGAGCTCGGCACCGTCGTCGTCTGCGAGGACGATGCCCTCACCCTCGACCTGCTCTGCGATCACCTCGCCGCCGATCGCTTCGGCGTTCTGCCGGCGCCGAGCGCCGCCGACGCGCTGCGTTTCTGCCGCTACAACAAGCCCGACTTGCTGCTCCTCGACCTCTCTTTGCCGGACGCCTCCGGCCTCGACGTCCTGCGTGAGATCCGTCGTGCTGACGGAGTGCAGTCGCGCTTCGACCCGCGGCTGCCGGTGATCGTCCTCTCCGGTCGCAGCGCCATCACCGACCGGGTGCGCGGGCTCGAGGCCGGCGCCGACGATTACCTCGTCAAGCCCTTCTCCCCGGACGAGCTGCGCGCCCGGGTCGCCGCTGTCCTGCGCCGCTGCTCGACCCAGCGCGACGGTCCTTGCCGGGTCGGCGCCCTCGAGGTCGACCCCCTGCGTCGCCACGTCGCCCTCGGCGGCCGCGAGATCAGTCTCGCCAAGAAGGAGTTCGGGCTGTTGCGCGTCCTTGCCAGCGAGCCGACTCGGGTCTTTGCCAAGGAGGAATTGCTGGAGGAGGTGTGGGGGTTCCGCAGCCCCACCCGGACCCGGACCCTCGACTCACACGCGAGCCGCTTGCGGCGCAAGCTCGACCCGGTGCACGGGCGCTACGTGGTCAACTGCTGGGGCGTTGGCTACAGGCTGATCGAAGGCTGAGCCGGCCGGGAACCCCCGCCCGGCTTGGCGGGGGCGCAGGGATGCCGGTTACTTCTTGTCGGCGCTGGGCGACTCGAAGTGGAGGATCGCCAGCTTGGTCTCGATCTCCTCGCCCTTGCCATCACCGAGGCGGCCAGCCGCTTCGTCCTGGATCTGAATCGCCTTTTCGACCGTCTCGCCGAGCAGCTTGTTGAGCTCGCTCCAGCCCTTTTTGTCGAGGACGAGCGGGGTGCGACTGACGTGCGAGTCGCTGCGGGCGTCGATGGTGCCGGCGATCAGGGCCTCGGTCGAGTCCTGGCCGATCATCTCTAGCACCGCCCCGGAGATGCCTTTGCGGGCCGAGGCGGGGATCTTCTCCCAGTCGCTGTCGCTGAAGAAGGCACGCTCGGTAGCCCGGTAGAAGTGCTCGACGGCGCCGCGACGCGGCTCGGTTTTGACCAGTTCGACACAATCGAATTCGAGCAGGGTCTTGACGTGATAGCTGACGTTGCCAAGTGGCTCGCCGAGCTCTTGGGCGAGCTGGTTGGGGCTGGAGATTCCCTTGTGCAGCGAGGTCAGGATCCTCACACGCAGGGGGTGGGCGAGCGCCTTGGCGAGTTGCTGGGTTATGCCCTCAGGCGACGTGCGGGTCTGGGCCACGGTTGATCCTCCGGTTTGAAATGTGGGGGGCGTAGAGGGAGCGAAACCAAACTGATACTCCGGTTTCTCAATCAAAGTATTTCAAACCGCTCCGGCGTTTCTCTTCTCGAATGCCACTTATAGAGCGAAAAAAGCCTTTTGTTGTGCAGCGGCTGAACAGTGCTGTGGCGCTCAGGGGTAACGACTCTTAGCGGTCAGCGGGTCTCCTTCTATGCGCACCTGCCGCCCCGAGGCGCCTGGCCGAGACCGCATTGGGGCCGGCGGGTGCGCTTTTTCCGTCTTCCGCTGAATCCGACGGGGGAGAGACGGGGCGCGATCATCGCTTGACGGCTTCATGTCGAGTGGCGGCAACGAGGCGCAGCGATGATCGACCAGGCCCTGGGCGAGGTTGTCGCAGGCTGGCCCCTGGCCGCTTCGCTTGCCGCCCTGGCGGTGCGCGGGGTCCAGGGCGGGCGGCGTCGCACCGCTCTAAACGAGTGCCTCCACGAGCTGCGCCGGCCGCTGCAGGCGCTGGCCCTCGCCGCGCCGCGAGCCGCGGACCGCGACGGCGTCGAGTCGTGCTTGCGCCTCGCCGGCGACGCCCTCGCGCGACTCGACCACGAGATCAACGGCGGCGCCGCCGTGGCTGCGGCGGCGGCGGTGCCGGTAGAGCCGCTGTTGCGCTCCGCTTTGGCCCGCTGGCGGCCACGGGCCGAGTCGGGCGGCAGCTCGCTGCGGCTGTGCTGGCGGGCTGGGCAGGCGGCGGTCATCGGTGAGGCGGGGCAGCTCGAGCAGGACATCGCCAACC
>Ga0105242_10001333_pt1 | contig 19506 bp, 40 predicted proteins | sample KBSM24metaG_FD_81521 | JGI IMG/M metagenome (GOLD analysis project Ga0105242, IMG submission 81521) | Miscanthus rhizosphere microbial communities from Kellogg Biological Station, Michigan, USA - KBS M2-4 metaG | ecosystem: Host-associated > Plants > Roots > Rhizosphere > Soil | place... | reverse complement strand
TCGTAAGCGGCGGTGCGGTCCGCGGTGAGCGTGACCGGGTCACCGTTCTTGCCGACGTTGTCCGCCCAACCGTCGATCTCGTCTCGCAAAAGGACCTGGATCGGGATGGAGCGCATCTTGTTCGCGTTGACGGCGCCGAGCGGGATGAGAAAGCCGCCGCCCTCCCACTCGTATTTCTTGTCGGTGCGACCCGTCTTGCGCGGGTTCTGCTCGTCGAGCGAGCGCACCAGGTGGTCGAGCCCCGAGTACTTGAGCATCGGCACGACGTGGGACTCGATGCGCAGCTTGGCGAGCTCGGAATCGGCCGTCACCAGCATCATCGGGGCCGTCTTGACCTGGTCGATGTAGTAGCCGATCGTGTTTTCGAGCAGCGTCGTCGCCCCGACCTGCACGCCCTTCATGATCGTGACGTGGCGCACGTCCGACTCGGGCGACATGCAGTCGATGATCTCGCGCATGTAGGGCACGACATCGAACCGGAAGTAGCCCGGCATCGACGACGAGCTCGGCGGCAGGTAGCGCCGCTTCTCCGTCCACTCGGACGGCGTCATGATCGAGACGTTGGTGGTGAGCTTCCGGATCTGGCGGCACAGCCACTCGGTCTCCGGGGAGACGCTCACTCGGCGGCCTCGAGCAGGGGTGCCATGGTGTCGTCCGCCTCGAGCGCCGCGGCCATGTGCTCGCGGCACGCCACCAGAAGCTGCGACATCACGTCGCGGATCCGCGTGGTCGCCGCCGTCATGTCCTGCGGCTGCAGGTGCGTCGCAATCGATCGGGGTGCGTCCGAGAGTAGCAGCCGGAACGCGACATCGACGTGACCCAGCATCAGCACCACCGTGGTGCGCGGCACGAGTCTGCCCTCGATGCGCTGACGGAGCATCGCGGCTTTGCGCGCCTCCTCGAGCGTCTTGCGGCACTTCACCCAGCCGTCGAAGGCGCGCACTTCGCCGTACGTTTCCGTGAGCGTGGTCAGCGGCTCGGCCAGATCGGCGAGGTTCGTGCTCTGGCGCGGGCCGAGCTCCTGCTCCAGGTCGGCGATGGGGCGATCCGACGGGCGTTCGCCGTCGTCCATGGGGATAGGGGGCAGGTCTTTCGTCCGCGCTGCGCGCTCACCCAGCCAACGGCGCGCAGCCTCGTGCAGCACGTTGATCGACTTGCCCACGCAAGCGGGGTGCAGGCGCCCTTTGGGGCGGCAGGCCTGGGTCACCGCGGGTCGCGTCACGCCCAGCTGGCGCGCCATTTCGCTCCGGGTGATCAGGTGTGCGGGCGTGCGGGTTTTTCCCGCTTTGGGCTTCACAGTGCTCTTCACAGGTGCAGTTAACTGCGCTTAATACCTGGACAAAACGCCACAATTTGCGAGCGAGGATGGGTCCCGCATTTCAACCCACTGGCCCCCGGGGGGTCCTCCACAGGACCCTATGTTTTTGCGGCATTTATGGGGTATTTTTACCCCCACAAAAAGCGGCAAATATGCAAATAGCGTGTTCTGTGCGGCTTTCATGGGCATTTTCAGATTGGAAACAGGCAAAAACCTCGTAAAAGGGTGCGCGAAACGCAATCCAACCCTCGAGTGCTCCGGATCGCGACGTTCCCTTGTGTGCTGGGGGGTCGAGACTCCAACACGACACCCGACACCCACCGCACTCTGGTCATCACTTGACCTTCAGCAGCTCCAACTGCTTCTCCATCGCGCGCTCGGCGATAGCGGGTGCTAGCTGCAGTGCTGCATCGAGGCTGCGCTGTAGGGTAGGCCTCTTGGGTCTCGATACCGTGCGATGGCTCAGGTCCCAAATCTTCCTGACCTTCACCTTCCGACGTCCACCGAGCACACGGAAGATCCCTCGACTGCGAGGCCCTTCGAGCACGACGAGCTTCTGGCCCATTTTGCGCGCGACGCGCAGCGCCTGGGCGTTGCGTGCCTTGTGTGTGCTGCCGCGGGGCCTGCCCTTGGCGAGCCGTCCGATCGTGGCGAGCTTGTTCGGCTTGCCCACGAGCTTCCGCTTGTCGCCTCCCGTACGGGCTGCGAGCTCCGGGATCGGCACGGCGGAGCCCTTGGCCCGGTCGCCCTTGCCCTCCTCCAGATCGGCTACGTACTGCGAAGGGTGACCCAAAACAGCTTCCATGTCGCGCAGGCTCGACCCGCGCGCAGGCACGACGAGGACGCGGCTCTGGGTGAAGCGATTGCGCAGAATGTTCGAACCCTCGAGGTTCTCCTGCCAGATGCGACGCCCGTGAAAGGCGCACTGGGTGAGCGTCTCGCGGGCGGCCGCGGCCAGGCCCTTCTTGGAGAGCTGCTCGAGCGCGCTTTGCATTTCGTCGAGCCCCCGCAGGTCGACTCCGATGTTAAGCATCTACTGTTAAGCTGTTAATTCCGTCCTGCTACGTCGCGTTCTGCTCCGCGAGTTGGCGCAGCAGCGGACGCACAGCCTTGCGCAGCGCTTCCAATTTCTCGTTGATTAACACCACCTCCGCTCGGAGGTTGGCGATGTCGCGTTCGCTCGGCGCCGGCGTGGGACGCATCAACTCGTGGAACACCTCCGTCGACACCAGCCATTTCGACGCCTGCACGCGCCCCGGCATGCGTTTGTCGCCGAGCTTGCGGAGCAGCCTGCCGCCGACCTCCAGGTTGCGGCGCGCGAGCAGCCTCAGCGCCTGGCGATGGCCGACTCCCATGCGCGAGGCGGCCACGGCAACCGTGATCCACGCCCTGTCATCCAATGATCCAGCTTGCCACGGCTTCGGCCTTGGCGTTCCGCCACGCGTGGTGCGCGTCCGCCACGGCCTGCTCCGCCCTGCGCAGCTCCCGCCGGATCCGGGCGGCGTTGCCGGTGTGGGCGGCGTTCGAGCACGCCAGCTCCAGGCTGTTCCAGATGGGCGCCAGGTGCTTGCAGGCGCCGGCGAGCTCGCCCAGGTGTGCGGCGACGCCGTGTCTCCACTGTGAGCGCGGCTGGTAGTAGTGGGCCTCGAGCACGAGGCGATGTTGCAGCGCTAGAACGCCCCAGATAGCCCGCAGCCTGCGGGATCGCACTACGTGGGGCCTGGCTCGTTCCACCGCGTCCTCCGCGCCGGCACTGCCGGTGCTGCCCCCTCCGAGCGCCTGCCCACGTTCCAGCGCAGCCAGGATAGCGCCGTGCCCCGATCCCTCGCCCATCAGGGCGGGCATCACGCAGAGTAGCCACTCGAGATCGGGGTCATGCATTGCCACTCTGTGAGAAACGGGCCACATTTGAGAACGAATCAGCCGGGTTACCCCGACACCCGCTTGCCTACCCGCGGTTCTGCCGCCCCCAATGGCCCCCAAGAAGTCACGAGCTACCGCTGCTGCCGCCGCTCCGGTCGAGCCCATGGGGCTCGTGCCGCCGGTGTCGCAGGCGCTCGCCGAGCTGATGTCGCTGACGGCTCCGGCAGCTTCGGCGACCGCGACCTCGAGCCCGGCTGAGGTGCTCGACCCGGCCATTGACGGAGCGACGCTGCACAACAACGTCGTGAGGCTGGGCCTCGATCCGCAGGTCGCGAAGATCGCCGCGCGCGCCGTCAAGCTCATCGCCATTTTGAAGGACCGACAGGCGATGTTCGCCGACGTCCAGGTGCTGCTGCGCACGTACGGCAAGGCAAAGCGCGACGCCTACAACGACTTCATGCGGCGCGATGTCACCACGGTGAGCATCCCGTACCTCGCCCGCGTTCCGAGCGATCCTGACTCCGAGACTCCCGGGCGCGAGCTCCGCTACGTGCAGGTCATCTGCACCTCCAAGTACAGCGTGGTCAAGGAGACCGTCCTGCGCATGGAGAAGGAGCTCGGCGACGCGTTCAGGAGGCTGTTCGTCAAACAAGAGGAGAGGGTCCTCAAGCCCGACACCCTCGGCCTCTTCAAACAGATCCTGAAGGACGTCGGTGTTCCCGAGGATCGGCTCGAGCGGACCCTGGACGTACTCTTCGAGACGAACATCCGCGTGCTCGCTCACGACGACTACGAGACCGAGCACAAGAAGCTGCCCGAGAAGACTCGAGCGATCCTCGACCAGGCCGTGGTCCGTCAGCAACCCGGATTGAAGTTCCCGGCCCTCTGAGGGCGGCCATCATGGAGCCGTTTCGCGAACCCGAAACGCTCGCCTTCTTTGATCGCATTTGGGACGGGCATCGAGAACAGCTCCGCCTCGAGGCCTCCGAATACAAGGGCCACCCCTTCTACACGCTGCGCCTCTACTGGATGACCGAGGTCGGCGACTGGCGCTGGCAGCGAGCCAAGCCGAGCTCGGCCGGCAAATACTGGGCGGCGCTGAACCTGAAGCCCAAGGAGCTGCACCAGCTCGGCCTGGCGCTGCTGCAGGAGGCGGCCGAGCTCGTGCACCGCGAGCAGAGCGCGGGGTACAAGGCCCAGGCGGAGCCGGCGGCGCCGCGGGCATCCCGCACGCCGAGCGCGCGAGAACGGGCCGCGCTGGACGGGTTCAGTCGCGAGCATCCGCCGATGCGCGACGACCCGGACATCCCGTTCTGAGCCCGGGAGACCGGGACAGTACACCCGGTTCAGGCGCTGTGCCGCCAGTCGCCGGCGGCGAGTCCTGGCCGAGTCGGGCGGGCCACTACCGAGTGGGGCCTGATCCTGAAGCCCGAAGTGCTGCACCAAAAGCCGGGGCGGAGCTGGGGCCTGGTTTTACGAGTACAGCAGTGCCGGAATTGGCATGCCGAAAGCAGCAAAGTGTACGCAATGACTCATTGTGAGTACGCTTGTTTGGAACGCCGCGGCCTTGAAACGCCGCTACGCCGTCGCCAGAATTAACGGTAGGCTGTCGCTCGTCTCGGGAGAGACGTCACCATGCAGTTCCGCTTTCAACCACTTCGGGCAACGCAAGCCGCGGGCGTCCTTGTGCGCCTGGCTGGCGGACGTCTGAACTACACGAAGCTGCTGAAACTGATGCACCTCGCGGATCGCCGATCGCTGTTAGAGACGGGTGCGCCGATCACCGGCGACCGGGTCGTCAACATGGATAAAGGGCCGGTCCTGAGCACCGTCTATGACTGCATCAAAGGCAAGGCGCCCGAATGCACGTCGTGGCAAGAGTGCTTTCGCATCGAGCACTTCGACCTGGTGACCGTAGCTGATGCGGGCGATAGCGAATTGTCAGACTACGATGTCGAGGTGCTCGAGGCACTGCACCGCCAGTATCGTTCCCACACTCTTACTCAGATGATTGACGTGGCGCATAGACTGCCAGAGTGGAAGGACCCCGCTCCGGCCAAGGCGAAACCCGTCAGCCATGAACAGATTCTGGAGGCAAGCGGGGCTTCGCGTGAGCAGGTCCGAGCATACAACGAGCTGAACGCATCCATGAGGCAACTCGACTCAGTCCGCATCATCCGCTCCTGAAAATGGTGTTTGCGGGGGATACGTTTCACGGGCACCCGGGCCCGCTTGGGGGAGTTAGCGCGCACCTTTGGATCGTAGTGCACGTCCACGCGCCGCCACTCGACACATGCGAGCTTGCTGTGCTGGTCAACGTAACCACGTGGATCCCCACCGGCGACGGCTCGTGCATCGTAGACCCTGGTGACCACCCGTTTATCCACCACCGCAGTTTCCTCTACTACAGAGAGGCCCGGGAAGTGCCTGTGGCAGACATTACGATGCGGCCTCATGAGCCGGTCTCAGCGGCGCTTTTGAGTCGTGTCAGGCGAGGCTTGCACGCTTCCAAATTCACAGCGAAGCGTTTCAAGCTGTGCGTTCCACGGACGTAGAAACGCCCACCAGGGCGAATTTTCGACCGAGGAGCTCCCCCGATTTGCAGGGGTCCAGCAACCGGCGAGCGCTCCGGACCGAACTCCCCCACTGCCATGACGTGGTGGTCATACGAGGGGAACGGGCTGCGCGGCGGCGCGCTGGAGCTGGACGGTCTGGAGGTCGAGCTGGTGCTCCGGTTCACGCCCGATGGGCGCACGCTTGCCTGGTGGGTCGAAAGCCAGACCGGCGCGTGGCTGCGCAGAGCTCCAGTGGGACTAGCGTGAACGCCCCGCGCCTCAACTCCCAGCCAAGGTCACCGAGCATGACACCATCAGCTCGCCTTCATCAGTTTTCTGACGCCCTCAGGGGACATGCCGAGGAGCTCCCCCGCATCCCGCAGGCTCAGTTCCTTGGCGAGTGCCTTGGCGCTCTCGGTCGAGTCCTTGCGCGCGCGCGCGGTCGTCTCCTGGGCCCGCTTGTAGCGCTGCACCGCGGCCCTCGCCGTGGCGGGAAGCTTGACGTCCTCCTCGAACACGGCAGAGGCGGCCGCCGCATCCGCCTGCGCGGGAGTGCCGAACACATCCACACAGCACGCGAGCGCTTCACGGATGTTGCGACGGGCCTGGCCGAGACTCTGGCCCCAGGTGTGGCAGCCCTTGACCGAGGGGATGGTGACGTGCCAGCCGCCGCCGTCCGGCTCGAACACGACCTTGAAGGTCATGGGTTGCGTAGCCAATCTTTTCCTAGACATGGTGCCATCTGCCTTTCGATGCTGCGGAGGGTGTCCTGCTTGATGTCCTTGGCGGAGTGCATGGCCACCGTGGTGAAGCACTTGCCGCAAGGCGAGACGTAACGAGCATGCGAGCCCTTCTGGCGAACCTTGGTGCAGCCTGCTGCCACCAACTTCCGGACCACTTCGCTGCTCGTCACCCCTTTATACTAGCAGCACGGCGCTAGCTGTCCACTAGAGTTGACAACTTCGCTCGCCGGAACGGGGCGAGTAGTGGGCCCGAGTCTGCGCGTTGTCTCCAGGGCTGGTCCGCTGATAAAGGCTTCTCGGTCAACTCCCAGCGGAGTCACCTCATTGACGGGTCGCCTGGTAGTAGGGTGGCAGGCCGCTTGTCCGTGATTGGCCCCAGCGCACGGCTTGCTGGAAGCACCAACGCGCAGGCTCGGGCTCGCTACTGGTAACCCGCGAGGCCTACGGAGCGGCGGCTCAGCGCTTGGACGCCCCGGGCGCCGTATAGGTGGTCGGCAGCCCCGCCGTCCCAAAGAGCTGGACCACACACTGCCGCTCCCACGAGCCCGGCCGCCTCACCCCATCACAGACGGCCCGCACGAGGTAGCTCAGCACATCGTCGGGCGAGCCCCCGTCGAGGGCGGGCGAATGTCCAAGCACCGTCAAGTATTCGAGCTGCTCGGGAGTTACTTCGATCGTGAGCTTCATGGCATCCTTCCTTTTCAGTCGCTCTCCAGGTCTTCGATGGCCTCGCTGAGAACGTCGGGAGTGCAGCCCGCCAGCCCGGCGGCATCCCAACTCGGGAACCCGAGCCGCCGCGCGGCCCGTTGTGCGGCGGCGAAGGCGCACGCGGACAACCCGAGCGCGCCGCTCCGGGTCCAAGCGCGGAGCTGCAGCGCAGCCGAGGCGCACTCCTCTCGGGACCAGCGGACCTTGGTGGCCATCTCAGCAGCGAGTCTCGCCTTCCGCGCCTGCCGTTTGCGTGCTTGCACAAAGCCCTCGTAGAGCAGCGCCTGCCAGCTGCCCGGCGGCCACGGGAAGCCGTGGGGCAGCTTAGCCACATCAGCAGTCCTCCGGCTTGGCGTTCCAGAGAGCGCGCGCGTCGGACCAGATCAACGCGAGCACCTCCGGCTCTGACAAGTCTCCGTCGATTTGCTCGAGCGATGAGGCGTACGCAATCGCCGACTGCCGGATGAACGTCACCCGCGACTGCTCGCCGTTCATGATCGCGCGGACGCGGCGCAGCTGAGCTTCCCGCTGCCGGTCATCCTGGGGCACGAAATCGATACCGGCAAGACGACAATCCTCTTCGTCGAATGGTGCCATCTCGTCCACGGAGTCCTCGACCTTGGTCTCGTCTTTCTCAGTGCCCATCGCCTCGCTCCCCCATCGCAGCCAACTGCCGCGCGAGACTCTCCACTTCCGCCCTCACGTAGGACGCATCACGGTAGAGGACCTCCGGCATGCAACCCAACCGCGGGCAGGTGAGCGCGCTGAGTAGCGAATACCCTCTGATGGTTGCCGCGAGCTCGGGCGATACGTCGAAGGCGTGCCCGCAATCAAATCCGAGCCACCAAATATCTTCGCTCTCCCCCGGCTCGGGCACGTGGCAGATGAGCTCACCTGGGTCTCTGTCCCCTTCGACCTCGCACGGCGCCGCGTAGGTGATCCCGCCGTGGACCTCGACCACCATGAGGTCCGCATCGCCTAACCACTTGCCGTGCGCACGATGGCCGGGCGGGACGCCCACGTAGCCGCACCAGGAGCCCAGCAGGTTGCGCACCATCAGGCACGCGAACCCGGGGCAATCCGGCACACGGAACTCCATCCGGTCGGGCTCGCTGTCCCACGGCCCCCGTTCCCACTTGCTCTTGTCCATGAAGCTCGCTGTTTTCTCAGTGCCCATCACCTTGCTCCAGTATCCGCAGCGCCGTCGCCGCAACGTCGAGACACAGTCGGTCCGTCAGCTCCTTCGGCCGCCGCTCGATCAGGGCCAGCTCCAGGTCGGTCGCGATCTGCGAAAGGAAGCGGCTCTTGGGTCCGACGTCGGGCGTGCGGTGGAGGTTCTGCAGGAACACCGCGGCCCGTAGTGCCTCCAGCGTTACCGATTCGAGCGAGTCGAGCGCAGTGACTGTCACCTCGTCCGGCTCGCGCTTGGGCGCGCGACCGCTCTTGCGCGGGGCGGGGCGGTTCGTCACGAGGGCATACCCCCCTTCGCCGCGAGCTCGCCCAGGTACGCGAGGCGCCCGCGCACGGCGCCGAGCACCGCCTCCAGCATCTCCACCTTGATCTGCGCGAGCGCGGTGCCGCCGTCGGCCAGCTCGACCCGCAACGTCAGGATCGGCATCCTTCGCTTCTTGCCGTCGAGCCCCAGCACCTCCCCGTCAGGCAGGAGCGCGACCCCGGAGAGGGCAGCGAGCACGAAGTCCTTCAGATCGGGCCAGCACCCGTCACCGTCGAGCTGGAGGTCGATCGTCGTCAAGACAGGCTCCGCCGGGCGTTCGTGTTCGCCGCGTACCGGACGCCGAGCAGCCGCCCGAGGATACGCGCTTGCTCGAGGGTCATCTCGCCGCGGGCGACGGTATCGCGGATGGCGCCGGCCAAGGCCGTGAGGTCGGTAGCGTCGCGCTCCGTGAGGAGGCCGTGATCGATCAGAGCGTTCAGCTCCGGATGCAGTGCGTTCATGAGTACCCCCCTGGGTGCTTGTTTCAGTGCATCAACTCTAGCACAGGCGCTCATTTGCACTCTCGATGCGTCCGCGGCGGCTTCGTCCGCAGGTTCCCGCCGTACACCATGCGTTCGTTGCCGCAGTCACAGCGCACGAGCCAGCGTGCGCCGCCCAGGGCCATGGCTTCGCGCACGACCACCACCAGGCCGTAGCGGTCGCCCGGGGCCATGTGCTTTGCCCGCTGCCCCAGGGGCTTGCGATAGGGGAGGTTCACGACCCTGCCTCCCGATCGAGTGCGTCAGCCGCCGCCCGGAGCTGTTCGGCAAGAGCGCGAGCCACTTCCGGCTCCTTGTCGTCCCAGGTCCATGAGCCTCCCGTCTTGAGCATGAGTTCTCCCCCGAGCTCCGGGTTCTGAGCGATGACACACCCGACGATGACCACCCCGCGGTACGCCGTGGGCTTCGCTGCCGGAGGCCCCTCGCGCTCCCGGTCGCCCCAGTAGAGTTCGTTGACGTGCTTGTGGAGTTCCGCCCAGGGATTGAGACCCGGCACCCGGCGGGCGTCTTTGGGCGGGCGAATGCTGCTCACGGCTCCCTCTTCGTCCGGTAGTCCACCTGCTTCGGCACGCCATCGGGGTACATCTCGTCCAGGCGCGCGAGCAGGCCTTCGTCCGTCTCGGCAAACCAGAGGCAGATGTGTGGGCCCGGAGCCTGCGGAGGCGTAGCGATGAAGCAGCAGCGCTTGCCCGCGAGCAGGCCTTCGATCTCCGTGCGCGTGATGCCGAGCACCAGGCACCCCTTGTTGTCGATGCCGCGGATCATGACGGATGCCGCTCTCGGTCGTGCCGACCCAGAGGCACGATCATCCCCACCTCTGACGTGTTCTCGAGCGAGATTTTCATTTCGTGAGCCTTTCCCGCAGCCAGACCACCGAGCACAGAAGGCTGCCCACCGTGACGGCCATCAAACACCATCCGATGAAGTCATCGAACGTCATTGCCCCCCTGCCTTTGCTCACGGCTGCCCGTCCCGGCGCTCTGCCATGACCTGTTCATGTTGGCGGTTCATCCGCGCGAGCCGCTGGTCCTCTAGCCGCCGAGCGCCCCGCATCGCGAGCATCGAGATCACCTGACAGGGAATGCTCAGCGCGACTAAGACGACGCCGGTAAGCATTCGGTGCTCGGTGGACGCGATCAAGAGAAGGGCACCGGCGCACGAGAGCCAGCGCGCATAAGACCCCCACGAGCGCTCCGTGCGGTAAAAGGAGTCCAGCACCGACTGCTCGAACTCGACCTTTGTCGTCATGCCCGTACGACCTCCCTTGCCGGGTCACCGTCGGGCCGCCGGCGTCCGGTCCGTGGGTGCCGATACCAGCCGTCGGGTTCGCCCGTGCCGTCCCAGCCGATGGCCGCGCGCCAGCCGGCGTCGACGCAGCCCGGCACGTCAGACGAGTAGTCCCACACGTCGGTGAGGGAGTCGTCTCCGTGCAGACCAATGCCGAGCCGCAGGCTGCCGGAAAAAAGCGGCATCAGGTAGACGCCGCGGCGCCCGTCGTCCAGCAGCCGTGCCCAGAGGTAGTCAGCGCCGTCGCGCCGAGCAGCCCAGCCGAGCGATTGCGCAGCGCGAAGCTCCGTCTCGCTCACGTCGCGGGTGGCCATCAGCTGCTCCCCTCTCGGCGAGCTCGCCGGGTCATCTCGTAGATCACGATCGCCTGGCTCGCGAGACAGAGTGCGAGCGGCGCTCGCTCCTCCGGGCTCGTCGCCTCGCTCATCTGTTTGGTCCAGCGCCGGGCCATGGCCAACATCTGTTGCATGTCTCGCCGGCCACGTGCCTCGGCGACCATCTCGCGGATTTGCAAGATGGTGTGAGCGGTCGGCTCGTCGTCGCTTTCGATGCGCGTCGTCATCAGTTGGACCTCCTGCGTCGGAACGCTGCTCGGCGCCCTTCGGTGTTCGGGGTCGACCACTCCTCGTCGGCGACCACCGCCGCGTCGCGAAGGAATTGCGCCTGGGACTGGTTGAGATCGTGGGCAAGATTGGATGCGAAGGCCAGGAGCACCCGCCGCCAGCTCTCCTCGTCGTAGGGACTCATTTCCACCAGATACCCGATGGTGTCGAACACCTCGACGTGCTCGGCTTCCGTCTCGATCCGCTTCTTGCCCATGTGGCTCAGTCCTCCTCCGGCCGGCGCTCCCCGAGCTCCACCGCGACGCTGCCCACGACGCTGAGATAGGTGCGCCTCTCCTCGTCCCAGAGCACCTGCATCATGGCGACGTGCCCAGCAAGGATCGCTTCGAACTCGAGCATGAGCGCCCAGCCGTTGGCGGACGCGAGACTGACCGTGCCCGGTACGGTCCTGCCCGCGCAGGTGATACGCACGGCGTCGCCGGCCTTGAAGACGTGCATCACTTCCCCCTCCTCGCTTTCGTCGGGGCGTTTGCCTCGCGGACTAGCTTGCGCTGGTACTCGAGCAGGGCCTCGAAGACGGACGGATCGAGAGCGATCGCGTTGGTGGCGCTATAGCCAGGATCCGCGCGCTCTGTCCTGAGCCAGATGTGGATGCCGTCGAAGGTCGCGTAGACGCCATCCCCCAGGTAGACTGGGTACTCAGCGAGCCAAGTCCTGCCGAGCTCGCGCTCCATCAGTTGCCCTCCTTCGCCTGCCGACCCATTCGTCGCGCGACCTCGCACTCCTCGAACGCGGGACGGAGCCGATCGAGCTGCGCCTCCAGAATCTTCCACGGCGGCGTGCCGGGCGAGCTCATCGAAGCGTCGAGCGCGGCATTGTAGAGGACCTGGAAGTCCTTCTCTAGCCACGACGGCTCAGCCACCGGCCGCGGCACGAACGCCGCCTTGAGTCGGTGGACCTCGTCCAGCAGCGAGAGGATCACGGGGGCCACGCCGGCCTCATCACCGCCGTCGTGGAAGCTTTCTGCCAAGGTCCTGTACTGCTCGAGCTGCCCGGCCGTCAGCGGGCGCATCCATCCGGTCTCCGCGACTCGCGTCTCGCTTTGCTTCTGTGCGTCGTACAGGAGCTTCGCCGCTTTCAGCGCGTTGCCGCTCATGCCGAGCAGCTCCTGGGCTTCGCCGAGCAACCCGTCGAGCTCCACCAGGCGGGCCCGGGCCTCGTGCATCGCGTCCAGGAGCCGCAGCACGATGCGCCCCACGAACCCCGTAGTACCGATGGTGCTGATCTCCTCGACCTCGAGCCAGGTCGTCGCCAGCGCCCGCCACTCGAAGAGCTCCTCGCGCGTGATCGGCCCGTCCACGGTGCGGGCGAAGCCAAAATACTTCCCGGCGAGCAGCGCGTTCTTGACCCGCTCGCCGTCGCCCCGGTCCGTGATGAGCACGCCCACCACCTGCCCGCGCACCGAGACGTGCACGTGATCGAAGGTGCCCCGCGGCTCGACGTGGACGGCCGTGATGAAGTCGCTAGACATCGGTGGGCTCCTTGCGCATCACCAACGGAACCCACTCCGACCTAGTTCCGTCAGACTCCCGAGACTTTCCGTCAGACTCTGTCGATCCACGGCTCCCGGTAGTTTGCGCTCCTTTGCGTTCCACGAACCGGTACCCGTACATCCACTCGTCGTGCGCGAGGGCCTCCGCAGGAGCCTCCTCGACGCCCCTCTCCACCTGATCGGGATGATAAAGGTCGAAGTGGTGCCGGGCGCCGAAGCCTCTCAGGGCGTTGACGAAGTAGCGCGTGCCGGCTTCCACATCCCCCTCGGGCACCGCGAAGCCTCTCAGGAGCGTTCTGATGAACGCGCCGTATTCGGGATCATTCTCGGACTGGGCACCGAGATCGCATTGCGTCTCATGGCCATCTCGTCCACTCCGGCCTGCGCCTGGGTGAGGTGCCCGCTCTCCGCTCCCCCCGGAGCTCATCACGCCGCCCGCCCTTGCCGGACTAGGGGAACTGCTCGCGTTCCGTGGCGAGCTCGCGCAGGCGAGGGAATCCCGCGCGTTGCTCGGCGGCGTTCGCGTGACTTGTCAGGCTTGTCACCCGCGCGGATGGCGCTTCGCGTCTCCCACATCGGGGCAGACGCGGCTCCACTGAAAACAAGGAGGCGCTTTTTTGGCGTGGCGAAAGAGACACGCGGAAGGCAAAACGGTGCCTCGGTGGGGTGGGCGTCGCCATTGACGCCCCGGGGTTGTGTGGTTGCGGCGGGGCGGGCCGAGAGGGGCCTGGCTCGCTGCGTTGCCCGGCAGGGAGGCCGAACTACATGGATGCAGCAGCGATCGCTATTTCTGGCGTGTTGGGCAGGGCCGCAGCGCGAGACCCATACCATGGAGTAACCCCCCCCCCCAACTGGGAAAATAAGGGGATAGGTAATTTTCCGATCCGGTATCTGGGTGCGCCGGGTGTACATCGTGTGTACACTACTCGAGATGCCAGAAAAAACAATACGCCTTCAGCTTCGCTTTGGCGCAGACGACATCGAGGCCCTGAACGTCGTGGCCAAGGCGCTCGGGCAGGACATGACCGGCGCGCTGCGGATGCTCGTGCACGAGAAGTGTCTCGAGCTGCGCGCGAAGTACCCGATACCAACTGGGAGCAAGAAAAAGCGCTCCCGTGCGGCCTGACCTGGGGGCGGCCGTGAACATGAAGGAATTCTTTGCCTCGCCGCCGCGAGAGCGCCCGAGCGAGCTCGATCAGGCTCGTATGCGCAAGGCGCGCGACGCAGTACCGGCCGCGCCGCGCCCTGTGAGGCCCGCTGATTCGTCAGACGTCGTCTCGGAAATGCGCGCGATGCGCAACGAGATGCTCAGCGAGATCGCGAGCCTGCGGGAATTGCTGATTGAGCAGGGGCAAGCGCCGGCCAATGACGAGATCCTCTCGCGCCGACAGACCGCCGATCTGCTGGGGTGGACCGTTGAAACGGTGACGAAGCGGGCGAACGAAGACGGGCTACCCCACAAGCGGGTGGGCAAAGAGTACCGCTTCCTGCGCTCGCAAGTGTTGGCCTGGCTCGCGGCTCGTGGCGAAGCCGGAGACGATCGAACATGAAAGGTGTCCACAAGCGCAAGCGAGCCGGCGGCAGTTACGTCTATGAGATCGTCTTCGATTTCGAGGGCAAGCCCGTCACCGAGACGGTGGGCAAAGACGAGCGCTTCGCCGCGCGTCTCCTGAACCAGCGGAGGCGCCAGGTCGCGGCAGGTAGCTATGCTCGACCGGGCAAGTGCACGGGCTCGAGCACCATCCGCGACTACACGGCCCAATGGTTCGAAAAGCGGGAGAACGGCAACAAGATGACCGACGCGCAGTTGATGCGCGACCACATCCTGCCGAAGGTGGAAGGGCTACGGCTAAAGGACGTCACCGTCGAGACGGCCATAACGCTCATCAAATCGCTCGTCGCGGACGATCAAACGATCAGTCTCAAGACGGCGCGGAATGCTTATGGCGTTTTCCGGACGATGATGAAGCAGGTAGCGGAACGCTTCCGGCTGATCCCATATGACCCGTGCACGGGGGTGCCGCTCGACACCTGGCCCACCGACGCGGAGATGGGCGACCGCGGCAAGCAAGACCGCGAGGCCTATCCGCGCGACGAGGCCTGGCGGCTGATGACCGACGAGCGGCTGGCGCCGGGCGTGCGCATCTTGATCGCCATCTGGTTTTTCACGGCGACCCGTGAAGGGGAGGGGTGTGGGCTGACGTGGCGCCAGTGGACGCGCGACGCGGCGCCGCTGGGATCGCTCGCGATTGACTGGCAGTACGATCACAAGCCCCTCAAAGGCGAGCGCCGCGGAGCGCGGGAGAAGCCCCGCAAGGTGCCGGTGCATCCGGTGCTGGCCGAGATGCTCACGTGGTGGTGGGAGGAGGGGTTCGCCCTGACGTACCTCAGAGCGCCGATGCTCGACGACTTCATCGTGCCCAAGCTTGCCGCCGGGCGCTGGAACAAGGTCCGCACCCTGGGCGGCAAATCGCAGTGCCACACCAAGAGCTCCGCCGGCAAACTATTCGTGCGCGCCTGCGCGGCCACCGGAGTCACGAACCGTACCCTGCACGGGACCCGCCACACGTGGGTCACCGGGGCGCGCCGGGCCCTAGCGCGCGACACGCTGATGCCTGCCCTCGACGTCATTACCCACAACCCGAAGGGCAAGATCATCGACCAGTACACCCACTGGGAATGGGAGCCGCTCTGCGAGGTGGTCCTAGGCGTCTCGTACGCTCCCGCGGCGCCGGCTGCCCCGCCCGTCGGTGCGCCGTTGCCCCCCCCGATGGCGCCCATTTCAGTGTCTGTTTTCGACGGTTTAAACGAGGTTACCGGGCAGGGGTCCCGTGTTGGATTCCATGTTGCGTCTGCCGCGAGTAGCGGAATCATTGACAAATTTGGTGGAGGCGCCGGGAATCGAACCCGTCCCACAACCCACGGTTATCCGCATGAAACCGCGAATTCTCGTGTTGAGCACACCTCTGCCGACCCCTCAAATTCGCGGGTGTTCGCGCATGTCGATGTCGGCGCAAATCCGCAACACGGGGATGTTGCAAGCGCTGCGCGGAACTACCTCGTAGCTGGCTCTGACGGCGAGCCGTGCGCGCATCTGGCGCTGCAATTGGCGGCAGCCGTGATGAGCTCGCCGGTCGTGCGGTTGGCACTGGCGGTGCTGGCCGGTGGGCCCCACGTGCTCACGCGCGCCACCGAGCTCGCGTTCCTGGTCATCCCGCCGCCGGCACCCGAACCGACCGCGGTTGCGAGCCTCGCGGAGGCCCGCAAGCGCCGCGCGAAGGCAGGGGGCAAGTCATGAGCCCAGGCGCCCCGATCACAGTCCTTCCCGAGCAGCTCGAGCGGTTCGCTCGGGAGCTGGGCCTCAGCCAGGCGATCCTGGTGGGCTGGGCACCAGACGGCACGACGCACGTCGTTACCTGGGGCGACTCGCTCACCGATAGCGCGCAAGCAGGGCAGGGTGGCGCTTTCGTCAAGCGGGCGCTGGGCTTCCCAGAAACCTTGTGCCGCGCGCTGAGCCCTCGGGTCGCACAGGTGCTGGCGGAGGCAGAGGCATCCAAGAAGCGCGAGGTGCTGCGTAGCGAGGAGGGACCGTGAGCGACGACGTTCCTCCGGACAACGTGCGCATCGCTCCCGTGCTGCAGCTCGTCCCGTGCGGGCAGACAACGAAGGTCCAAGGGTATTCATTCTGCAGTCACGACCGGTCGCTGGTCGACGTGGAGGAGCGGGTCGTGACGTGCCGGGACTGTGGCAAGACCCTGGACGCTTTCGACAGGCTGCTCGAGTACGCCCGAGGCGACCGCGAGTGGCAGAGCCGGGAGGCCGAGTGCCGTGACGCGGCGAAGCGCCTCGCTGAGCTGAAAGCCGAGGAGCGGCGGGTCAAGTCGCGCACGGCGTCTGCCTCGCGCAAGGACGCGACCGCGGCGGTAGCCCACGAGCAGCAGGCGACCTTCGTCCGGCGCCAGGCCATCGCGGCCAAGGCCAAGGACATCGCCGAGCTCACGCGACAGATCGTGCGGCTCGCGCGCATCGAGACGAACGAGCTCGCGGGCGAGGTCACGCGCCTCGCCCGCATTGAGAAGCGCGGGGGTGGCAAATGACGATGCGAGCAGCGCGCGAGATCCAAGCCGCCACCTGTGAGCACTTCGGCATCGAACCGAGCGATCTCCTGGGCGCTCGCCGCCACCTGGACCTGATGCGCGCTCGGCACCTGGCGATGTTCCTGTGCCGCCAGCGGCTGGGGCTGAGCTATCCCGAGCTCGGCATCGCGTTCGGCAACCGGCACCACACCACGATCATCAGCGCCTGCAAGAGCGTCCGTGAGCGCCTCGTGTTTGAGCCGGTGATGAGCGACCACCTTCGGTCGGTGGAGACACTGCTCGAGGGGGGCAAATGAAAGCGTTGTCCCTTCGGCAACCCTGGGTGTGGCTGGTCCTACACGCCGGCAAGACGATCGAGAACCGACGTTGGAACACGGCCTTCCGCGGCGAGTTCCTGATCCACGCGGCCAAGGGCATGACCCGCACCGAGTACCGGGAGGCGCTCGAGTTCGCGGTCGAGGAAGGCGGGATCAACGCCGAGAGGATTCCGGGCTTCAACGAGCTCCGGCGGGGTGGCATCGTCGGCAGGGCCCGCCTCGTTGGCGTCCTGCCGCCATTCCTGCCCATGGAGGACCGACTGCGACACCGCTGGCATGTTCCCGAGCAGTTCGGCTTCGTGCTCGAAGGGATCGAGCCGCTCCCGTTCACGCCCTGCGGAGGGGCGCTCGGTTTCTGGGACGCGCCCCACATCGAGTTCAGCCGTGTGGAGCGCGTGGAGGGAGCGCCATGAGCCAGCGCGGAGTCACGGACGGCGAAATCATCCAGGCTGCATGGTCCGCCGAGGACGCGTGGTGCGAGCGCCATCGCTGGATCCATCCGATACGCACGCTGCCCGACGGGCGGAAGCTCCTTCTTTGCCGCCTCCCCCGACTGGCCCATCTGGTCGTGGTCGACGACGCCGGCGACGACATCTACGACTATAGCGAGCCCGACGCGTGCTGGCGCTCGGCGCTCGGCTGGAACGGCAAGGGCAAGCCGAAGGGCTACTCGCACTACCGGAGGCGTGCGTGAAGTACCAGTGCTGCTGGACCGACAACGACCCGGAGTCGTGGACCGAGATCGATGCGTACGACCGGGAGCTTGCTGCGATCAAATACGTCGAGCAGCTCTGCGAGCGGGACAGCGAATGTTACTCGAGCTTTCGAGGCGGCGAGCTCGTCCTGGTCAAGGTCGTCGGCGGCAAGTCGCAGGCCTTCGAGGTGACCCTGGAGATGATCCCGTCCTTCACCGCGAGGCCACGGCTATGAGCGCGCAGAGTTCGATCGAGTGGACCGACGCAACGTGGAACCCCGTACGTGGGTGCACGAAGATCTCGCCTGGCTGCAAGCGCTGCTACGCGGAGCGGTTTGCCGAGCGCTTCCGCGGCGTACCGGGGCACCCCTTCGAGCAGGGCTTCGACCTGAGGGTCGTGCCGCAGATGCTCGATGCGCCACTGCGTTGGAAGCAGCCGCGGCGCATCTTTGTCAACTCGATGAGCGACTTGTTCCACGCGAACGTGCCCACCGAGTACATCGCGGCCGTCTTCGGCGTCATGGCCGCGGCGCCGAGGCACACGTTCCAGGTGCTCACCAAGCGTGCGGATCGGATGCGGGCGTGGTTCAAGTTCTGGTGGGCAGCGGAGCGCGAAGAGGGGTGCTGGCCCGGGACGGCCTGCGGCATCCACGCAGCGAACTACGGCGCTAACCTCGACTATCTGGGACTGCAGCGCGCGTGGCCCCTGTCCAACGTGTGGCTCGGTGTCAGCGTAGAAAACCAGGACTACACGCACCGCATCGAGGACCTCTGGGCGACGCCGGCGGCGGTGCGCTTCCTCTCGCTCGAGCCACTGCTCGGCCCGCTGCCAGAGCTCGACCTGGACGGCATCAACTGGGTGATCGTCGGGGGTGAGTCGGGTCCGGGGGCTCGGCCGCTCGAGCTCGACTGGGTGCGACACATCCGTGATCAGTGCCAGCGCGCCGGTGTGGCGCTGTTCGTCAAACAGATGGGGGCCGCCTGGGCTCGCGAGCACGAAGGCGCGGACCGCAAGGGCGGGGCTCTCCACCTGTGGCCGGAAGATCTTCGAATCCAGCAAATGCCGTGCGCGGCAGAGGAGGCGTAATGGGAGAGGTCATCAAAGGCGACTTCGGCGGACCCGTGCGTGAGGACGGGCAGCACGAGTCCGATCGCGTGATTCGCGAGCTCGAGTACCTGATCAACGGCGGCGACGCCCTCTCACCACCCTTCCGCTGGAAGCCAACGCGCTGGCCCTATCTGGAGGCCTGGCTCGCAGCGCGCGGCCTCGCGCACGTCAAAGAGCAACCGGAGCCTGTCTCCAGAATCGTCAGCCGAGAATCCATCACCGGGCGAGCCATCAAAAAAACCGCGGAGGGGTAAGAAGTGTCGAACACAGCCACCAAAACGAAACCGAAAGCGAAAGCGGACGCGCTCCAAGAGCTCGACCGCCTAGACCCTGTGTTGCAGGAGAAGCTGCGTGTCTGGAAAGACGAAGACACCATGCACGTCGTCAGCAAGGTGATGAATATCGGTCGGGAATCGCTCTTCCGCTACCTCCACGATGAGCCGATCCACACGAGCATGTTGAGAGCGATCCAGGTGACCCTGCGGGCCCTTGACTTGCCCGAGCCGCGGGCGAATGCGAGCCGCCGATGAGGCCCGGGGGGAGGGTGCTGCCATGAACTTCGACCACGAGGCGTGGCGACCGATTTTCAAGCGCGAGCCTGTCGCGCAGCGGGCGTGGAATCTCACGACCCGCGGTTTGCGGGCCTACTTGCTGGGCCGCGCGGAGGACGATGGAACGCTGCTCAAGAGCTGCACCAACCCCGTCG
>Ga0105242_10001332_pt1 | contig 19506 bp, 31 predicted proteins | sample KBSM24metaG_FD_81521 | JGI IMG/M metagenome (GOLD analysis project Ga0105242, IMG submission 81521) | Miscanthus rhizosphere microbial communities from Kellogg Biological Station, Michigan, USA - KBS M2-4 metaG | ecosystem: Host-associated > Plants > Roots > Rhizosphere > Soil | place... | reverse complement strand
GCCGACATCGCGAAAATACGACAGACCCCGCAGGGGAATTTCGTATTCCAGCAAATCATGGCGGCGGGGCATCCCTACGGCGAACTGGTCAAATGGCATAACCAGGCGAGAGCGCATGCGGCAATCGGTCAAGACCCGCAGGCGTGGCTGCGACAGCAGCAACAGGCTTGGTTCAACGACCCGAAAGTACAGCAGGCGATGGCACAACACCTTCGCCAGCAGTACGCGGCACAGCAGCAGCGAAACGGCTCTGGTAATCCGCCCAACGTGTCGCTTCCGCCTTCGCTTTCGTCGGTGCCGTCCACCTCGGGCCGCAACGTCGAGCTTGGCGATCTAAGCAGCGAAAGCCTGTTCAACTTCGCGATCAAATAGACCCGGCCGTATCTGTCCGACACGAAGCACCCGCCCATCGAGGCGGGTTTTTTGTTGTGCGGACTGATGACGGCTACCCCAGAAAGGATGCGCCGTCATGGCCAATACTACCATCCAGACTAACAATAAGCTCGTTAAGTACACCCAGGACATCAATCGGGAGTGGGTGCGCCAAAGCATGTTTTCGCCCTACATGGGCGAGGACGTCAACTCGATCATCCGCCGTCGCATGGAGCTAAAGTCCGGCGGTGAGCAGATGAACATCCCGCTGGTCCGGCGGCTTGCAGGTGCCGGCGTTTCCACCGGCCCCTTGGTTGGTGCAGAAGAGGCCATCGAAGATTACGGCTACCGCATTTGGCTTGAATGGGCGCGTAATGCGGTGGTCACCACCAAGGCCGAAAGCCAGAAGGACAGCGCCGACATCTTCGGCGAGGCCAAGCCGTTGTTAACGGATTGGATCATGGAGCTAACCCGCGATGAAATCATTGCGGCGTTGATGGCGTTGCCGTCGGAAACCCAGCCAACGGCGGGCGTTCGCGTCAACGGCATTCTCTACAATCTCGCGACCGCAACTCAACGTGGACAGTGGCAGTCGGACAATTCCGACCGCGTGCTGTTCGGTGCTTCCACTGCTAACCGTGTTGCGTCGGCAGTGGCAACCGATCACGCGTCGTCGCTCGCCAACGTGGATGGCACGGCGGACAAGCTCACGGGCGCCAATCTCTCACTGCTCAAGCGTATCGCGATGGGTGCCAACCCGCGCATTCGGCCATATCGCACCAAGGACGGCTACGAATACTATGTTGCATTTGCCGGCCTCAACACATTCCGCGATCTCAAGATCAGTCTTGAGACCGTGAACAAGGACGCCCGCCCGCGTGAGAACATGGGCACCTATGGCGCTCCTAATAATCCCCTATTTCAAGATGGGGATCAGCTTTACGACGGAGTCATCGTCAGGCTCGTGCCGGAGATAAGCAACTTCGTCACCTCGACATGGACGACGTTGCTCACCGCAGGCACCGTAGGCACGCCTGCGGGTTACACCGGCCGTGTGGAGCCGGTGTTCCTCTGCGGCCAGCAAGCCGCAGTGATCGCGTACGGTCAGATGGCGAAGCCCACCTTCAGAAAAGAAGATGACTATGGCTTCATCACCGGCACCGGCATCGAGGCAGCTTACGGCGTCGGCAAGATGTTTGCCAAGGTGCCGAAGGCCGGCACTGCATTGAAGCAATGGGGCGTTGCCACCGGCTTCTTTGCCTCGTCTGCCGATTAACCCTCAACCCGATCTCGCGGGAGGAATACAATGCCTTCACTATTCGACGCGAATATACCCGCCCGCGATATCGGGGCTTCTGTTATCCAAGTCGTCGCCGGTCGGGCCAATCCGATCGGCGGCGTTTCGGTCTACAGCGTCAAGATCGGAAGACTTCCGGCGGGCGCTATCATCACGGCCGTTTCGACCAACGTGGAAACCGCTATCACCGGATCAACGCCGGCATTCAGTATCGGCACGACCGCAGGCGGTGCCGAGATCGTTACAACGGTTGCGCTGACGGCAGGCAGCTTGAATACCGTGCCATTGGCTGCGCTGGTGCAACCGCTTGTGACCGATACCGACGTGTACGCCAACATCACCGGCACGGCGACCGGCGACGCTTACGTCATGGTGCAGTTCTATAAGTTTGGGCCGACCTGACATGGCGCGGATCACTTGGCTCGGCGAGGACGAGTGCGCCTGGAACAATGTGACGTTTCCTCCCGGCGTGCCGGTGGAAATCGCCGATCCGTACATGATCGGCAAGGCGCGGAATAATCCGTTCTTCCGGCTCGATGAAACGGTGTCCGGCCTCATGCCTGAGACATGGACCAACACACCGCCAGATGATCTTCCGCTCAAGCGCAAGCGCGGCCGGCCGCCGAAGGTGAGGGACAATGTGGATCAGTAACTACGGCGACCTCAAAAACGAATTGAAGGAATACCTGTTCAACAACCGCTTTGCCGCGCGCTATGACAATTATACCAAGATGTTCGAGGCCGACGCCAATAGCCGGCTGCGGGTGCGGCAGATGGAATTCACTGACGTTTTTGTTGTCACCAACGGCTTATGGCCGCTTCCGCCGGATTATCTGCTCTGGCGATCGGTGCTGTGGATACGGGGCGGCGTTGCGACACCTCCCGTTTCCCCACCATATCGAGACGTTACGGAGATGGATTATGTCCATCCCGCCTATCTGCATGCCGATGTGATCGACCGCAGCTATGGCAGGCCGACGGTATTCACCATCGAGGGCACTCAATTCAGAGCGCGTATTCCAACCACCGGCTCCGACGCCTACGAATTCCACTACTACGCAAAAATTCCCACGCTGATCGGCAGCGACTTAAACAGCAACTGGCTGCTGTCCGAATATCCCAACGCCTACCTGTTCGGGCTGATGATGGAGGCCGCAGGACAGGGCCGAAACGTGGAAATGGCGCAACTCTACAAGGCGCGCAGGGATGAGGTGTTTCAGGAAATCATCCAGTTATCCGCACTCACCACCGGCGCTACCAGCCCGAAGGTCCGCGTTGGGGAGTACTTCTGATGATGATCTTCGACCGCGACGGCAACGAAATCGTTGATATCCCGCTGTCCGAGAAGAACCAGCGCGTGCTCGATCACGACGAGGAAATCGTGATCATCTACCACACCCCGCAGATGCTGCGTTATGTCCTGGGTGAGAAGTCGGGGACATTCATGCTGCGCAAGCTCGGCGGGCATATCGTGGCGCAGGATGTCGTCGGCATTCGCGCCTACGCCGATCTACAGCGCGCCATCAAGGTTGCGCGGGAGCAGCACTGATGCCAGCGCAAAAGCTTCCGGTGGAATTCGGCGAATGGCGGCCGGACATCGCGGAACTCGACACCAAGTTCGCGAGTGAGGTGGAGAACGTCTTTGCCGGCGCCAATTCCTATCTGCCGTTTCCATCGCTGCTGCCGTTCGGGACAGCGTTGCCGTCCAATGCGTGCGGGCTCTACACCGCCCGCAAGCTGGATGGCACCTGGAAAGTCTACGCCGGCACGCACACCAGGCTTTACACATGGACCCTTGCCGGATGGGTAGATGTCAGCCGCACGGTCGGCGGCAACTATAACGTGGCGCCAGGCGACCTGTGGATGTTCGAGCAGACCGGCCAGCACCTTGTGGCAGTTCAGACCGGCGACGATCCGCAGTGGATTGAGATAGAGAGCGGGGCCAATTTCACTGCGCTACCCGGTTCACCGCCGCGCGCCACCAACGTCAAGCAGATCGGCGACTTTCTGTTCTTGTCCGGGCTGGCAACCGCTGGTCTGTACAACAAGCGTATCATAATTTGGAGCTCCATTAACGACCCGACTGGATGGACCGTAGGTACTAACCTCTGCGACATGCAGGAATTCCCAGACGGAGGACCTGTGCAGGGCATTGCCGGCGGTGAGATCGGCTACGTGCTGCAGGATCGCACCGTTCGCACGCTGCAGTTTCTGCCCGGCGATACCACGCTGATTTTCAGCTTCTCGCGGGTGCTGGATGATCGTGGCTGCGTGTCGAAATATGGCTTCGACAGCATCGGCAATGTTCTCTATTTCGTTAGCGAAGACGGCTACTATGCATTGAGCGGTCAGCAAGTCACGCCGATCGGCCAGGACAAGGTCAATGAGTGGTGGCTGGCGAATTCCGACGCGACCCGCCGCGGCGTCATGCATTGCATTGCCAGTGTGAACAAGCCGCGCGTCGTGTGGGTCTATCACGACAGTTCGGCCAGTGCGATGTACAACAAGCAACTGATCTTCGACTGGTCGATCACGCGCTGGGCGCGGGCATCAATCTTCGCCTGGATATGGGGGCTAATGGCGTCGGTCAACCTTGACCTCGACACCGATGGCACCGAGCCGGGTGATGCCGACCTCGACAGCGCCGCGTCATCACTGGACAACCCGGCCTATGTCGGTGATCGACCGGCAATCGGCGCCATCAACCCGGATGGCTATCTCTCCACGTTGAACGGCCCCAACCTGCCGGCAACCATGGAAACCGCCGAGGTGCATCTGGCGCCCGGTATGCGGGCATTCGTCAGCGATGCTTACCCACTCGATGATGCCCGCGATGACTCCACCGGCACACTCGCCGCCGGCACCCGGGAACGACTGCAAGATGCCTGGACCTGGGGCGTGCCGGTCATGATCGAAATCACCGGCTCGGCGGCGCTGTATTCGTCGGCCCGGCTGCATCGCTTCCGCCGTTTCATTCCGGCCGGCACGGTGTGGACACATGCGCAGGGTGTGCAAATCGAGGCGCAGCAGGACGGCACCGTGGCATGAACATATGGCAGCCGGCGCCATTCCGCATTGCGTTTGACGCTGCCCGTGACCCCTACACCGCGCGCAACGCGCTCGGCATCATCAGTTCCGGTGGCGGCGGTACGGTAACGTCAGCCACACCGCCGCTATCGATCAGCGGCGGCGGCGTGATCTCGATCGATCTGAGCGGCTATCAAACGGTCCCGGTAGCATGGACGGCCTTTACGCCAACCTTGGCGGCCGGATCAGGCACGCTCACTTCAGCGGCCGCTACTGGGCGCTACATCCGATCCGGCAAGAACGTGAGCTTCAGCACTCGTATCACCATCACGACCAACGGCACGGCAGACACTCACATCACCGCAACTCTGCCGGTGACAGCATTTGCCGTTAGCCAGGTGCTCAACGGCTACCACGAGACCTACACCGAGGTGGCGTCGGCGGTGATCCTGTCCGGCACACCGACTGTCGTTCGGATCAAAAACTCGGCCGGCGAATACCCAGGCTTTGATGGTGCTGCACTTGTTATTTCTGGAACATATGAGGCCGCCTAATGCCCACTACCGAAGACATCCAATGTTGGAGCACGACGGCGGGCACCAACGCCAGCATCGACGCCGGGATTGGCTGGGCTGAAAACCAGGCACGCGCGAGCGTGAACAACTCCGCGCGCGGGATGATGGCGGCGCACGCCAAACATCGCAACCTCAACAACGGATCGATCACCACCGGCGGCTCAGCCAACGCGCAGACGTTTACTTCTCCGGTCGGCTATGGCGTAGTTCCGACCGGGCTGCGCGCGCTGCTCAAGATCGGCTTTACCAATTCCGGCTCCACCACGCTCAACATGGACGGCATCGGCGCCGTTACTATCAAAGATCAGGCCGGCAACAATCTTGACGCCAACGCACTTGTCGCCGGCCGCTATGCCGATTTGCTCTACAACGGCACCAACTGGATACTGATGCAGAGTGCCACCGTGGCGCCCGCGCTCGACGCCATGGCGTACAACGGCATGCAAATCAACGGTGCGATGGAGGTGAGCCAGGAGAACGGAGTAGCGCCTATTCTGGTCACCAATAACCAGTTCTATATCGTGGACGGCTGGAAGGTTGCCTGCGGCGGCACCACGCCAACGGTGCGGGCGGAACAGATCGTTGTCGCGCCGATCGGTTTTAACCGGGCTCTGCAAATACGCGCCACCGTTGCCAATGCCGCACCGGCCGCAACCGATTACTGCGCCTACATTCAGCACATCGAGGGCTATCGGATTTCGCGGTTGTGGTGGGGGCTGGCGCAAGCCTCGCCGATCACGCTCGGGTTCTGGGTGTTCAGCACCATAACCGGAACATTTTCCGGCACTGTACGAAACGGCATAACGGCCAATCGCAGTTACGCGTTTACCTATGTGGTCAATGCCGTCAGCACCTGGGAATACAAGACCGTGACCATTGCCGGCGATACCACGGGAACGTGGGTAACCGACAACACAGCCGGGATGTCCATCACCTTCACTGCCATGTCGGGCACCACCTATCTCACCGCGCCCAACGTATGGACCGCGGGCAATTTCCTGGGCGCGACCGGCACCAACAACCTAGTGAAGAACACGACCGACCTGATGGTGATCACCGGCGTTGTCTTGTTGCCCGGCACTGGTGCGCCATCGGCGGCACAGTCATCGCTGATCACGCGGCCGTTCGATCAGGAATTACAGACCTGCAAGCGATATTGGGAGAAGGTGCGGATTTACAATGTTTCGTATTCAACGTCTGGAACTGGAGTGATGGGAATGGCGGTGCGGTTCCCGGTCGAGAAACGCAGCGCGCCAACCTCGACCTTGGTCGCTAATGCGTTTTCCAATGCCACGTTTCTTTCGACGGCCGCAAACGCGACCGAGGTGCAGTGTATTGGCAGCGTAACAGCAACCGGAACGTATATTCTGGACGCGACATTCACCTGTGATGCGAGGTTGCCGTGATGGCCGACTATCAACTCACCTCGACCGACATCGTGATCCGCACCGAGGATCAAGCCTACATTCCCAATGATCCGACCAATGGCGATCGCATGGCGTATGACAAGTGGCTGACGGACGGCAACACGCCCGATCCATATGTGCCGCCGCCTGCGGATACAACGCCGGCACCGCAAACCCAGGTGCTGTACGATCACGAAAACCGCCTGCGCTCGATCGAAGGCGCGCCGCCGCTAACGCTCGGCGACTTCGTGCAACAGAAGGGCCTGTGATTGCGTCTGCGTCCGGTGCCGCACGCCACATTGCAAAAAACCGCGCCGCTGTGGTTGCCGTTTCTGCCGTCGATTGCACGGCGCTCCAAGGAAAGCGTACAGGAACTGTACCGCAAGGTCATGGCTCGCGAGGTGTGGCTGACCTTGGTCTGGGATGATGCCACCAACAAGCCGGTGGCATTGATCGGTGTGCGGTTTCACATGCGCGGCCCCGACATGATCGCCGAATGGCTCTGGATGACCGGACACAATCACAGGGCCTGGATCGATCTGCTGCCCGAGTTCGAGCAATTGCTGCGGCAGGCCGGCGCGGTGGAATGCCGGCCTCTGTGCCGGCCGGGCTGGGTCAAAATTCTCAAAGCCGCAGGCTACAAGGTCACGCACATACAACTGGAGAAATCGCTCCATGAGTAGCTCAGGACAGACTCCGGTCACGCAATCGCAAAGCAGCGATCCTTGGTCGGGCGCACAGTCGCATCTGACAGATTTGTACACCCGCGCCGGTGACCTCACCGGCGAGGTGCAGGGCTATAATCCATACCCGGGCGATCTGCAGGCGCCGTTGGACCCCACTCTAGCGCAGGGGCTCAACCAATCGTACCAGATCGCCTCGCAGTCGCCGTGGGGCACCGAGGGCGTCAATGCCGCGCGCTCGTATGGAACCAGCATGGAGCAACTGGGCGGCCTGACGCCTGACATGGCGAATACCGCCAACATGATGCAGAATGTTTACGGCCAGATGGGCAACACTGCTGCCGGTTATGCCCAGCCCTATAATTCACTGGCCTCCATGTATCAGGAAGCATCGGGCCAGCAGAATCCCTACCTGCAGGCGATGCTGGACACCAGCAACCGGCGCATTGGCGATCGGGTCAATTCGTCGGTGTCGGGGGCCGGGCGCTATGGCTCCGGCGCGCACACAGACATCCTCGCGCGTTCACTCGCAGAAGCGGCCGATCCGGTGTTGGCGGCTGATTACACCCAGCGCCAGCAAACCAAATTGAATGCACTACAAGGAATGCAGGGCGCGCTAGGGGGCCAGGCACAAGCGCTGAACGCACAGCAAGGCGTTGCCGGGGGCATTGGCAACATTTACCAAAATGCGAGCGACAGTGCCGGCAAGTGGGCGCAGCTCATGCCAAAATTGGACGAGGCGCAATATGCGCCGGCTGAGCAGATGCAAAACTACGGTAATTTTTACCAGACCCGCAGCAATCAAGACCTCGCCAACCAAGTCGCGAAGTGGAACCAAGAGCAAAGCAAGCAGTGGGAAAACCTGCAACGCTATGCCGGAATTCTCAGCGGCTCGGGCGCGCTGGGCGGCACCAAGACGACCACCACGACGCCGGCGCAGGCTTCCACTCTGCAGAAGGTGCTTGGCGGTGGTCTGGCCGGTGCTAGCGCCGGCTCGATCTTCGGGGCGCCCGGGGCGGCCATTGGCGGCGTCGGCGGCGGGTTGATGGGACTGCTGTAAGGTGATCCATGCCTAGTCTGTTGGATTATTTCCGGCCGCAACCCCGGCCACCAGATCCGCCATTCGGGTCGTTCAACAGCCGAGTGACCTACTATGCTCCCGGCCCCGGCGACCGCATGGAAGGCGGCTTTGAAACATCGCGGCCAAATCCGATAACCGGCAAGAGCGTTCCGGCCACGCTCGATAATTATCGGCTGGGATATTCTCCTTTCGTGACGTTGGCAGGCGATCCCTCCCGCTACGGCCAAGCCGTCAACATGGGTCCGCTGACCTACACCAGCCCGATCGACCAGAAATCCTACACGCTGCCCGATGTGACGGGAGTGGTTCACGACACTGGCTCGGCGTTCAAAGGGCGCCCCGACAAGCTCGATGTTGCAGCCGGCGATTATCGCGGTTGGGGCCCGCAGGCGGCCTCGGCAGCGGTGCAAGCCGACGGCGGGCGGCGAACGGTTACGCCCGTGTCCATGCCACAACGGCCTTCTGGCATGGACATGGAATTCGATCCCTGGACCGGGCAAGCCCCCCCGGGTGGTGCCGTTGATAGTCCAGCCGAGGGCCCCACCGCCGTTGCATCAGGGCCACCACAGCAGAGGCAAAAGAGCATGCCGCAATCCCTCATGGACATGTTTCAGCCGACCGACGCCGCCGGCGAGCCGACAACCTTTGACAAGGCGATTGCCGGCCAACGTCAGGGCCTGATCGGGTTTGGGCTCGGGCTGGCGTCGCCCGCATGGCAGGGCGAGAGCCAGATGAGCAACGCGCTGCAGGGCTATCAGCGCGGCGCTGCCCTCGATACCCGGCAGGCGTCAGATGCAGCGAAACTGAAACACCTAAAGGCACAGGACGCGCGGCAAGCACTGCAAGATGCTCTAGCAGCGCAGCGCGACGCGCGCGACTACGGCCTGCGCGAGCGGCAATTCAAAGCAAGCCAGGAGGTTAAGCCGTCCGTACACTGGACCGCCGACAGAACGGACGAGAAGGGCGATACGATCCCCGGCAAACCATATTTGATCAACCCGAATGGGTCATATCGCGAGCTTACGCTTGAGGGTGCACAGAACCTTTCGTCTGCCTTGCCGCAGACCGGCGCCGTGCCGGGTCAGGCAAGCGCGGATACAAGCACGACCGACGAGGGGGCAATTCCGCCGTCCGCCACGACGGTGCAAGCCGCACCTGGGGCTGCGTTGCCGCTCAATCGTAGAGAGGCAATCAAATCTTACAGCAAAGAAAAGGGCGAGCAGACAGCAAAAACGGAAGAACGGGGAGAGGCCGGAAGCCGAATTTTCAAATTGATCGACAGTCTAGAAGAAAAAGTAAAAGACCCGCTGTTCAAGGAGGCCGCAGGACCGACGAGGGAATATGCCAGCGGCCAACCAGTCTGGAACCCAGCCCGGGCGATCTATGAATACAATCCGCTTGGTGCAAGTGAAAAGGCCAAGACACATCTGGATATCGTCAAATCGGATGCCCAGGGGATCAACAGTGAATTGCAACGGGCGTATCTGAGCGGGCAAGGCCAAGTAACCGAGGCCGAGCGCGCCCAGATCAATCAGATTTTTGGCAACATCGCTGCGGCCAGAAGCCCGGAAGCGGCGCAAGCGATGCTGAAGAATGCGCGGGAGATCATCACAACGGCGTTCCAGCGAGGCTACGCGACGCCGGGGGCCGCGGAGGGGGCAAAACCGGCGCCGGCTAAAACCGGCCTAGAGGGGATGTCCAAAAAGGAAATGCAGCAAGAGTTGATCCGGCGGGGGGTGCTCAGTGCCAACTCTACCTGAGGTCTCCACAGAAGACTTGCTGCGGGCCTATAACAGCCCTGATACGCCCGCCGCTGCGCCGCCCGCTGGCGATATGTCTTCGATATCCACGCAGGACTTGCTGCGGGCTTATCATGCGCCGGAAAAACCGGCAGAGGTGTCGGGCCAAATCAGCATTCCCGGCCTCGGCAAGCCGTCCATGATCGGCTTTCTGAAGGGTCTGTACGGTACCGCCAAGAGCGGGGCGACGCTGCCGGGCGATGTCTATGCCGGGCGGGTTGATCCGCTGTCCGAGGAAGGCATCGGGCGCGCCGCCGATCTGGCAACGGTGACATCGGTGGGAAATATCCCGTCAGTCGCCCGCCGATCTGCGACCGCCGCGCCATTGTCGGCGGCCAAGATCGAAGAAGCGGCTACCAAGACCTATCAGGATGTCACTGAGGCTTCGCGGGCAACGCCGATTGCCGCCCCGCCGCAGGCAGTGAAGCGCGATTATATGGCGCCGCTGACGGGAGAGCGGCTGCCGATCGCGCAGCAAGTGGGGCCGACAACGCGCGATGTTGTCAACGAGGTGAGGCGGTTTGCCGATGAAGGCGGCCCGCGCGCCAAATCGGCGCCGCTGGTTCACGCCGAAATCGACAGCATGGCAAAGGCCAAAGACCTTGGCGACCTGATCGACAGCCGCCGAGAGTTGACCCGGATCATACGGGAAGAAAGCGGGCCGGATGTTGCTGCGGCCGGCATGGCACTCAAGAAACTTGATCCTGTGTTGGACCACTTCTCGCCCGGCACGTCCAAGGCGCTGCGGGAAGCCGACATCAACTACGCCATTGCCAAGAAGTCGGCCGATATTGAAAGCAAAATACAAAAGGCGATCGACAAGCAGCGGGATCAAACCCTAGCAGGCAACCGGATCAAGAAGACCGTCGAGCCCCTGTTGGAAAAGAAGGGGGCCGAACGCATGTCCCCAGAGGTTCGGGCGGCTATCGAGCGCGCCGCGAGGCCGGGCATGGCGGTGAACATGCTGCGCCCCTTCGCGGCCTTCGACCCCACCTCAAGGGCACTCGGCCCGATGTTGAGCGGGATGGCCGGGTTTGCACACCCTGCCGCGCTCGCCGCGATGCCGGTGGGAATGGGCGCGCGCGTTGCATACGACCGCATTCTGAAGAATAGGGCGGCGGGTATCTCGCCGGCCATGCGGGCAGAGGCACCGGCCACACTGGCACAGCCCGGCTATAGCGCTGGTGGAACGGTAGGGCGGCCATCGCTGCCGCCCCAAACGAGCCTTTTGCAATTGATGGCGCCACAGCGCGGATCGGATGCCGCCGCTCGGCCGCAATTCGCTGGCCCGCAACTACCGTTCCGCCAGGGCGAGCAGATGGACAACCTGATGGCCAGCATCAACGGTCCGCAGGGCTATCCCGATTTCCGTTGGGTCAATCCGGCCGGTGTTGATGCCTTTCTGGCCAACGGCCCCATGAGCACGAATATCGAGGACCGCCGGGATGAACTCGGCGGCTTCGACGCCGCTGCCGCGCGAATGCGACGGCAAGGGAGGCGACCATGATTGATATTGCAATTTCGGTGCTTTGGTTCCTGATCGGGCTGATTATCCTGGCGGGTATCATCTGGCTCGCAATCTGGGTCATCGAGCAATTCGTGACCCCCATTCCCGATAAGATCAAGCAGGGCATCTGGGTCATTGTGCTGCTGCTGGCGCTGATTGCGTTGATCACAGTATTGGCGACGGGTGGAAGCCCACGGCTTCCGTTCTGGCGACACTAGATGGATCAGCAGAGGTTTCTTGGCCTCTTTGTGATGATCTTCACTATCGCCGCCACCTTGTTGCTGCTCGCCCTGTTCGAGCGCGAGGCCGAAGGCAACATCCCGTTTGATTGCATGGACCCCACCGAGCGCGAGCGCGTGCGCGATATCGCGTTGCACGGCATCGACAAGGGGCTCGAGGAAGCGACGCAGCACCTCTACACGGTCTGGCAAAAAGACCCCAACACCGAGCAGCCCAAGCGCGCCCGTGTTGGCATCGTCAACGCCATCAACGCCCATTCCCGGGCGCGCAAGTTTGCGCTCGATTGGAGCCCGCCCACCTGTCCACCGGTACCGGAGAAATGACTACCGCCGCCCTGTCGATCCGTATTTTGCCCGCCGGGTGATCCAAGCCTTGTAGGTTCCGGCGTGCATAGCGTCCGGCGCGGTAACCCAGGGATTGGTACGTTTGGAGCGGCGGTTGTTGGCTTGCTCAATCCATGTTGACCACCGGCAATTTTCTGGCGTGTAGTCGCCCTCGTTGTTGATGCGATCCAAGGTGAGGCCAAGCGGACGTGGGCCCATATCGGCATAGAAGTTTTCGAATTTACGCCACCGCTCGCAGACTTTGATGCCGCGACCGCCATATTCTGGAAAAGCTGGATTTTTTGGATTGGTGCAACGCTGGATCATGGCGCCCCATGACCAATATACCGGCGTGCCGAACATGCCGTGAGTTGTGGTATCAATAAGATTGGACATCGGACCATCTCACCATGGTTTGTGTCAAGTGACGGGGCGGTGCCGCAAGCACTCGCCCCGTTGCGCATTCTAACACAACAAACAGTGGAGAAAATAGATGCCTTTAGTTATTCTTCCGGTATTCATCCAAGCCGGACAGTCGCTCAGTGATCCGGTCGATTGCAGCGCCGGACCAATTATAAAGATAACTCAACCCGGAGCATGGACAATTGACGCGCCCACTGGCGGACCCGCTGCATTAACATTCCAGACCAGCAGCGACGGCATTATGTTCAACGACGTTTTTGACCCTGCCGGCAATGAACTGTCCTACGTGGTGATTGCTGGCACGGGTGTGATCGGCATGAGGTTGACAACGGGTTGGGTCAAATTCCGCTCGGGCACGAGGGCGCGGCCGGTGCCGCAGATTGACCTGCGCGAGTTTGCGGTGGCGCTGGATGTGCCTGCGGCCGCGGCTGGTAGCGAGCTGCGGGTACGGCTGGTCGGAGGCTTTGCGCCGTGAAAGTCTGTATATCGTCCGGGCACGGCAAGTATATCCGCGGTGCATCCGGTTCACCTATTCCGCCATGCATGGACGAAGTCGATGAAGCGAGAAAGATCACAGACGAGACAGCCGCACGACTGCGGATGTTAGGTGTCGACACGGAAGTATTCCACGACAATACGAGCCGGGATCAGAGCACCAATTTGTCCACGATCGTAAATTGGCACAACGCGCAGGGCGACCATGATTACGATCTGTCGGTCCACCTAAATTGCTACGATGGTAACGCGCACGGTTGTGAGGTGCTGTTTGTTTCGGATGCGGGTGAGCAACTTGCATGGGACATAGTGGATGCGGTCTGTACCGCTTCTGGGCTGACAAATCGTGGGGCCAAGTACCGATCAGACCTAAAATTCTTAAACTCAACTCGGGAGGTAAGTGCTCTTTTGGAGATTTCGTTCTGCGATAATCCAAGCGACTGCAATATTGTGCGTTCGCGCTTTGTCGAAATTTGTTCTGCGATTGCGAGCGCCGTCGCCGGTGATGACAGCAGCCCGATCCCAGGACCGGAACCCGAGCCGCCGAGCGGTGTTCTGTTTGCGGCGCGTGGCACATGCTCGACCTTTGGCGGGCCCGATGACACCGGCGTCAGCCCGAGCGAAGGGCTGGCCATGTGGTACGAGCCGGATGAGTGCCCCTGGCTCATGCTGGGAAAGCAGCCACCCGCGACGACCGGGATGGCGCGCCGGCTCGATCCTTCGGTGTTCTATGTGGCCTGCCGGTGGGACTACGACGTGACGCCCAAGGAAATGCTGCGAGGTCCGCAGATGGCGATGGTCACCAACGCGGACACCGGGGTCATGCGGCTGGCCCATATTGCCGATTGGGGGCCACACGAAGAGCAGACTGGCCGTGCGGCAGACCTCTCCCCGGGGCTTGCCGACAGCCTGGGCGTCGGCACTGACGACGAGGTGACCGTCATGTATCCCTACCTCCCTGCCACACCCACCAGCTGACCAGCGCCGCGCCCAGCAGGGCCAGCAGCAGCACGCCGACCGCGGTCACCAACACGACCACGTCCCCGGTCATCGCATTGGCATCTGACAGCCGGCGAGGACCACGGCCAGCACGGTGCCGCACGCCACCATGAACAGTATCCAGGCCAAGGCCATGGCCCAGCGCGGCATCATGGTTCTACCGTCGGTTGAAAGTGTCCCATATCCTGGCCCATCCTCGACATCTTTACGTGCGCTTCCGCCGCCTTACTGGCAGCGCATAACCTGGCAACATATCATGTTGTTCTTGTGGGCTAATTTGCTGGTCGACTTCCGCTCGCTTACTGCTGCGAACTAAAGAAGTGTAGCCACAATGTCCTCGTTTTCCAGTTGAATTCATTGCGGTTTTTCCCCCTTGTCCTTCCTGCCCATACCGCGTCCCATGGTCTGAAATAGTGCCTCAACGTCCTTTCGCAGGATCAGCCGTCGCCGGCCAAATGCTGCCGAGCGCAAGCTGCCGTCCTTGATCCGCGCATAGACGGTCACATGCGACACACCGAGCATCGCACAGACTTCCTCAACGCTGTAGGCGAGACGGTCGGTCATAAGTCTTGCTCCGCGAGGTAGCAGAGGAAGTCGCAGGACGGCTGGATTGGATTGGTGGTCGGATGGTCGGTCGGTATCTCGTCAATGAACCGGCGCTCGTCATCGATCCGGCACAGCCTCACATCCAGATCGCGCGACAGTGCGGCCATGCGTCCGAATTCATCGGGAAACCGCTTGCGTATGAGTGCCCAATAAGCCGGGCTGGTCGCCTTCACGCACGGGATGCAGTTGTTGTTCTGGAAGCCCATGGCATAGAGCGGCGGCAGGGCGATGCCAGCACGCTGGATCATGTCGAGGCAGGCGGCCTTTGTAATGCCGCGCTCGATCAGCGGCGTCCGTATTGTCAACTCGGGATAGTTTGCCCGGAGCCGGCTTGCGCGTTCGGCATCAGGGCTGTCTGCCGTATAGCCGAATACGTGGATGTCATCCGGCCGCTGGAAGGCTAGCCGTGGCCCTACCTTTAGTTCGATGGTGCATCTGGCGCCCTGGATGCCGGCGAGCCAGCGGGTGCGCTCCCAAACGTCCCAAGTGTCGGCATACTCGTCCGACCGTAGGCGGATCACCGGGCGGCCAAGCCAACGTTCACAGTCGAGCATGAACCGCTTGTTGTCTTCGTGCTCTGCACCTGTCTCACAATAGACCGGCAATGCGTGTTCCAGTTTGCAAGCAACGGCTGACGCTGCGCCGCAAGAGAACCAGCCTATTGTGCGACGCTCGATCATGCTGGCCTCATATTACGACGCCGCCCCAGCATTGTTGGAGCAATGGACGGGGCGGCGCCTTCCGCCGGTCCGGGGGGATTACATATCCAGCCGGCGAAACTCATGGCTTTGGCTCCAGGGCGCGGCCACATCCTATCGGTGGACATCCTAGGCCGTGACAGATTGGGCAATCGGCGGTTAGTTCAGCAATGAACGCCCGCAGCCGCTCGTTGTCGGTACGCAGAAGGGCGCGGCGGGCTCCCCGTATCGCGTTCTCTGTCCGAAGCGACCACCATCCGCCGTCCTCATCTTCTTGGTTCTTCTTCATGTCGTGTTCCGCAGCGTCGGCTAGTTCCTTGAGCGCTGCCCGCAGCCGCTCGATCTTGGCGTCCCGCTCCGCAATGCGCTTAATCGCAACACCAAGTCGGCCAACCGCGTCCATCTGTGAAACCTCGATATCGTGATCGTCGCAGTCGCGCAGCTCGCGCACGACCGTGAGCTGCTCTTGCAGCCGGGTGATTGTCTCGCCGTGATCGGCGAGCTGCATCCGCAGTCGCTCGATCTCGTCGGCGGCCTCCTCGCCAACATGGCGCTGGTATCCAGCCAACGGCGGGTATGCTTTGCGCAGCCGCTCGACGATGTCGGTCAACGTGACCTCCATGTGCGGATGTTGCCGACGCGGGTTAGCCCGGCTTCACGCTTCAGGACGCGATTGGACTTGGCCACGGCCGGGATGTCTTCCTCGCCGGTCTTGCGGGTGTGACATTCCACACACAGCACCTGACAGTTTTCCAACGACGCATCATGCGAGAACACGACCGGGTTGATGTGGTCGTAGTGCTTGAACTTGCCGGCGAACAAGGCGCCACAGCCCTCGCAGCGCCCGCGGCACCGCCGCCAGGCGGCAAGCTTGGTGGCCTTGGTGAATTCAACCCGCTTCTCAGTCATGCGCTTCCCACGTATCGTCTGCGAACACGACGCCGTTCTGCGCGCCCCAGGCTGCGATTAGCTCGATCAGCTCGCCCATTTCCTCTTTCGATAAGTCGGACGACGACCGGCCGAGATTGACGAAGCCGGTACCGTCGAGGTTCGGCACGATCCGCACTTCGCGCTTGAGCGCATCGAGGAAGATCAGTTTCCAATCGTTGGCCGCCAACTTGAGATCATGCCATGTCTTCTGGCGTGCCACCTCTGTGAGGGCGGCCCAGAGTTTAGCGTTTTGCGGCAGCGTGCGCCGCCCGCCCTTGAATTCCACGCGCGTTCCGTCTGGCACGCGGGCGAGCAGTTTAGCCGCCCGGGCGCGGGTCACGGGGCCGTCGATGCGCAGCAGCGCGCGGCTCACTATGCGGCCTCCGGCATGTATCGCTTGCGCAACAGGTCCACCGTTGCGTTGACATCGATCAGGAATTGGATGACCTGTTCTTCCATCTTGCCGATGTACTCGTCATCGCGCGGGATGCGACGGATGTGCAACTGCATTTCTTCGGGCAGGCGGTCATCGAAGCTGACAAAATCGCACCACTGCCGGCCGGTACACGCCATTTGGAATTGCATCTGATCAAGGGTTGCCGCCTCGATCTTGGCGCCAGTCAACCGCTTGATGTGGATGGCGGTTTTATACGGGCACTTAATCTCAACGAGGCCATCAGTACCGACCAATCCGTCGGGCGATGCGCCGGCATGCTCGATGGTAGGGTGCTTGATAAACCCGACCTCGGTGATTTCAACGCCTTGGGCGAGGGCATAGCGAAAGCGTGCAGATGCTTCTTTGTCGTTGCCGTGCTCCATTGCGGCGTTGACGTATTGCGGATACGGCGTGCCGGTCAGGCACTCGCTAACAAGCTCCCCCATGTAGCCTTCGCGGTCGGCGGTCCAGCCGCCGCTCTTGGTCGTTGCGGTGATGTCGCGCACGCGGCTGGCGGTGACGCAGCCACAGCGGGCCTGCAGCCATTCGTCACTCCGTTGCAGCATTGGCCACCTTTGGCAGTTTTTTGACGTAGTCGAGCGCGGCCTCGAAGCGTTCGGGGGCGAGGGCGTCCAACTCGTTGATATGGGCGAATTTGCAGAACCAATCTTCCGTTCGCCCGCCTGCATAGATTGCTTCGTGCAGTTCGGAGATTGCATCTTCGCTGAGTTTTTCGGTCGGTTTGCCATTGGAGCGGCTGGCGGCGTTGGCGTCGTCGTCCTCGTCGGCGGCAATGCCAATCAGAGCAGAGAGCGAATAACGGCGCGCGTAGGTTAATGCTGAACCGATCTCCTGCGGTCGCCCAGACATCGGAAGGGGGTGTTCGCTAGCAATCCATTGGCCAGAAGTGTGCAACAGCCGCGTGTGCAAGACACCGTCGCCAATCGTCTGAACGAATGAGAGGCCGTTAGCTGACAACGACTTGCGCGCAGCATTGATGATGGCTGCCAGATCGGCATATTTCGATTTAAAATGCGGATTGATGCGGTTCATGACGGCATTTTCCATCATGCCCTGTGCCTTGGCCAAGGCGGCGGCCAGCTCGTCGATTTGTTCGGACGTGTTCATGTTAGCACCGCACACAGCATGAAGATGGAGGCCATGAGCAAAGACAGGGCCACGATGGCGAGGGCGTCGGAGGCATAGGCGGTCATGACGTGCCCTCGGCCTTGGCGATGGCGGCGCGGGCTGCGTCGCGCCATTCGGAGATCAGGTCGCGAAGCATTTTTTCGTTGGCGTTGACTAGCCATCGATCGTCAAGACCGCCGACGTTGCATGCTAGATCGATCAGATCGCTGCGACGTTCAGCAGCGGTCGACGGCTCGTCCTCGGGCGGGCGCTCGTCGTCGGGCGATGCGAGCTTCCAATCGTCATAGGTGCGGAAGCGGGTCATGACGTTCCCTCCTGTTCACTGTCCCCATTGAGGCCGTCGACGGCGCCGCCGCCCATGCCGGTTAGGTTTTCGCCCTTGTAGACGAGCTTGCCCTTGCTGGGGTTCAGCAGCCGCTTGCGCGCGGCGACGAGCTTCTGCAGTTCATTGGCGGCGCGGAACAGTTTGCGCTGCCACCTCTCGATCGCCTCGGCGTTAGCGGCGAGCTTGCCCTGCCGGCCTTCGATCCGCATGTCCACGCGCTCGGGATCGTAGTCGGCCCTTGCTAGTTTTTGGGCGCGCCGTTGTGCGTTTATTTTGCCAATTCCTGATGAATACGCAGTCATCAGTATCCCCCTGCCTGTTCGGTGAAGCCGTCACTGTCCCCATCCCACTCTGTCGTGCATTCCTTGCATTCCCAGGTTTTGTGACCGAGGGTAGTGGTGATCAGGAAGAGCGGCTTTTGCTCACCGCAGCAGTCGCATTCGCCGATGCGCTCGCGGTCCAATGGCATGCCCATTCCGAACTCGGCTATTTCGAGCCGGAGTTGCAGGCGGCGGAAGTGCTGTTTGGGGGTCACGACTGGCTCTCGATCCTGGCTAGATGGCGCTTGGCCGCTTCAAGGGTTCGGAACCGAGCGACGACGACGTAACCGGTCTTGAATTCTTCGGTCACGAAGTAGCGGTCGTCCGCGTCTTCTGGGACATCGTGGTTGGTAGTGATGCCGCGATGTAAGACCCGCCATGGGCGACGGCCGAAGAACTGCAGGCTTTCGAGTTTCGTCAGGAGGATGCCGATATCCTCGGCGATATCATGCTGTGCCTGATCGGTGCTGCTCTCCAGCAGATCGCGGGCTTGGTTGAGGCTGTCGATGGCTGCGAGGGCGCGTTGCTTGTCGGTGGTCATTGTCGTTCTCCATTGCTCCAATGCAACGGAGACTACTCCACACCGTGTGGGGTGTCAAGCGGAACCATCGCCCAGCGAAGAGAATAATTACAACCAGCTGTCCCCCACGGCACGTAACATTTTGTGACAGTGATGGGGGCTTACAGGAAAATTACCGGCGGGCTAGCGTCGGGCCGCCGGCCCACGTTCAACCGCAACACAGAAAGGGGACGTTGATGAGACAGGCAATGCCAGAAGACTACGACGCGCCGACGGCCGCAGACGATGCGAACTT
>Ga0105242_10001331_pt1 | contig 19507 bp, 15 predicted proteins | sample KBSM24metaG_FD_81521 | JGI IMG/M metagenome (GOLD analysis project Ga0105242, IMG submission 81521) | Miscanthus rhizosphere microbial communities from Kellogg Biological Station, Michigan, USA - KBS M2-4 metaG | ecosystem: Host-associated > Plants > Roots > Rhizosphere > Soil | place... | reverse complement strand
TGCTCCAGCAGTTCTACGACGTCTCTCCCGATATGGTGCAGGGCGCGCCCAAGTTCATGGATGAAGATCGTTGGGACATTACCGGGAAAATGATCTCAACTGACCCGGGGCAGCCCGCGCAAGGCGATCCGGAAACACGAACGAAGGTGATCCTCAAGCTGCTGGAGGAGCGCTTTAAGCTGAAGATGCACTTCGAGGACCGGGTGGTCCCAGCGTACACGTTGTCTTCGGTTAAGCCGAAGATGGCTAAAGCCGATCCTGCGACGCGCACCGGCTGCTACGAGGGGCCCGGTCCTGACGGGAAAGATCCCCGTATCGCGAACCCGCTGCTCTCGCGGCTGCTTTACTGTCGCAACATGACGATGGCGCAGTTCGCCGACTTGCTTCCTCAACAGGTGAACGGATACGTACACTCCGCCGTGCTGGATAAAACCGGCTTGACCGACGCCTACGATTTCACGCTGAGTTTTAGCGCAATCGGCATTCTGCAAGACAGCCTTAAGGGTACCGGGCAGCCCGGCGGCGGGACGGATCCGAATGGCGCGATTTCCTTTCCCGAAGCCGTCAGTAAGCAACTGGGATTGAAGCTAGAGTTGGAGAAGAGGCCCGCCCCCGTTCTGGTGATCGATCATGTGGAGCAGAAGCCGACCGAGAATTGATATGGCGCAGCGTGTCTGCGCCATTGCCTGATTTTGGCACGGAGTATATAAGCGCGCGGTTCCTCACCAGCGCGCCAGCAGCTGCATAGTGCCGGATTGAATTATTGCGGCGCACAGGCCCAACGCGAACGGGCCCATCAGAAAACCACGGGATTCAGATCTCATCTTCTTCGCCATTTGCTCCTCTTCGTTACTGCCGCAGCGCGAACACGAATAGCGCATGACCCGCCGCAATCGAGACGTACTGCCGCCCGTCGACGCGGTAGGTCATCGGTCCCGAGGATACTGCGCCACCGAGTCTGGTCTTCCACAGCATGGTGCCGTTGCGCGCATCCAAGGCGTAGAAGTAGCCTTCCCGATTGCCGGTAAAGACCAGATCCGAGGCCGTGCTCAAGATGCCCGCGCCGGTAACGTCAGTCATCTTGAATTCCCACTTCCTCTCCCCTGTATTCGGATCCATGGCCACAACGGCGCCGTAACCGTTTTCGGAAGTCCACGTATTAATCGGCCCCCGCAATAGGGATGGTACAGGCGAGCGAGGTGCACCGCCGGTGTAACGTTGCCCCGGGGAATACTCGGCCGGCATCTTGGAGACGTTCATGAAGTAGTCGGCCCACGAGGAAATGTAAAACAGCCCTGTGCGCGGGCTGTAGGAGGGCGAATACCAATTGGTGCCGCCCTGGACACCCGGGTACACAATGGTGCCCTCCACGGTTGGGCTGCTGTTAGGAGCGCGAATGGGACGTCCCTTTGCATCGAGACCCGTGGCCCAGGTCACTTTGGTGAACGGCGTGCCGAACAGAAACTGTCCATTGGTCCGATCGAGCACGTAGAAGAATCCATTGCGATTCGCCCACAGCATTAGCTTTCGCGGACTACCCTTCCAGTTTGCGTCCGCCAGAACAGGAACCTGTACTGCGTCGTAATCGAATTCATCGTGCGGCGTGAATTGGAAGTACCACTTCAACTTGCCCGTGTCGGCGTCCAGGGCAAGCACGCAGTCGCTGAAGAGATTGTCGCCCGCGCGATTGTCGGCGTTCCAGTCCGCACCTGGATTGCCAGTGCCCCAATAAACCAGGTTGAGTGCCGGGTCGTAGGACCCGGTCATCCAGACAGATCCCCCGCCGTACTTCCAGGAATCGCCTTGCCAAGTTTCATTGCCGGGCTCGCCGGTGGCTGGGATGGTATAGAAGCGCCAGGCCTCCTTGCCGGAGACGGCATCGAACGCGGCGATGTATCCGCGAATGCCGTACTCGGCTCCCGCGACACCGACGATGATCTTGTCCTTCACCACTAGCGGAGCATGCGTCAGCGAGTAGCCGATCTTGGGATCTCCCACCTGAATATTCCACAGCGGCCGGCCGCTTTTTGCATCGAGCGCCACTAGATGCGCGTCGATGGTGCCCATGTAAAGCGTCTCGCCAAGCATCGCCACGCCGCGATTCACCGATCCGCAACAGACGTGCGCGTCCGGCGATATCCGGTAATCGTAGGTCCAAAAGATGGCACCGGTCTTGGCGTCCAGAGCGATGATGTTGTTGGGCGCCTCGGTGACGTACATGATGCCATCGACCACCAGCGGCGTGGCCTCGAACTTTTCTAGCGACCGCGCCTGGTATACCCACTGCAGTTCGAGATTCTTGGCATTCTCGCGCGTGACTTGGTCGAGCGTGCTGTAGCGCTGCGAGGAATAGCCACCGGAGTACATCAGCCAATTCTGCGGCTCACGCCCGGCGCCCAGCAGACGCTCGGAACTGACCGACTGAGCGGCTATGCTTCCCGCCGTAGTGACAACAACGGCCAGAATCGAAAGCAGCGTACGTGGCATTTGTTTATTCGCCCTTCAGTGAAAGCAGATATGTCACCAGGTCAGCCATCTCGCCGGCGTTAAACTTGCCTTGGAAAGAAGGCATGGAGGTGGTGTTGAGAAGCGTGAGTTCCCGCAGGTCCGACTTCGAATAGGAGATCATGCGTTGATCGAGGTCGATGATCTGAATGGTGTGCGTGTCTTCGTTTAGACGGCGCCCTGAGACGGTAGTCCCGTCGCGCGTCACTAGACGAACAGCCCGATGCTCGGGCAAGATCGATTCCTGGGGTTCGACAATCGAGCGCTCGATATAGGACGCGGTCCGAATGGCGCCTAGTTCGCTCAAGTCCGGAGCCACGCGTGAGCCTTTGCCGCCGACACGATGGCAGGATGTGCATCCACCCTTGCCTTCAAAGAGAGCTTTGCCGCGGGCGGCATTGCCGGAGCCCACGGCGTTCATCGCCGACTGTAAAGAACGCAGATAGGCCACCAATGCCAGCCTGCCACCGTCGTTGACGGCAGTCGGCGGCATCGCCGTCCCTGGAATCCCGCTGGCAATGACGCGAAAGAGATCGTCGTCCGACGTAGCCCGCTTGAACTGGCCCCGCTGGAAGTTGACGCCAGGAATCGACGCTCCTTCGGGTCCATGGCACGCATAGCAATTATTGCGATAAAGCCGGGAACCAGCCTCCACGTCGGACGGGAGATACCGCTGCTGGCCGGCCAAAGGAAGCAGTACAAAGATTACAGTCGGAATGAGCTTCAAACGAAGACTCCCGCCTAAGTTCGTCCGATCCACTTCATCAATTCGGCCCGATTGGATTTCCGGCCGTGGATCGGAAGGATCGTTTGGTAATCCAGTTTCAAGCGCTGCAAGTTGTCCACCAGGTTGGTGGCAAACGGGCTTGGCGGATTAGGCCGAGGGGTAGTTGGCGTAGCGGGCGGTGTGAAAACGTCCGCCTCCACCAGGATCTTTTCCTTAGGCAGGTAAGCCATGATGATCCCGTCGTTATGCCCATTGCCCTGGATGAGGTGGAGCTCCATGGTGCGCTTGCCGTCGGTCAGGACCTTCTTGTCGGTCATCGTTTCAATGGTGGCGGTTTTGCCGGCCTGCGCCATCTTGTCGGGGGCCAACGTGCGCGGCATGCCAAAGGTTTTCTCGTAGTACGGCTTGTTCATCTCATGCGTGACGATGATCGCGCCTTCAGCTACAAACGGTCGAATGCCTCCGGAATGATCGAAGTGGTGGTGCGTGTTGATCATGTACTTGATGGGTTTTGCGGGGTAGAGCTTCTTGACCTCCGCGATCACCGCGTTGGATCGCTCCTCGCTCTGCGGGCCTTCGATCACCACGATGTGATCGCTGAACTCCACTGCCACGCTGTGATGCGTCCCGCCCGTGATGTAGTAGACACCATCGGCGGCTTTCTCGGATTGCGCAATCACCGGTGCAGGGGCAGGGGCATCGATCTTGGGCTCGGTGTTGGCTTTGGCATCCACGACGGTCAACTCGAACACAGGATAGCCGCCCTGGATCTGTACAATCTTCCCGGGAAACTTGAGTCCGCCAAAATCCTTGTAATCCGAATAAACGACCTCCACGGCCATATCGCCGAGCACGGGATTATCGACCCAGGTGTCCACCTTGTCGATCAGATTCTGGTCATTCACGTAGCCGTTTACCTTGTATTTGTTTTGCGCCGTGAATGACAGTACTCTGTACTGTTTGCCGTCCACTGTCTCGGAAACAAGGCTTGCGTTGTTGGCCGCCGCACCCCTGAGGAAGCCGTGGGGCGTGACCCAAATGTCGGATTGCGCGGCCCAGGGCGAAGCCCCATTGACGATCGTGGTCTGCGTATTCTCGCCGAAGATCGGCTGGTTGCCTCCCCCGTGCGGCGGGTTCTCGAACTGTGTTCGGACCAGAGTTTGGCGTGATGCTGGCGCCTCGAAGTTGATGGCGCGCGTGTAGCTCTTCACGTTGAACTTAGGCCAGGGTGCGTTCGGATGGGGGGATTGTCCCAGTGAATAGGCGAAACCGGTGGCGCTGTACTCCACCGACTTGAGATTCTCGGCGCCCAGTGCCTTGGTGGCGTCGGATACCACGTCCTGGGGACTCTTGGAGCACCCAGCCAAAATTACGAACACGATCGCAGTCCCAATGAGTTTGAACATGTGACCTCCCGTTAGGATTGTCAGTATACACCTCGGGGAACGGTGAGGGGCGCCCCTTGTGCCCGCAAAAACCTGATCCTTATCCACTGCGAACGCGGGTGTACCACTGAGTTCGTGCGCGTGAACCTCGTATGATTGAAGAGTCGACAGGTTGCCTTCGCGAGTAAGTCGCTGCTCAGTAAGAGTCTACGTTCCAGGAGAGCTATGAAGCACCGGAAATGGCGGAACATCACTTGGTTATCGACGGTCCTATGCGGCGCCGCGCTGATCCCATCAATTTTGGAGGTCCCTCTGGCCGCACAGGCCCGCAAACTCAGAGTCAATGAGTTCCCCAAGTTTAGAGTTGAGCCGTCGTGGCCTAAGATCCCCAACAACTGGCAGTTCGGACAGGTGTCCAGCGTGGCGATCGACAAGCAGGATCACGTGTGGATATTGCAGCGCCCGAGTACGCTTGAGCCCTCGGAGAAAGCCCGAGCGGCCCCTCCTCTGTTGGAATTCGACGCGGATGGCAACTTCGTCCAGGCATGGGGCGGACCGGGCCAGGGATATGAATGGCCGAGTTCCGAGCACGGTGTCTACGTTGATGCCAAGGGCTTCGTCTGGATCGGTGGAAATGGCCCCAACGACAGTCAGATACTCAAGTTCACCAAGACCGGGAAGTTTGTCATGCAAATCGGCCGCCAAGGGCAGAGCAAAGGTAACGCAGATACGCAAAATCTGAACCGGCCAGCGGACACGTTCTATTACCCGAAAACCAACGAGCTCTTTGTGGCCGACGGTTATGGCAACCGGCGTGTGATCGTCTTCGATGCGGATAGCGGCAAGTTCAAGCGCATGTGGGGCGCGTTCGGAAACGTGCCTTCAGACGCTCCCCCGGATCCGGCAGATCCCGACGCGGGTGAAAACGGCCCGCCGCAGTTCGTTCAGCCGGTGCATGCCGCTCGCGTGTCGAATGACGGGTTGGTCTATGTATCCGATCGTGGCGGCAAGCGAGTGCAGGTTTTCACGGTCGCTGGAAAGTATGTAACGCAAGTCTTTATCGGGCGCGAGTGCAAGGCTCCGGACTGCGGTAACGGCAACACTGCGGCGAGCACGGCTTTTTCGACAGACGCGGACCAGCGGTTCTTATACGTGGGAAATCGTAGCCAGGCGAAGGTGATGGTGCTGGACCGCAAGACGCTGACAGTCCTCGATGAGTTCGGGAAATGGGGCTCTGGCCCGGGAGACTTCGGCACACTGCATCACATGAACACGGATTCGAAGGGGAACCTTTATGTCACGGAAGTAACTCCCCTGAAACCAGAGAATCGGCGGGTTCAAAAATTTGTGTTCGTCGGAATGTCGAAATGAATTTCGGATCCTGATTTTGTCGGGCCTGAGAACAGTGGCTTGACGGGGCGCAACATCTGGCGGTCACTTGCAATCAGGGCAGGGGGTCGCCTATTCAACCCAGAGCGTGCGGCGTAATAGACTGAACCGGATGTGGCCAGGCGTTCGGGCATCAAGTTCCAACGTCGTGAGAATTGCAACGACTCAACTTCACTTGACGACCAAGCTAGCGGCGCATTTGCTCCATTTTCGCCTGCCCAAAACGATCGCGTCATTTCCTTGAGCGTCCATGCAACCTGACTCTTGGTGCGATACAATGTGCCCACACTCGTTTCAGACATAGTGCCCCGTACAAACTATGGGCGACGTTACTCAACTTCTGCTTAGATGGCGTGAAGGAAGCCGCGAGGCCGAAAACGAGCTCTTTTCGCTGGTCGCGCCCAACCTGCGCCGCCTTGCTCACCACCTTATGAAGGGAGAGCGGCAGGGACACACCATGCAAGCGACGGAATTAGTCGACCAGGTCTATTTCCGGCTAGTTAAGGCCAAAGATCGGGATTGGCGGGATCGGGGCCATTTTTTCGCTATAGCTGCTAGAGCGATGCGCCGGCACCTGATCGACTACGCGCGTGCGCGACCCGACGCAGAGTTCGTCGCTCTCGAAGGAATGAGCGACTTGCTTCCCGCAGGTAGCGCGAAGCTGGAATTGGCGGTCACCGTGGACCGGCTATTGGATCGGCTCGCCGAGACCAAGCCGGAATGGTGCAGATTGGTGGAAATAAAGTACTTCCTCGGGCTTACCGACGAAGAGGCGGCAGACGCGATGGGCATTAAGCTACGCACGATGCAGAGAATGTGGCTCGATGCCCGCCAGTGGTTGTTCGACCAGACGGAGCTCAAACGTGCCGAAAAAAGCGCAGGATGACGACCTGGTCATGAGCCTGGTCGAGAAGGCGCTGGCCCGCCCGCCGGAGGGCCGGGAGCTCTTTCTCCAAGACGCGTGCGGCGGCGACGCCGAACTGCTCGGCCAGGTTTGGGGCTACGTCCAGTTAGAGGATCGCATGAACGGGTTCCTGCTGGACCCGCTCTTTCCTCCTCCCTCGTCAGAACAAACCTTCGAGCCGGGTGAGATGCTCGACGGCCGCTTCCGGATCATTCGGGAGGTTGCGCAGGGGGGGATGGGCGTCGTATACGAAGCAGCGGACGAGAAGCTCCACCGGCGCATCGCGATCAAGTGCGCGAAAGCTGGTTTCGGCAGGCGGTTGCCTCCCGAAGTTCGCAACGCCAGCGAAATTAGCCACCCCAACGTCTGCAAAATCTTCGAAATCCATACGGCTTCCACGCGCCGCGGAGAAATTGATTTCATAACGATGGAATTCCTTGACGGCGAGACGCTCGCGGAACGCCTCCGCCGTGGACCGCCCCCCCAGGGAGAGATGCAAATGATCGCGCGGCAGCTCTGCCAGGGCCTGGCAGAAGCCCACCGCAATCAGGTGATCCATGGCGATCTCAAAAGCAACAACATCATCCTGACCAAAGGGGCGGACGGCGCCATTCGTGCTGTGATCACGGATTTTGGTTTGGCTCAGCGCACCGAAACAGCCGCCGGAACTGCGCAATCGGAAACGCGAGGCGGAACTCCCGACTACATGGCTCCTGAGCTATTGCAGGGCGGGAAGGCCTCGGTCGCTTCGGATGTGTATGCACTGGGCGTGATTCTGCGCGAGCTAGCATCTGGACGGCGTTCCAGTGCAGACGAGACATCGTCGCAAGACCGGCTGACGCGGCGAGCGCCGCCTTTCAATTCAAAGTGGAATGGCATTGTGGGGCGCTGTCTCGATCCGGATCCGGCCCGCCGATTCCACAGCGCAGAGGACGTTGCACAGGCTTTTGTGCCGCGCCGCTCCGGGCTCTGGCTTCTGGCGGCCGCGGCCGCAGCCCTCATCGCTGCCGCCACTGGCTGGGTTACCTACCAGCGTGCGACAGCGCCGCTGGAATCCGTGCATCTGGCGCTGTTGCCGTTAGAGTCGGATCCGAGCCTTGGCTTGACGGGATTATCGCGCGATACCAGCGACCAGCTCTCTCGACTGAGCGGAAACAACCGGATTAAGTTTGCCTTTAGTCCCCTAAACAGCGTGCTGAGCAAGAAAGTGGACTCAGCGGCCACGGCCCAAGTGGCGTTTGGCGCAACGCACGTTTTGCGGGGAACGCTCCGGCAGGATAACGACAGACTGGTTCTACACGCATATCTCACCGATACACGCTCCGGCGTCGACCAGGAGTGGACCATCGGATATGCACCCGGCGAGGCGCGCTACGTCCCGGTGGCCTTGGCAGGTTTTGTGACGAAAACATTGCGTCTGCCGCCGCTCGAGAACGTTGTGGCGGTGAATGCGGCCGCAAAACAGGATTACCTCGCCGGGTTGGCATATGCACGGCGGAGTTCCACAATCGATGCCGCGATTCCGCCACTGGAGCGCGCGGTGGCAGCGGATCCCGATTCTCCACTTACGCACGCTGGTTTGGCCGACGCCGAATGGCTGGAATACAAAGTGACGCAGGACAAAACCTGGCTTGATCGCGCGGAGCGATCGGCCGGTCAGGCCGAGGGCCGTAATCCCGATCTGCCTCAGGTGCACCGCATCGCTGGATCCCTCAGGGCAGAAGCTGGACGCTACGAGCAGGCGGAGCCGGAATACTTCCGCGCGATCGAGCTGAATCCCAAGGACGGCGAAGCATACAGGCGGTTGGGCCAAGCTTACGAGGATAATAATGAGCTCGACAAGGCCCTCGCGGAGTATCGCAAGGCTGTGGAAGTTGAGCCCGAACATCTCTGGACTCACCAGAGCCTGGGCACATTCTTCTTGCATAGAGCGAGGTTCACGGAAGCAATCGAGGCGTACCAAAAGATGGTTGCCCGGGCGCCGGAGCTGCCCGAGGTGCACTACGTGCTGGCCCTGGCGTACAACAACCTCGGACGATTCCCCGAAGCAGAGAAGGAACTTCGACTCGCCATTAGGCTGGGCGATACCTCCAAAACAGAGCACGAGCTCGGGTATGTGCTGATGCACGAAGGAAAGGACCAGGAGGCGATCCAATCCTACAAGAAGGCTCTCGATCTGGGGCCCGAGACCGATCTTCTCTGGCTGAACCTGGGCGTCTCGCTTTCCCGGGTAGGCCGTCAAAGCGACGCACGACAGGCATTCCAGAGAGGACGCGAATTAGCGGAGGCGGCACTCAGGAAGAATGCCAGCAATGGCCGGGTGCGTTCCAGGCTGGCGTACTTGTATGCCAGACTCCACGACCAGCACGCACAATCCCAAGCCGAACAAGCGGTGCAATTCTGGCCGAATGATCGGGACACTCGCTGGATGGTGGTGGCAACCTATGAGGTGCTCAATCGGCGGGACCTGACTCTCGCCCTGTTGGATAGTTCGCCCGCCAATATGCTTCCGGGCCTGCTGGCTGAACTCAGCCGTTATCCGGAGATGGCGGATCTGCGGAAGAATTCTAGCTTTATACAAATGATGGCGTTGTATCATGTCCAGTAATTCAAGGAGGCAATCGATGGCGTTGATCAAACTTAAAATTGACGATACGACGAATCCAGCCGTCCCAGTCGTCGATACTACTGACGTCCTCAATCTGCACCCAGGCGACAGGTTGTTGTTCGCTTCGACGAGCGGGCAAGACGTGCTCGTAGACTTGGGCGGCGATGAAACCAACAGCACCCTGGTGGCACTGGTCAAACTCAAGGGTCCACCCGACTTCACGGTTTTGCGAATCGCTGGCGATGGGCGCCTGGTCGCCAAGCTGAAGACACCCAAAGGAAGCGGGCCGGACGGGGACCCCCCATAGCCGTTCTTGCAGAGACTGGTCGATAAGCGATGGCGTGCAAAGACGTAGCGAGCTTCACCATGAAAACGCAGCGGCCGTTCTTCAACTTGTGTTGGGCGGCCGCTGCGCTAAGTGTGGATCTCTGGCACAACCTGGGGCGCAATCAACTCCCGCAGTGGACATCGTTGTGCCAGGTGGTTCAGGACACGCCTCCCCAGCAGCCGGGTTGCTGTCCTAACATGAGCTTGCCAGGCTGCGACCACACAGGCGACGTGGTTGTGGCGCTTCAAGTTCACGGGCTCGTAACCGGATCCCGGAATCCGCCCGTACTTTCAAACCCCAGATCTGTGGACTTCAAGTGGAATTCCGTCATCAAGCATGAGATCGATAACAATCGAGTGGTCTCGGCTTCTATATCCTGGGCCGGTGGTGGCGGACACGAAGTGGTCATCTGGGGTTACTGTGAGGACAAAACCGGCAGGACGGTGAAGGTGCTGGATCCTTGGTTTGATCCTTTTCCTGATCAATCCTTTACCGACTTCCTCACCAATTACAGATCGGTGGGCGGGAGATGTATCGAGTTCAATATGGTGTCCTAAGCCAGAATGCCCACACAATTCATTAAGCCGGAGCCTTCGGACCCAACGACCAGTACAATGCTGCTCGGATTATCAAAGAGTCTTTCGGCGCAGAAGGTTTACGTCCTGAGTCTGGATCAGATTGTGAACGGACCAGCCCCCGGAGACGATCTGTTTATGGGTTGGCGCTACTTGGCGAGCATTCGGCCCGACATCGCGATAGCCGCGCTCGCCTTTCAACGCCCAGGCGGCGACGCTTCTTTCACAGGCATCACGGGCGGACCTCAGACCGCCAAAGCCGTGAGGACCGCCCAGGAACTCCCAACGCTGCCTAACCCACCGGATGGAGTTTACGAGTTGCGGTTGCTGAGCATCCCAGGCTTGCTCACAGAATGCTTTTGGCTGAGATCGCAAGGGGGCGGGAGTGACTGGGTGATCCCGTTCGATACCGTGGCCCCCGGGGTCCAGGAGAAGCAGTTTTACACGATGAACGCATTCCTGACATTAGCTCGACCCCTCGCCTCAGCGCGGTTGGCGGCGGATCAGAATCGCGGGTCCCACGCCCCTCTCGACGATCCGGATCCCGTTGTCGGACCCTAAGCCGGGCTTCGCCAACACTCCTCCCAATCGTCCAACGAACCGCAAATCGGAGTCTCTTTGGACCGGGTAAACCTCGGTCGTAATTCCCTTGGCGGAGTTTCCCACGAGCTGCGCTTACCAGAGTGTCAGGCCCGTGCATAAGTCAGGCGGGCAAGCAAAAAAGGAGACCCAATGAACATTCTACGCACACTCACTCTTAGCCTCAGCGCCGCCATCGCCCCGGTTAGTCTAATGGCGCAAGGCCCGATCCACGCCAACATTCCATTCGATTTCAACGTCGGCACCAAGTCGTTTGCCGCCGGCGAATATCGCGTGACCCATGTGTCGCCCCTGGTTCTCGCGATCTTGAACGCCGATGGGAGTACCATCATGATGGTCCCAGCCAACAACGCTTACTCCAATGCGGCCCCCGGCGTCGCACAACTGACGTTCAACCGATATGGAGATCGATATTTCCTGTCCCAGGTATTGCAAGATAGTCGGGGATGGGAACTGCCTAAATCGGCTGTCGAAAAAGAGCTGATCGCGAAGAGGACAAACTCCGGGCTGGTCAGGCTGGCAACGGCTACCGGCAAGTAGTTCCGTTCGTATCTCGCAATGTCCGAGCTTGGCAACACGGGCTCGAAAGCCCGTGTTGCCGTAAGGTCAAAATAGTGAGCGGGTACGTAATCCTTGCGCACGACAGGCCGCCATCTCATCTATCCGGAACACGCCCCGCTCAGGAGTCTTCACCTGACGCTGTTGAACAGGCTTGGTGTGCCGGCCGAAACGCTTGGCGATAGCAACGGACAATTCAAGGAACTGTCGGAGCTGTAACGGATGCAACCGTCAGGCGACCTGGGGTTTATGGTTCCTTCGGGCTCAGTCGCCAGACGTTGTGTTCGCGCAGATTGGAAAGCCAAACCGAGCCGTGCGCGGCGCGAATCGAATCTCCCCCGGCTCCGAACCATTGTCTGACGACGGTGTTCGTGGCAGGATCGATTTCCGTGATGGGGATTTGGAATACAGTGGCCCACACGTGGCCTTCACCAAAAGCCAGCTCGCCGCCGCCGCCGGGCACTCCCAATTCAATGTTGACTACGAGCTTTCCGGTCTTCGCATCGACTCGCGAGACCGTTCCATCACCTTGATTCAAGGTCCAGGCTGATCCGGCACCGGTCGTAAGAAAGCGCGGCCCGGGTCCAACTTCAGTCGAAAACACCACTTGGTTAGTCTTGGGATTCACTCCCGTGAGCATGTTCTTGTCGGGAGTGGTTACCCACACGAGTCCTTCGCCGTAGGTGACGCCAGCCGAATTTGCGGGAATACTGACCTCTGCGGCCGCCGTATTGGTAGCTGGATCAATGCGCGAAAGAACGCCTTTGACATCGGTCACCAGCCATACGGCTTCCGGACTCGCGGCAATCCCGCCTTCGCTGACCGATGGCCCCACGGCAATGGTCGCGACAACCTGGTTCGTCTTGACGTCGACACGCGACACTGTCTTATCGCCGCAGTTCGGGACCCAGACACTTCCGAATCCCCATGCGAGTCCCGAGCATGGTCTTTTGCCTGTTGACACGGAGGCGGCAATCTTGTTGGACGCTGCGTCCAGGCGATGAACTTTGTCCAGAGGCCCGTTCGAGACCCAGATGGCGTCGTCAGTCACCACCTGCCAGTCGGGCGTGCCTTCTGTCGGGAAGACGGCTAACGGCGTGAGTGTGGCCATCTCCCGGCGTACACCCGGCTTCGACACACCGGGCCGTGGAAGCTGCTGCTTCTTGCCGCCCCCTTTTTGTTTCGGGGCGTCAGATGCAGGTTGGGGAGCGGCACTCTCCTGCGCGAATAGGAACGCGCTGGCGACGGATACGGTCAGTAATGCAGGGAACATGTAGAGTTTGCGAGTCATGTGTTTACTCCGCCAGTGTCGCGATCACTCGTTTCGGGTCCAGCCGCGATACCGTGCCTTGGCTGGTGTTCGACAACCAAATGGCTCCTGGAACGACTGTCATCAAGCCGCCGCCTTCGCCCCAAAACTGCTGCACAACTCGCTCTTTCTCAGTTTGCGGATCGATGCGCGTAAGTGGAAATCCGGTTTGTGTGACCCACACGTATCCCTCGCCGAATGCAATGTTGCCGCCTGCGTGAGGCACCGAAAGCTCGATAGTCTTGATCACCTTGTTGGTTTTCGGATCGATCCGCTCCACTTTGCCGTCCTTCTCGCACAGCACCCAGACGGAGGTGGCGCCGAAAGCAACCGATCGCGGCCCGGCGGATACGTCGATGCGCTTGTCGACCAGGTTCGTGAGAGGATCGATGCGGAGGAGCCGGCTCTCCGACGGGCAGGCTACCCAAAGCGAACCTTCGCCGAACGTCACGCTGTTGCAGTTCGCGGGGAGCCGGATCTCACCCACGACTTCATTCTGGACCGGGTCGATTCGTGACAGCGTAGTTTTGTTGTCGGTGAGGATCCAGACGCTATCGGCGGTGGCTGCGAGTCCCATCATTACGTCGGCTGTGCCAGAGGCGAGCGTCGCAGTCACTTTGTTCGTCTTCGTATCGAAACGGGTAACGGATTGGGTGCCGCAGTTGGGAATCCACAAACTGGCAAACGCGACCAGAGTTCCGGAGCAGGGCTTGTTCAGATCCGCGATGGGATCGAGTGTCTTGTTGGTTTTGGCATCCGCACGAACCAGGTTGTCCTTGGATTTATTGGGGATGAATACGGCGTCTCCGATCGTGATCCAGCCGGGAGTCTCAACGGTGATCTGCGCCTCAGCTTTTAGACTCTCGAAAGGAATCTGAATGCCCGGCGTCTTGATTCCCTCTTTGGGGGCCATCGGCGGACGCGGAGTGCCTTTTTCGTTCTTTTTTGACTCGGCCTTCTTGGCTTCGGGTTTTTTGGCTTCGTCAGGAGGCGAGGCAGCAAAGATGCTGGCGCCGATACAGAATAGGCCGGTGACGAGAATGACGCGCATGACGAGACTCCCTCTAGTTAGTTGTCCTGAATTGTGCGGACGGGGGAGCACGACTTCGTGTCGCGCGGCGCGGCCGACATAGCCGCTGCAAGGCCAGTATAAGCGCTAGGCCTCAAATCGGCCAGAGAATTTTCATCGCAAATTTTTATGCCGGTGATCAGTACCATCTATCGATCTGTATCATGAATATGTACTTGACAGTCCTGAGGAGAATGAGCTATACATTGTCCAGTGACTTTCCCCCACGTCTGGAAGTCGCTGAGTGGTTGTACTCTTCCGGCCCCGTAAGCCTGCAAGTTCTTCTGTCGCGCTGACCTTAACCCATCCTGTCCTTGGGTTTACGCTTGCACCCTGTTGCGAGCGGTGAACTTTTGTACTCGGACCGCAATCCGATTGGCAGAGGGACAGATGCGCTTATCATTTATTCACGGGCCTTTTCTTAGAACAGCTTACATAGCTTCGCTCATTCTCGCGCCGGCGAATGTACTTCGCGCGCAAACCCCGAACGCGGCTTCCCCTGATTTCTTTGAGTCGAAGATTCGTCCGATCCTGGCGAATAACTGCTTTTCCTGCCATACGAATTCGAAGCTGGGCGATCTGCGCCTGGACAGCTCTGAGGCGATGCTCAAAGGTGGCACCCGCGGTCCGGCAATCACGCCTGGCGATCCGGATAAGAGTCTCCTGATCTCAGCCGTTCTGCAGACCGATCCCGATCTCAAAATGCCCATGGGCGGTAAGTTGAAGGACACCGAGGTTGCGGATCTTGCAGCCTGGGTGAAGGCGGGAGCAGTCTGGCCCAAGACCGCGATGCCGACGACGACAGCCAGCGGAAAATACATCATCGCCCCCGAGCGAAAGAAGTTCTGGTCGCTTCTGCCGCTCTCGACACCTGCTGTGCCGGTTGTGAAGGACACCAAGTGGGCGAAAACGAATATCGACAAGTTTGTTCTGGCCAATCTCGAAAAGCAGGCCCTGAAGCCAGTCCCGTTCGCCAGCAAGCTGGACTTGATCCGGCGGGCGACACTTGATTTGACCGGCCTGCCGCCGACTCCGGAAGAGATCGCGGCTTTCCAAAAAGACACTTCACCCGACGCGTTCGCGAAGGTGGTGGATCGTCTGTTGGAGTCGCCCCACTATGGCGAACGGTGGGGGCGAATCTGGCTGGACGTGGCTCGCTATGGCGAAGACGACTATCGTAGCCTGAATCCGAATCCCAAGGGCTACCGGCCGTATCCGAGCGCCTATGCCTATCGTGATTGGGTGATCCAGTCCTTCAACGACGATCTCCCCTATGATCAGTTCGTTCTGGCGCAGTTGGCCGGCGATCTGCTGGACTCAAAGATTCGATACAAGATGCTGCCGGCAACGGGCTTCCTGGGACTGGGTCCCTGGTATTACGACAATGGCTCGAACGAAGTCACCCGCGCCGACGAACGTCACGACCGCGTGGATGCCGTGACCCGAGGCTTCCTTGGTCTAACGGTTGCTTGCGCTCGCTGCCACGATCACAAGTACGATCCGATTCCGCAAACCGACTACTATTCCTTGGCCGGCGTCTTTTTCAACACGGTCTACGAAGAGTATCCCAGGGCGCCCAAGAAAATAGTTGACGAGTTCTCGAAGATGGAAGACGATCTGGATAAGAAGCAGAAGATCCTCCAGGAAGAAAATCAGAATCTCTCCAATCAGTTGTCCCGGGTTCTCGCGCTTCAGATTTCGACCTACCTGCAGGGCGTTTACGACGTCAGCGGCAAGCCGAAGAAGGACATCGCGCAGGTGGTGGAAACGCGCAAGCTGGATTACGAACTGCTGGACCGTTGGGTCAAGTACATGGCTAAGCCGACGGACAAGTACAAGAACAAAGAAGCCTGGCAGGCAATGATCAAGAAGGGCGGCAGCGCGGACGAAGCCAAGAAACTGGCGGACAAGTTCCAGGAGGAAGCCGTGGCGGTCATGCTCGAGAAGACCGACCTCGACAACCAGAATAAGGTGATCGCCGACAAAGACCTGGAAGGGACCAAGCCCAAGAAACGCACCGACAAGCCCAGCAATTTCGTTTCGAACAGAGATTTCAATCCCGGGTCCTGGCTGCGGCTGTTGAGCCTCCCGGAAGAGCAGAGCAATTTCTACACGGAAATCTACCAGCGTGAATTGAAGGACGCTGAGGATCCGAACGCGATGATGGCGGCCGGTGGCCGGCAGGGCAATCCCGGTGTCTTGTTATTCCGCGGCTGGGGCCTGCAAACGCGCATTGGGCCGGAGTCTCAGGCGCGCGTAAAGTCCATGCAGGACGATATCGACGCGGCGCGCAAGAAACTTGATCCGCATTATCCGTTCATCCATGGCGTCAAGGATTCGGAGACGCCGGTTAATATTCCGTTGGCGATTCGCGGCAATCCGGAAGTTCTGGGCGCCGAGGTTCCGCGACACTTCCTGAGTATATTTGCTGATGGCGATCCGGTGCCCTTCGCGCAGGGCAGCGGCCGGCTTGAACTGGCGAAGGATATCCTGGCACAGCCGATCGCGATGCGGGTTATCGTGAATCGAATTTGGAAAGGACACTTCGATACCGGCATCGTGGATACGCCCAGCAATTTCGGGCAGATGGGCGAGCGTCCCACCAATCCCGAGTTGCTTGAGTATCTCGCGAGCACTTTTGTGAAGGACGGGATGTCCGTCAAGAAGCTGCACAAAGCCATCATGTTGAGCTCGGTCTACCAGCTCGGAAGCCAGAATGATGAGACGAACTTCGCCAAGGATTCCGGGAATCGCTCCTACTGGCGCTTCAATCGTCGGCGTCTGGATGCCGAGGAGCTCCGGGATTCCGTACTCAGTATTTCCGGCAACCTGGATCCCGCGCTCGGCGGGCCCTCGGAAGATCTGAATCCGGCGTATAAGCGGCGTACCGTTTACGGAAAGGTGAGCCGATACAAGCTGGACACGTATCTGCAGACGTTCGATTTCCCGGCTCCGAACATCAGCGCCGAGAAGCGCTTTACCACTACGGTTCCGCTGCAGCGTTTGTTCCTGATGAATAGCGACTTCATGCAGATCGAGGCCGAGGAACTAGCGAAGCGCGTTGCCGGCGAACCGGATAATCGTGCACGGATTCGCAAGGTGTATCAGTTGACATATGGACGCGATCCGGCTGAGAGCGAAGTCAAGCTGGCGTTGGATTATCTCAAGTCCGAACCGCTGAAGGAGTACGAAGAAAACAAGAACAAGCCAAAGCCGGCCGACGGTGCGGCCAAGGGCGGTCGCAAGCGCGGTGATGCCGCAGCTTCGGCCGAAACAGAGGTAGCGCCAACTGGAACCGGAGCAGCCGAGAGCACGGCTACGCCGGCCCTTACGAAACCGGCGCCTACTGCTGCGGGTAATGCGGATTCTGCCGAGATAACGGCATCGAAGGCTGATCCCGCGTCTGAACCCAAGCCTGAAGCGGCTGGAGACGCGGCTCCGGCCGAAGAGGCTGCCAATGGAGCTGCACCAGCCGGCGATAACGCAGGTATGGGGATGGGGATGATGGACGGCGTTCCAGGCATGGGGGGCCGTCGAGGAAACGGTCCCGCCGGCGCACCTGAAGTGAAATATGAGCCGAGCGTGTGGGGCCGCTACATCAAGGTCCTGCTGAGTTCGTCGGAATTCCTGTTCGTTAATTAGGCAAAGAAAATGTCTCTACACAAATCTGGAAACCCCGTTACCCGCCGCGAGGCGCTGCGGCGCGTTGGTAATGGTTTCGGCATGATGGCGTTTGCCGGGATGGTGAATGAGTCGCTGCTCCGAGCGGGCCCGGTAACCGCCGACGGCGGGATTCTTACGGGAAAACTCGACTATCCGCAGCGTGTCAAGCGTGTGATCTTCCTGTTCATGAACGGTGGTTGCTCGACGATCGATTGCTTCGATCCCAAGCCGGCGCTGGAAAAGTACGATGGCCAGCCGCTTCCCGGTGGGGACATCAAGACGGAGCGGCGCACGGGCGAGCTGATGAAGTCGCCGTTCAAATTCAAGAAGTACGGGCAGTGCGGGATGGACGTCAGTGAACTGTGGCCGCACCTGGGCGAGGTCGCGGACGACGTCTGCTGGATTCGCTCCGTGTACACCGAGATTCCCAACCATGAGCCGTCCTGTCTCATGATGAATACCGGCGCGAATCAAGCCGGCCGTCCGTCGGTAGGAGCATGGATTACCTACGGTCTAGGAACTGAGAATCAGAATCTTCCCGGATACGTGGTGCTTTGTCCCGACATTCCGACTACGGTCGGTCCACCCTTGTGGAGCAACGGGTTTCTTCCGGCCATCCACCAGGGAACGTTTATTTCCAATCGTGTCCAGACGGCGCAGACAGACGGCATGGATGACATGCCTGAGGACGTCCCCATGGAGACCATGGAAAAGGACAAAGACGGCAAAGAGAAACCTAAAAAAGTAGTGATCGAAAAGGGTTTCGATCCCAAGAAGCTGGTCAACTACGTCAACAATCCGAAGTTCACTCTGCCTGAGCAGCGTCGGGAAATGGACCTGCTTCAGAAGATCGAAGGCATGCGCATGGAAAACACCGGCTCCGACGCCCAGGTCGAGGCTGTGATCAAGTCCATGGAGATCGCGTACCGGATGCAAACGGATGCGCCGGAAGTCTTCGATGTGCGCAAGGAATCTCAGGCCACTTTGGACATGTACGGTCCTGGTCCAGTGGCGCGAGGCGCGCTTACAGCCGTACGGTTAGCAGAAAAGGGCGTGCGCATGGTGCAACTCTACTATTCAAAGGGCGATCCCTGGGACGCACACGGAGATATTTTCGCGCACAAGGTCAACGCGAAGGCCTCGGACCAGGCATTCGCCGCCGTGATCAAGGATTTGAAACAACGCGGCCTGTGGAATGACACGCTGGTTGTGTGCGGCTCAGAATTCGGGCGGACGCCTGTCCGCGAAGTCGGCGGGGGCGGGGCTGGCGGCGTTAAGCGAGGCCGGGATCATAATCCATTCGGCTTCACCATGTGGCTTGCAGGCGGCGCGGTAAAGGGCGGGACCATCTATGGAGCCACGGACGAGTTCGGCTTCAAGGCGGTTGAGAAGCCTGCGCACGTGCACGACATTCACGCGACCATCCTGTATCTGATGGGAATCGATCACAAGAAGCTCAGCTACCGGTATAGCGGTCGGGATTTCCGGCTCACCGACGTAGCAGGAAATGTGCTGCATGAGTTGGTCGCATAGCTTGAAGATGTAAAGAAGTTGCCGGCGGCGAGTCGCCGCTGGAGGGGCAAGGGCAGTTGGGAAATCGGAGTCAAATCTCTCAACGGGATTTGTGTGTCCTGCAGCATCGATTACCGCCTTTGTTATCGATGCGATAGTACATTTTGATTTGACTTTATTGTTCAGGCGCTTTAAGCTCCATACATAGATTTGTTGTTGGGTTTGTTTGTCTTTCCACTGTTGGGGAAACAGTACTCCTAGTTCGAGACGGTACTAAGCCTGCGTTCGACTGCCTTGTGTGCAGTGATGTGTTGAATAGAACGAAGGAGAGTCTCGAGTGAAATCTCGCACATTTGCACACCTGTTTTTATTTGC
>Ga0105242_10001329_pt1 | contig 19517 bp, 18 predicted proteins | sample KBSM24metaG_FD_81521 | JGI IMG/M metagenome (GOLD analysis project Ga0105242, IMG submission 81521) | Miscanthus rhizosphere microbial communities from Kellogg Biological Station, Michigan, USA - KBS M2-4 metaG | ecosystem: Host-associated > Plants > Roots > Rhizosphere > Soil | place... | reverse complement strand
TCCAGGGGATCAGCAGGGAAGGGGAGAGCAGGCCGGGGATGGCGAAGCTCGACTCTTCGGCGGCGACGCTGCGTTGCTCGAAAACGGTGACGGAGTGGCCGTCTCGGGCCAGTTCAAGGGCGGTGGCGGTGCCGACGATACCGGCTCCGACGATGGCGATCTGCATATGGACGCGATTATCCGCCGGGCCGCCTGTCGATGGGCGCCTTCAGCTATTGTTTTGGTAGTGGGTCAGGTGCCCCGGGGGAGGGCTGCGGCGGCAAGCGGCCTGAGCCGCTGTGCTAGAATCCCTGGGTTTTGCCGAGGATTGCAGGCCGATGGGGCCCCGCTGCCAGAGGCAAGACGAATCGCAAACCAGCCCTCCCAAGGTGTCGCTCTTCCATGTGCCGTGCAGGCCGTGGGCGCGAATGTCGGGGCTGGATTTTAGACCTAACCTTTTGGAGTATTCCTATGTCCGTCACCATGCGCGAAATGCTGGAAGCCGGTGTCCACTTCGGCCACCAAACCCGTTTCTGGAACCCTAAGATGGCTCCGTACATCTTCGGCCATCGCAACAAGATCCACATCATCAACCTGGAAAAGTCGCTCCCGATGTTCCAGGAAGCGCAGAAGTTCGCCAAGCAGCTGGCGGCCAACCGCGGCACCATCCTGATGGTCGGCACGAAGCGCCAGGCTCGCGAAATCCTCGCTACGGAAGCGCAGCGCGCCGGCGTGCCTTTCGTTGACCAGCGCTGGCTGGGTGGCATGCTGACCAACTTCAAGACCGTCAAGACCTCCATCAAGCGCCTGAAGGACATGAAGGCTCAGCTCGAAGGCGGCCTGGACAGCCTGAGCAAGAAGGAACAGCTGACGTTCACCCGCGAAATCGAGAAGCTCGAGCGCGACATCGGCGGCATCCAGGACATGAACGCCCTGCCAGACGCCATCTTCGTCATCGACGTCGGCTTCCACAAGATCGCCATCGCCGAAGCCAAGAAGCTGGGCATTCCGCTGATCGGCGTGGTGGACTCCAACCACTCGCCCGAAGGCATCGACTACGTGATCCCCGGTAACGACGACTCGGCCAAGGCCGTGACGCTGTATGCCCGTGGCATCGCCGACGCCATCATCGAAGGCCGCGCCAACGCCGTGAACGACGTGGTCAAGGCTGTGGCGAAGGAAGGCTCGGACGAATTCGTGGAAGTGGAAGAAACCGCTGCCTGAAGTCCCGGCCGCGCGACGACGTCGCGAATGAAAGCGGGGCCTTTGTGAGCCCCCTTTTTTTTAGCCTTTTAGTCTGTAACGAACCGAACGAAACTGGAGAGAATCGATGGCTGCAATTACCGCAAGCATGGTCGCTGAACTGCGCGCGAAGACCGATGCCCCGATGATGGAATGCAAGAAGGCCCTGACGGAAGCCGACGGCGATCTGGCCAAGGCCGAAGAGCTGCTGCGCGTCAAGCTGGGCACCAAGGCCGGCAAGGCCGCCGCCCGCGTCACCGCTGAAGGCGTGGTCGCCAGCTTCATCGACGGCACGACCGGTGGCCTGATCGAAGTCAACAGCGAAACCGACTTCGTCAGCAAGAACGACAGCTTCATCGGCCTGGCCAAGGCTGCCGCCGAACTGGTCGCCAAGCACAACCCCGCCGACGTGGAAGCCCTGGGCGCGCTGCCCTACAGCCAGGACGGCTTCGGCCCCACGCTGGAAGAAGTGCGCAAGGGCCTGATCGGCAAGATCGGCGAGAACATGTCGTTCCGCCGCTTCAAGCACTTCTCGGGCTCCAAGCTGGCTTCCTACCTGCACGGCACGCGCATCGGCGTGGTCGTCGAGTTCGAGGGCGACGAAACCGCTGCCAAGGACGTCGCCATGCACATCGCCGCCATGAAGCCCGTGGCCCTGACCAGCGCCGACGTGCCTGCCGAGCTGATCGCCAAGGAGCGCGCCGTCGCCGAAGGCAAGGCCGACGAAGCCAACAAGGAACTGATCGCTGCCGGCAAGCCTGCGCAAAGCGCGGAAATCACTGCCAAGCGCATCGACGGCGCCGTTCAGAAGTACCTGAAGGAAGTCTCCCTGGCCGACCAGGTCTTCGTGAAGGCCGCCGACGGCAAGCAGACCGTGGCGCAGATGCTCAAGGCTGCCAACACCACGGTGAAGGGTTTCACCCTGTACGTCGTGGGCGAAGGCATCGAGAAGAAGGTGGACGACTTCGCAGCCGAAGTGGCCGCTCAGGTTGCCGCCGCCAAATCCGCCGCCTGATCGGCGTTCCGGTTCCAACCCTTTCAGAAACCTGCATTGCCTCACGGAGAAACTCTCATGACCCTCGCCGCTCCAGCCCATAAGCGCATTCTGCTCAAGTTGTCTGGAGAGGCTCTCATGGGGGATGACGCGTTCGGCATCAACCGCGCCACCATCGTCCGCATGGTCGAAGAGATCGCCGAAGTCACCCGCATGGGTGTTCAGGTCGCGGTGGTGATCGGCGGCGGCAACATCTTCCGCGGCGTGGCCGGCGGCTCGGTCGGCATGGACCGGGCCACGGCCGACTACATGGGCATGCTGGCCACGGTCATGAATGCCCTGGCGCTGGCCGATGCCATGGACAAGCAGGGCCTCACGGCCCGCGTGATGTCCGCCATCGCGATCGAGCAGGTGGTCGAGCCTTACGTGCGCCCCAAGGCCCTGCAGTATCTGGAAGAGGGCAAGGTGGTGGTGTTCGCCGCCGGAACCGGCAACCCCTTCTTCACGACCGACACGGCCGCCGCGCTGCGCGGTGCCGAGATCGGTGCCGAGGTCGTGCTCAAGGCCACCAAGGTGGACGGCGTCTATACGGCCGACCCGATGAAGGATCCGTCCGCGACGCGCTACACCAAGCTGTCGTTCGACGAAGCCATGTCCCGCAACCTGGGCATCCTGGATGCGACGGCTTTCGCGCTGTGCCGCGACCAGAAGCTGCCCATCCGCGTCTTCTCCATCGTCAAGCACGGCGCACTCAAGCGCGTCGTCATGGGTGAAGACGAAGGCACGCTGGTGTACGCTTGAAGACCGGCTTCGCACTGCGCGTGCGGGCCCATGCAAGGAACACAACATGACCATCGCCGACATCAAGAAGAACACCGAAGCCAAGATGGACCAGTCCATCGCGGCCTTCAAGAACAACCTTTCCAAGATCCGCACCGGCCGTGCCAACCCCGCGCTGCTCGACTCGGTGCAGGTCGAGTATTACGGCTCCTTCGTGCCGCTGTCGCAGGTGGCCAACGTGTCGCTCATCGATTCGCGCACCATCAGCGTCCAGCCCTGGGAAAAGGGCATGGGCGCGAAGATCGAGAAGGCCATCCGCGAAAGCGACCTGGGCCTGAACCCGGCTTCCATGGGCGACCTCATCCGCGTGCCCATGCCCCCCATGAGCGAAGAGCGCCGCAAGGAAATGACCAAACTGGTGCGCAACGAAGGCGAGAGCGCCAAGGTGGCGGTGCGCAACCTGCGCCGCGATGCGAACGAAGGCGTGAAGAAGCTCGTCAAGGACAAGCTGGCTTCGGAAGACGAGCAAAAGCGTTCGGAAACCGACATCCAGAAAGTCACCGACAAGCACATCGCAGAAATCGATTCCCTGGTGACCGCCAAGGAACAGGAAATCATGGCGGTCTGACCCGCCGCGTCGATGCGATTCGCCCGTTCTTTGAGTAGGGACGCTGATTCCATGCCCGCACCTTCGGCTGCTGTTCCGGCGCACATCGCGATCGTGATGGATGGCAATGGCCGCTGGGCGACGCGCCGCTTCCTGCCCCGGCTGGCCGGGCATCGGCAGGGCGTGGAGTCCCTGCGCCGCTGCGCCCGCGCCTGCGTCGATCGCGGCGTGGCCGTGCTGACCGTGTTCGCCTTCTCGTCCGAGAACTGGAATCGTCCGGTGGACGAGGTGTCCGGCCTGCTGGACCTCACCGGCCGTGCGCTCGCGCGCGAAGTCCCTCACCTGCTCAAGGACGGCGTGCGCGTGCACTTCGTGGGCAACAAGGGCGCGCTGTCCGAGAAGGTGCGCCAGAGCCTGAGCGCAGCGGAATCCGCCACCGCCCACAATACCCGCCTGATCATGAACGTGTGCTTCAACTACGGCGGGCGCTGGGACATCGCGCAGGCTGCCGCCACACTGGCTGCGCGGGGCGAGCCCATCACCGAAGCCAGCCTGCACACCACCATGGGCCTGGCCCACGTGCCGGACCCGGACTTGGTCATCCGCACGGGCGGCGAGATGCGCATCAGCAACTTCCTGCTTTGGCAGGCGGCCTATTCCGAGCTGTACTTCAGCGACTGCCTCTGGCCCGACTTCGACGAAGCCGCCTTGGATGAAGCCATCGCTGCCTTCAATCAACGCGAGCGGCGATTCGGGCGGACTTCGGCGCAGGTCGTCGGGGCCAACGCGCAGGCCGGCGTCCTGGGCGCCTGAGCCCCCGTAGGCTCCTCGCGCTCACTTCCTTTCCACCCATATTCAAGGGGCCTTCCATGCTCAAACAGCGTGTCATCACGGCCCTGGTGCTGCTGGCCATCCTGCTGCCGGCCTTGTTCTATCCGTCGGCCGTTCCATTCACCGTGGTCGTGCTGGTGCTGATGGCCGCGGGAGCCTGGGAATGGGCGCGGCTCAACGGCATGCACGGCGCCGGCGCCGTGGCCCTCGGAGCCGTCTGCGTGGCGATGTGCGGCCTGACCTGGGTGTCGGGCGGGCTGCTGCAGCCGCATCCCTGGCTCTGGGCCATCGGCGGCGCGGCCTGGGTGCTGGGTTCCGCCTGGCTGCTGCATGCCGGCGTGGCCGGCTGGCCGCGCGTGCCGCGTGCCCTGCGCCTCGTAGGCGGCCTGCTCGCCCTCTGGATGGCCTGGGTGGCCGTGGTGCAGGCCCGCATGGCGGGCATCAACTTCCTGATGTCCATCCTGGTGCTGGTCTGGGTGGCGGATATCTTTGCCTATTTCGCCGGCCGTGCCTTCGGCCTGCGCTTCACCCGGCGCAAGCTCGCGCCCGCCATCAGTCCCGGCAAGAGTTGGGAGGGGGCCTGGGGCGGAATGGCCGGCGTGCTGGTGCTGGCCTTTGCCTGGGTGGCAGCCGATGCCCGCTTCCAGGCGGAGATGCCCAGTCTCTATACCCGCCTTGCCGCTTCCGGCTGGTGGCTGCTGCTGATCGGCGCACTCTTCATGGCGGCCATGAGCGTGGTCGGTGACCTGGTGGAGTCGCTCATCAAGCGCAGCGCCGGCGTCAAGGACAGCAGCGCGCTGCTGCCGGGCCATGGCGGCGTGCTGGACCGCGTGGATGCGCTGCTGCCCACGCTGCCCCTGGCCATGATGCTTTCTCACTTCGCTTTTGCATGAAACAACGCCTCACCGTTCTGGGATCGACGGGCTCCATCGGTACCAGCACGCTCGACGTGGTGGCCCGGCACCCGGACCGCTATGAAATCTTCGCCCTGAGTGCTGCCACGCAGGTCGAGCAGATGCTGGCGCAGTGCGCCCGCTTCCAGCCCCGCTTCGCCGTCATGGCCAGCGCCGGGCATGCCCGCCTGCTGGCCGACAAGTTGCAGGCCAATGGCCTGGCAACGCAGGTGATTCAGGCGCCTGATGCTCTTGAAACGATAGCATCCCATGCCGAGGTCGATCTCGTCATGGCGGCGATCGTGGGTGCGGCAGGGCTGGCCCCGTGCCTCGCCGCCGCGCGCGCAGGCAAGCGCCTGCTGCTGGCCAACAAGGAAGCACTGGTGGTGGGCGGCGAAGTGTTCATGTCCGCCGTCAAGGCCGGTGGCGCCACCTTGCTGCCGATCGACAGCGAGCATTCGGCCATCTTCCAGAGCCTGCCGGAAGACGCATCCACCTGGGCGCGCCGCATCGACCACGTGCTGCTCACCGCCTCCGGCGGCCCCTTCCGCTCGCGCGACCCGGGCACGCTGCGGGGCGTCACGCCCGAAGAGGCCTGCGCGCACCCCAATTTCTCGATGGGGCGCAAGATCTCGGTCGATTCGGCCACCATGATGAACAAGGCCCTCGAAGTGATCGAGGCGCGCTGGCTCTTCGATCTGGAGCCCGAGCAGATCAAGGTCGTCATCCATCCGCAGCAGATCATCCACTCGATGGTGCAGTTCGTCGATGCGTCGATCATCGCCCAGCTGGGCACGCCCGACATGCGGGTGCCGATCGCCTGCGGCCTGGCCTGGCCCGAGCGGATCGAAAGCGGCGCGGCGCGGCTGGATTTCGCTGCGCTGGCGGGCCTCACCTTCGAGGAAGCCGATGCAGTCCGCTTCCCCGGCCTGCACCTGTCCTGGCAGGCGCTGCGTGCGGCCCCGGGCACCACGGCAGTGCTGAACGCCGCCAACGAGGTGGCCGTGGAGGCTTTCCTGGGCCGCCGCATCCGCTTCGACCAGATCCATCAGCTCAACCTTGCAACTTTGGAGGCGGTGGTGCCCTCCAAGCCGGATTCGCTCGAAGCCCTGATGGCATTGGATGCCCAGGCCCGCAGCGCGGCCCGCCAGGTGGCGGAGCGGCTGGCTTCGTCCCACTGACCCTCGCTGGACACCCTCCCCATGCTGTTGACCTTGGCGGCTTTCGTCGTTGCGCTGGGCCTGCTGATCGCGGTCCATGAATACGGCCATTACCGGGTCGCCGTGGCTTGCGGCGTCAAGGTGTTGCGCTTTTCCATCGGATTCGGCAAGCCGCTGCTGCGCTGGCAGCCCCAGGGCTCGCCGACCGAGTTCGTGATCGGCGCCATTCCGCTGGGCGGCTACGTGCGCATGCTCGACGAGCGCGAGGCGCCCGTGCCCGAAGAAGAGCGCCACCTCGCGTTCAACAACCAGCCCCTGCGCTCCCGTGCGGCCATCGTCGCGGCCGGGCCGATCGCCAATCTGTTGCTGGCCGTGGCGCTCTATGCCGCCGTCAGCTGGCTGGGTATCCAGGAACCGAAGGCCTATCTCGCCAGCCCCGTGGCGGGCTCCGTGGCCGAGCGTGCCGGCCTGCAGGGCGGCGACCTGGTGCTGAGCGGTGCGCTGGACGGCGACGAGGCGGAGCCCGTGCGCTCCTTCGAAGACCTGCGCTGGCTGCTCACGCGTGGCGCGCTGGACGGCAACAATCTCCGGCTCGAGGTGCAGCCCGCATCGGGCACGGCGCCTCGCCAGTACGTGCTGGAACTGGCGCAGATAGGGACTCGCGAGGCCGACGCGCAGCTGTTTCGTACGATCGGCATCACCGGGCCCTGGACGCGTCCCGTGCTGGGTGGCGTGATGCCTGGCGGCGCGGCCGAGCGTGCCGGTCTGCGCGAAGGCGACGTGGTGCGGCAGATAGGCTCGACGCCGGTGGTGGACGGCCAGCAACTGCGCGACCTCATCCGTGCCTCCGTGCGCGACGGGCAACCGCTGACGCAGCCCTGGCGCATCGAGCGCGGCGGCCAGCCGATGACCGTACAGGTCACGCCCGAGGTGCATATGGACGGCAGCGTGCCGGTCGGCCGCATCGCCGCCTACGTGGGCGCGCCCCCTCAGTTCGTCACCGTGCGCAGCGGCCCGCTCGAAGGGCTCTGGAAGGGTGCCACCCGGACCTGGGAGATGTCGATGCTCACGCTCAAGATGATGGGGCGCATGGTGATCGGCGAGGCTTCGCTGAAGAACCTCAGCGGGCCGCTCACCATCGCCGACTATGCAGGCCGCTCCGCCAGCCTGGGGCTCACCCAGTATCTGGCTTTCCTGGCGCTGATCAGCGTCAGCCTGGGCGTGCTGAACCTGCTGCCGTTGCCCGTCCTCGATGGGGGGCACCTGATGTATTATCTTTGGGAAGGCTTGACGGGCAAGGGCGTATCGGAAGCCTGGATGGATCGCCTGCAGCGCGGCGGTGTCGCAGTGCTGCTCCTGATGATGTCCATTGCCCTTTTCAACGATGTCACCCGCCTGTTTGGCTAACTTCTTGCCGCACCTGTCACGCAGCATCGGCTTCAGCTTCTTTTCATGAAAAAACACATCAATCGCATGGGCGTGCGCAGAGCGGTGGCCGTGGCCGCCATGATCCTGTCCGCCAACGCCGCCTGGGCGCTGGAACCCTTCAAGGTGCAGGACATCCGCGTCGAGGGCCTGCAGCGCGTGGAGCCTGGAACGATCTTCGCATCCCTGCCGCTGCGCGTGGGTGACGACTACAACGACGAGAAGGGCGCAGCCGCCATCCGTGCGTTGTTCGCCCTGGGCCTGTTCAAGGATGTGCGCCTGGAGGCTTCCGGCAATGTGCTGGTGGTGGTGGTCGAAGAGCGCCCCACCATCGCCGATGTCGAATTCGTCGGCACCAAGGAGTTCGACAAGGACACCCTCAAGAAGGCCATGCGCGACGTGGGCCTGGCCGAGGGCCGGCCCTACGACAAGGCGCTGGCCGACCGCGCCGAGCAGGAGCTCAAGCGCCAATACCTGAACAAGAGCCTCTACGGCGTCGACGTGGTCACCACGCTCACCCCCATCGAGCGCAACCGCGTGAACCTCACCTTCACCGTGACCGAAGGCGAACCCGCGAAGATCAAGGACATCCGCATCGTCGGCGCCAAGGCGTTCAGCGAATCCACGCTCAAGGGCCTGTTCGACCAGGATACCGGCGGCTGGCTCAGCTGGTACACCAAGTCCGACCGCTACTCGCGCGCCAAGCTTAATGCCGACCTCGAAACCCTGCGCTCGTACTACCTGTCGCGTGGCTACCTCGAATTCCGCATCGAATCCACGCAGGTCGCCATCTCGCCCGACAAGCAGGACATCACCATCACGATCAACGTGAACGAAGGCCAGAAATACGTGGTCTCCGGTGTCAAGCTGGAAGGCAACTACCTGGACCGCGACGACGAGTTCAAGTCGCTCGTCGCCATCCGCCCGGGCGAGCCCTACAACGCAGACACGGTGGCTGAAACCACCAAGGCCTTCACCGACCACTTCGCCAACTTCGGCTTCGCGTTCGCGCGTGTCGAGGCCGTTCCCGAGATCGACCGCGAGAACAACCGCGTGGCCCTGGTGCTTCGCGCCGAACCGTCGCGCCGCGCCTATGTGCGCCGCATCAACGTGAGCGGCAACAACCGCACCCGCGACGAAGTCATCCGTCGTGAGTTCCGGCAGTACGAGGCCTCCTGGTACGACGGCGACAAGATCAAGCTCTCGCGCGACCGGGTGGACCGCCTGGGCTATTTCACTGAAGTGAACGTAGAGACGCAGGAAGTCCCAGGCGCACCCGATCAGGTCGATCTGGTCATCAACGTGGCCGAAAAGCCCACCGGCTCGCTGCAGTTGGGTGCCGGTTTCTCCAGTGCTGAAAAGGTGTCGCTGTCGTTCAGCATCAAGCAGGAAAACGTCTTCGGCTCGGGCAATTACCTGGGCGTGGACGTCAACACCAGCAAGTACCGCCGGACCCTGGTGTTCAGCACCACCGACCCGTATTTCACCAAGGACGGTGTCTCGCGTACCCTGGACCTGTACTACCGCACCGACAAGCCCTATGAAGACCAGGGTGGCAACTACAAGCTGGTCACGGCCGGTACGAGCGTGCGTTTCGGCGTGCCGTTCAGCGAGACCGACACCGTGTTCTTCGGCGGCGGGCTGGAGCGTACCGAGATCAAGGCCGGCACCAACATCCCGGCGGCCTATCTGGCCTACTCGGACACCTACGGTGCCACCAGCTATGCCGTGCCGCTCACCATCGGCTGGTCGCGCGACGACCGCGATAGCGCCCTGGCGCCCAATTCGGGCCGCTACCAGCGCTTGAACTCCGACTGGTCGGTGGCGGGCGATGCCCGCTATGTCCGCGCCAACTACCAGGTGCAGCAGTACGTGCCGCTGAACAAGAAGTTCACGGTTGCGCTCAATGGCGAACTGGGTTGGGGTTCCGGTCTGAACGGCCGTCCGTTCCCGGTATTCAAGAACTACTATTCCGGCGGTCTGGGTTCCGTGCGCGGTTTCGACCAGGGCACGCTGGGTCCGCGCGACGTGACCGGCGCCTCGCTGGGTGGCCCCAAGAAGGTCACCCTGAACGCTGAACTGATCGCACCGTTCCCGGGTGCGGGCAATGACCGTACGCTGCGCGTCTTCACCTTCGTGGATGCCGGCAATGTCTACGGCGAAAACGACAAGGTGGATTTCAGCCAGATGCGGGTCTCCGCGGGTCTGGGCCTGAGCTGGATCTCCCCGCTCGGTCCGCTGCGCCTCGCCTATGCGCAGCCGGTACGCAAGTTCGCCGGCGATAGAATCCAGAAACTGCAATTCCAGATCGGAACGTCTTTCTAATGAAATCTCTTTCCCGCCATATCCCCCTGGTCCTTCTGCTGGGCACGCTGTCCGCTGCAGTGCCAGCCCATGCCGACGATTTCAAGGCCGGTTTCGTGAACACCGACCGCATCTTCCGCGAGGCCAATACCGCCAAGGCGGCACAGGCCAAGCTCGAGCAGGAGTTCTCCCGCCGCGAGAAGGATCTGGTCGATCAGGGCAACGCCCTGAAGGCTGCGACCGAGAAGTTCGAACGCGACGCGCCCACGATGGCCGAGAGCCAGCGTACCGCCCGCCAGCGCCAACTCGTCGACCAGGATCGCGACTTCCAGCGCAAGCGCCGCGAATTCCAGGAGGACCTGAGCTCGCGCAAGAACGAGGAACTCAGCCAGGTGCTCGAACGCGCCAATCGCGTGGTCAAGCAGGTTGCTGAAACCGAAAAGTACGACGTGATCCTCCAGGAAGCCGTGTACATCAACCCCAAGTACGACATCACCGACAAGGTGATCAAGGCCCTGAATGCCTCTTCGACTGGCAATGGCGCTGCAACCAAGTAACTCGGCCTGCAGGACGGGTTTCCGCCCGTGAGCCTGACGCTTGGACACATCGTCGATGCGCTGGGCGGGACACTGGAAGGGGCCGATGGCGGGGTGGAAATCCTGCGCATCGCACCACTGGACTCTGCGGGGCCCGGCGACCTCTCTTTCCTGAACAACCCGCGATACCAGCCGCAACTGGCCGCCTCCCGGGCGGCCTGTGTCATTGTGGCTCCCGCGATGCGGGAGGCTGCCCTGGCGCGCGGTGCGTGCATCGTGACCGATGAGCCCTACGTGTATTTCGCCCGGGCCACGCAGCTCTGGAAGCGCGCCCATGCTCCGCAGCAGCAGGGTGGCATCCATCCCTCTGCGGTGGTGGATGCAGCGGCCGACGTGCATCCGTCCGCCACCGTCGGCCCGCTTTGCGTGGTGGAGCGCGGTGCGCACGTCGGCGCGCACACGGTGCTGAAGTCGCGGGTGACGGTGGGGGAGGGCTGCCGCATCGGCGAGCGCTGCCTGATCCATCCCGGCGTCGTGATCGGTGCGGATGGCTTCGGCTTTGCGCCGCAGCGCGGCCAGTGGGTCAAGATCGAGCAGCTGGGGGCGGTGCGCATCGGCGACGATGTGGAGATCGGCGCCAACACGTGCATCGACCGCGGTGCACTGGAAGACACGGTGATCGAAGAGGGCGTCAAGCTCGACAACCTGATCCAGATCGCGCACAACGTGCGCATCGGGCGGCACACGGCCATGGCCGGGTGTTCGGGCGTGGCGGGCAGCACGACCATCGGCGCGTATTGCACGATTGGCGGGGCGGCCTCGATCCTGGGACACCTGGAACTGGCCGACCACGTGCATGTGTCCACCAATACGGTGGTCACCCATTCGCTCACACGGCCCGGCCATTACACCGGCGTGTATCCGATGGACGAAAATGCCAAGTGGGAAAAGAACGCGGCCACGCTTCGCAACCTGCACTCGCTGCGCGAACGTATCAAGGCCCTGGAAAAACAAACTCGAAAGGACGGCTAGGCCGCTCCAGCAATGATGGACATTCACCAAATTCTCAAGCTCCTGCCCCACCGTTATCCGTTTCTTCTGGTGGACCGGGTGGTCGAGCTCGAACGGGGCAAGCGCATTCGTGCGCTCAAGAACGTGACCATCAACGAGCCCTTCTTCACGGGGCATTTCCCGGCGCGTCCGGTCATGCCCGGCGTGCTGATCCTCGAAGCGCTGGCCCAGGCTGCCGGCCTGCTGTCGTTCGACATGATGGGCGAGGCGCCCGGCGACGACAAGGTGTTCTACTTCGTCGGCATCGACGGTGCGCGTTTCAAGCGGCCCGTGGAGCCGGGCGACCAGCTCCTGCTGGACGTCGATCTCGACCGCATCAAGGGCGGCATCTACAAGTTCAAGGGCGTGGCCCGCGTGGGCGATAGCGTGGCCTGCGAAGCCGAGATCATGTGCACGATGCGTTCTGTCGTCTGACGGGCTGAGGCGGCGGGTAAGTGAGCAACATCCATTCCACAGCCATCGTCGATCCGGCGGCGTGCATCGATGAATCCGTGAGCATCGGGCCGTATGCGGTCGTCGGGCCGCACGTCTCGATCGCGGCGGGGACCTCCGTGGGCCCGCATTGCGTGATCGAAGGCCGTACGACCATCGGGCGCGACAACCGGATCTTCCAGTTCGCCTCGCTGGGCGCGGCACCGCAGGACAAGAAATACGCCGGCGAGCCCACGGAGCTGGTCATCGGCGACCGCAACACCATCCGCGAGTTCTGCACGTTCAACACCGGCACGACCCAGGACCGGTCGGTAACCACCATCGGCGACGACAACTGGATCATGGCCTACGTGCATATCGCGCACGACTGCGTGGTGGGCAACCACACCGTGCTGGCGAACAACGCGACGCTCGCCGGCCATGTCTCCGTGGGCCACCACGCCATCATCGGCGGCCTGACGGGCATCCACCAGTTCACCCATGTCGGTGCCCATGTGATGGCCGGCTTCGCCAGCCATATCTCGCAGGACGTGCCGCCTTTCATGATGGTGGACGGCAATCCGCTTGCCGTGCGGGGCCTGAACGTGGAGGGCTTGCGCCGGCGCGGCTTCTCGCCCGAGCGCATCGCGGCGATCAAGCAGGCGCACCGCGTGCTCTACCGCCAGGGCCTGACGCTGGACGCTGCACTGAAGGCGCTGGAGGCGCTGCCGGCCGAGCACCCGGAAGCAGCGGGCGACATCGCCTTGCTGCGGGATTTCATCGCATCTTCCACGCGCGGCATTGCGCGCTGACCGGGTGCGCGCAGCCATGCAAGACACCACCCCGCGCATCGCGATGGTGGCCGGGGAGACTTCCGGCGACCTGTTGGCGGGCCTGCTGCTGGACGGGCTGAGCGAGAAGTGGCCCGGCCTTGCGGCCCACGGCATCGGTGGCCCGCAGATGCAGCGGCGCGGCTTCGAGGCCTGGTGGCCCAGCGAACGCCTGGCCGTCCACGGCTACAGCATCGAGCTCGTGCGCAAGCTGCTGGGCATCCTGGCGATCCGCAAGCAGCTGCGCCAGCGCCTAGAGGCGCCTGGCGCGCGCCCCGACGTGTTCATCGGGGTCGATGCACCCGATTTCAACCTGGGCCTGGAAGCCGCGCTGCGCGAAGGTGGCGTGAAGACGGTGCACTTCGTCTGCCCGTCGATCTGGGCCTGGCGGGCCGATCGCGTGGAGAAGATCCGCCGCAGCGCCGACCATGTGCTGTGCATCTTTCCGTTCGAGCCCGAACTGCTGGCCCGCCATGGCATCGCTGCGACCTATGTGGGGCATCCGCTCGCCAACGTGATCCCGATGGAGCCCGACCGCCTGGCCGCTCGCGCCCAACTGGGCCTCGCGGCGCACGACGAGGTGCTGGCCGTGCTGCCGGGCAGCCGCTCGGCCGAGGTCGCCTACATCGCAAAACCCTTCTTTCAGGCTGCAGCCCTGATCCTGCGCGCGCGGCCTGCTATCAAGATCGTAGTGCCCGCCGTGCCGGCCCTGCATGCCCGCATCGAGGCCATCGCCCGCGAATGCGGCGTGGCCGATGCGGTGCAGATCGTCGCCGGGCAGTCGCACACCGTGCTGGCCGCCTGCGACTGCACCCTGATCGCGAGTGGCACGGCCACGCTGGAGGCGGCGCTCTTCAAGCGACCCATGGTCATCGGCTACCACATGCACCCGATCAGCTGGCGGCTGATGCGCCGCAAGCAGCTGCAGCCCTGGGTGGGCCTGCCCAACATCCTGTGCCGCGACTTCGTCGTACCCGAGCTGCTGCAGGATGCCGCCACGCCCGAGGCCCTGGCCGCCGCCGTGCAGCGCTGGCTCGATGCGCCCGCGCAGGAGCCCGCCGTGCTGCAGTCTCTGCAGCAGCGGTTCACCGCGCTGCACGAAAGCCTGCGCCGCGACACCCCCCGATTGGCCGCCGATGCGATCCAGAAAATCCTTGCCGCTGCCTGAACAGTGCGCCTTGCCGTGGCACCCGCCGGGCCTCGTCGCCGGCGTGGATGAGGCCGGCCGGGGCCCGCTGGCCGGGCCCGTGGTGGCGGCCGCGGTCATCCTGGACGAGCTCAACCCGATCGCCGGGCTGGCTGACTCCAAGGTCCTCACCGCCGCGCGCCGCGAGGCGCTTTATGACGAGATCCGCGCCAAGGCGCTGTGCTGCAGCGTGGCCGAGGCCAGCGTCGATGAGATCGACGCCATCAACATCCTGCAGGCCACCATGCTCGCCATGCGCCGAGCCGTCCAGGGCCTGCGCCTGCGGCCCGTGCTGGTGCTGGTAGATGGCAACCGCATTCCGCCGCTGGACGTGCCTGCCGAGGCCATCGTCAAGGGCGATGCGCTGGTGCAGGCCATTTCGGCTGCTTCGATCCTGGCCAAGGTGGAGCGCGACCGCTGGTGCGCCCAACTGCACGAACGCTATCCGCAGTACGGCTTCGCCGCGCACAAGGGCTATGGCACGGCCGAGCACATGGCGGCATTGCGCGTGCATGGCGCCTGCCCGGAGCATCGACGCTCGTTCGCGCCGGTGGCACAGGCGCTGGCGGCCTCCGCCGATCGCATCGCCCTGCAGGCACCGGCTCAGCAGCCTTGCGCACTGCCGGCGCACGCATGACGCCGCTGTCCGCCGATTCAGCCGCCGGCGGCTGTCGGCCGGCCTTTCCGAATGCCGGCCCGTTCCTTCGACTGATTCCCTTTATCGCATGACCGCTCCGCTGATCCCCATTCGTTCCCGCGACAACGCCTTCATCAAGGATTTGCGGCGCCTGGCGCAGGACAGTACGGCCTATCGCAAGCAGGGCCGCATCTGGCTGGAGGGCGACCATCTCTGCCGCGCCGCACTGGAGCGTGGCCAGCGGCCGGCCATTGCCGTCTTTGCGGAGTCTTTCTGGCCCGCAGCCCAGCACGAATACGGGCAGGCTGCTATTAAAAACATAGTGATCGACGATGCCCTCTGGGTCGACGTCAGCGGGCTGGAGTCGCCCGCGCGCATGGGCTTCGTGCTGGAACTGCCACCGGCACAGGCCTTGCAGCCGGGCCTGGCCACGGTGGTGTTGGACCGGCTCCAGGACGCCGGCAACGTGGGCTCCATCCTGCGCAGCGCCTCGGCCTTCGGCTTCGGGCAGATCGCGGCGCTCAAGGGCACGGCGGCGCTCTGGAGTGCCAAGGTGCTGCGGGCCGGCATGGGCGCGCATTTCGCGCTGCGGCTGGTCGAAGGTCTGGAGCCGGCCGACATCGACGCGCTGGAGCTGCCGCTGCTGGCCACCAGCTCGCACCAGGGCAGCTATCTGCACCAGGCGGCGCTGCCCTGGCCCTGCGGCTGGATCATGGGCCACGAAGGGCAGGGCGTGTCGGCCTCGCTGCAGGAGCGGGCCACGCAGCACATCCGCATCGTGCAGCCGGGCGGGGAAGAGTCGCTGAACGTCGGCGCCGCCGCCGCCATCTGCCTGCACGCCAGCGCGGCCGCGCGCCACTGACGGCGGCCTTCAGCGCTCCGATAAGCGCTTACTGGTTGCGCAGGACCTGCTGCACGAAATCGCCCTGGTTGGGCGCATCTTCCTGCGTGGTGAAGACCAGCTGCCGGCCTTCGGCGCGCAGCTTCAGCTCGGGCCCGAAGCGGCAGCTGATCTGGCCCAGGTCGGCCGCCTTGGTCTTGAAGGCCGGCGTGGCGTTGCACATGGCGCCCAGCTGCACGGCCACTTCGCCGCAGTAGCCCGCGATGCTCAGGGTCTTGAACTGCTGCTCCGAGATCGACGACCAGTCCACCGTGGTCTTCACCTGACTGCCGCAGGATTCGCTGGCGGTTTCGTCCTTGCGCTGCAGCGCGGCCTTGGCCTGGGCGATGCTCTTGTCCTTGTCGAAGCGGGCCAGCAGGTTCTGCACGCCTTCGCGGTTCTGCTGCTCGTAGGTGGCCAGCAGGGCGGCGGGCTGCAGCGCCTTGCTCTTCTTTTCGTCGTAGCTCAGCGCAATGCCGTCGCGCTGTCCGGGCAGGTAGGCCAGGGTCTGGTCGCCGCCATAGGCGCTGCGCTGCTTCTGCACCAGCGCGTAGGGGCGGCCATCCAGCGGAGTGACGAAGGCTTCCGATCCGTTGCCGCGCTGCTCGCGCTGGGTCAGCAGGACCACCGCGTCGATGGGGTGGTTCACGCCGGTCACCCGCACCAGCGCCTCCTTGCCGTCGCGGCTCGGGGCGAGGGCCACTTCCAGGCCCTGCGGGCCGCTGAACACCTGCGGATACTTGGCCAGCTCGAACGCCGAAGCGCCGGACGAAACGAATGCCGCGCAGCACAGCGCGACGGAAGCCTTGATGAACATGCGAATCCAACTCCTCTACGGCATCCCGAAGGACGATGCCGGAAGTCTAGCCGGATGCATGGCGGCCGCTTGTAGGAGGTGTTGGTCCGTGATTCGGTATCACGTTGGGACGCTGCGCGAAGGGCAGGGCCTCGCCGGTGGCCGCAGGGACGGCATGGGCTGCGACCATCCATGAAAAAAGCCCTGACTCTTGCGAGTCAGGGCTTTTTTGACTGGTGCCGGAGAGATGAATCGAACACCCGACCTTCTCATTACGAATGAGCTGCTCTACCGACTGAGCTACACCGGCGAAGACTTGAATTATATACCGGAATGGTAGCTCGTCACGCGTTCCACTTCATTTTTTGAGCCCAGGATGACGCTGACACGCTGGTGCAGCTGGGTGGGCTGGATGTCGAGGATGCGCTGGCGGCCATCGGTGGCGGCACCGCCGGCCTGTTCGATCAGCCAGCTCATGGGGTTGGCTTCGTACATCAGGCGCAGCTTGCCGGGCTTGTTGGGCTCGCGCTTGTCCCAGGGGTAGAGGAACACGCCGCCGCGCGTCAGGATGCGATGCACGTCGGCCACCATGCTGGCGATCCAGCGCATGTTGAAGTCCTTGCCGCGTGGGCCTTCGGTGCCTTCCAGGCATTCGTCGATGTAGCGCTTCACGGGGGTATCCCAGTGGCGCATGTTGCTCATGTTGATCGCGAATTCCTTGGTGTCGGCGGGGATCTTCACGTTCTCTTCGACCAGCACGAAGGAGCCTTGCTCGCGGTCCAGCGTGAACATGGCCACGCCGTCGCCCACGGTCAGCACGAGCGTGGTCTGCGGGCCGTAGATGCAGTAGCCGGCCGCGACCTGCTTGGTGCCGGCCTGCAGGAAGTCCTCGGTGGTCACGCCGGGGTGGCCTTCGGGCTTCTTCAGCACGCTGAAGATGGTGCCGATGCTGACGTTCACGTCGATGTTGGAGGAGCCGTCCAGGGGATCGAACAGCAGCAGGTATTCGCCCTGCGGGTAGCGGTTGGGCACCACGTAGATGCTGTCCATCTCCTCGGAGGCCATGGCCGCCAGATGGCCGCCCCATTCGTTGGCTTCGATCAGCACTTCGTTGGCGATGATGTCCAGCTTCTTCTGGACTTCGCCCTGCACGTTTTCGCTGGTGGCCGAGCCGAGCACGCCGCCCAGCGCGCCCTTGTTCACGGCATGGCTGATGTGCTTGCAGGCGCGCGCCACGACTTCCAGCAGCAGGCGCAGCTGCGAGGGGATGAGGCCATCGACGCGCTGCTGCTCGACGAGGTAGCGGGTCAGGCTGATTTTCTGGGCCATGAAGAAGACTCTTTCGTAGCGTGGGAGTGTGAAAGAAAGATGGGGTCGTGTACTGCGGCGGTGCAGGGCGCTCAGTCGGCCAGCGCCCGCGTGACGACTTCGCGCACGTCGTTGGAGAGCGCCGGGCGGGCGGCCACGCGCTCGATCGCCTGGCGGGCGGCCGAACGGTAGGGCTCGGCCAGCTTGCTCCAGCGGTCCAGGCTGCGGGCCAGGCGGGCGGCGACCTGCGGGTTGATGGCGTCCAGCTCCAGCACGCGGTCGGCCCAGAAGGCGTAGCCCGCACCGTCGGCGCGGTGGAAGCCACCGGGGTTAGCGTTGCAGTAACTGAAGATCACGCTGCGGGCGCGGTTGGGGTTCTTCAGGCTGAAGTCGGGGTGGGCGAGCAGGGACTTGGCCGTGGCCAGCGCCTGGCCGCCGCGGTCAGGCGCGCCGGCCTGCAGCGCGAACCACTTGTCGAGCACCAGGGCGTCGTCCTTGAACATGGCGTGGAAACGCGCCAGCGCCTGTTCGGCCAGCGGCTGGCCGCTCACGACCAGGGCGCTCAGGGCGTTGAATCGGTCGGTCATGTTGCCCGCATCCTTGAAGCGCTGGTAGGCGCGGCCGGGCCAGACGGTGTCGCCCGATTCGCGCGCCGCCACGCACAGCATGGAGAGGGCCATGCCGGCGAGCGCTCGGCGACCGGAAGAGAGCGCGTCGGGGCGGTAGGCGCCGGTGTCATGGTGCTCCTCCCAGGCAGCTTCCCATTCTGGGCGCAGCGCGGTGGCCAGCTGCGTGCGCAGGGCCTCGCGCACGGCGTGGATGCGCTGCGGGTCCACCACGTCCATCTGCTCGGCGATGTAGCCCTCGGAGGGCAGGGTCAGCACCAGTTCCTTGAAGGCGGCGTCCAGCGTGGGGTGGCGCAGCACGTCGCGCATGGCGGCGATGAAGCTCTCGGGCAGCAGATCAGGGGCGATCGGGGCGGCAGCGCCCGTTCCGCCTGCACCAGCTGCTATGGCGTTGATAGCGATGCGCAGCGCCAGGCGCTGGCCGGCTTCCCAGCGGTTGAAGGCGTCGGTGTCGTGCGCCAGCAGGGCCAGCAGCTCGTTGTCGGTGTAGTCGATGTCGAGGTGCACCGGCGCGCTGAAGCCGCGCAGCAGCGAGGGCACGGGGGCGGCGTCGATGTTGACGAAGGTGTAGCTGTGGCTGGGCTCGGTCAGCACCACGGTGCGGTCGGCGGCACCCGGAGCGGCTTCGCCTTCGAGCTGCAGCGCGATGGGCTGGCCGGTCGCATCCAGCAGGCCCAACGCGACGGGGATGACCATCGGCAGCTTCTCGGCCTGGCCGGGCGTGGCCGCGAGCGACTGGCTCAGCGTGAGGCGGTAGCTGCGCGTGGCCGCGTCGTAAGCGCCAACGGCGCGCACGCGGGGCGTGCCGGCCTGGGAGTACCACCGCTTGAACTGGGGCAGCAGGCGGGCGAGGTCGCTCTCGGAGTTGGCGTCGGCGATGGCCTGGGCGAAGTCGTCGCAGGTCACGGCCTGGCCGTCATGGCGCTCGAAATAGAGCTTCATGCCGGCCTCGAAGCCCTTGCGGCCGACCAGGGTCTGGTACATGCGCACGACCTCGGCACCCTTCTCGTAGACGGTGGCC